>Ga0209353_10000081_pt1 | contig 53203 bp, 32 predicted proteins | sample LauGreSpBDMM15SD_2_FD_187561 | JGI IMG/M metagenome (GOLD analysis project Ga0209353, IMG submission 187561) | Freshwater lake microbial communities from Lake Michigan, USA - Sp13.BD.MM15.SD (SPAdes) (version 2) | ecosystem: Environmental > Aquatic > Freshwater > Lake | place: Lake Michigan... | reverse complement strand
CCGCTGTTAGGAGCAATAGATGTATTATACGAACTAATTGCTTCTTGTCTTCCGTTTACGAACAATCTTAACGTAGTTCCAACCCTTGTTGCCGCTATATGAAACCATGCTCCTGTACTGATGTTAGTAGTACTAAGCATGTCAAGGCCGCCTCCGTCCCATAGATTTGCGTAACCTGTTGATGGTGCAATTGTCAATTGTATGTTACCTGAAGCATTGCCTGTTGGGCCATCGGTCATATAAATTCTTCTATAGAACGTGTCGCCAGTAGTTTCAGTAGTCCTAACCCATGCTTCTATAGTAAAATTACCAGTACCAAATGCGTACTGTGCGCCAGGAGCAAAACTTAAATATCCGTTTGAAGTAAAAGACAGTGCGCCTGAACCGTATTTGCTTGCGCTAGATATAGTTGCATTATCACCAGTAAGAGCGTTATTTGCACCAACTGAGTCAACCACAGCCGCGTTGGCAAAGTTCAGCAACAATGAGGGTGCTGTGCTGAAGTTTGCGGGAGTTGGAGTGTAGTTGGTCATTAAGCTACCAGTTTCTAATTGTGCTCCCCAAACATATATACTTCCAACGATACCGCTTTGACCAATACTAATTCGACTGTATGTACTTGCACCGCCTGAATTATTAGTAGCAGTTACTTTAATTCTATACCAGCCGTTGCCAACGTCTGTTGAACTTACTGTCATGTTAGCACTACTTGCCGCAACCGATGCTACTCCGTTAGTAAAAGTTATATTTCCGTAGCCGTCTTGGATCGGGCCAGCACCGTTAAAAAATGTGTTTTGTAATGCAAATGTTGTGCCGCTACTATATTTTACGTACATACTAGCAGTACATGAGGAAGTATTTGCTGTAGCAACTGTTATATTTTGGTAACAAGGATGAGTCGAGCCAGCAACTGAATAGTTAACTGTAAATGCCGATGGGGTTCCGTCTGGCGCAATCGCACTATTAGATGTTATTGTAGCCGCTACACTTGCGGCTGGATTAATCCAAAAATTTGTATTTGAAAAATCTTCACTAAACGATATTAAGTTGTTTGTCAGTGTGCCAAATGGTCGCATTGTTGGGGTAAAGGCTGCGGTATATATTCCACTGCCTATTGTAGCTCGTAGTCCGCTGATATATCCATTCCAGAATCCTGTCGTACCGCCTCTATATGTACCAATGTAACCAGTACCACCTACCAAGTTCTCACTTCTAGTGCCACCTGTTTGTGCTACTCCGTTTAGATAAAAACTAACCGTGTTGCTGATTCTAACTACTGCTATGTGATTCCATTGATTAATTTGAAACACACCACTACCAGTTGCATATAGCACATTAGAATCATTCCAATCCAATCTGCAAATTCTGCCAGTATCTTCAATTACTAGCTGTATTCCCTGTAGGTCAAATACTCTAGGATTAGAACCGCCTGTGGCAGCAGTAGAAATAGCATATACCCAGCACTCAACTGTAAAGTCCTGTGTGCCTATAGCCGGAAACGAGCCAACACTGAGCGTTGATGCCCCATTTAGATAAGCACTGGCACCGTGAACTGAGGGGTTGTAAGGTGTATTAGTGTTTAAAGGGAATGGGCTAAATGATCCTTGAGTTGCTGTACCAACTCGAGTAATTGCTAGATTGTTGGGGCTTGAATCTGCAAATACGTTATTATTGCCGCCGGCAGGGCCGTTACCTGTTAGGTGTAGAGCCACTGATCCGCGATAAGGATCTTGGTCAGCATCATATGTGGCAGTGCCATTAACGCTGGCATCGTAACCTAGAGCTTGACTCGATGTGGTATTAGTAAATGGTAAGTAGAATCCGTTAGTACCGTATGATCCGGTATAGGCAACGGGTACCCATGTGTTGTTAGTGTCAAATTTTCCAAGTAGACTGGGATCAAGTTGATAACCATCAACGAAATTTACCTCTCCTAAATATCCTTGCACGTATCCTGGAGGTGCTGATATATAAACAATATTTTCGGTAGCCGCATTGGAATTTGTATACGTTTTTGCGCCTTGAGCTGGATAATTTGCTACGGAAAAACTAGTTACTTGAACACCGTTTATGTACAGTTTGCCACGATTGGCCGCTGTGGATTGAGTAGTATCCACAGCCAACACCACATGATACCATGCTGATATGTCACGATACTTGGCAGTTGTAATCAATACTTGTCCACCATCCCACCAGATAAAATTACCATCTGAAAAATACACAAACGTAAATGGATTGCCGTTTGTGTTGGTTGATACAACAAGATACTGACTGCCAGCAGTGGTGCTAGGTTTAAACCATCCGCTCCATGTCCATGTTCTTTGATTTCCACTTCTAGAAATTGCCCTGCTTAAAAATTCCTGTCTACTACCGTCGAGTCTCAAACTGTTTGCCACTGGTTGGAACAAGTTAGGTTGTGGCCATGCATTGGCACGGTGCGCTTGCATTGCTTCGTCTAAAGTCCATAAGCCACTGGCACTTTTAAGTGTAGAAGTTGCTTTGGTACTTTTTAGGATTTTTCCTGGATTATTATTTTTAGCCATACGTTATTTAACCGCCATACCATCTTATGATTACAATACCTGAACCGCCTACACTACCTGCGCCGCCGGTGTATCCATTACCACCACCACCACCACCACCACCTGTATTTGGTGTTGCATTATTACCAGGTGTTGAAGATCCTGCTCGGATTCCTGCGGCGCCGCCACCTAATCCACCTGCTGGTATGTAACTAGTTCCCAACACTGAACATGATCCACCGCCACCACCATAGTAAGTGCTTGATCCGCTAATACTATACGCTAAACCAACTCCGCCGTCTCCTGTACCTGCACTGCCTTCAGCGGTTTGACTGCCGGCGGCGCCTGGACTTCCAGCTCCACCACCACCACCACTTGCCCCATAACCAGTGCCAGCGGCTAACTGTAGGGCTCCGCCGCCTGCATTTCCTTGACCATATGTTCCTGAGCCGCCAGGTTGATTTGTTCTATTAACACGGGCGCCACCGCCGGAGCCGCCTGCTCGGCCAGCATTGGTTGAAATTCCAGAGCCACCGCCGCCACCACCCACAGCAATAATATTTGCAAAATTACTATTTTGTCCGTTATTTCCAGCATCAGCGGTTGTAGTACCACCTTGTCCAACTACAATAGGATAAGTTTGACCTGGAGTGACAGCGACTGATGTTGAATAAACAACTCCCCCTGCTCCACCACCACCGCCAAGATCACTGCCACCACCACCACCACCAGCTACTACAAGTGCTTGTACTGAGGTAACACCTGAAGGGCAAGTCCATGCGCCACTATCTAAGAATGTTGCAATTTGTGGTACACGATAACGAAGTATGACTACACCACTGCCACCATGGCCGCTGTTTTCACTGCCTGGTGCGTCTGCTTGTCCGCCACCGCCTCCACCCGTATTTGATGCTCCGTTCTGGCCTTTGCCAACTGTTGAGCTGTTTTGATCTGCAAATCCAGTTCCGCCCCCGCCAATGCCACCTAATCCTGGATAAACGGTTCCTAAATTATAATTTTGGCTTGATCCGCCGCCACCACCGCCATAGTATTCTAAGTTGCCAGTGATTGCGTATGCAACACCAGCACCACCGTTGCCTGCATAGTATGTTGTAGACGTGCTACCAGGTGCCCCTGCACCACCACCACCACCGCCTGTCCATGTGGCACTTCCGCCACCGCCGCTAGTAACTATACCAGCGCCGCCAGCATTACCTTGGCCTGCAATGCCAGTACCTCCTGAATCTGAATACTTGCCGCCGCCACCACTTCCACCAGGGCCGCCAACTCTATAACCAGCTGTTGGACTTTCACTTCCGCCAAAGCCGCCACCTGATGTTGATAAAGTTGCTTGACGTACACTGATATAACTAATGTCAGTGGCTTGTTGTGTCCCGCCGCCAATTTGTAAATCTATCCAAGTAGTTGTTGATGTTGCTGTAAATGTTGTGCTGTAAAATCCTGCACCAGAAACACCGTTATCTAAACTATCTCTAGTGTATGTTGTAAAAAATGTAGCGTTTTGTTGTCCAAATTGACTTGATCCTGCAAATAATCTAAACTGCTTGGCTACATCGCTTATTACTTTTACTACTACAATGTAAGTTGTACCTATAACTGTTGTAATTGTTTGACTTGCTGAACCGTTAACTGCCGCATTTGGTAGAATTCTAAACGTGCCAGTTGACGGAACTGACAATGTTGCTGTTGTTGCTGTCCATCCGGTAGTCACAGTAAATGCACTACCATTAGTGATTAGTTCAGTGCCAGTGCCAATGCCACTGCCAAGACCGTTTTGTGCAGAAACAGTGCCGCCGTTTGTTGTGCTACCAGTGCCGCCGCCGCCAACACCTATCGTATATGTTGATCCCGGAGTGACAGTTACTGCCGAACTGTAAACAACTCCGCCGGCTCCACCACCGCCGCCACCTGTTCCATTACCACCACCACCACCACCAGCTACTACAAGTGCTTCTACCTGTGTTACACCCACAGGCACCGTCCATAAATTAGTTGAGTTAAATTTCTGTACAACTACAGAGGCATTTGATACTACTGCTAGTTGGCGATTTGTGCGCTTGTATTTGACAACTACAACGCCAGAGCCGCCGGCACCACTACTTGATGCGTCAGTGCCACCGCCGCCGCCACCGCTTCCAGTGTTAACTGCGCCAACACCACCGTTAGTGCTGGTTCTTCGACCACCGCCTCCACCAATACCACTTCCGCCCACGGATACTCCAGTTGCATTAACGTTTGTGGCTCCGCCGCCTCCACCTGCATACACCGTATTGGTTCCACTAATATTAAAGTACAATCCAGGGCCGCCACTACCGCCTACTGATGTTGAAGCTGTTCCAGTGTTGATGCCAACTCCACCTGGTCCGCCTGCACCGCCACCGCCGCCACCTGCTTCGTAGCCGCTGCCGTTTACAGAACTTGAAACACCGCCTGGAAAACCTTGACCTGTTATCCCCGGTGCTCCAGCTGTTGCAGTTGAATAATGATTTCCACCACCTGATCCACCAGTGCGACCGTTGATTCCGTTAACATATTCTGCTGAACCAGCACCACCACCAATTGCAATTAGATTACCAAATTGACTATTTTGTCCGTTTGTTCCAGCGGCAGTCAGTCCAGTTGCGGCTCCAGCGCCGCCTGCGCCTACCACTATGGGATAGGTAGTTCCTGGAACTACGGGATAACTTGCATTATATAACAATCCGCCTGCTCCACCGCCGCTACCACCTCCCTGTGCATTGCCGCCTCCGCCTCCGCCAGCTACCACTAACACTTCTACGCTGGTAACATCTTCTGGACAAGTCCAGTTGTAGTTTGAACCCACGTTGGGAAAACTTTGTACGGTAAATTGATCGTCGATTGAGGTTTGATTTTCTAACTGTGCCAGTGTGTATACTCCACTTCCTACTACACCTGTAGTGTCTTGTGCTCGAGTAACTGCGGCACCGGTTGTAGGAATATAACTGGTTGCACCTAAAGAATTAATTTCTAACTGTGCGCCCCACATGTATACACCTGTAGATCCATTACCAGCTTGAGTTAATGTTACTGATCCATTAACATTGGCACAGCCCATTATTGGTCCAGCATTGCCCATGCTGGCTGAAGCAAATGTAAATGTAGTTGCACAACGGTACCAACCATTACCCACATTGGTAATAGTTCCTCTAAATCCTGTACTGGTACTTCCTACAGTTCCGGCGCTTAAATCAAACCATACACAACTAGCGTTGTTGTTATCAGTACCCATAAACACATACTGGTATCCAACATATTTAAAAAAACATGACCATGTATAAGTTACACCATTTGTAAATGTATAGGGCCAATATGCTCCGCCACTTACACTGGTTTGACCATTAACCACATAAACCAAATCTGCTGTGGTATTGCCATCTGGCGCCGTTGCGGCATTGGCAGTTATGCCAGTCCTTGATCCTAACGCAATTTTACTCCAAACGGCGTTGTCAATTTGTTCACTATAAGTTATAATATTTGTACTTGCAGGCTCAATCAACGTTGTGGGATTTGACCACCCTGTACCTGAAAAATCTGATGGGTATATAGGTGGCAAAAATGTACTTACAGTTGCACTACTATTAGTAAGTACAACAGCATTTGTACTGTTATCAATAAACGTATTATTTTGACAAGTTAATAACGCTGTTTGAGTGCCTGTAATTGCTGAAATATTTGTACCACTACTTTGTGTACTAGTCAACGGGCTTGTGGGTACTGTAAAATTGCCCGTATATACTGCTACGCCGTTAGTAATGCGAAAATTGCTAATGAATCCGTTTACATACCAAATTGGACTTTGTTGAGCCCCTATGTATGTTACTTTACTAACTGACCCTATACTATTTGCGTTTGTATAACTGCCAACACTTGTGCCGTTTACATACAATGTAATAGTTGATCCGTTTCTAACACCAGCAATATGATACCATTGTCCAACTGATATAGTAGTTGAATAAAAAGTTGTGCCAGTTGTTGTTAAGAACCTAATTGAATTATTGTTTTGAATCTGTATTAACCACTCGTCGGTAGTGCCAGTAGTCCAAGTTCCAGCCATTACATAATAACTAGAAGCTAATGAGTTTAAATAAATCCATCCTTCAACAGTAAAGTTTCCTGTTCCAAAATTAAAATTTGATCCGTAAGGTGCTGTTAGGTATGCGCTCCCATTAAAGCTAGTGCTATATCTTGTGCCAATTGGATTACCACTAAATGTATAATTAACACGAGGTTGATTTATAGGTGCAGTAACTAATGTGCCAGTCTGATTGAAATGTGTACCTGTGCTGGCGCGACTAACAAAACCACTGCTTTGTGGTTGTTTGCTACTGAGAACGCCACCTATCAAACGGTTTGCCATGGTGTGCGGTCCTTAGGTAATTTCTTCGTAGCTGATTATAACCTTAAGTTTACTAGCTGTACCTGCTTGCACGGTTAACGATGTACTGTCAGTAATGTAAATCGACGTTGATTTGTCCATTGCGATCAATGAGGCATTTGCTGGAACACTAATAGTGCTAATCATTGGAACATTTGTGCCAGTACCAGTTGTGTTAGTGTTATAATTCAATGAAAAGTTTACAGAGTTTGTGCCATCAACGTTTGACACAATAATTGTGTTGACTTTTGCCACTTTGTCAGCAGTAATACTACCTAACAACAATGTAACGCTAGTTGATGTTAAATCAACATACGTTGTTCTACCTCTAATGTCTGATACATTTACAATATTTGGGGTTGCCATGTCTTATTCCTTTTGTATATTTATCCGCCAAAAACTATCGCCATGGCAATCGCTTTTCCGGTACTTGCTGGTTTAGTTCCGTTTACCAACACATTACTGGTACTAGAACCAATATTAACTGTGGCGGTTGTTATACTGCTGAACACGTTGATTGTGCCAGTGGTCACATCTGTTGTTACATTAACAGTACCACTTGATGTTCCGGCAATTTTAAATGTGTTACCAGTAACTGTAGTACCTAATGTAACTGAATTTCCAAGACTAGTTAAACTACTTCCGGTTACATTAGCACCTAGTTCAAAGACTGTGCCGCCGCCAACATTTGCCAACACAGTTGAATTGTTAATTTTGTAGGCCGCACCAGTGCCACCGTTTACATTTAAACTTGGATTATTTACGGTAACTGTACCGCTATTTCCTCCAATACTAATCGATGTAGCGTCACCTGCAAAGTTTACAGTAGTTGCGGTTGTGTTTAATAAGTTAAAACTTGTACTTGGTGTTGTTAAACTTGTTGTGATTGCTGGACTAGTCATTGCAGGTGTAGTACCAAAACTAGTTAAGCTAGAACCGGTAATACCACTGCCCAATGTTGTGCTGGTTAATACACTAGTGCCATTAATCTCATATTGTTTGCCAGTGACAAGATTTAAATCTTCGCTGGATGTAAATGCACTTGCACTACTCAACCAAGTGATCGTTTTATCAGTTGTTCCCTTCAGTGTAATTCCACCGCCATCGGCAGTGCTGTCAGTTGCTCCGCCTACATTAAATGTTATTGATCCTAATGTGTTTGCTGAGTTACTTGCAATGGTAATTTGTGTGGCGCTGTCCACACTGGTAACTAACGGACTGGTACCAAATACACCAACGCCGCTGACTTTGGTCAAGGCCTGGCCTGGAATTATACCCACTGTGCTACTGAGACCAGTAATGGTACTAGTAGTAGCTGATGAAACAATAGTTCCAGTTAGGCCAGTTATTGCTATCACCGCACCTAGTTCAATATTTTTATCATCTACCGCCAGTGTTGCTGAATTGATTGTGGTAGTTGTACCATTAACAGTCAAGTTACCTGTAATTGTGGTGTCGCCAAATGTTGCTGGGCCACTACCAGTAACAGTTAAACTACCTGCGTTGTCTGAAAGCACAACTGTACCAATTGTAACTGATCCTGGACCAACATATATACTGCGCCAGCGATGAGTTGGATCGCCTAGATCATAAGTTATGTCGGCTACTGGTTTGATACTTTGATATGCTGAACCCAAATAGGTGCGCACTGCGGCCTGTGTTGGTACTTTAATATTACTGTTAGCACTCAGTGTGCCATCAGTTGAGAATTCATCGACTTGCGCACCTAGTTGTGCTCCAATCGAACCTAATCGCAAACTGGTCAATCCGCTCAAATTAAATGCATTTGCATTCAATGTGGCTGCGCCAGTGGCTTGGTTAACACTGAAATATTGACCTACATTAAAGTTGCCTTTTTCATCTGTTGATATGTAGTACACACGCCCCGGGAATGTGTAAACAATCTGATTGGCCTGTGTTGGTCCTTGACTTGGTACGCCTGGATAGTTAGTTGTAGCAACTCCGCCGGTGCCTATGAACAAGAAATCATGTCCAGTTAATCTAATCAAGCTGAAGTTGTAACGAATATTAGCAATAACGCCGTCAGTACTAGGTGTTACTTTCTGTTGTGCCAGTGTTACAATATACACAGTCACACTATTCACGGTGGCTGTGCTTACTGCTGATAAAATATATGCGCCAGTGTCACCTGTGGCAAACTGAATACTTGCACCGGTTTGCGGCACAGCACTCACTGAACTCAATACTAGGATGTAATTGGCCTGGCCGCCAACCGCAGTTGGAGTCATTGTTGCACTGCTAGTGCCGCCGGTGACCACGTTAGTAGTGTTAAAAGTACCGCTAGTTGATTTGTAATACAAATAACCAGTTTGTACACTGGTCACGATACCAGTTGCGCCGCTGGTTGCTTGAGTGATAGTTTCGCCTTGTTGGAAAGAACCAGTACTCACATTTGGGTTGTAGGTCAACATGCCGCCATACACTGTGCCAGTTACTGGAGTTTCACTGCCTAAAAATCCACTGCTGATAGCACCGTAAGTACCATAACTGTTGTTGCCGCTTAATGAGCGAATCTGGCCACCGCTGGTTGTTACGTAACCAATGTAGCAATAGTATGTAAACACACTAACTGCTTCAACTCTACCACCGTTCAGTACCCAAAGTCCCACACCACCGTCTTGTACTATATTATAGGCCCAGAACACCATGCTTTTGTTTCCGCTGGCATGCACACTGCCGTCCACAATTGCACCAACGCCGCCTGCGCTGATAGCTGAACAGTCTTTGATATATGGTGATTTGTTGGCAATAGGCGAAGCTGGATTCAATCGCAAATAAACACCACCGATAGTTGCGGCAGTGATATCGTTTGCTGGACTACCACTAGCAAAACCAGTCATACCAGTTAACAGCAATCCTTGAAGCATGGTCTGATCACTAAGAAAGAACATGGTACTCAAGTTATTGACCACTGGGCTGGCATCAGTACTTAGATGTCTAAATGTTAGTGTACCGCTGGGTGTTGTGTTAGGTGCCGAAGATAGTGTCAATGTGGTAGCATCTGTTACCGCTGTGACTTGTTGTGATGACGAAAAACCAGTGCCAGTGATGGTCATGCCCGCCGCAATTCCACTAGTGCTGGATACTTTTAATGTTGTGCCACTTGATCCACTGGGTACATAAGTTGCTGTTGCCGATCCTACCAGTGCGTTAATTGTGGTGTTGCGCATGCCGTCACCGATGATGGTAACATTAGCAGGAACTGTGATTGGCAATTTTTCGTTGTATGTTCCTGCTTTGACATATATTGTTGCAGGTCCTGTGATTGTATCGCAGGCCATTCTTAAAGTTTTAAATGCGGCATTAAGACTCGTGCCGTTGTAGGCATCATTACCTGTGTCATCGCTTACATAGAAAACACTACCTTCAGCGTTAGGATTCCCCCACTGAGGATAGCCATCGGTTCCAACTGTGAGTACTTGTCCGGCTGAACCTATTGGCAGTCTAGTATTACTGCTGGCACCGTAGTAAGTGATGTCGCCAGGAGTGGAGTTAGTAGATGACCCTTGAGCCATGATTTGCCAATAGCCAAGACCCAAATCTGTTGTAAAACTACTCGAACTGATGTAAGCAGTTACACAGATATAGCTTGAGCCACTAGAACTAATAGCATCATTGATAGTGTAGGCTGTGGTTGTGGCAAACGGGCCGCGCCAGTTTACTCTTATTTTTCCTAAATTTACTGTAGTTACGGCCATGTTTTATCCTATATTCAATATTTAGCTAGTAAATGTAGCTATTAAATTTCCGCTTGCATCTACGCTGTAATTGTAAATATCTGTTCCAATATCTACCATCACATACGAACTGTTCTGTCCGTCAGTAGTGTAGTTAAATGCTTGTCCTGTAGTGACTGTATAAATTAAATTGTTGTTTCCATCTAGTGCAAATGCATGTACTGCGGTTGCTTGTGGTGGTGTTGCACTGATAACACCACTACCGTTAATTGTTACTGTAGTTCCGTCAACTTTAACACCGCCAAGTTGAGAAGTAGTTGCTGTGGCTAGTCCAATAGTACCGCTTGAATTTGTGATGCCGCTTGTTCCTACTACAGGAATAATTACACCACCTAGTACCGTTGTACTAGCAGTTGGAGTTGTTGCGCTAATAGTAATACTAGCTGTACCGTCAAAACTCACACCGTTGATTGTTCTTGCAGTTGCTAGTTTTGTTGCTGTGGCTGCATTACCTGCCAAAATATAAGTTGCTAATGTAGTTGCTGTAGTTCGTTTACTGACCGGTGCGCCACTAACGTCAACAACTGGTAAAACAACTGTGCCGTCTACAACTGTTAATGGTGGTAATTGCGAAATTTTAATTGGCATAATCTTAGCCTATAACAAACGTTAACGGCGTTCCTCCGGCAGTATTAAGATCAATTTCTTTATCCAGTGCCAGTATTTCTTCTTTGCCAGCGGATAATAATGCTGTACCGTTGAGAGTGATTGGGCTACCAGGCCCTGCAATACTACCAAACTTACTGCGAGCTTCGCCTAGCATTAGTTTACAAGTTGCCAGCGTATAATCACGGAACCATTGCTTGGCATAAATGTCTTGTAACAAGACAAAGTCCGGGCGGAAATTATGACAACGTACTAATATTTGCTCGCCTGCGGCAAACGGACGTTGTAATATTGTCAGCGTGTGACTGGTTGTCTTCCACTTGAATTCAATATAACTACCAAACATGCGTCCCACTAATTTTTGGTAACCTGCAAACAGTTCGTATGTTGCTAGGCCACCCATCGTGCTTCCGTTTAACAAATATGTGTTTGTGTACGCCAAGTTGAACGGCTCGAACAATGTTCCGCCTGCACCCATACCACTTCGACTGCCTATTGATCGTCTAAATACACTTTGTACTTCTACTACTTCGTTAGGTAATCGATATTCGTTTACGTCCTGCTGTAATTCTAAAAACATGTAGCTTTCTTCTACCGCATTACTGCTACGTTGGCGATACCTGTTTATTGCACGATCTAGTGCTGTTTCGTAATGCTTAGGATCTAGTTCTACTTCAACCATTCCGTCGCCCAGCATATCACGAACGTAATCGAATACTTTATTGCGTTCTATAACACTCTCGGATTGCCCGGGATCTGAAGGGTATGTATCTGCCATAATTAGTTCTCCACTCATATTTATCTAACGATAAATATCATATGCCAAGACTTTCCTTATACAAGCCCGAGCGTGGGCAAGATTACAAATTTATAGATCGCCAAGTAAGCGAGATGTTCCAAGTTGGGGGTACAGACGTCTATTTGCACAAATATATAGGTGTTTTAGACCCTACAGACAACACGCAAACATTACCTGTAACTGCTATTCAAGACGTGGTATTTTTAGAAAACCGTGATAGAAAATACGACTCTAGTATCTATAAAATACGTGGATTGTATAACGTACAGAATATAGACTTTAATTTAAGTCAATTTGGCCTGTTTATAGACAATGATACAGTTTACATGACTGTACATATTAATGATTTTATCAAGTATATAGGGCGTAAACCCATAAGTGGTGACGTGATAGAACTGCCGCATTTGCGAGATCAGTTTGCATTGTTCGATGCAGATGTTAGTTTGCCACGATATTACACTATTGAAGATGTGGGCCGAGCTAGTGAAGGGTTTAGTGCTACTTGGTTCCCACATTTATACAGATTAAAACTGAAGAAAATAACAGCTGGTCAACAATATGCTGACATTCTTAATCAAGTTGCGACCGATGTTAACGGTGATCCGGATCCAAGCGGTACAACTTTAAAAGATTTACTCAGTACTTACAACCAAGAAATTGCCATTAACAACAGCGTGTTATCTGAAGCCGAAGCTAATGCAAGTCAAAGCGGATACGAAACTAGACAATTTTATACTCTAGCAGTTGATGACAAGGGTCGTGCTAGTTTGCAAACCGCAGACGAAACTGAGTTAGATGCTAGTAATGCATCTTATGCATCAAGTAGCACAGAAAATAAACCTCAACGTACAGGCTATACAGGCTATCTTGTCGGAGATGGATTTCCCGCTAACGGCTATGACTTTGGACACGGTATTCAATTCCCAGAGTTACCAGGTAAAGATGATTTCTTCCTGCGTACAGACTTTTTACCCAACAGACTATTCCGCTTTGACGGAGTACGATGGATTAAAGTTGAAGATGCTGTACGTATGAATATGACTAACAACGACACACGTCAAACACTAAAAACTAGTTTTATTAACAATACCAAGTACTTGTATGATCAAGCTGTTGTTATAGACTATGTTGTATTAGCAGTTGGTAATACAAATTTTGTTACAGAAGTTGCCGCTCCGGTTGTAGCATTGTACCTAGTGTTGAAATTAGATGCATTTGAAGTTGCATACACTATAGCAGATCATCCTGGACTTATTACATCACTGGGCGGTAAGGTTAAAGTTACATTGCCAACAGGCGACACTATAAATTATTCTGGTACCTGGCGAATTAGTTTCTGCAACGGCAGAGAAGAACAACGTCAATCGTTATCAAAAGTTCTTAAATATAAACCAGAGGCGGATCTATAATGCAGTTCTTTTATGATGGTCAGATAAGACGCTACCTAGTACAAACTATTCGTGTATTAAGTAATTTTGTAGTGAGATACGGAGATGGTAGTCTAGTACGTGTTCCGGTCATGTACGGCGATATGGATCGCCAGGCTGCAAGTATACTTCGTAACAATTCAGAAAACACAGTTAACAGTGCTCCGAGAATTGCAGTTTATATTACTGGTTTAGAATTGGACAGAGACAGATTAAGTGACAGCACCTACGTAGGAAAACTGCATGTGAGAGAACGCAACGTTGATGCCAACTCAAATTATGTACAGGGCCAGGGTAAAAATTATACTGTTGAAAGACTAATGCCTACACCGTTTAAACTTACAATGAAAGCTGACATTTGGTCTACTAGTACAGAACAAAAATTACAAATATTAGAACAGATACTTGTACTATTCAATCCAAGTTTAGAATTGCAAACAACAGACAACTATATTGACTGGACTAGTTTAAGTGTACTAAACTTAACCGGCACTAGTTGGTCTAGTAGATCCGTGCCATCAGGTGCTGATACCCCGATAGACATTGCCACACTAAGTTTTGAAACTCCTATATGGATTAGTCCCCCGGTTAAAGTTAAACATCTTGGTGTTATTACCAATATCATTACCAGCATATATGAAAGTGTTACTACATCTGAAGATGCTTATATTGAAGGATTAGGACAACCACTAGGCGGTACTACTACAACATTAGCTGGACTATTATCCAGACAATCAGTCACTATAGATGATTTTGGTATTGCGGTGCAAGGCAATCAAGTGATCTTGATATCAGATATTAAACACGAAAGTCGACTTGCTAACATAGACGAATTAACGACCTACCAAGGTATGTCACAACCATGGGATGACATATTTGCTAGATATCCAGGAAAATTTACAGCAGGATCTACAACTATATTTTTAAAACAAGTTGACGGTTCAGATGTAGTAGGTACCGTGGCAATTAATCCCCTAGACGAAACTAGACTTGAAGTTAGTTGGGATAAAGATACATATCCTAGAACCAACGGTATTGACAGTAATGGGCTTATTGATCGTATTGACATAGACTATGACGGTGCTGGTAGCTATCGTCCAGGCAGTCCCGGCACATTTGATGCTATCATTAATCCGCTAACTAAAGGTCCAAGAGGTGCAGGTTTACCTAATCCCACTGCTGGTATGAGGTATCTTATTATTGAAGACATTGGCAACATTGATAATATTGATGGAGCAGATGCATGGAAATCTAATGCCGGTGACGATTTAGTTGCTCATGCTAATGACATTATAGAGTGGGACGGCGATCAGTGGAATGTAATATTTGACAGTGTTCACAAACAAGACATCATCATATATCAAACGAATATATATACAGGAATACAATACATGTGGAATGGTGTATCCTGGATTAAATCGTTTGAGGGTGAATACTTACAAGGACAATGGAGAATAGAACTTTAACAGATCAGATTGTTTGTAGCGGAGCATTGTTCTACGCCAAAGCAACACGGCGATTTTTACTGTTACAAAAAGCCCAAGGCAAACACACAGGTACTTGGGGACTCGTAGGTGGCACAAACTTACAGAATGAAAATCCATGGCAGGGATTACAACGAGAAGTTACTGAAGAAATTGGATCAATGCCGCTAGTGTTAAAAACAATCCCTATAGAAACTTTTGTTTCAAACGATAAAATTTTTAATTTTCACACTTATCTATGTGTGGTAGAAAATGAATTTATCCCAGTACTAAGTGATGAGCATATTGCTTGGGCATGGTCTACAATAGATTATGCCCCAAAGCCCCTACATCAAGGGCTTCGTAATAGTTTTTCAAACAAGACAATTCGTACTAAATTACAAACTATATTTGATATTATCGAATTAATTTAACCGGTAAACGACCAAGCAGTTGTTGAACTGAATGGCTGGCGTAAAACCTTGTTTGGAGCACTTTGCAAACTTTGCAAATCTGTGTATGTGCCAGCAGTGTCGCTTAATCTAGCAGTAGACGATGATGTAGATATCCAATTGGCAACTTCGGCCTGATTATACTCAGGACGAGCTTCTAACAAACATGCAACAACTCCTGCCACTTGCGGTGCAGCCATGCTGGTTCCACTGATCTTTGTGGCTTTAAAACTGGCATTGTCAGGATACGCAACACTGTCGTTAGCAACTTCAAGAGTTGATCCCACTGGAATAGCACCCATAATTTCTTCGCCCGGTGCCCATACACTTATTCCCGGCCCGGAATTACTAAAAAAATTCTTACCTTCTGGATCAGCAATTTTTACAGAACCCACAGTGATTACTCCTGATGTGTTACACGGAGTTGCTCCTCGATGATAGTACGTTGTTCCAAGAACACTATCTGTATAATAGTTGTTGTAATCTGTGCCGCCGCTCACATCAATTTTGTGAGCATCATTGCCAGCTGCCGCTACCAAAATAACGCCAGCATTAACACAATCCAAAATATCAGCATCAACTGAAGAAACACGTACTGGATGATAATAACGTGTTGGGAGTGTTAGTCTGTTGTAAATTGTGCTTACCATTCCGTACAAACTTTGTGCTGTGGTAGCAGTCCACGGAGTTCCTCTATAATTTCCGCCAGTAATATTTTCATAAACTTTGTAATATGCCCAACTCATATTCACCACTGTGGGTCGTTTGTAACCTAAATTTGTATTTGATTTTAAATTATGCCAAGCTCTGATCAAGTTAAAACTTGCGCTTACACCAAATGCCGCAGGATTATCTAGTATAGCTATTGAATAAATGTTTGCGGCTTTGGCCCAGCCATATAATCTCCCGGCTGCTGTGCTGGTAACATGCGTTCCATGCCCGTCTGGATCTGTATAATGATTGGCAGCTTGAGTGTATGTACTAGTTAGTCCAGCAACTGTGGGCCAGTTAACTTGTTGTAGTCTACTAGCAGTGCCGTCAAATGTTAACCATTCTGGATGTGTTACCAGTATTCCACTGTCTTGAATAACAACATCAACTCCGTTGCCTGCTACCGGAAATCCGTGTGTAAAATTAATATCCGTATTAATTGAAGAAAACGGATTCGTAGCGTTGACACAAGCAGGAATACCCCAGTTGTAATGTGTATTATCAAGAACGTTGGTTTTTGAATATAGTCGAGTAGTGTCAACTGATGTTCCTTTTAAAATAAATCCATTTTCTGCTTTCGTGCCGTATCGAACGTCTAAAATTCTAGGATCTTGTTTTAAAAGTTCTGCTTCGCCGAGTGTTAACACAAAGTCAACGTTGCGTAAACTATCAGGTTTTTCGTTGAACAATTCAACTGCCCTGTTGGGCATGAACTCATTGTGATTAGTTCCGCTAACCATGTCGTCAATAAATGAGTCTACATCAACTCCAAGATTTAATGTGACAACCGCTTTGTTTTGATCTTCTGTACTCATTGTTTAAATTCCTGTTGTGTCGGCGTTGTAGAAATATTCGCCAGTGCCGTCGTTGGTGTATGCTCCGCCGTTAATACTCCATTGTAAGTATTGTCCGCCAGCTCCGCCATTGTTACCAGTCATAAATCTTATGGGATAATATACCCCTGCTGTTAGATTTATGTTTCCACTGTATGTGTATGCGGCTCCTCTAAGTCCTGGTTGGGCTATGATTGCGTTGCTGGTGGTATAACCGCTCACAGCAGTATCACCTATCCATAAATAGCCAGCATCGTCACTTGCTATTCCAAAATTGTATCTAGCAGTCGAGGGTGCTAAGAAATAACCTAAGTATTGATAACTTGTTGTAAGAGTGCCCAATGTTGATGCTATATTGTTTGTTGCGCCGACCGGTGTCATTGCAGTAAAAAAGTTAACATCGTCATTCCAATATCCTGCTTGACTATATTGATACAGGCCTGCTACAGGATAGATTGTTCCTCTAATGACTATTGTATCAATTTGAAAGTCATCAGCAGCCGTCAAGCCAAGATCAATTCTGATACCTGTAATAGTGCTAGTGGTCCAATCTGTTCCGCCGACAGCTAGGCTTCTCATGTCAATGGTTACCCATTGGAATGCTCCGCCATAGGTTGGTTCGGTAAATTGAGCATAAAATAATGCGCTTTCAGTATGTCCGGCTGTGGTATAAAATATTTTTCCATCCCATCCTGTTCCGGCAGTTCTTAGTAGTCTAATTTGTACATATGGATATTGACTGCCTGCAAAATTAACAGTTCTACGTATTATAGGATCAACAGCGGTGGAATTCAATGTGACAAAAGTTGCGCCAGCTGTTAGCGTTGCATTGGCCGCTGAAAAAGATTCAAGAACACTGGTAAAATCATAGAGGAATGGCGTGGCGGCAGTTGCTACTCCGTTAGGAACTAGTGCGTTGGCTTTGCTGTATGCGCTGGACATACTGATAGCTCCAGACGCAACTCCTAATAGTGTTCTAACAGCTGATTCATTTAATGACGTGGCAGTTGTGGCAGTTCTGCCCAACTCCAAAGCAATGGATTGTCCAGCAGTTGCTCCTGCTAAACTGATTGCGCCCGATGCATTCAGTGGCATTGATTAACGTCCTCTCAGTGCGGCAATTTCTGCACGTAACAATTCAATTTGTGCCTGTTGTTCTTTCATAGCTTCAATCAACAAGCCAACTGTGTTGCCATAAGCAACACTTAACATGCCTTCTTTGTCTGCCAACACTGCTTCTGGCAAAACTTTTAGTAAATTTTGTGCCACAAGACCAGTACCACGTTCACCGTTGCTTTTTCTTGTGAATGTTACACCATTCAACTGCAAGACTTTGTTCAATGCATCAGGTATAACTTCAATATTTTCTTTTAATCTTTCATCTGAGTAAGCAGTCACGTTGGCAGTGGCAGTAAAGTTTCCAGCTTGATCCCATTGTAATAACCATGCATTATCTGCGGCATTGTATATGCCTTGTGCTGTTGTGGTCATCATCAGTGTGCCACACAATGCGTTGGCAGTGTTTCTAAATGAGATACCACTCCAACCGTTCTTTTCACCTTGGATGGCAACAGCACCATATAAACTTGCTGGTGTTCCAATAATTGGTGTAATACCCAATCCAGTTTTTACATGGGCAAGACTTGCTTTACGATAAAAGTTATCTCCAGCGTTGGTTACAATAAACTGACTAATTGTGGGATTTTCGCTCGCTCCAGTATTGCTATTAATATAGTTTGTGTACGCATATCCGCTGCCGTCTGTACGGACAAATGCGTTTGCGCCTGGTGCTACACTTGCGTTGGGAACAGTTACTCCGTTAAAGTTTCCGGCATGTACACGACCTGTAACGCCTAATCCTGCTGAAATCCTAACTGCGCCAGTTACAGTACTAGTTGCGGCAGAGCCAGTACCGGTAAATGTAAACGAAGTCAAACCGCTAACTGTTCCGCCAGCAAAGCCAGTAGCGTTAACACCTGTTAAGTTTGATCCGTCACCGTAAAATGCTCCGCCATATATATTTCCGGCAGCACCGATGCCGCCTAGGGTAACAATACTTCCAGTGCCGGTTGAAGTGGACGCATCAGACGCTGACACGGTGACTTTTCCGCCAATATTAACAGCTCCACTAACGCCTAATCCGCCAGTAACAACCAATGATCCACTAGTTGTATTTGTTGATGCCACATTGGTTGGTATAGTGACTTTGCCCGTGGAGTCTGATTGAATTACAATTGTGCCTGCGCCGTTAGATATAATTATGTTATTGCTAGTTCCGTCGATAGTAGCACCATCATTGCCGCCAATAATAACGTTATTATTCCCAGTCAGTAATGCCAGTCCAGAAAGATAACCAATACCAATGTTGCCAGCGCCAGCTGAATTTTTTAGCGCATCGTGACCCAGTGCTGTACTAGTGTTTCCTAGACTGAGTCCCATTGCGCCGGCGCCTATGGCTGTGTTACTACTTCCGGATCCAGTAGTTAACGCATCTGACCCAACAATCACGTTGCTGTTTCCGCCAGTCATCAATGATCCAGCATTGTATCCAACAGCAACGTTGTCACTGGCACTGGTTATTCCAGACAGTGTTTTATAACCAACGGCTATGTTGTGAATGCCGGTTACGTTAACTGCTAACGGAGTATCGTTTCCTGTTCCGCCTCCAATGCCAACGTTAGTATTTGATCCCAAGGCAGCTCCAGCGCCACGGCCGAATCTAATACTGTTAAAATATGCGTCTGGACCAACGTTTAAGTTTCCTGAAATACCAACACTACCTAACACTCTAAAAGCATTACCAGTAGTAGTTGTGGTGCCGTTGGTAGAGTTGTTGATAAACACGGTGCCTGAAATAATACCACCGTTGTAACCGCCCGATGCCGAAGTTAAAACTGGACTATAGGTGCCAGATGCTATATCATACACATATATAATGCCGCCAGCGTAAATGTCATTTTCAACACCCATGCCGCCATTAACAATCAACGCACCTGTATCTTTGTTAGTTGACAGCGTAGTGGCAGTGATATTAATAGCACCAGAGACTGTGCCGCCTTGGAAAGCACTGGCAGCTGAGTCAACGTATGCTTTATTTGCGGCATCTAATGATGCTACTGGTGTTGCTAGATTTGTAATCTTACTGCCAACAACATTTATATCACCGGCTGCATCAATAATAAAATCACTGCCCGAAGTCCATCTTGGAACACCAGTTCCAGTATTGATAATATTCTTAGTGTACAGTACGCCCGACATGTTAATATCAACAGCACTAACGTCATCTAATGTTGACGATCCAGAAACAATCAAACTGTCAGCATCTAGTGTGTTGTTAATTGTTATTGCGCTAGTTGTTACTGCGCCTCTAGTGGTAACTGATTGTAATGTGTCAGTTTCGGTATAACTTGTTAGGAATGCGGTTAAATCTGGCGGTGTGTATGTAAACACACCAGTTGTATTACTATAAGTTAACGAGCCGTTGCCGCTGGCAGTTGGTTCGGCAGCTACGCTAAATGCTGTTAGTGCCGCACCGCCTCCTGAACCACCGCCTACACTACTGATAACTCCGGTAGTTGGATTGATAGTTATGGTAGTACCATCAACCTTTACAGTTCCAAAAGTTGTGGTTGTTGCTGGTGTGGCAAAGATGCTGTTAACTTCAGCAATTGTTGCGATGCCTTGTACGGGCTTGACACGCCAAACTACGCCATTCCATACCCAGGTAGTGGTACCTGAAACATATTCTGCGTTGAGTAGCGGATCGTTTGGAAAATTCAATGCCATTTCTGTGTCCTATCCTTTTAAGGCTTGGGGTATTTGTCTTTTACTGCTTGAATTTTTGCAGCCATTTCTTCAGCGGCAACACCGCCTTTCCATAGTGCATCAAGTTGGTCACCCATTGACGGATACTCTTTCTTACGTAAAGATTGATAACTTTTTTGCTGATTCTCAATTTTTATAAGTTCTACGTTGCTTAACACTGATTGTTTGTCAAATATTTCAGGTTGATTTTTAAACCATCTTATCGTATCAAGATCATCATTTTCAATCGCAAACTCAGAATCGGGATATAATATTTTAATGCTATGTGCTAATAAACTCATTGTTTAATCTCCTGAACCATAATTACAATATCAGCATCATAACCCCATAAGCTATTATCGCTTGCTGTATATCCCCAAGTTGTTGTATTTGCACCTTCTGGTGCAGATTCAAATCCATAAGTGACAGTTGATGTTGTACCGGGGAAATCAACAGCTTGTATCGACTCTATATTCTGATCGTTCTGATCATATCCATTACCCGGACGGATTGCGCCGCCAGCAATAACATTTCGACTGCCATTTGAACTGCCAGCTGAAGTAAGAGCATAACTTTTCGTTCCACCAACGGACCTAAATGCTCTCAGTACAGTTAGAATATTCGACGCACTGTTTTGATTAAATGGAATATGATATTTGACGATAATCATACTGTTTGCAAATACTGGAGTTATAGTGACTCTATAAGCTGATGATGGTTCTTGCCAACCACCAGAGTGTGTAGTTGATACTCTTGTTCCACTTGCTACATATTGGGTTTGAACTACCATACCGGTTGAAAGTGCGGCCCCAGTAACGCTGCCGGCTGCTAGACTACCAGCAGGGTTAATGATAATTGTGCCGATCATGCTGCCGTGCGCTTGGCAGAGATATCCGTAGGTGCCGCTGATGCTGGCTGGTATTTTCCAGTATAGTGTACCACTAGTTTTGCCCTGAGCACTTGATCCAGTTGTGACCACCCCTACACTGGTCACATGTGTCAATCCTGTGTCATAGTTTGCGCCCGAAAAACGGATCAAGAATGGATGACTACTCAGCGCACCTGTGCCCAAATCAAACGCTATAGTAGTGCCAGCTGTGACGTATATAGTTGGATTGTTGCCCGTGTATTGATCAAACAAATATGCTGAAGATCCATTCGCAGTAACGATCAATCTCGTGGTTGCCTGCAAATAAATTTCGTCTACAGTTAAGGCTGCGCTCGTAGCATCTGACAGTCCTGAAAATGTACTAGCACCACTGGCATATTGTGGTATATTCAAAGTACCGCCACTAAAAGTGGCCGCGCCGCTGGATCCAGTAGTGGTCAGTGTAATGGGAGCTTGGTAATCAGTTCCAGCTGTGGCCGCAGTAAGACTGTTTGCTCCATTGCCTTTAACAATGCCACTGATAGTTCCAATAGGTGCTTGATAGTCAGTGCCAGCCACAGCGGCTGATATCGCAGTGGCATTGCCTTTCAACACGCCAGTGATACTTGTTGCAATTGTTATGGCTGGAGTTGAACTAGCAGTAGCCACAGTGCCTGTGAAACCATTTGCAGAAGCAACACTTACGCTGGTAACTGTGCCAGCACCTGCTCCGCCTGCGGTGGCATCAGCATCGTTGATCCAATTGGTACCATTGTACTTTAATACTTGGCCAGTACTTGGGGTAGTAATAGCCACATCAGTCAAGCCATCCAAACTAGAGGCAGCAGAAACTGTGACAGTATCAGTAGTGGCATTTGTAGTGATTGTGACATTTGTGCCAGCTACCAAAGTCAATGTATCTGTTGCGGACTCAGCTAGCACATCAGATTGTCCCGCTACTGCGATAGTGGAAAAGCTATTTGATGCAGTTCCGCCGCTACCAGAAGCAGAAATTGTAATTGTATCAGTAGTGGCATTTGTAGTGATTGTGACATTTGTGCCGGCCACCAACGTCAAAGTATCTGCTGTGGAGTCAGCTACCACATTAGTTTGACCTGCTACAGAAATTGTACTGAATGAATTGGGTAAACTTGCTTCGCTGGCCACAGGAACCCAGGCTCCTGCATGAGCATAATATACTTTACCAGTATCATGAACGTGTGCTATCATACCGTGATAGTCTACCGGAGAAACTTCGGCATTAAGGTCAGCCAGTGTGTCCCAATGAAATCTTATTCGATTTTTTTGACCAGTAGCTTGAATAGTACCAGTCACAGTCAAAATGTTTGAATTCCAGATTAAACTAGAGTTGTCATCGACCACAGTTCCGGCACTGGGATAGTAAGCAATAGCGCCACTTACTCCAGAGTTAACAGTTCCGCTGCCGCCCCCTCCTCCGCCCACTGCGGTGATAATTCCGTTGTTGATAGTGATAGTTGAACCATCGACTTTTACACCACCTAATGTGCTAGTAGTTGCGGTGGGCAAAGTATATGTAGAGCCGCCGCCTGATCCTACAGAAAAACTGGGAGCAGACGGCTGTATCCACTGACTGCTGTCACCGTCATCTAAATATATCAACAACTCGCCAGATTCTGTGTCTAACCAAAGACTCCCAGACCGAGCGTTGACTGGCGGAGTTTGTGATACTTGGACTCCTAGACCAGTTGTGGCATTGGTCAAATCTGCTCTTAGCAATTCGAATCCGCCGCGTGAACGTCCGTCCATCAATACTAGTGTGTTTTTTACTGAATCATAGAAAACGGACCCGCTATCAAACGCTTGAGTACCCAAAAAATCAGGGTCGGTTGGTCTTAATCTAATTGATGTAAGCTGGCTCATTCGTGAACATTCCTTTGTTTTTATATTTAGCCGCGTTTAGTTCATAACTTGTTTGCTATGAGGGGGACCTCAATAAATACTACTATAACTAATAACACCTTCAAAAAGCATAGAAAAATGACTATTTTTAATTTGACATCAGTACCAGTATATCAAAATACAACTAACTATATCCCAACTGATGTCGAGATAGATGCTGTTAAACAGTTTAAACTTCAAAGCAATGACTTTAATTATTTTTCAAAAGATTTTAATGTACTAGCGCATGAAAACTTATCAGGTATACAGCAACTAATTAATGCTCACTTGTTAGATTATCAACGTAATGTGTGCGGAATTGAAATTCAACAATTTTACATTACTGATTCCTGGATTGCAATAACCCCGCCTGGCGGAAAACACATTGTACACAATCATCCTAACTCGTTGCTTAGTGGAGTATTTTATTTCAGCGTCCCGGAGCATTCATCTATAAATTTTTATGTAGAGTCACTAATCTTTAAAAATTTTAAGTTTTGTTTTGATTACACACTATCAACAGAGCACAATAAACAACTAGTAAATGTTCCTGTACAACAATCAGATATTGTCATTTTCCCGTCATGGGTTGATCACAATGTTGATGTCAATACCAGCGATCAAGCAAGAATTATCATTGGATTTAATTGTTTTGTACAGGGTAATTTTGGTAATGATCGTTACCCCACACGATTATTTTTAAAATAAACTAAGCTAGTTTAATTCTAAATAACATTCGTCAAAGCCAAACGATCCCCTAGCATATAAATTAAAAGCCAACGAGTACCTATCTTCGGTGCTGTTGTTTTTATCTACCTCGTGAAGCAAATGAGAGGGAAATAATATTATCGTTCCCTCTTTTGGTTCTAAGGTCCAAAAATCCGCGGTTATATGATTAACTTCGTTATAATCAAAAGTTGTAGATGCAGGAAACAGATTCACATATCCTTGATTTTTATAAAATCTAATTCGTCCAGAGTTTTCTGGGATTTTAAAATAAAGGCATCCAGAAATTAAACTATTAGTGTGTATGTGTGATTGCGCACAATCTTGTGGTTTATGTATATTGATCCAAGAATTCTGAATATAAAAATTAGTTCGATCACTAATTGATAATAAGTTCTTGATATATAATTTACAGTGTTCTTCTACCTGCTCTTTTAGATCTGCAAAATCTTTTCTAAGCAACACGTTTCTGTCAACGGTAATATTACCGTTTCCTGATTTCATCCTTTCAAACTCTAACAAGTCAATAAGTTGCATCCACTGGGGATCAACATCGATATGATTTTGATAAATTGGAATAGGCCATAGATTATGAACTTTAAATTCGGGCATTTATTTTTTCTCCAAAATATTTAGCACTATTAGAATTATGGTATTTTAAATTTACAAACATTTAATAACACCAAGACACAAAAGAATATCTTACTCCTGATGTAACAGGTTCAATTTTATGAGGGTATAAAAAATTTGAGGGAAATATAATAATATCGCCAGCGGACAATTTGATTATTTGATCTTCAAACATAACAAGTTCACCGCCTTGATAATTGTCATTTAACGCTGCCATTACTGTCAGTGTTGGTATCCCTCGCCTAGTTCCGTCAAACATGGTGTGTATGTGATCACAATGATTTTCCATTCTAGAATTTATATCATATCTGTTGTATCTAGGTTGTGTATATCCATGCCAACTAGTGAACCAACCATTTTTAAAATCAACAGATACATACAGTTGTAACAAGTTCCATATTGTATCCATTAAAAAATCAGTATCCTCTATTCGAGCTGTTGATACAGTTGGCTCGTGCTTGTGAACAATATGCCCGTCTTTTAAGGGGTTATAAAAAGAGTGAGTATCAAATTTAGCATGTTGCAATTGATTTATAATAGACTCACACTTATCGTTATCTATCGCATTTTTATAAATTTTTGCATAATATCTTAAATCAGTAATCATAGTGGTATTAATACTAGGTCAAACGATATAGATTTTCTCAAACCAGTAAATTCCATTGCTGGTACTTCGTGTTTAATATACGATGGAAATAAAATAATATTTCCATCTTCAATTGAAAGTAACCAGGACATGGAGTTGCTAGGAGTCCAATCATCTTGAGATTTAACTCCTAAAAAATGTCCAAGGCCGTCTGCTGGATTATATAATCCTATTTTATTTGACCCGGTGGGTACATGTACATAAAAAGTTCCGCTCATACTATAACCGTAATGAGCATGTACTGGGTGCTTATCACCGCTGGCCATTTCGTTTAACCAGACGTTCTGAACCTTAACTGTATGCGGTTTATTTTTATTTTCTTGTAAAAATTTTTCAGCTGACTGCTTAATATATTCTATTAAAGGCTGTGCCTCTGGTACATCTGTTAATTCCCATGTGACCGGCGCTTTATGTGGACAATATTCTCCCTTTAACGTAGTGTTAAAATATCCATTAAATCTTGTATCTTCTGGCCATATATCAAAAAGCGTAGAGCCTACAGAAATCATATCTATGTTTTTATCTACATACACTGTCGTAGGAAATAATTGTAAAATCATTGTTTGCTAGGAGTATAATTTGATTCTAGAGCATCAATGGGTTTAAAAGATTCAGATAACCCCATAATCGCTCTGCCGTCGTTGCGAATGTTGTATTGACCATTCAATTCATTATAATGTAAGAATAGTTGAGCATGATGTAATCCCCAGAACGGTTGCCTCCAATGGTCAATATCACAGCCCTTGTACATAATTGCATCTCCTGGTTTCATGTGGATTGGTAATTCCACTCCGTTGCTGTCAACAAACATTGGCCAGTCATAGCCAGGGTAAGTGTTTTGATCCACATTCGATACATCATATCCTAAACACACAGTAACTGAATATTCACAACTGGGTCTGTCTTTGTGACGTTTAAGCTCTGAACCAGTTGTGTATAGCCTGTAGTAACTGTAATTTGACATTAGAGGAACTTCTGCTATTTCTTGTACTTGTCCCAACGCAGTATCAACTAACGCATCAAAGATTGGGTCACCGTATCGACAAAAGTCGCCAGGAATCTGAGCATCTCCAAATGTTCCGTAATATTCATGATTGTTTTTTTCTGGAAATTGTTCTTCAATATATGCTAGTCTTGCAACTGATAATTTAACATGGTGGTACAACAAACTTGTTGTTTCTTTACTGATAAAATTTTCAAGTTTTACCCAGCCTGTGGTTTGAAAAAATACAGATGCTGGATTAGGCTCGTTATTTTTTTCAAAGCTCGGAGATTCCTCCATCTTTTTTAAAACAGTTGCTTGCTGATCTGCGGTTAATTCATTCCAATTCGATATTATATGATTCATAACTAGTCCTATTTAAATGGTGGGCCCAGTGCCCACAGTACTAACGAATACCGTGTTCCCTGGGTAACTGGTGTTACTTGATGATAGATAAATGACGGGAAAACAATTAAAGATCCTTGGGGTGATATTTCTGTACACTCATGAAATCTTTTAGTTTCCTGCGGCCCAAAATCAAAATTTAAGATGCCGCCTTCGTAGTCAGCGGGCACATTAAGATTTAAAGTCATACTTAACTTTCTAATTTTTCCCACATGATTAGGATTTCTCGTGTGAGTTAGCGGAGGCTTGCCATTTTTATCCAATGGAGTTATTCCGGGTACAAATCTTTTTAATTTGCTAGCATTGTCCGAGCCTCCATCAATATGCCATCCATAAAATCCGCCTGGTTTATAAACTGTAAATTGAAAAACTTCCGAACTGTCAATATCAAACTTCCAGCCTGCTTGTTCATTAGCAGAATGTATATATGGAGTTATAAGATCAAATATCCATTTATCGGCTAGCCACGCAACTTCGCTATCTCGCACGTATGTCATTTCTTTAGCATCCAAAGCAGATACATTTTTTTCTAAAGCAAACTCTTGTACAGTTTTGTCTTGTAACGATATCGCATTGGCCTTTGACTGTTTTTCCATAGCGCCGGATGTAATACCGTTGGTATCTAATCCTTGCTGTTTATTACGTTCTAACTGGGCCAGACCGCAATCAATAATTCTTTGACAATCGTTGGATGATATTACTTGATTAAACCAATAATAAGAATTTTTTAAATTCATTACTTTTTATCCTTTAATAGCATTTTTCTCTTTTCTGGAAACCACAATATATCAATTCCACTGCTGTTAAATGTTTTGGTAGCATCGTTAGGGGCTTCAACTAATGCCTCGCCTGCCAAATTAAAGCTAGTGTTCAACAACACTGATACCCCTGTAATTTTTTTAAATTCAGTTAATACATTGTGAAAATGTGGAATTGATTCGTCAACAGTTTGTATTCTACACGATCCATCAACGTGAACCACTCCAGGTATAATATTTTTCTTCTCTTCCTTCACCTGAAAAGATACAGTCATAAATGGAGATTCAGTTAAGCCATGTGTTTCAAAATATTCTTGAACATCAGCTTTGAGGACTGATCCGGCAAAAGGTCTATACCATTCACGATTCTTAACTTTATTAATTATTTTTTTAGACTGTAAATTTCGTGGATCAAATAAAATTGATCTATTTCCTAAAGCACGTGGTCCTGCTTCAGCTTGACCATTATACACTGCTACAATTTTGCCTTGTGACAGTAAGTTTGCTATGTCAGTTTCATTAACATCAATACCATCAATTTCGTATTCATAAGGTATATGATTAAAAAATAAATTATCAAGCGGTTTAATAGCAGTATCTCGTGTTTCGTTTCTATAAACATAAAATGCTGAGCCAATACTGTTGCCAGTGTCATCTGATATTGGCTCAAAGAAAAAATTAACGTTGGGTAAATTTTTAACAAAGTATTCATTGGCAACTACATTCAAACCGTATCCGCCAGTGATACACACGTTATCTATTCCAGTTTCTTCTACTTTTCTTTTTATCAGCGTTAATAAAGATTCTTGCGTTTGTTTTTGAACCTGATACGCATAATCAGCATAGAACTGATAATCGTCCTGAGGAACTGGTTTATCTTTAGGCAGAATTTTCTTTGAATGCTCTTTAAAAAAACAAGGATACGCATAATCAAAATCTTTGTAATGAGAAAACAAAGAACTTATGGGATTGTTGTCAGCATCAAATAATGATTTAAATGGTCGATCCGTGCCGTAGGCAGCTAATCCCATGGTCTTTCCATTTTCTAAAGGATGTTGTCCAATTAAAGTTGTTGCTGATTCATACACTTTAGCAGTGTTTAATGTGCCGCTACACTGAGCTTCGCATTGCGGCCATGCTTTTGTTAGTTCTTCAATAAGTTCAAAATTATCAAAATCGTAATCTGATCCTACGTTAAATGCCCAGTATGATTTATATACAGGAGTAAATTTATTTGGATATTCAGCTATAAAAACACTCTCGCCTTCTCTTATGCTGTCATTGAACTTTGCGCCAGCACGATCAACAACAACTACTAGTGATTTGTCAAATCCGCTGTCATAAAATGCAAGACTGGCATGTGCTAAGTGATGATGCTCACAAAATCTAATAACTTTAGCATTTGTATATTTTTTAATAACGTGTTCTAAATATTTGTTATGTTCGTCGTCACCCGTAGGTGAGCAAATTACCACTAAATCGATCTGACCTTTGGCAATTCTAAATGCTTCCATTAAAGATTTAATTGGGAGCCAATCTCTTTTATTGCGAGTAAGTCGTTCTTCCTTGCAGAAATATTCAATTTTTCCATCGTTAACAATAACTACACTGCTGTCGTGGAAGGGTGCTATGCTCAATATACGCATGTTTATTTTAAATTGTTAACCTTTTGCACTAGACGATTGATAAACCCATCTAAAAAATCTAGATCTGCTTGAAACGCAATAAATGGCACTTTTATTTTGTTTTGTTTCTCGTCAAGTGACATTCTAAATCCTTGTACATTTGGTGCTATTGGCTCATCTTTAGTCAATTGATACCATAACGTGTCTTCAATTTTCATCATTGGTATTTCTTCTAAATTGAATCTAGTGTTGATTTCTTCAACTATCATATCGACAGGAACTTGTTTTCTATTTTTTAAAATACTAAGAATTTCTGCAATTAGTAATTTATCTCGTTCTGTAATTGATCCGTAGTCGTATCCTGGGGTGATATCCTCACCTGTTACACTTGATGTTGCTAAACCGTTACCCATTATTTTCTCCTTATTTGGTTGCTCTAATTATTTCTAAATATTGTTTGTGAGTTAAGAACGGTTCGTTCTTATATCGCTGTACTTCTTCTTCAAAAATCTCAGATATACCTTGTTTGTAGCTAGTATTTAAACTTTCATATTCCTTACGAATTGATTCTTGATTTATCAGTTTCAATCCGTGCATTACCATTATGAAGTTTCGCTCGTAGAACATTACATATTTCGAATTGTTTGTAAAATCTTCTTCTATGGGCAATCTATTTTTCCATAATTCTAACTTTGCTAGCAACGACTCAGGTACTGAAATAGATTTTAAATCCTTCCAAAAATCTGTGTCTGTTCTGTTGGTCATATAGTGTAAGCAAACAAAATCTCTAATATTATCTGTGATAGAATTGATTTGTTTGTTAACAAATTCTATAGTTTTATCATTGTAATTGGGCAAATTGTGCATTAACAAATATGCCTGTTGAATCGACGATCCAATGGAACTTGCTTCTAACGGTTCTATAAAATTGGCAGACAGTCCAACGGCTACACAATTTTTAATCCATGGGCGATCTAATGCGCCGGGATCGAAAGTAATATGTTTAGCAATATCAATTGTTTTACCAAAGTCTCGTTCCAATTCTTCATGTGCTCGATCGGGTGTTACGTAATCACTGTCGTAGATATATCCGTTGCCGTGACGTCCGAATACAGGAATATTAAATCTCCAGCCGTATTCCATAGCAGTTGCAGTGGTGTAACAGTTGTAATTTTCTGTATCGCCGGTAGGAAATACCATTGCGGCTTTTGGCTTCAAAAACTCTTTATAGGATTGCCATTTGGCTCCTAACTTAGAAATTAATAATTTTTTAAAGCCAGTACTGTCAATGAAAAAATCAGCGTGATATTTTTTATTTTCGCTGAATATATATTCAATTTCGCCTTGATCGTTTAGTACAGAATTGACAATGTCATCGTCAATTACTTCGATATCTCTTTCTTTGGCTTTGTTTGTTAAAAATTCGTTTAGTTTAACTGTGTTGAAATGATATTGATTTACTGGAGACGTGCGATTAACAGCATGGTGTTTTGGCACTTTGTTTTCCAACATTTCTTGCTGTACCATATCAAAAGGTTTGGCACCTTCTGCTATTGATTTCATATAGCCAACACGCAATTGACCTAGAGATTGATCGTACGGTGATGTTACACTGTGTAGATAATCTTGATCGCCCCAGCCTTTAAAAAATATGCCGCATTTGAGTGTGGCATCACACTTTTTGATTACTTCTGCGTGATCAATACCTACAAAGTTTAAAAAATCAGACCAGTGCTCAGTGGAACCTTCTCCCACACCGATTATGCCAATGGTACTGGAATGTATTAGTTTTATGTTGATATTGGCGCCAAACTTTTGTTTTAATATCAACGCAGTGACATATCCGGCTGTGCCACCGCCAAGAATTACAATTGATTTAATAGTTTTCATGCGAGTATTTACCCATGAATAACCAGCCCGTAGGCTGGTTATGAATACAATACCCAAACTGTTAGTATTTTACAATAACAATTCCGCTGCCGCCTGGATCTGTGGTGTTTACGCCGCCTGAAGCTGATCCGCCACCGCCACCGCCACGGTTTGCTTCACCGCCATAGCCACGAGATGAACTGGGTGATGGGCCAGGGTTAGTGCTGTTGTGGGCAGTTCTGTTGCCAGAACCACCACCACCATTGCCGCCCAATCCTTGACTACCTGATACTCCGCCGCCGTGCTGTCCACCACCACCACCGCCTGCATAAAATACACTTGATCCTGAAATGCTGTAAGCTCTGCCTACGCCACCGTTACCTGCGTGTGGGCCTGGAGCACCTTGTCCGGCGCCGCCTGCGCCACCGCCACCACCACCTACCCAGTTTGGATAGCCAGGGCCTGGAAGTCCGTTGCCGCCAGGGTTTCCAAATCCGTATGTGCCAGAATCACCTGGCTGTCCAGGCTGTGTGGCAGAGCCGCCTGGTGGTGTACCACCTGGTTCTGAGTTGCCGCCGCCACCTGATCCGCCCGGATATCCTGGATATCCACCTCCTACGCTGATATGGCTTGGGCCAATGCCGCCACCTTTGGCAGTTAGTGTTCCAAATGTTGAGTCTTTTCCTTGAGCTTGAGGAATATCCCAATAGCCATTGCTGCCGGCGGTGGGCATGCCTGTACCACCAGCACCCACGTTTACTGGCAGTGAACCACCTGGTGTTACGGGGAAACCTGGACGGAAGATCAATCCGCCTGCGCCACCACCACCACCGTGTTGATTTCCACCCACACTACCTCCTGCCACTACTAACACATCAACACTAGTAACTCCAGTTGGTACGTTAAATGTTGCGGCACCGGTTGCTGTGAATGATGTTACAACAGGTGCTCTAACAAGAATAGTAAACGATCTATCAGCTGTTTGTGCGCCAACTGATGATGTGGCTCGTAGATTAAACGGAGACGATGTATCTGATGCCACAGCACTAAACCCTGAAATTCCTCCAGTACTTGTGTTTAATGAAGCGCCGGCTGGCAAGCTGCCGCTGACTACTGAATAAGTAATTGTTCCGCCGTCTGGGTCAGCCGCCGCAAACGAAAGAGTTTGGCCTCTACTACCATCATATACATTATAGGTGCCTTGCGCTGTACTCCACACAGGATCACGATCAATAACACCTGCGTTGCTCAATGTGCCGCCAAGTCCTGAAGGATTTCCCACACTAATGTCAAATGCTGCCGCTCCAACATAATTTACTGCGGCAGCGTTTGTGGCCGCTGTTAAAGATGTTGTACTGACAAATGTCGTTGACAATGCTCTAGGGATACCGCTGACTGCAGATCCTTCTACCCTAACAATAGCACCAGTTTTAAAATTTGAGCCAGAAATTGTAATTGTGCTGTTGGTATTTTCGTTAATAACACCGGTAATATTAGTCACTGTTGGAGGAGCATCGACTGATTGCCAGCCTAAAGCATTGTACTGTTCAATAAGACCCAAATCGGTATTATACCTAATTGTTCCTACCGCTACACCCGAATCTCTTTGAGCAGTAGAGCCGGTAGGTACTACTATTCCACCATTACCACCAAATGTGGTATTGACATATTTGTATTTTGAATAATTTGCCATTATGCGTCTCCTAGCCTCCAGCCATATGTATTATTGTAGAACACTAACGTGAATGCCGCATTCTTTGTACTTGCTATCATGTTTTCTGCGTCGCCCATAATTGTATTTCCGTTTCTATTTATCGTTAAATTATTGATGTCAAATGTTCCTGCTCCGTCAATAAACTTAACCGTGCTACCTAGAGCAGGTGTTGCCGGTAGTGTAATAGTTACACCAGCTGAGCTAGTATTAACCATAATTTGATCTCCTACTACCGCTGTGTAGTTAGCAGACTTTTCTATATAAGGATTAAAGCCCGCAACGTCTGCCCATATTGCGCCGTTATATCCTTCAAACCGTGATGTAGTAGTATTGTATCTAAAGGAGCCAGCTGGGCCAACAGTTCGTTCTGCGGTAGTTCCTGCTGATACTTTAATAAATCCAGTACTATTGCTGGTAATATTTCCAGCAAATACAGCGGCACTACCTACGTTAAGAGCACCTACGATTCCTACACCACCAGCTACTTGTAATGCTCCAGTAGTTGTTGAGGAAGATATTACAGTTGAATTAATCAATACACCTTGTTCTGACAGCATGGTTAACAAGCCACCGCCGATAGTATCAATTTCTTTACCTGTAATGAATATGTCACCAGCAGTTACCGCGTTAACCGCAATGTTACCACCACCAGAACCTAGTGCTGACTGGATGTAAGTCTTAATAGCTTTCTGCGTTGGAACAATTCTATCGCTGTTAGCAAAGAATGTACCGTCTGTTGAGAATTCATTAATAACTGCACCAGACCCGCCTAAACTAACACCACCCAGTGCCAATTCATTCAAACCACTCAAGTTAAACGCATCAGCGTTCAACGTGGCAATACCAGTTGATTGTTCAACTTTGAATAAATCGCCTACTCGGAAGTTACCATCTTGGTCAGTACTTGTATAGAATACACGACCGCCTCCTTGTTCAGACAGTTCTTGGTTTGCATTTGGCGCATTTAGCGGAATACCTGGATAGTTGGTATCGTTCTTGCTGCCTGTACCGATATTTAAGAAGTCATGTCCAGTTAAACGCACTTGTGAATAACGACTACGTATAACCATAGCTGTGTCATGGAGTGGCGCAGTAAGCACACTTAGCGGTGGACTAACTTGCAATCTTGCGCTGTATCGTCCTGCTGGTAAACTGCTTGGGCCGCCATTAATTACTCCAATAATGGTATCAATACATGTTGATACTTTATCATTGATTAATAAACGATCAGTTTCATAAACTATCGTAGGGTCGCTGGTTCTTGATAATGCTTCTTGGAATCTAATTGCCGGATCAGTATCAGATAGTATTGCTTGTAGCACATCATCCAAGTAATTCATCGCGGCTAGTGTTGGAGCAAGCTGATCTCCAGTAATTGCTGCCAATGCACTGGCACTTTGATAATAGCGTAGACCAGCTTCACGTGAACGACTTAGTCCGCCGTAGATATCATATGCGATAGCATCAATAATTAGTCCAACATCTCTAGCACATAATTCAACACTGTAATCTAGATTTTCAAAACTTGCAGTCACAAACGCAACAACTTCAGCTTTGACAAACTCTTTGTTATCCAACAACAACTGCTTAACACCATCAAGTGTTACACCGTTTTCAATAGTTGTTCTGATAATTTTAGCAGTTTCGTATAGTTGATCACTTGCGTCAGCACCGGTTGTGATAGTTGGATAACGCACTTGGAACGAATCTGTTTGTGTTCTAGTATAAGTTTCGTTACGAATAATGCGTTGAACAATATAGTTAATCTGCGCAATTGCCGCGATAGTCTGTGGTTTTTGTTCACTTAACACTAAGGCCGCTGTCGCCGCATAGTATCTTTGTCCAGCTTCAACTGATTTGGCAACGTCGCCAAAAATATCATCCGCAAGTGCTTGTACGATTAATCCAGTATCTCTAAAGCAGACATCTGTATCATACGTGAATGTGACAAATGTGTCGTTGATCCAAGTAACAGTATCACTTTGCAATGATGCTTTGGCATTCAATACGGCTGTGCGGGTGGTTACTGTAAATCCACTGAACGATGACGGTACCAGTGTTACAGCACTTCCGACAAATCCTAGATTTATAATATCGTACATGTCACTGACTAAGTCTGTAATTCTACTAGTAGATCCTGGTGTATCACCTGGAGGTACACTGGTGTTTTGTGTAATAGTGCCTGGCACTCCAGTTTCACGACTGACTGTTGTGTTTATTGCGATGTCTTGCAATAATCCAGTTGTTGAGTTACCAAGATAATCAACCAACTGTAAATATTCAGCTTTGTCAGCGGCACTGTTCACTACTCCAGGTATTGTTAATACACTGTCTACATAGAATGAACTACCAAACTGAACTGATTGGCTGTTACCGGTATATGCTAAATCGTATGCAACTGATCTTACAAATTGTCTAATTTCTTTTTCAATTATGGTTTGATCAAATCCAGTTAACAAGCTGTTGTTTAACAACCAGTTCACAGTTTGAGAAACAATAAACGGAACGTTGGCTAATAAAACATTTTTAGCACGATCGTTTTCAGTATCAAAGCTGCCGTTCGGAATGCTTAATGCTGGTAGCGGTGTGTTTGTTTCTCCGTTCTTGATCCATTCAATTAAAAAGTCTAATTTTCTAGCAATTGATGACGGGAATGTTGGATTAGGTTCGCTGATTGCAGTATTAATATAACCCTGCAATTCTTCCAACGCAAATGCTGTTTGCATTCTTTGTTGTTCAAACAAATCAAAGATTCCTCTATCGTGCTGATGTAACACCGCAAGTAATCTTGCATTGCTGCCGTAGGTAAAATCATCTGCTAGCGCATCTATAATTAGTCCAACATCTCTTGAGCATTTGGCACTGTTATATGTAAAGTTGTTTAGATAACTGATTATTTCATACTGTATGAATTCTTTGTTGTCAGTGATTAGTAGTCTAGCACCAATGAATCCTGCTGGACCTTCAATTTCTCTAACAGTAACCAATTTATAGAATGAAGAAGTGTCGGTGGCAAACTGAATGTTTGCGCCCGGCGTTGGAATATTTGTTAAATTATCAACATAGATGAACTGACCCACTTGTTTAATATCGGCAAATCCATCACCAACTACTAGCGCATCAGTTGCAGTATATCCAACTCCTCGTCCAGTAAATCTTGGCTGTCCTAAAACTCCGTCGGCTGTTCTAACAACAAATAATCCATCCGCAGTGTTATTTGCATCAACCAGTGTAATATTTGGTCCAGCAATGTATCCAGCACCTGGATGAATAACAGTTAATTTATCAACTGCTCCGCCAACAACCTTTGCACGAACAAACGCACCAGTACCGCTGTCCGGAACAACTCGTACAGTTGGTGCTGATGAATAGCCACGACCTTTATTGGTCATGGCAAATCCTGTAATTTCTCCAGTTAACTGATTGTATACAACACTAGCAGTTGCTAGAGTAGCAGGACTGCCGCCGCCAGTGATAGAAACTGTGGTTCCAGCACCGTAACCGACACCTCCCAAATTAACAGCAATTGATGAAACAACTCCTGTTGTTGCTGAAGTTACTGACGGATTAACATCTACCGCATTCTTTAAATCGTAGACCATTGCATCTACAATATATCCAACATCTCGAGCACAAAGTTGTTGACTGTAATCGAAGTCAGCATACGTTGCGTTAATAAACGCTATAACTTCAGCTTTAATAAATGTTTTATTAGTGCTGATTAAGTTTGCTACTGTGTTAAATGTACTCGAATCAGCAACTGTTGTTGAAATAATATCTACAGTATAATTAGATAAGTTTGCAACGGCTGTTAATACACCAGACTCTAATGTCAAAGCATCGTCAATAATTTGATTGCTCAATGTCATTGACCCTGAACTTGTTGATAATATTACAGCGGATCCGCCTAACGTGGCGCTAACTGTAAATTGAGCTCCTCCAACCTTGGATGCAATATAATATGTAGTGTTTGCAGTTACATTACCAAACGCAGTTCCAACAAATATAACTCTGTCGCCAACTGTTAGGTTGGTGTTGCTACTGGTAGTAAACACGTTGGTTCCGCTAGTAGATGCGGTAACAGTTAATCCTGTCAACGGTGAAACTATCACAACATTTTGAACAATATCTAATGCTAAATCTCTAACATGTTCAATGCCGGCTGTTACTGCAATTATGTTAGTAGTTCTTGCTGTCCCTAAGAATACTTGTTTAATGCCTGCTAGCAGTGTATAATTAACACCAACTCCTTCTAAGTCGTTTGCAATTGCATCAACTAATAGGCCAACGTCTCTGCTGTAAACTGCTGTAGAGATTCCTGGGAAGTTTGCGTCCCAGAATGCCACAGCTTCTTCTCTTAAAAATTCTCTGTTGAGTAATAGTAGGGCCGGAGCATTTACATAGTTTCTACCATTTTCAATAGTGTAGTAAACTGTATCTGCCCAAACAGCAACCGCATTTTGAATTCCTGATGGGCCTGCTGTGCCAGTAGTTCTAGAAACAGCAGTTTGATACAAAGTTCCCGGTGCTTGATTCTGAGCTACTGCACTAGCCACTGCTTTTAGTCTAGCAACCCCTGCCAATGTTTGTGTTCCTTGGCTGATGCCAATTGATATTAAACCACTTGCATTTTTATAATATCTTTCACCTGCTACTACACTCTTAAACTGATTACCGTTGGCAAATGTAATCAATGGGGTTGTCGCAAATGATCCGCCTGGATCTGTCACTGTTACTGCTTGCACAATACCGTTAATTCTCGATCTTAGAACAATTCCAGTTCCGCCGCCACCAGTAACACTAATTGCTGGGTTACTAGTATAGCCTGTACCACTAGATACGATTGTAACTTGATCTAGGATGGTATCCATTGTTGTTACTGTAGCGGCTGCGCCGGTACCAGCACCACCACTGAATCCTAAAGTCGGAGTTCCAACCCATCCTCGGCCACCGTCAACTACCGTCAATGAAATAATAGCACCAGTCAACGATACTGTACCGGCTGCGCCGGATCCGTTTCCGCCTGCGAACGAAATAGTTGGTGCTGTTTGATATCCACGACCTGGGTTAGTGATTGTAATACTCGATACTTCACCAGAAATATTTGCAGTTGCGCTGGCATCAGTTCCAACTCCAGAGATTGATACAACTGGTGGAACACTATAACCTGAGCCGCTAATGGTTACTGTAATTGAAGTGATCACGCCGGGTGTAACTCCACTTACATAACTACCAAAGTCAATTACAGCAGTGGCTGTGGCAAATACTGAACTGGTTCCAATCAATGTTACTGACGTTGTTCCCGGAGCATATCCGCTGCCGCCTTCTTGTACAGTGATTGAGGTAACTGATGCAGAAAGTACCGCAGTACCTTGGGCAAATACTAAAGGTTCGCCGCCGCCAAATGATACAATTGGAGGGCTTGTGTATCCTGAACCTCTACTGTTACTTCCGCCCGTTAATGCAACACTGCCGACTACATTAGAAATTTGAGCGGAAATAATTGCTCCGCTACCACCTGTACCAGTTACTGCTACACTCGGCGGACTTGTATATCCAGTTCCACCGTTAGTAACGGTTACAGTTTTAATAGTACGTGCAGTAGTTGCAGTTGCAGTAGCATGATTTGCACTGCCGTTTGCCAAGCCACCACCTACAAATGTTAATGTAGGTGCTGATGTATATCCGGTGCCGCTAGTTGCAATGATAACTTCTTCAACAACACCTGCAATGGTTGTGGTTGCAGTAGCGCCAGACCCACCACTTGATGTGCCGTCGCCGCTGATAATAACTTCAGGCGGTATTGTAAATCCTTTGCCGCCTGTTGATACGGAAATAGTATTAATTCCCAATGTTTGAACTGCGGTTGCTCTAGCACCAATACCAGTTGATACAACGGCACGTGGTTCAATAACATATCTTGATGTTGTGTTTAAGAATTCTAATACTGGTTGTTTACCAACTGCTGTTCCGCCGGTAACGTATGTGCTATAACCCGTGCCGTTAACAGTAGTTAACAACTCTGGATCGCTGTACAATGTAACTGTACTTGCGCCAGTTTTAGTAACATAATAAGTATTACCGTTTAGTTGGGTCATTCCTGTTATACCACTAATACGTATTTCCATGCCTGTATAAAACGCATGTGGAACTAGAGTAGTAATTGCAACTGGATTAGCTTGTGTTGCGGCTGTTATAGTTTCTGTTATTCCTTGAATAACAGTGTCCCAGCCTGATTTGTGCAATAGCATTGAGCCAGATATTGTTACTGGGAATGTAATAGCAGTTTTTGTGGCTGTATCAGTGTACACAGTAAAGTCAGTGCTGCCTAATGTGTATGTAAGACCTGTTGGAGTTCCGCTTGTTGAAGTGAGAGCCGCAATTCCTGCAATGGCATTTTCATAAGTATCGGTAATTTGAATACTGGTTACGCTGTCGCCTCCAGTCATAATGTAGTATGTTGTTGGATTAGCGTAGCCTACAATTCCTCCAATACCGCCAGCTGTTCCGCTAATTGTAAGTGGTTGGCCTACTAGATAATTTCCAGATGTAACAGTCAACTGACCAGCTAGGCCAGAAATAGCCACGCTGGCAATGGTGCCGCCTGCGGTAATTGCTTTAACATAGTATTGAGTTGCGGTAGCTAATGTTCCAAACGCAGTGCCTGTTAATGTAAATGGCATGTCAACTGATAAAGTTGCTGTGTTAACTACTGTTAGTCTGTTGGTGCTGGTTGTGACTTTTGATACCGCAACTGGCGTAAATGATTCCATACCCAGTGTTGCTAGTTTTGAACCACCGTCAAAACTTGTAATATAAGCGTATTGTCCAGAACCTGCGCCGTCAGTTAACAAAATACGCTGTCCAGTGTATGCGTTTGTTAACGCAATATCTGCCGCGCCCAGTCGAATATCAATATTTGATCCTGCTTGGGCATTGTTTGTTACTGATGTGTAGTTGTCGCCTGATTCTAATACTTGAATTTCAGTAATAGCACCGTTATAAACTACCGGAGCTACGACAATAGATCCTGCTGTTCCTGATCCATCAAAAGAATAAGTGGCAGTTGAGTAAGATTGTCCTGCATTTTCATATTCTACATACAGTACTGAATTTTGACCGTCTGTTTGTACACGATCAATTAATGCTTCTAAACGTCTGTTATCAACGTTTGATGTACGTGAAATTTCTGTTGGGTCAACACCTTCTGATACTGAACCGTATGTACCGTATGAGTTGTTACCGTTAGTAGCACGGATAACACCTCCTGCTTCACACAAATAAGCAATGTATGAATAATACGCAAACACAGAAACAAGTTCTGAACGACCTTGATTAGTGTTCCATGCTCCGATACCGTTGCTTAAAATCGTTGTATAGTCGTTAGATGTTAATGACTTGTTACCACCGTTGTGTAAACTACCGTCACACTTTTGTCCAACGCAATAGTCACCAAACAATGTGATGTTCTGCATGTACGGTGAACGCTCACCTACCCAAACGCTTTCATCGTTTGGTCCAGTGCCAGGATCTAATGAGTTCCAAGCGCCGCCAGTTGGACGCATTGTTCCATACTGATTTGGCGCTGTAAAAGTGTCAGTTGTTCCGTTTGGTAAATTGGCGCCAGTTGCTCCGCGGAACGTAAAGTTACGCATAGTAGTGCTGTCACGCATATAGAACTTATCGTTACCAGATGTTTCTGGAGTTGGTTCTACAATACTCATACGTAATTCATCACCAATTACTGATGTGTATTTTGGAACACTGATTGGGAATATTTCAGTGTAAACACCTGTTTTAACGTTGATTGCGGCAGGTTGAGCTCTTGTTGGCACTACCACAGTTCTAACATGATCACATGCGTACTTGATAGTTCTCCATGGGTCGTTAAGTGTTGTTCCGCGATCTGGAGCATCGATACCATCGGTACTTACGTAAAATACTCGGGTAATGTTACCTACTGTGCTCCATTCTAAATCTTGTGCGCCTGCTTTTAAGAATGTTCCTGTTTGTCCTTTTGCTAAACGTTGATTCTGAATAGCATTGCGAGTTACTATGTCGCCTCTTCTTAAAAGAACGTTGTTTGCGTCACCTTCTGCAAAACTGTTAAAGAATGTGCCATCATCAAGATCTGGTCTTGATGAGAATGTAACAGTCATTGTTCCAGTAGCAGTGGTTAATGTTTTTACTGTGCCGCCTGTTGTGGCGCTAATTTTTATTTGTGTAGCACTTACAATTTCTTTAACATAATAAGTAACAGCGTTTGTTAAGTTGCCAAACCCAGTGCCAGTAAAAGTTACTGCTTGTAAAAGATTTAATGAACTGCTACTTCCAACTGTGACAACGTTAGTTGTGGCTGTGGTAGCTGTAGCAGTAGTTGTAGTTGCTTCGTCTGATGGTTTGTGTTCAGCCACAACAAGGTATGTTGAAGCACTGTATTTGACAACATCGCCAACTTTGTAAGTGCTTTCAGCTGGAGTTGTTGACCAGTCTGATAACCAACGGAAGCCATCAATCAGTTTGGTCCAATTGCCCGGAGTATTGTAAGGAGTTTCGTTAGGCCCTGACTCATCAGAAGCCACATAGGTGTTACCACCATACCCAACCAAGTCTCCAACCTTATAGCTTTGTCCAGAACTATATCTTGATCTATTATTAAATCCTTGAGTTAACAAATCCCAAAATGACGGTGCAGACGGAGGTATTTGTGCTGTGTGTCGACTTTTTGCCACGTAGACAAAACCACCATAACTGACCACATCACCTAATTGATATTCAGTTGTGCTGGTCCAAGTAGATTGATATTCTAGACCCTTTGTAAAAATATCCCAATATGATTCTAAAAACGCTGAAGCGTTGCTAGTATGTGGAGTTGTACAAATATACAAATTGCCACCAAATTTAACAACATCGTTAACTGCGTAAGAAGTTGCTTCGCGATCAAGGGGAACCGCACTGCCGTTCCACTCGCCTCTGTAGGCAAAACCATCGCTGAACAACTGCCAGTTGGCTTGATTGTCTTCTAATCCGTTGACAAACGATTCGGTCATTATTGCTAAAAGAATTGCGCCAGTGCCGCCACTTATCGTTGTTGTTGGAGTTGAGGTATAACCGCTACCAGGATTAGTCAAAGTGATTGAAGCTATTCCTCCACCAAACGCTGTTGTAATTGTTGCAGTTGCTTGTACACCACCAAACAAGTCAGGTGCGCTGATTGTTACGGATGCTCCATTAGAATACCCAAGTCCAACTCCTGGATTGGTAACAATAATAGATGCGATACTTTCTCCTACATACGATCCTAGCACAGACGAATGCGACGTCAAACAAATGTATGTTCGACCGTTGTATTTGACAAGATCGTTTTCTTTGTAATAGGTACTTGGAGTCCAAGTACCTTTCCAATCAGTACCTGGAACAAATAAATTCCATTTGCCTGCTGTTTCATCAGTATAAAAGCCGCCCGTTGCGCTAGCAGAAGAAGTATGATTAACTGTACAGATGTAAACGTTTCCGCCGTACTTAACTAAATCGTTTAGTTTATATACAGTTGATATTCCCCACGGATTACTTACCCATGCTTGGCCGCCGGTCATTACTTGCCATCTGCTAGCTGTTGAGTCTACATTAAAGTTTGCATTTGCAACGTGTCCGCTAGTACATACATAGGACGTACCGCCGTATTTCACAACGTCGTCTTTAACGTATGTAGTACCGGTCGTCCATGTACCTTTCCATACAAATCGTAGTCTACCTAATTTAAATTCTGCCATTTTTCTATCCTTTTATACTCTAAAAACGTATTATATATATTTATACTTTAAACATCTTGTGGGTAACTGTAACCCTGATTATATCTAACTACTAGTTCACCGTTGGCGTTTATGTAATAGTACGCCGATCTACCGTCAAATCTATACTGGTCAAAGTTTAAATTTGGAGTGTCCTTTACGTGTGTTTCTGGATTCTTACCGTCAAAATAATCTACGCCTAGTTCAAAAAATTCCCAATCATTATCTGTATCACCGGGATTATTAATTTGTATTCCCTCGTCTGACATCATAATATCTACTCGTGTAAAGTATAGATTGCCTTCTTCGTCTGTTCTTAAAGCGTAAAAATATCGTTGCTCGCTGGGCCCGGACATGCTGTCTGACCCAACGGCTCCTAAATAATTTTGATTCATAATCTATTCCTTAAATGATTTCAACGTAGCTTGCAATAAAATCCAAGCTGTTTGCTGTATCGGATTGTACATAAACATTCATGTCACCGGCTAATACTAATTTTTCGCCACCGTTGATCACACGCAAACTTTGATTAGCAGGCACTAATACATTTTTAATATAGTATGCGCTATCGTTTGGAGAAACCTCTACGGTGTTCTCAATTCTAATAGTTGCTCTTACTACATCTTCTGTTAGGTTAGTTAAACTCATACCAATGATTGTAACTCTCGATGTTGTACCAACAGCGATTACTGCAATCTCAGTAATTCCAATTTCTGATTCTAATTTATTTCTAAAATATGTTGCCATAATATATTATCCAAATAGTAGTGCTGATACAATACCAATATCTTCTGCTTGTGCTAGGCTAACGCCACTCGAAGCACCGGCAACGTTTACCCACGATGCGCCGTTATAAATTTCTAAATATCCGTAAAAAGTATTAAATCTTGTCATACCTATTTCTGGTGCCACTGAACGCTGTGCTAGATTGCCAGCAGGTATTACTATACCGTTTGTACCAGATATTTTTATGTATCCTGTTCCTGATTCTGCAAGTACTGTTACGGCTCCTGATACAGTATTAGTAATTGTGTTGTTACGAATTTGTAAATTACCAATCTTAACGCCGGCAGTACCTGAGGTAGTTAACTCGATGTTTGTATTTGGTAAGACTGTAGTAATTTGATTGTCGTAAATTGCCAACTGATCTGTTTCTAGTCGGCTGATCCAAAATTTAGTAGAATCTATGTATGCTAGCAAATCGCTGTTAACAACAAATCGTAGTGTATTATCGTTTGCGCCAGGAGTTAGCTCTGCCGAAACATAAGTGTTACCGTCTACGTCAACAACTCCGTTTAATTGTAGCCATGAACTATAAGTAGCAAAATATCCTTCGTAACAATCTCGATCTGTGTTATAACGAATCATTCCGTTTACTGGGCTTACTGGTCGCTGTGCATCTGTCCCTACTGGGATGATTAAACTTTGATCACTGCTAATTAATACGCTACCTGTACCGCTTGGTTGTAAAATAATATCTTGATTAGTTTCAGTGCTACTAAAAACATTGTTAGCCACTCGGATATTTTCAAATACAATATCACCAGTGCCGTTTGGTAACAAATTAATATCTGTATCAACAGCAGTTGATTCAATAGTATTTCCACTGATCGTAATATTTGCAACAGTTAAATCTTGAGTTGCTGTGATATTTCCCGTTACTTCAACAGTACCACTAGTAGTAAAATCACCTGTTTGGGTAATATCACCCGTTTGTGTAATGTTACCAGTTACGCTAACATCTTTTAAGTAGCTTGTTCCTGTAGTTACTGTAAAAGTGGCGCCAACAGTTAAGTCTTGTACTATTTCAACATCATTGTTTGGTATAGAAATAATACCAGTGCCGTCTGCTTTTAATTCTAAATTACTATCTGTTACAGTAGTAGTAATATAATTGTCGTCAATTAATATGTCGCCGGTGCTGAACGAGCCTGCGGTTAGGGTATTTGTTACACTAACGTCAGCGATAGTGGCAAGTCCGTTGACTGTTAAATTCTGATTGATTAATACATCATCCGAGGGTACATAGATTATGCCAGTGCCGTTAGCTTCCAACTGCAAATCTGTATCTGTTGCGGTTGTACTAAGCACATTGCTGTCAATGCGAATTTTCTCAAACTGGCCAAATGTGCTGACTGTTAAGTTACCAGTAATAGTCGTGTTGCCAGTTTGTGTATAATTACCAGTTTGTGTAACATCACCAGTTTGTGTTAATGTTGCTGGCGCAAGCAATGTGCCAATCGTTGTATCTTTAAGAGTAGTGTTGCCGTTAACAGTTAATTGTTGATCAAGTTGTACATTGTTCGTTGGTATTGAAATAATACCTACGCCGTTAGCACTTAACTCTAAATCACTATCAGTTGATTGAGTAGTGATAGTATTAGTTTGAATTAATATATCGCCAGTATCAAAAGACGCCGCAGTAACTTGAGTAGTTACTTCTAGTGAATTAAATGTTGCTAGTGTATTAACTGTTAGGTTTTGATTGATTAATACATCGTCTGTAGGTACATAGATCTTACCTGCGCCATTAGCTTCTAATTGTAAATCGGTATCAGTAGCAGTTGTGCTAACTGTATTTCCATCAATACGGATTTTCTCAAACTGACCAAATGTACTTACAGTTAAATTACCAGTGATAGTAGTATCGCCGGTTTGTGTATAATCACCTGTTTGCGTTACATTACCAAACTGTGTAATATTGCCGTTAATAGTAGTTGCTTGTAAACTAGTATTGCCGTTGACTGTTAATTGTGCATCAATTTGTACGCTATTAGTTGGTACATAAATTTTTCCGGTGCCGGCTGCTTGTAGTATTAAATTATCGTTGCCAACTGTAGTGCTGATAGTGTTGTTATCAATTACTAAATTATCAATTTCAACACGGCTAAAATAACCAATGTTCCAGCGTAGTGCATCAGTACCTAGATCGTAGAACGCAGTAGTTGCTGGTATAATGTTACTATCAATTGTAGATGTAAATGTAACAGTATCGGTTGAACTATCACCGATAGTTACATCACCGTTAAATGTACTAGTTCCGGATACTGTTAAGTCTTGATTGACTGTTAAGTCCGTCATTGTTACACTAGTAGATATAACATTGTAAATGTACGCATTACGCCATGCTTTGCCGCCAGCAGTTGGATCGCTACCTAAATCATGTAAGTTAGTAGTGTTAGGAATGATATTACTTGCTATCTCTGCTACAAACGTAACTGTATCATCTACTCCTGTGGTTTGAGCGCCTTCGCCAAATGTAATATTACCGTCAGCTGTGATGTTACCGGTTGCATGTAAATCACCGTTAACTAGCATATCTGAGTTTACGTTTGTAACTCCCGTGCCGGTTGTAGTTATTGCTAGGTCAGTATCTGTGCCTAGTGTTTCAATTAAATTAGTTGATAGTTGTAGGTTGCCTGTTTTAATTTTACCTTGGTAAACTACAGGATTTGCGCCAGCAGGTTCTAATGTGATTGTACCGCTAGTACTTGAGATTGTATCAGATTCAATTGTAAAAGTAGCTATGTTAGCTTGAGTAGTTACTTCTAAATTAGTGGTACGTATAGTTCCGTTAAGGCCGCCAACATCTAAGTCGTATTGGGGGCTCGTAGTCTTTATACCGACTCTGCCGTTATTGACATCTAAATATAGTAAGTCGGTCTCAAAAGCCAAATCAACGCCGTCACGAAGCAGATTTGCTTTCAAGAGCGGACCGGTAATGCGACCAACAGCCATGAGCTCTCCTTAACCCCGTGTTTCACGGTTAACCACCTTGCATTGCGGGTTTACCACAGTTTAATATCGCAAAAACTTGGTCAGCTTTTGCAGTAATAGTATTTAGTTGTTTTGGGTTTTAGCCTAGTACAAAGGCCCAAAGATTGGTTTCTGCGACAATCTCTTCTTCGGTGGCCGCACTGCTTGCTCCGGAAACAGTTACCCACTCAGAGTTGTTCCACGTTTCCACAAAACCACGCTCAGTGTTATACCTAGTTTGTCCTAGTTCTGGAGTAACTGGTCTGTTAGAATTTGTTCCTATTGGTAGTACTAACCCTACGGTTCCATCAAATTTAACATATCCAGTTCCAGTACTGTTTATAGTTAAGACATTGTCAACTACGTTTGTAACGGTATTGTCTTTAAACATGACACTGTTAACAGAAGTGTGTCCAGTTCCGGCTGTATTAAATTCTAAATCATTACTACTAACTAAATTAGTAATTTGATTGTTTGTAATTTTAACGTTGTCTACGTGAAAGGTGCTGGAATATAGTTTACTAGTATCTATATAACCTACATCAGTACCGTTAATTCCAAATCTAATTTTATTATCGTTATAACCCGGTGTTAATTCTGCGGTCATGTATGTGTTATAATCGCTGTCAGATAATCCGGTTAAACTAACATTACCTGTTGCCGCAAAACCTTGGTATGCCCCTGTAACACTATTTTGTCTAATTTCACCGTTACTTTCAAGCACTGCGGTACCGTATGCAATGGCCAGTGCCTTGTTAGAATCTATAATTACATTGCCGGTACCGTTAGGTTCAAATATAACTGACAAGTCTCTGTCATTTTTTACCTCTGCAAGATAGTAATCGCTTTCATCTTCCAACCAAAGTAACTGTCCGTCTTCTGTGATTAATACATTGTTAAATGACAAGCTAATGTCGTTAACATCAAATATGTTACCTATAATGTTTGATGCTATTTTTATTTGTCTATCAAATACGATACCGCCTGCGCCGTTGGCTTGTAAGATTAAATCAGTATTAGTTGTTTTAACACTGACTGTAGTGCCTTGGATTTTTAATTCAGCAGACTCAATCCAACTATTAGGCACTATTACAATGCTGGCACTTTGAAAATTGCCGGTAATATCTGCACTGCCCGTTTGAAGAATATTGCCAGTTTGTGTTAGAGTTTTTGGATTTAATAAAGATCCTATTTCAACATACTGCAAACTAGTAGTACCAGCAACGGTTACATCACCAGTTACAGTTAGATCGTTAGTAATGTTTACATCATTCGTAGGTGCATAAACTTTTCCATCACCGTTAGCACTTAGAACAATATCTATATTACTACCAACTGTTGTAATAATATCGTTGTTGGTGATGAAAAAATCACCAACTGTGAATTCATTTGTAGCAATATCTGTGCCGACTGTTAGATTATTAAAATATCCAGTACCCAATACATCTAAATCATTGGTAATTTCAACATCACTAAGTAATGTTTTTACAATGCCGGTGCCATCTGCTTGTAGTATTAGGTCCGAAGCTAACGTAGTTTTAACTACATTTCCAACAAATTGAATCTCACTAATCTGTACTGTGTTAGGGCCGTTAACTGTTAAATTTCCAGTAATGTCAGTATTACCAGTTTGACTATATACCCACGTAGTTCCGCCGGTGGATGTATAGTATCCAGGCACAGCACCTGCGCCTAAGCTGACCATAGTTACTATTCCAACATTTGAAACATCAACTGTAATAGTTGTACTGCCTGCTCCGGTCAGTTCAATTCCACTTTGTCCCCAATATCCCACAATAGAATCAAAACCTACTACCGACGATACTCCGTTTCTATCACTATTACCAGTGTGTGTCCAGTTGCCGGTTAAGTCTAATGGGCCAGTTATCTCTACATTGGCCAGTGTAGTAAGTTGATTAACTTCTAGGTCATTTGTAATTACTACATCAGTAGTTGTTACATGAATTTTGCCACTGTTGTTGGCACTTAATATTAAATTTCCTGTAGATGTGGTAACTGTATTTCCGCTAATAGAAATATTTCCTACAACAAAATCTAAGTCTAAGTCCGTCGGATTGACTCCGTTTGTAACTACAACTTCATTAAGATAACCTGTTACTAATACGTCTAAATTATTAAAAATTTCAACATCACTAGTCATTGTTTTTATAATGCCAGTGCCGTTAGCAACCAATTCTAAATCAGTTCCTAAAGTAGTTCTAACTACATTTCCAACAAATTGGATATCGCTAAACTGTACAGTACTGGCTGCATCAACTGTTACACTGCCGGTGATATTAGTGTTACCGGTACGCAAGCTAGTGCCGGTATGAGACCAAGTATAGTCACCAGTTAAGTCTAGTAGTCCGGTAATACCAACATTAGTATTAAACGTTGTAAGTTGTCCAACCGTTAAATCATTTGTAATTTCTACATTAGAAACTAGGATAATGAGTCCTGTTCCGGCAGCATATAATTTTAAATCAATGCTGGTTAAAAATTCAGAATTACCACCGTTTATAATAGATGGGCCAGTTAATAAACTAGAGCCGCCATCTAATTCTAAACCAGAAAAATTTGAAGTACCACCGTTTATAATAGATAGGCCGGTTACTAATGAAGAACCTCCGTCTAATTCTAAACCAGTTAGTAACGAAGAACCGCCATCTAATTCTGAATCAATTAATAGCGAAGAACCGCCATCTAACATACTGTAGTCAAATGTAGTTATTGTATTATTCTGTATGTTGATTACAGAATCAATATTAAGATTTTTTAAGAATGCAGTGTCCCAACGATATAGACTAGTACCCAGTGTATATGTGTTATTTGTTGGAATTAAACTAGTATTAACATGAGAATTGAATATTACTTGATCGTCAACTAGGCTGTTACCAAACTGCACAGTACTTTTAAACAAGCTGTCTCGATTTACAGTTAAGTTAGTTACTAAGATGTTTTCAGTTGTAAATTCTGTAATAACATTAAGGTTAGTCGAATATAAATTTGCCCACTCTTTACCGTTTTCACCTGCAAGACCAGAGCCTGGAAAAAATACAGTTGGGTCACTGCCTAGATCATAAGTGTTATCGACATCTGGGATAATATCACTGGCAATTTCTGCTACAAAGTTTACACTATCAGTATCGTCGTCACCGATGGTAACATCCCCGTCCCAGGTAATATTTCCTGTAGCGTGTAGATCTCCGTCAACGTTTACTTTAAATGTATTGAAGATAACTTTTCCAGTTGGTGATAAATCAATATCACTGTCTGCAATAATATTTTCAATAAGTTGATTGCTGATTTCTAACTTAGCTGTGGCAAACTTAGTTGAAGCAATTGTAGGATCGCTAGTCTGGTCAGGTTGTAGATAAATTGAATCTGTAGCATTTTGTATACGATTAGTTACAATCGCAGTGTCTGCAATGTCAGCTCGAGTTTGAGCTATTAGATTTATTGTTCCTGTTGTTCCTGCAACAGTAAGTGTTCGGCTAGGAGAGCCCGTATTAACACCGATACGATTGTTAATAACATCAACATATAAGATGTTATCAGTATCTGTAATATTATGAAATACTAAATCAACGCCGTCACGAAGCAAGTTTGCGGCAAGTAGTGGGCCACTAATTCTACCAAATTCTATGCCCATGTCTAGGTCCTCAGATCAATTATTGATCAAATCCGTGTAGTACTACAACTGGAGTTGCTAGTCCTGGAACTCCGCTAGTAAATTGAATATATTTTGTACCGTTAATGTACGGATGTCCCGGGGTAGCAGTGCCGGCATCATCAATGTTTTCACCAAGTTTGATAACATAGTTAGTACCTGATACTTGGATCACGTTACCGACTATAACTAATATTTGTTTTGCCTGCTGAGCTAAATCCCAAGTTAATCCGTTGGCCGCTGTTGTAGCCGGTTGGGGAGTTAACGGAAATACTGTATTAAATCCATCACCAGTTCCGGCGGCTTGTTGAGTAATTGATCCAGGTTCTCTAAAACGCAATGCTCTCCAAGTTGCACTACCACCGGTTCCTTGATATACTTCTACATCGCGTGTATTAGTATTATAACGGATCATACCTTCAGCTTGCGTTGTTGATAATGAACTTTCACTTTTTGGCAGAGTCATAACAGTACTATCGGCTAGAGTAAAATTATTATTAGTATCTAGGGCAACACGACTATCGTAGATTGCTCTTCGATTTAGAGTTAGTGTTTTTAAAAATCGCATAGTTTATACCGCCAATGTACTTACTGTTGCAGATAACCCTGTTCCAGAACTTATGGCCCAAATGTCGTCACCTGTTGTTAAGACCATTTTTTCTTGATCAAAACTAACTGTATCGCCTGCTGGTACTGTTAGTGTTTGCACTATTTTTGTACTATCACTAATAGTTCCTGCGGAGCCGGCATTATTTTGAACAGCGTGTAGTGTTAATGGTAAGTCGCCGGCGGTTGTGTTACACACAATAATAGTTGTGATAGCTCGATTACCGGTGCCGCTTGTTAATTTTGTATTTGATGCTAAAATTGCTGTGTTATAAATCGCCATGTTCTTTCCTTATAAGAGTATGCTTAATAGCACTGCTCTGTTCTTACTTACTAACTCATCTCCGCCGATAGAATTCTTAAAGAATATACCAGTGCGACCCGGTGTTTCATCTAGATTAATTAAATCAGATCTAGAATATAATTTAGTTTTGCCAGCATTAAAAACTGTCTCCATCGCCGCTTGATCTGTTAATTCTAATACTTTTTGTATTTCTACAAATGATGTGCTATTTAGAGTTGTTAGTTTTAAATTGTCTGAACCAACACCGGTAATACTAGTTTGATTAATGTTTATATCATTTAAAGTCAAGCCAGTAGCACTAAAATATGCTTTGGTAATTAAGAAGCCACCAGAGTTAATTTGAAATTGTATCGTAGTTGAATCAGCAATAGCTTGTGTTAAGGGTGTGCCAGTTATGGGAAATTTAATTCTATTAACATCAGCAATACCACCTGAGGCTGCTACATAGTCATTAACAAATTTCTTGTTTGGTATATCATTAGGCTGTAGAACGTTTGCTTCATAGCTTGGAGCATTTACTACACGTAATACATTTGACGAGTTACGTATGTCAAATGTAAAGTTAGTCGTAGAATCAGTAACGATACCTTTTAATGCAAGATTATTTAATGCGCCGTCTGCTGTTTTTAATATCCATGTACCAAACTGCGCTAAAATATTTACTGTTAAACTTAGACCGGTTTTAGTTAGTATGCCGGTGTATGTAGTACCGTTCAAGCTAGTACTAACAGTGATTCTATTAGCGGTTGCTCCGCTACCAATTGTTTTAATATAATAATCAATACCTGCTGTGAGTCCAGTGTCCGTTACTACTCCGAGGAACTGAATTTTAGCATTAAGTGTTAGACCATTAGTGGTATTTAAAGTTATTAAACTTCCACTACTTGCTGTTGCCGTTGCTGAGTATGCTGTTGAATTGTAACCACTAACAGTTTCGTCATAGGTAAAAATTGCATCTTGATATTCACCGCGATCAATTTGTATACCAGCACTGCCTAGAGTAACACCGTTGCCGGTTTCGCCTGTGTTCAAGTAAATGACATTGTCTTTAATTGTTAACGTTGAGGACTCGACTGTTGTGGTGTTACCTTCAACAATTAAGTCGCCACTAACAAAAACTTGTCCAGTTTTAAAGCCCGTGTCAAGTGTAATAGTACCACCAGACTGGACTTGTACGGTATAATTACTCTGACCAATTTTTATTATTCTAGACATTTATTATCCTTAAGTTGGAGACCTAAGTCTCCATTCCTAATTATTGATTTTCAATAGTTACTGTAGTATCAGCTACTGCCGCACCAAAAGTCCATTTAGCACTTGTGCCCGAAACAAATTGTGAACCGATAGTTGTAGTACCACCGTGTACGTTGGCTGCTGGAACTAGCACAGCCTTACGACTTGTTAGTTTAGCAACAAAGTATGTGTTGCCGGCACTGTCGGTGGCTTTGATTGACATTTGATTAGCGTCTTTAGCTTCTGTAGTGACTAATTTACAAACTGCTGTACCATCGCTAGTTTGAACTTTGTAGCTACGTGTGTTAACTTGTTTAATAACATCACCAGTAGTAACTTCAGTGCCAGCACCAATTTGTGCTTCACATACAATACCGTTTTGACGAGCCGATGCACCGGATGTTAGTGTTGCAACTGGGGTAGCACTACCTGTGCCGCCTGCTACGCTACCAGCAAATGTAATTGTTGGAGCACTAGTATAACCAGAACCTGCTGATACCACTGTTACTGTGTAAGCAGTTGCGCCAGTTACTGTAACAGTTAATACTGGCTTAGCACCACCAGTAATATTTGGAGCACCAATGCTTCCTGCTGGAATAGTGTAAGTACCGTTTACTAAAGTTGCTAGTGTACCTGCTGGCGCTGTTACGCTGGCAATTGATTCACCACCTGTGTTTGCTGTACCAAAGTCTTGTAAGTTTGTGTTAGCAAAAAATTTCTTATTTAAAGGACGTCCCATTTTGATTTCTCCTTAAGAAAAACGGCGTTCTAGGCCGTACGCGGTTGGATTTCCGCATAAAACTTACCCTATGTAAGTTAGACAAAGTATTTATCTGATCAAGAGAAAGGGCTCCGAAGAGCCCTTGCATGTTTACAACAAGTAATTGGATTACTTGAAAGAAACGTTT
>Ga0209353_10000080_pt1 | contig 53685 bp, 58 predicted proteins | sample LauGreSpBDMM15SD_2_FD_187561 | JGI IMG/M metagenome (GOLD analysis project Ga0209353, IMG submission 187561) | Freshwater lake microbial communities from Lake Michigan, USA - Sp13.BD.MM15.SD (SPAdes) (version 2) | ecosystem: Environmental > Aquatic > Freshwater > Lake | place: Lake Michigan... | reverse complement strand
CTGCCGGTTGTTACCAACCACAGTGTAGGTTGTGAATAATTGATCTACTATCATTTTAGCGTTCTTCCAAATAATCTTGATTGCCGTCAGGCTTGCGGTTACGCTTCTGGAATATCTTTACTGCCATGTCGGCATCATTGACATTGCGGAAACGTGTGGGTAATTGGCGTTCGCCATGGCGGATTTCAAATCCTCTTTTTTCATCACCATAGCATTCAAGCATGCTGCCATCTTCCATGGGATAGGTTTTTACAGGTGCTTCAAGTAAGCCCATCATGGCAAGCCCTGTCCCGCCGATTACTGTGGCATTTTTAATTCCCTGTTGCATGTCATCAAATTCTTCGTCATATACTTCTGCTAGGGTAGGATCTTCAATGGGTGCTTGTGCAGGCACTACGTCAAAGTCTTGTTGAGTGGGATCTTCATCAATCTCTTCATTTTCAGGATCTGGATCATTGGCAATGTCCAATTCATCCTTGGCCTTGCGAACCAAGTGGCTGTCAATTTTGTTGCTGTCTTCCAGTCGCTCAAGATAATCCACAAAGGTACGTTTGACTTTGCTCAGCATGTCTTCTTCAACTTCTTGCATGGCTTCTTCCAGCGGGCTCTTGGTAGGTTCAATCGAGTCACCAACCAGCTTGCCATCCATGGGATGTTTCTGATAGGGCTTTTTAGTAAGTGTTGGGCTAATGTCTCGGGGCTTGAACAGCGCAGGCAATTGGTCCACAGACTTTTGCTGTTTGTTTAATCCGTGCTTGACATTCACAGGAGTAAGTTTACCTTCCTCTACTGTGGCCAAGCGATCAAGTATTGATCTAATGTCTGCTGATGAACTCATGCTCTAGCGTCTTTCAAATAACTGCGCAGTTGCCAATGGTATTTTCCGTGTTGGCTTAGTCGTTGACTCACAAAGTCCGCAATGCCTTGTTGATTTTCTTGTTCTGCTTCTGCAAAGCATTGATTTAGAATTTCAATCATCTGTTGATTGTTGGCCAACAATTCTTCCAACATAAGTCTGGCGCGAGGTATCTTGGTTTGTCCAGATATCTTAGTAAGTTCAGCAAAACGTTCAAAACTTCCTGGAGCATAATCATCTAGGTATCTGATGTATTCTGCAGTGGGATCTATTGCCGAATAGGCATCTTCATAGATGTTTTGAAAAAACTCATGCAATTCTCCAAAGTCAGGTCCTTCCACATTCCAGTGAAACTGCTGGGCCTTTAGGTAATAAGCAAAATTACTTGCCAGGAGAGTTTTTAAAGCGTCCGCTAACATTCTTGTTCCTTTTGTATTCTTTAGGTGTGTTGGGGGTTGGGTCAGCACCTGTTACATATTTACCTGTTAGCAAGGATCCACCGTTTCTTGATACCATGCCCAGGCTGCCTTGAACAGGTGCAATTGATCCTGCACAAGTGGCGCCTACAGAGGCATTTTCCATAATTTCATGCGCTCGCATCCGGAATCCTTAATGTGTTATTGTCTACAAATTCTGCTGTGCCAATGGTAACTTTGGGATTTTTTGCGATCAACTTTCCGTTACCGTGTAGCTCGTAACGAACAACATAATCTCCAGGCGGTGCTTCTATTGACACTATTTCTTCTAGATATTTGTCATGCCAGATATAAGTGCGTTCACTAAACAATTCGTCATTGACATACAAGCGATAGACGGGTGGTGTTCCGGTCCAATCACAATGTACTTCATATTCAAATTGAACGCTTTGTAATCCCATACCATATTTAGTTAGAGTTTATCACCAGGTTGATCCAAGTAAATAAACCATGACTGAACTAATATACACTTTGATAGTCACACATATTACTATAATTTGTGTTACATTATTCTTACACCGTGGTCAAGCACATCGCGGTATCATCTTTACTCCTGCGTTAGAACACTTCATGCGTGCCTGGTTGTGGCTTACCACCGGCATGATCACTCGGCAATGGGTGGCAATACACCGCAAGCATCACAGATTCACAGAAGAACCTGAAGATCCGCACAGTCCAATCCACTACGGCATATGGCGTGTGCTGTTTCGGGGTGCAGGGTTGTATCATTCAGCCAGTCGAGATGCTGAGATGGTACAACAATATGGTGCAGGCACACCCGATGACTGGATTGAACAAAACTTATACACTAAACATAGTCGTATAGGCATCTTGATTATGTTATTGATTGATATTGTGTTGTTTGGGGCCTGGGGTGTGTTGATATGGGGCATCCAAATGATATGGATTCCATTCTGGGCTGCCGGAGTTATCAACGGTGTAGGACATTGGTGGGGGTATAGAAATGGCGAAACTAAAGATAAAAGCAGGAACATTATGCCTTGGGGCATTGTTATTGGCGGTGAATGCCTGCACAATAATCATCATCTTGAACCCGGCAATCCTCGTCTCAGTCGCCGCTGGTTTGAATTTGATATAGGCTGGATGTGGCTGAGCGTGTTTAGACTTGTGGGTCTAGCCAAGCTACGTTAGTTTTATGATATTTTTACCACACCACTGACCACTGCGTCTTTGCCGTATTGTCCTTGCAACAGCAGTTTGGCCATGGCTGGACTTTTGGCAAACACAGCTACATCAATGCTGGTACTGTAGTCGGGATTTTTTACCTTAACTCGAGCCTGGTACACCTGAAATCCCGGCGCCACAGATTCTTTAAGATTGTATTGTGATCCTGTCACGTTGGTTGCGTACTGTTTCATACGGTAATTATTCTAGCAATATTGAGATCCATAGGACGACCAGGGTAAGCTGTCTTTAACACAAGTTTTTTGTCGCCAATGCGGCGGAATCCTAATGCTAGATTTTTTGAGTGATCTAAAACATAGAATCTACTGCCTGAATCAATGCTCATGATTTTTTTTATCACACGTGGCAATTTGATTTTTCTCAACACATGGTCAACATCATTGGGGTTGATATTGCGTTCTTGCACACGATCACCTAGATGATCATCAAGTACAACTGTAAATTCTCCCATGTTTATAACTCCCATTGTGACTTCGTTGGTTTTCTGTTGTCCACTCTTCATGTTAGCGCACCAGTGATACATCCGGGCCTTTTCACCAGACGCATTCTTGGCACGAGCACGTAGATCAGTAACTGATCCTGAGCAACTGGCACCTGCACGTTTCACACGCCCGGGACGACTCTTGCCTTTTACTTTGCCGTCTGCAAAGTTTTCGTTCACAAACTCATGTGCTCTCATGCTAGTCCTTGAAAACGTTGTATCAAAGATTTGGCATCTATTCCAAATACCAATTTCAATTGCGATCCTGCATACAAATAAGCGGCAATTTCTTCTTCAATGTTTGTATGGTAGTCTAGCTTGGTTTTCAATATCTTTGTCATGGTCTTTATCACAGGATCATTACGGCATTCATCAAACAACTGATCTGCATTACGCTTGAAATCTGGATCCAAGTAGTACTTGGCATGAAACAACTCGTGTTGCATGGTAGCAGGATCATCGCCGCTGACACCCATTACACAGAATTTTTTCATGCCTTTTGTGGCTTGGTCAACTGCATCCACTGCTGTTTGTTCTGCTTGACTTAGTTTGCCCACTGAGCGTCGCCATGATCGAAATGCAGAATCTGTTATGTTAAACCCGTCCCAGAATTTAAAATAGTCTGCATTGCCCTGTCGGTCCATCCAGTCGTCTAAAAACTCTGCCATGTCAACGTGTTTTTTCTTTTGATCACCGTCGTAGTATTCAGCCATGCGAAAAAAACTTTTAGTAAGATCGGGAATAGTTTTAAACTTTAACAGTACGCATCCGTCACAGGGTCGGGAAACTGAAAAATCTCGTCGAGAGGGCTTGGGTTGTTTTTTGTTGTCAAAATAATCATTAACTGTGCGTTTGGTCCACCGCTCGATCAAAAACTCATTGGCTCTCATAGTTCGTCCCGGAACAGGTACACTTCAATAGGTGCGCCAGCTTTAAGTGCATCTGCTGATCTATGATGTCCATCAAGTATGTACAGTTTGTTGTTTTTTTGTAGCACAACAGGATGTTGTTTCATTGTGGCAAATGGTGGCTTGCCTCCGCCTTGTGTGCTCAACCAATCTTGTGTGGCCAACAAGTGTCGCGGATTAACTTGTAGCAATGTGGGCTTGGTACCAGCATCCAGCAAGCTGTGTATACGATCTTTCAAGTCTCCAGAGAACTTGAACTTGGCATCATACGGCTCATTGGTTGCTGGATGATGTTTGCCACGATACTCGCTCATGCGTAACGGCATACTGAAGAACTCTAGGCCCTCCGCCACACCTTGTTTGCCAGTTATATTTTGAACAGCCTTTAGGTGTCCGCTACCAGTAACATAAACCCCGGCTTCTCTTGTAGCAAGATATTGGTCTCTAACATCAACCGTGGCTGCCTTTGCTATTTTTCCTGCCTTGTTAGGATATTGTTCCCAATTGCTTGGCCACATCAAAGCCTCGCCTGCTTTGAGAAAGCGAGTGAGATTTTCTTGCGTGGCAGGCTGTTGACTCATTTTTACAAAATCATACTGACCTTCACTGGCCATTTGTAGGAACTTTTGCAGGGCTTGAGGTGTGTATCCTATGCCTTGAAAGGAGTTATCTTTGGCAGTGGCTAACAATCGGTTGAATATTGTATCTTTAGGATTAATTCCAACTCGCTGAACTCTATTATTAGCGTCTACATTGGCAAACAAAACATACAACCATTCGGGATCATTGGGACTGGCAGTTTTGGCAACTTCATCATCCCAACTACCAACATATCTGTCAATCTGTCCTTTTGTGTAACCGCGGTCTGTACCATTTCCTTCATACCAAGCACCATGTTTGGCAGCAATGGCTTGTATTTTTTTCAATGTGTCAGGCGACAATTCTAGTGGTTGTCCGTGTGCTTGTCCCACTACTACTGTGTTTGGATTTAAGAACACAGCAGATTCTACTAATTTGCCTTCCGCCACACCTTGCTTGCCACCAATTATCCAGACTTTAGCAGGTATACCTTTAAGTAAGTTTGCTGTACCTAATCGTGTCTTGCCACCTATTAACCATAAACCTTTTTCTGTTTGCAAGATAATAGGCATTTCTATAGGACCACCCTTATCAAACAAGGCATTTACTCTTTTTGCTTTAGCAGGTCCTTGTGGATCGTGTGATGCAGGCGATAAGGCATTCAAGAGGTCTCGTTTATTATCTGTATAGTTTCTAATTTTTTGACCATGATCGGGCCGCATAACAACTGGTCGGCCATATTGTACTGACTTCATCCAGGCTTGCTTGTCAGGAAAATGTTTTGCCATATAATTGCGGACATCGGCAGGAACTTGCGGTTGCTTTGATTGAAACTCAATTTCATCCCATTCATAATCAAAGTTAGGCTTAATCCAATTTATTTCTTCTGCGCCTTCCGCCACACCTTGTCTAGGACGAATCTGATATTGCTTGCCCCATAATCTATCCAGGTCTGATACCTGATATTGTGTGGGCATGGAATCACCAAACTGTTTTGCAGTAGGGTCTAACACTTGGTCACCCACGATGACCACATAATGTTGCCATACATGTTGTGGTAGTTTCATCCAACGAGCGTCTGCCCCGTTACCATCACCCTGAAAGTCTGCTACCTGTACCAATTTAGGTTTAAGGTTTTTGTTCACCGCTTGGTCATACAGTTTGCAGGCTTGGTCAAAGCATCTATCAAAGTCTTTGCCCTCCGCCACACCGTTATTGTCAGGTTTATTGAATTGTATTTTACGACGCATTCTCATGGCATCAATTGCTTCACCTGGATCATGTTGCCATACTGTCTTGCCTGTGCCATCAATGATTTTCCAATCAGCATCAAATGACTTGGGATCAGCAGTCCGTAAAAAATCTATTTCCTCTTTGGCTTGATCAAACGTTGGAAATTCCTCTATAAATTCATTGCTGATATACACTTTGAATGGTCCAAACCCACCTTCGCCGGGTGCAAATTCTTTTAATAAGCCTTCTGTTACGTCTTGCTTGTGTAGATTTTGAGATGCGTTAGATGATTCCTTCTCGGCGGCATTCCACTTGTCAGCATAGTATTTGGCATCGCGTCTCAGGTCAGTAACGTCCACCACAAAGTCACCGTCCATGATGTGCCATACGGATTTTTCTACGCCAGCTTTAGACATGGTATAAGATTTTTTAATCGTGTATTTTTTATCTGCACCTTCCGCAATGCTTTCGCTCATGGCATGAACCACACTTATGTTGGTTCTTTGATCATAACCATTGCTACGCATCCATTGCACAGCCACACGGTTAGCATCGCTTTGTACATTGCCTACACCTGAAAATCTATACAACTCATTGCCGTCTGCATCTAACACTCGCCACGTACCTGTAAATGTTCCAGGTGTTGCACGTTGACGTGCCAGATCATTTGTTGATCCTGCAACGTCGATCAATCCGCCTTGGCGTTGATCAGGTGTGAGTGCTGGTGCAGTGTCTTCTGCAGGCTCAACTTGATAGTTCCCATCAAAGTTGTTTTCTCTTGCCCATAATGCGGCCAATTCATTGGCAACTGCTCTAGTATTCGAAAAGGCGGGCCGGAATCTAAATAATTCTCTGCCTAGTCCGTCAATAATTTTCCACTGTCCTGTTGGACTTGTTTGAGCACGACCTTGGGCCATTGGTATGTCTATGTCCACAATCTCAACTCCACTGGTGGTGCGAATGCCAAACATACGTGAGGCTTGTCCTCGTTGTAGACTATGTGGACCGTGTTCAATATAATCATTCAGGCGAACTAGTGCGTCTGCATCGTTGGTAATTCCATCAGCAGGTTCCACTGAGTTGCCGGTCTGTTTGTTGTAAATTTCATACTTGGTAGTTTGTTCCGCAGGTGCATCGCCAATACGTTCTGCTGACCAACCATTGGTGCTGAAGAATTCTTCTTCGGTGCGGCCACCTACGTTTAGATTCCATTTTTGTCTGGCTTTTTGCATTGCTTCAAATTCATCGGTAGCAACAACCTCTGTACCCAGTCTTTGATAGGGAGAACTATTACTGCCATACACTTTCCAAACAGAAGGTTTAGATTTTTCATAATAAGGACTCAATGGTTTGGCAACCAATGAATTTAGATTGCTAGCCCAGCTTGGGTAACCATCATCACTGATAGCTTTTTCAATTGCTTCTTGTTTGGTAGTGGCAACAACTTCTATACCAGCATTGCTATTCCCAGGATTAGAAACTTTCCACCAGTACTTTTGACCAGCGGTGTCACCCTTCTTCAGCTTGTTGGCTAGATTCTTTTGTTTTAGTTCTTTGCTAGCCGCAGTTCTGAAGTCTTTGATGGCCTGCTGTGTTTCTTTGCTCAACTTGCCCGAAGCTTCTTTTTCACCGCCTTGCAGTGATGCCATGTACTTGGAAAACTCTTGAATCATGTCTCCGTACTCGTCTTTCTGTCCGTCAGGGTTAAGTATCTTGTATAGTTTCTTTAGGTATTCTTCGCGATACATTTCTGGGTTCAATGCCGCACTCATGGCCACTGTAAAACGCAACAGGGTGTTTTCAATCTTGTCAAAGTTTTCGCCCAACCAATCACCACCAGGCGATCGGAATTCAATGTGTCCGTCCTTGACATTGATTGATGTAAACTTGGCGGTCACACCAGCATGAATAGCTTTTGACGCCGCGGTGTTCATGTGTGTTCGCATTTTTTCCAGGGCATCTGCCACAGCTTCGGGGCGACTGCGAACATTGTCGCGGATCATGCCCATGGCACTCTTGGCGTAGAAAGCACCCAGTCGGCCAAAGCTGTCAGACACATACTCGTCACCCATTAAGATAGCTAGCTTCACAAAGTCCAGTTTGTCTCTGCTGTAGTCGGGTACTGAAATGTTGATGTGCAAGCCTGTGGAGTCGTTAGTGTAGCAGCCATAGCTATCAGCCCAGCGTTTGACCTTGTTTAGATCATTAAGGATCACATCAATGGGCAGTGGCGGGCTCACGAACTCAAGACCTCTGTCTCCGTAGTCGTCGCCTTCTAAACTGCCATCAGGTTCAACCACATAGTGATGTGAACTTGTACTGGGTCTATCCACACTTCCTGCGTGATAGTTGGTGCTGGCCTGAACATCTATTCCTATTGCGTCTTGGAAATCATTGGCCACATCTTCTATGCTTCTATCACCACCACCGGGAGTATTCCAATGTGGCCAATCAACCACGCCAAAGGTATTCATGACATCTTGCATGGTGTTGATTTCTTGATCTTCTAACCATTCGCTTTCTTGGTCAGCATCGTTATTGAATTCTTCTTGGGCAGTTTCGTATGCGTCATTATACCATCTGTTGCTGTACCCGTCTGCAACAATTTTTTCTGTAGCGTCAAGCAATGCTTGTCTGTCAATGGTATCTGGATAGCTATCCCCATCAAGTTCGATGTCTAATATTTCTGCAATTTCTTCTGGACTGGCATTTTCTTTAATGTAGTTGAACACAAACTCTGAATCGTCGCGTTCCCATTGACTTTGAAATTGATCACTTAGCCATTGGTGATAGTTTTCCTGCATGCGTTCACGAAGTCTTTCTAGATCTCTTCTGCTGTTTTGTCCGGCATCATCAAAGAAATCAACCGCATCACTGATGCCGCCGACGCTTTCATCATAATCCCAATCTGGCTCTGGCTCTGCATCTTCATCTCCGCCTTCAACATTGGGCACAATCATTTCAAATTCCATGCCAGCAATGGCACCGGTCTTGGCAGCTTCGGCTCGCAGATTTTTGCCGGTCATTTTGATTTCAAACAGTGCGACGCCTTCATCAAACTGTGCAAATTCTTCGTGCAGTTGATTTGCTAGGCCCTTCATCAACAGCGCAGGACGACCCTGAGCATCTGTTTGCAACGCCATCTTGTTGGCTTCTTTGCCTGTTTGTCCTGGATGCACATCCACTGTGAGTGCTGTGCTGAAACGTGGATCTCGAGCCTGTGCCTTGGTAGGGATGTATCCTGATGCTTCTGCCAGGGCGTGTTCACCAAACCGGTTAGGGTTAGCATCTGCATAGTCACGCATGAGTTCGCCTGCTTTGGCATGTGCTTCGTTTTCCCAACGACTGCCAGTTTCGCCTGCTTCATCAGGCAAGGGTGATAGTTCGTGTTGTCTGCAATGTACCAATTCGTGTGCCACAGTGCGCAAGATGTCCATGATGTGACGATTGGCCAAGTTCACTTCTAGTGTATGTGTGTTGGGAGTATAACGTCCAAAGCTGTGTTCACGTTCTGACCACGCAGGATCTGTATGCAATTCAATGGTAGGCATGTTTTCAATGCCTAGTCTTTCAGCGGCATGAGAAATAAAATCATGCACTGTTTGTTCGCTGTCACCTGTTTCATTCAAGAACATTTGTGTGGTCGGACTCACCCCGTAAGGAGAAATTGTAGCATCTTCTCTCATGCTCTCGCCACCACCACCGTCTCCACCCCCTTCACCAGAGTCTCCACCAAAAGCAAATCCTGGTGTATAGTATCCGCCAAACCCATATCTCACACGAGATTTTTTCTTTTTCTTGCGTTCTTGCAAACTCAACAGTTGATCTTTGGCAGCAGTACGGGCTGTATATAATTTTTCAATCAAGCCTTGTGTCCGTAACATTTTGTAGGCTAGATTCTCAGGACCCAATTCACCATTCTTGTCTAGTCCTGCTTGACGTATTTGTTTGATACGTGCGGCTGTTCGAGTAAGACGCTTGATGTCACCACTGTCAATAGTAGATTCAATACGATGCTTCATGAGTTCGTACTTGCTCTTTACAGCACCGTCATTCACTGTGCTTTTGCGTTTGCGAGGAATGGCGGTCCAGTCGTTGTTCAATACTGAATAAATGCCCTGTGAGTGATGTGGTTGATTGACAGGTTGAACATACAACTCAACAGGATAGCCACCAATGGACAAGTTGTGTTCATCATTATACTGGTACTTTTTGGCATTAAACAACTCACGATAAACCTCATCAGTCTCTGCCTGCGGCATATCTACCACAAGGTGTAGATCAATGTCCGAGTGTGGGGTATATGTGTACCCAGCATTGCTTCCGCTGAGTGTGATGTCTTTGACTTCTAGGTCAGACAGTCCTAGACTTTGTTTGAAATCTCGAGCAATAGCCAAGAGTTTTTTGCGCACTTCAGGACGCATGCGAGAACCTTGCCAGATGCGTGGGTTAAGTTCTTCATTAAACTTAACAGCATCAGCAAGGTTAAAGGAATCTAGTTCGTTGATGTTCATACGAACTATATTTACCGTCAGGCAGCTTTAGTAGTTTTCTTGTTTTTTCCTTTGCTGGATGCCATGACTTTGGCTTTTGCAGCAGGGGCAGGCTCTGCTGCCAACTGATGTGGAGTTGGGGCGGCAGCAGGAGAAGAAGTTGAAACTGTGTGTTCGGGTGCTGGCAACGACTGTGGCATGGTCTTGGGCAATCCACCATTGTTGTACATTTCTGCAAGATCATGATAGAGTTTTTCGTGTGTGCCAAAGTCAAACACATAGGTACCTGTGTGCTTGAGCAACACACGTTTGTCCACAAAAATCTGTCCGCCTAGATCACGCCAGTTTTCACAGAATGTCCAGTCTTCGGAGTAGTAACGGCCTTCACGCACAGCAGTGTCAAAGTAGGTTTTCATGTGTACGTTCAGTACAGGATCAAGTCCAATGTCATTGGTAAATGGCTTTACAGCAGGGTGCTGATTGAGTTTTTCAAACACATGACGTTTCATCAGCAAGAAACCTGTGCCTGTTTTGGTAACTTCTACAAGTCCACTTGGGTCGTTTTCATCAGCACCAGGAATGCCGTTAACACACCATTTAACTGGTAAGGATTTCATTGGATACAATCCGCCAATGACATCTTTGTCATGATTCAACAAGGCCAGCAAATGCCAGGGTTCCCAGCCAATGTCAGCGTCAATAAACATCAGGTGAGTAGAACCTTCTGTGTTTAAGAATTTGGCTGTGAGTGTATTACGAGCACGTGAAATCAAACTTTCATTGGTCATGGTCTCTACTGTCCAGTCAATTCCCAATTGGCGGCAAGTATTGCCCCATTTGATAAAGCTCATGAATGTGGATTCAGTTAACTGTCCGCCGTAACATGGCATACAGATATGCACTCGGGTAGTTCTTAGGTAGTCAATATTGACTTGGATTTGCTGTTCAGCCATTGGGTTCTCCGTTTAAAATATACTAATATTTAACAGAGTCGTCAGTACCCTATATTATTTTATAACACCTGCTGCTTTTGCGGAGTTGTATAATGCTGGAAAGGTTTCTTTCCAGCTTAAATTTCGTCGTTGATCAAGATTCTCTAGCCAGGATATCCATTTGTTATCACCATTGGCACCATTGGCCGTTTTTAAACAATTGATCCCTAAATGGTAATATAAGGGTTCTTGATCGGCTCCTTGCATGTCCATTAGAATTTGATCTCTGAGAGCAACACTGATATTATTGACACTTAATGTGCCGTGTACCAATTGGCAGATATGTTTAATTGTAGTAGTGCTATTTTGATATTGATCGGTGAATGTTTTCCACCATTTTTCAGTTTCTGCGGCAATTTGTAGATTGTGTATGCCCACGGCAGTTATCATGAAGAGTTCATCAAACTCTAATTCTATTAAACTCTTGATATTTTTTCCTAAATCTGTCCACTTTAGAGGATTTCTTATGTATTCAAATTTTTCTTCTATGCCATCGATACTGACAAATAGTTGTGTTTTCTTTGCTTTTTTAAGCAGTCTGATTAATTCTGTGGTGGGCATTGTGCTACCGTTCATGTTGAACCCAACCTCAACTTGAGATAACCGGTCCATGTTGTCTAATTTCGTCAATAGATTAACAGGATCTTGGCTCAGCACTGGCTCCCCGCCATTAAAATATACTTTTTTTAATGTTGTTAGATCAAGAGAATTAATTATGTCATTGCGTTTTGAATCAGGAAGTGATCTTTGAAATTCATACATACCAATGAATCTGCTATCCTCGGCGGCCCAGGCACTACTATAATAACTACTGCAAATTATGCATTTGCCATTGCAAATTGGTTCAACGTTCCAGTCTAAGTTAACAAAACTGTGATCAGATGAATCAAAGATACTATCAGTTAATTTACTCATGCGAAGAGACATAATTCTCCTACTGGTGTCCTGATATTTTTCACTGTTCCAACATTCCCGGCATTCAGCACTGGCAATGCCTGCGGCATTTTCTTTTCTTAATCGTTGTAGGAAAATATTTGAATCAAAATCAATTTGATCGTTTGGAAAAAGTTCACCCTTGGCCGCACAACAAGGTGCAACTAAGCTATTTTCTGAATCCCGTCTTTCCACATACATGCCCTGGTAGATCAATGGGCAATAAACGTTATTTTTTTGACTCATCAATGTAATCAGGAGCTTCTTTGACTATGAATCTAGTTGTTAATGACGTTTTAAGGTTGTCTAATTTAGCCAGTAGAGATTTATAATTATCTGCAACCCCGGCTCTGACATCTGGTAGTAGACCAGTTTCAAGTCTACGTTCAATTGCAGTTATTTCTGCTTCAATTGCAGAGTGTTGATATTTCTTTTTAATTGCCTTGATCAATGCGTTTATTTCTTCAAACTTTTGTTTGGCAATGTTTAATTGTGCCAATCTATCTCTTAATGCGGCTGGACTCTCACCAGGTTGAACCACGGGCATTATGGGAGGTTCGGGCAGTGGCTCAGCAAATCTTTGTTTCAACTGTTGTCCAGCTAGTTTTGCACTGTTGGCACGGAAGTCCTGCTCCCATTGATCAACTTCTTGCTGACGATTTTGTTCATTGTTTGATTTGGCCTGTTGCAAGGCAGCAAGTGCTTCGGGCTTGAGTGCTTCTAGTACAGCACGATTTTTTACTTTGCCAATCTCAATACCAATAGGTGTGTTGGTTGTCATGGCACGGAAGATCTTTTCAGTTTCTCCTTGCCCTGGTCGAAGTTCTGCTGAAATGATTCGGAACAGCGCACGATTTTTCTTGATGCCAATAAACTCGCCCACTAGCGTGGCATAGTTAGGATAGTTGGGAGTTAGATCCACACGAGGATTGGGTGCTGTGTTTTCACTGATCTTGTCTGATGATTCGAAAGAAAAATCACTTGGTTTAAACTGTGGATACTTGGCAATAACTTTGGTAATGTACCGGTCCAGGATTTCATAAGGAATATCTGTAGCAACCAATTTAGGAACCTTGCCTGATCTCACATAGATGTTGACCTTGCCGGGGTGCATGATTCTCTTAACAAACGGACCTTCGCTCACTGGTTGATTTTCTTTACGCTGATAACCAGCAGTCATGCCACCTACAAAGTTTTGCCCGCCCATTTCCGCCACACCTTGTGAAGGTTTAGTAACAAATTTTTGGATTGCTTGTTTCACTCCATCCGGAGCACTAGTCCAAGGTTGTGCAACACCTGTACTATCAAAACTAGGACCCATAGGTTTTAATGCAGGATCTACATAACTTACAGTAACATCCGTAAATGGAACTGGAGATTGATTAGGATTTGGTCTATAACTCACTTGAACTTTTTTTCCGTTGCTCAATGTATAGTAATTTAAAGTTGGCTCAAATAATTCATCTATTTGTTTGTTGCTTTCCACCACACCTTTCTTGGCAAAGCGGGGATTATAAAAACTGCCTTCTATATACCATTCCATGTCGTCGTCGTTTACTTTACAGTTTAACACCTGAACACTATAGCCTTGGTCATCTAACCAGTCCTGTGCTTGTTGAATCATTTGTTGTTTAGGAATATCGCCGCTTACATCTAAATCGTTATACCATCCATCACCGACTATGTCAGTCATTTGATCGTCAGTGTACCAACGTCCTGATTCTCCGCCGCTACTACCTGGTGCAAATTCTTTTAGATTGTCTTCCGCCACACCTTGCTCGTCTAGCCCGCGTTGTTTTCTTTGTTTGTGCAGGCTTTTGAATTGATTACGTTTGTTCGGGCGTGGAAGGTTATCCAACGCACTCTCATCTACTGTACCCATGGCTGTGTCCAACAATTTGACCACTGTGGCAGCAAGTTTGGGGTTGACTTGTGTCTTGGGATACAGACTCATGACCAAGGCTGTTTTGCGTTTTTCGTTTAGTCGGGGCCATGCACTACGAATCTCTGTGGCTGATGTCATGCCAGGCCCAAACTCCACAGTGGGTAAGTAGGTCATGTAAGCACGTTGACTTAAAGGCTGATCGCTGGCATCATCATAAGGTTGTAGATAACTGGGTGTGCCATCTTTCTTGACTCCGCCAGGACGAGGCTGTGATCCTGCGTCCTTTTCTGAACGCACAAAGATCAACTGTGTGTTGTTGGGATCAAATTTGTGTACAATTTCTTCAGCACGAAACGGTGATTTAACTTGTACAAAACGATTGGGTGCTACACCTGCTAGTTGTGCAAGTTTTTCTTTTACAGAGAAAGGAAAAGGTCGTGTGCTGGTATCATTGGTAGCGGCCACGTACACATCAGCATCAGGAAATGCTTCTACGGCAGATTGATAAAGTGCGGCATGTCCCGCATGAAAGGGGTGAAATCCCCCGGGCATGATTACTAGCTGTTTCATAGCTAGTATTTAGTATCACATGAACTCGAGCATAAAGAGATAAATGGGCGTGGTGAATTTTAAACTAACAGTACCATTACAGCCCATTGTGCCAAAAAATCGTTGTGTAACTTGTTCTCCGCTACCATTAAAATCATGCGTGTATGTTGATCTTTCAGTCATTATGTGTTCCCACGAAACTTCGTCAACTTGAACATCAGTAACCTCTAATGACACAGTGGAAATAGTGTTCCCGTTATTATCAAATTTGGTATGTTCAAAATTTTTATATTTCATTATGATTCGCAACTCATGTTTGCCTTCGTCATTGCTCATTCTAAATGAAAATTTAGTGGGTTGGGTAACATGCTCGATGTTGTTGATGCAAATATCATCAACCCATACTTCGGCGCCAATGGCAGCTTTGTGGTCTGTGGAATTTATCCAACCACTGATAGTAACATCATCCATGGGAATCCTTAAAATTAGTAGGTAATAGTAACAGAATTGATTGTACCACCTGAAAAACCTTCAACACGAATTCGCATCCATGTAAAGTTTCCTGTGATAGTTGCCGGGTGATAATCAGTTAATGGAGTTGTTGACCCATCACCATATGTGTAGGTGTTGAACCAGGTGGCATTGGGTGCATCAGCATCCAGCGTGGCTTCTAGGTACATGATGCCTTCAAAATCAGTCACACTAAAAGTAACTGTTTGTAAATTACCTTGACCACGATAGTAATTTGCGGCTCGCACGGCTGCACTTGCCCAGTCTTGACTGCTTCCGTCATAATTGCCGGAAGGCTCTCCGTACACAACGTTGGCCAATATTGACTGGGTAGTAATGGTCATTGTGCTCGATCTGTTTCTACAACCACGCCAGCGCCGGCTAATTCTTCAGCTACGCTTTGCAAGGCAGCCACAATATCAGCTGTGGCAATATCAGTGCCGGAATCGCTATCTTTGATCAATTTTGAGAGTTTGATCACAACTACTTCTTCATGTATTTTTGCCATAGTTTATTATTTAGTTACGAGCCTGTATAGGCAGAGTCTTTCGAACCAGTTGAGGACATGCTATGTTTATAAACAACGCATTCTTTTCGTCGTCGTGGTCTACAAAATAGTTTGATGGAATCCAGGTACGTGAGCCATACAAGAATTGCTTGAATCCCGGCCCTGGACGAAATTGTTCAGGACGTGCAACAAAGTATCGTTGTATGGCTTTACGTTGTGTATCGTCCAGGAATCGTTCACGAAAGTAGGTTCTAAACTTGTGTCGGGGATTGTTTAACACAACACAATCAGTGGGCAAACACACATCTGCTTGTTTGCGTTCCACTAGTGTGGTACCTTCATGAGCAATAATATCATCAAAGTCTTCGGGTGTGTTGGTATAAAACCAAACTGTGTTATTGCATATCACTTTTTTAAATGGATTTTTAACGGCCAACAACTTGTCACACACTTCATGCAGTCGAGCCTGTTCATGTTCAGTTACCAACGTCTGTACTTTATTACTACGCCACGTGCTCAGGTAGTTGTTGCGCCAATGTATGTTGGTATCAATGGCCTTGTGGGTTAGCATACGCATCATGTTGCCTTCAGGAATCCACCATATTATGCAGTGATGATACTGCTTGTAATATGGCTCACTACGTTGTTCTATAATAACAGTATCAGACATCTGGAAATCGAATAATGCCGTCATCGTCTACCACAGGGATAATCTGTGGTACAGATTCAAAATGTACAGCATCGTTTTGCATGCTCACAAACACGTCGCAGTCACTGAGTCGATCAAATAAGATCTTCTTTGACAACGGCACCTTGATCAATTCATCAATCTTACGTGCTAGAGGTCTAGCACCCATCTTGGGATCATATCCTTTATCGGCTAGCATGTCTATCACATCTTCGCTAAGAGTGAGTCGAATGTGTTTTTCATCCAAACTGGCCTTGAGCTGATCTGCAAATTTAATCACAATCTTCTTGATGGCCAGTTTGTCCAGCTTGTTGAATCTGCAGATTTGATCAATACGATTACGCAGTTCTGGTTTGAAGAACTCTTTCATTGCTTTGTCTTCGTTGCCGGTTTTTTCCTGCGATCCAAAGCCAATGGCATTTGTTTCATTATCTCTAGCACCCAAGTTTGAAGTCAGGATAATAATGGTGTTCTTGACATCCACACGCTTGCCTGCTGAACTGGTGATGTGCCCTTCATCCAGCATCTGTAGCAAGATATTTGATACATCAGGGTGTGCCTTTTCAATTTCATCAAACAAGATGATTGAGAAAGGGTTCTTGGTAAGATCACTAATCAGTTTGCCACCGCCAACGTTGCCATCTTCAAAGCCCACATAGCCTGGGGGTGCACCAATCAAACTTGATACTGTATGCTTTTCTTGATACTCACTCATGTCGTACTTCAACAGTTTCATGTCCAAATTATCACTTAGCAGTTTGGCCAGTTCTGTTTTGCCTGTGCCTGTTGGACCCAAGAACAAGAAACTTGCCATTGGACGAGTTGTTGCACCAATACCTGCAAAGTTGATGTACACACGTTCCAGCACGGCATCCACTGCTTGATCCTGTCCGTAGAGCTTTTGTTTGATGTTGCTTTCAAGATCCACAATGTTTGCACTACGCTCGTTTTGCAAGCGATCCATTGGAATACCTGCTACTTTGCTGACCTGTGCCATGATCATGTCACGAGTGACTGTTACCAAGCCCGCATCCTTCACACGTTGCTTGGCACAGGCACCATCCAACAAGTCAATAGATTTGTCAGGATTCTTCTTGTCATGAATATAACGTCCACTCAGTTCCACAGCCGCTGTCATGGCTTCGGTGTCGATTAACACATTGTGGAACTTCTCCAGTCGTGGACTCAAGCCAATGAGGATCTGTTCTGTGGTTCCTGCATTAGGCTCATCTATAGAAAGTCTATGGAAACGTCGCATCAGCGCACGATCTTTCTCAAATGACTCGTAATATTCTTCCCATGTAGTTGATGCAATAACTTTGAGATTGCCCTTGGTAATTGCTGGCTTCAGCATATTGGCAAAGTCCAGACTGCTTTGTCCAGATGAGCCTGCACCTTTCATGGTATGTGCTTCATCCACAAACAAGATACAGTTCTTCTTGGCTTCCAGTGCGGCAATAACTTGCTTGAACTTTTCTTCAAACTCGCCACGATACTTGGATCCTGCCAATAAGCTACCAATCTCCAGACCCCATACTTCGTGTCCTTTTAAGAACTCGGGTACATTGTTGTTGTGAATCTCTTGTGCAAGTCCGTCAATGATGGCAGTTTTGCCCACACCTGGATCGCCTACCATGAGCACATTGGCCTTGAATCGACGTGCTAACACAGTGATCATGTCTTCCAATTCTGCACTACGACCAATCAAGGGCTCCAGTTGATTCTTTGCGGCCATGGCTGAAATGTTTGTGCAATGCTCTTCCAGGATGTCTGTGGCCTGTTGTGCATTCATTTTAGCACTCTCAGGCTGGTGATTCTTTTGATAGAACTCAATAAATTCTGCTTTGCGAATACCATACTTGAGCAAGAAGTAGTGTGCATGACTATTGGTTTCAGCCATGATGCTCAAGTAAACATCAATCAAGCTCATGCTTCTGCGACCAGTGAACATTACCTGCACATTGGCGCGATTGAAGATGCGTTCTAGAGCTTGTGTTTTGCGCGGCTGAAAGTCTTTTGCATCGCTCACTAGATTCATTTGACTGTCTAGATACGAATTTAATTCAATATCCAACAGGTCAGCATCTGCGCCAAACTTTTCTACCACACGCCTGAATGGCATGTGCCGCAACATACCCAGCAACAAGTGTTCAGTCAGCACATACTCATGACCTTTGTCTCTGGCCAATTTAACAGCAGTTTCAACTACTTGTTCTACTTCGGGATTGTTTTGCATGGAGTTCCTTTTTACCAATTATGTTATTATTATACTGTGTTGATCACTAACTAGCAACCATTACGAAAATATTTATTGCCGATATTTTTCAATTGCTTCTAGTAATTCAGGCGCAAGATTGTCCGGAATGGTTGCTCGTAATTTCACAAACATGTCTCCTTGCACTCCACGACGGTCTCGAATACCCTGACTACGGCATCGTAGTACTGTGCCGGGTTGACAGCGATTGGGAACTCGAATTGTGAGTGTGTGCCCCAGTATGTTCTGTACAGTGACATCTGCGCCCAGGATCAGATCCCACACGCTCACAGTGTGCTCTCTGGTGAGGTTAAGCCCATCACGCTCCCATGTGGCGTCTGGACGCATTCTGAATGTGACCACTAGATCTTGACCACCGGGGGCAAGCCCTTGATACTGCACATTGTCCCCGTCATTCAAGCCCAGGGGAAGATCAATCTCAATTGTGCTTTGCCCTTGTGCTGTGCCTATGCTCACAGGCTTGCGGCCACCTTGCGCCACATCTAACAGACTTATGTACAAGGTCATGCGCACATGATTTCTACGTTGTTGTCCTGCAAAGCCTCCACCACCAAACATCTGCGCAAAGATGTCATTGAACTGTGGATGGCCCGCACCAAAGCCGCCAAACTGTGGCCTGGGATTGTCATATTCAGCACGTTTTTGTTCATCACCCAGAACAGCATAGGCAGCTTGGATGGCCTGGAACTTGGCCGTGTCTCCGCCCTTGTCCGGATGATGCTGACTGGCTAGTTTTCTAAAAGCCTGTTTGATTTCAGCGGCTGTGGCAGTTTGTGGGACACTTAATGCGGCGTAGTGATCGGTCATAAAAAAATCCTGTACACATAATTATACAGGACTTTCTAGGTGGTGTCAATTACTTCTTGACAGGTACATCTGTACCTTCTAGTTTTTTGTGTTGCTTGACTTCTTTACAGTTCTGTTTGACTTTTTTGGTTTTTGGGTCAATGACTTCTTTGCCTTCTTTGTCTTTGACGTCAACACAGATTCGTTTGGTTTCTTTTGGTGGCTCGCTGGCAACAGCAAATTCACTGCCCAGGGCTAGTGCTAATACTAATAAGATTTTTTTCATCATTATCTTTCTGGATAAAAGTCAGGCTGTGGTGGAGCAAGTTTGCCCCCAAAACCTGTGGTTACTCCGGCCGAGCCAAAAGTGTTTGCTGGGGGTACAGCGCCGTAGCCTGGTGCGGAACTTCCGTACCCTCCGCCAATGGGGGTAGTGCCCCAGGACTGTGTGACTGTGGTTGCTGATGGTGCACCAAACGCACCGGGCCCGGACTGCGGTGTTGATCCAGGTATTTGATATGTTGAACCGACATTCGATGGTAAGTTGATTCCGCCATTGTTGGCTCCTCCTAGTTTTTCCTGTGTACGCCCATAGGCTGCAATGCCCAGCACAGCACCCATTGCAATATGATACAAGCCTGCTCCTTGCAAGGTAATGGGCTGCCATTGTACATTTACTTGACCTTTTGAAATGCTTTGTAACACTGACCATAGCACAGGAAATATCACAAAGTCAGCAATGCATGTCAACATGTAACTCCATCCCATCATGGGACGCCATTTTGAATTCATCCAGTCTTCTTTTTTCTTTTCACTCTCACTTATTTTTGCTGTCATACTAAATCCTTGTTATTAAATCCACAACCAATAGCCCTGGGCCATTAGCACTAGTCCTAGTGCGCCTACACCTAGACTGGCCCGGTACATCTTGTTGTTTACTGCCAAGATACTTGCCGATAACAGCACAATAGCCAGTTGAAACAACATGCCACTGAACGTCAGCCATGGGCCATGTGCTCTAGCTTCTTCACGTGCGGCTTCTTGTGCCCGTGCTTTTTCTAGCAATTCCTTCTTGCCCTCGCCTGTGGCAGGTTCACTTTCGTATCTGGCAATCTTGGCTTCTAGTTTTTCTATACGTGCAGTATCCGTGCCCTTACGAGCTTCTTCCAACTGTCCTTCAGCAAGAGTTTGCTTGATTGACTTGGACTGATAAAATCCATATGTGTTGCTGGCCTGTAACAGATTGGTTTGTGCTGTGCTACTAAAGCCATTGGCAATGTATGTGTTGGCCGCTAAAAATAACGCCATGAACACAATGACCAGTCCGGCTTTGTCTTTGATTTGTGCTTCACGTTCTGAACGTGACAGTGGCTTTGCTTCCTGTTGTTCTGCCATTTTATTGATCCTTTTGAAACACAGCCATCACACGGGCTTGTATGTGTTTTGCAAATTCAGGTTGGGGGAAATTCCATCCAACAAATGCACCTAGTGCTAACCAAAATAGTGTTTCTAACATGATTTATACTCCCATTACATGTAATGCATGCTCATAGTGCTTGATACGATCTTCTAGACCGATATAACCACCATTGATTGCTCTTGTGAGCCCTCGAATATCGCCTGCGTCAGCAAAGCGATTTAGATTGTTTTGTTCCCAGAACCAGCAGGCACTTTGACAAGAACCTTCAAATGTGGCCAAGTACTCAGCTGCTTCTTCTTCTGATATTCCCAAGCTGCCTGCAAAGAATGTGTAGTTGTCTTTGCCTGTGAGCTGGATGAGTCCACGACCACAATACTTCCATCCGTCGCCTGATGCTTCCGGACCATTGCCCATTCTGCTGGCATACACTCGGTTGGCAATCTTTTCTGGTTTGTTGGCATACTCAGCTGCCAAGGCGTCTGTGGGAAAATACTTGGGGAATACTTTTCTCAAGCTCACTGCTTTGTAGTTGAGATTCTCTTTGATAAAAACAAAGTTGCCCGACTCGTGTGCGCATTGTGCTATGAACGCTGCCACACGCTGTGGTGTGTTGATTTCATAATCATCTAACAATTGTTCCAGTGCATCATACCAGTGATCGATATGTGGATTCTTGACCATTTGTTTCAGTTGTTCTCTAGTCAATATTGTGCTCATTTGCTCACCCCTTCAAATATTTGTTTTTGTTCCCGATACCATTCTTGCCAGGCTTTTAGTTTTTCGATGTTTTCGTTGCAGATTCCGTAGTTTTCAACAACGGTGTCGAGGAGGGCAGAGGCTTTAATGTCGCTGGGGGTTCCATCAACTGACTCGGAACCTCGGGCCACTTCATTACGACTGGCACTGTTGAGGAGCACGACGCTAGACTGAGGCAAAGTACACTGGCTATCAAGCTGTGCACCGGCAACTTCTCGAATGATTTCTTTATTTGCATATACTGTTTCCTTTATAACTTTGATCTTGGTCACAAATTTGGTTTCAATTACAGTGTTGACTTCGCGGCTTTTAGACTCGGCAATCTGAACTTTTTCTTCTAGTTCTTTAATTTTAGCCAGCCATTTTTCTTCATTGCCACGCCAGCCAAAGAAATAAGCACCAATGCACAAGCACAACACACCCACCAGTTCAGCAGGCATGCGGTATTGCATCATTATAGGAATCCAACGCACCAGCTTAGAAGCAATGTACAACAGCAAGCCTGCCGCAAATATAGCATAAGTCAGCATGACAAAAATGCTGTCAGGCAGCAGACTAAACATCCATACCAGTTGGTCCATACCAGTCCTTTATATAGGAGTATTTATGCATAAAGTTGCTAACCTTGGGCTGACGCTAATAATTGAATATATTGTTCAGTTGCCCGGGTTTTTACACCTGTTACTTGTAGTGTAACCCTGGGAGTATGTCCTGCATTGGCTGTGCAGTGCGGCACATTGATCCAGTCAAATGTTGTGACACTGCCAGCAAACCATCCAGTCCAACAGTAATTACCGTAGGCCCAAAAATGTCCTGGTTGCCAGTCTGTTAACTGTACAAAATAACGACCCACACGAGAAGGATCCTCAGGCATCCATTTTTCCAGTTTATCCAGGTGCAGATTCCATACCTGTCCAGGCATTTGCACATGCACACGAGCCATGGTATCTTCCATGCCAAACGCATCTGCCATGCGCTGAAACAGCGGTGCAATGTTGTATTCCATGTTGGTAAGCACATAGTCCTTGCTCATGCCAGCACGTTCTAGATCATATTCTTCACGATCATAATCTTCGCTGGTGCGTTGTTTGGCATCTCCGGGGCGACCGCGGGTACGCCAGGTCACTGACTGAGCTTGTTCAATTACTTCTTCTAGTTCGCGATCCCAAGTGGGTTTAAGGTTGCCCACAGGTATCACAGTGTCGTACACAGGATCCATGGTGTCTGTCCTGAAATGATACTGACTGCGTTGTTTTGTTATATCCCAACTTGAGTTCATATTACTGTTACCTTTATATCTGATGCTGTGTAGTCTTGATAGTATTCTGTTGCTGGAACTTGGATACCCAAGGTTCTAGCCAGCTGTCTGTTGGTTTCCACAACTGTGGCAGGCCATTCACGGGCCGCACGACGATTTCCTTCATTTTCTCTGCGTATGCATTCGGCCATTTGCCGCAGGTCCTTGTAGTAGTCCCTGTACAATGGATATGTTATTTTGAACTCTCCGCATTTGATCCACCATCCCAGGCAAGCATCATCTGTGCGATCAATCAGCACAATAGGACAATCGGGCCAGGTGCGTTTGATGTAGTCAATATGATATCCAAACACATGGCTTTTGATAATACGTACCCCTGTGCCTGAAAAAGGAGCGTCAAACTCTGCTTCATTTTGTTCTCGAGTGTGTTGATCCAGGTGTTCAAAATGATTGCCAAATTCCATGGCAGGTCCCCAGTACACACCCATGTGTAACAATTCCATTGTGCCCGAAGCGTCATGACGATATGTTCTGGCTTCTGAGTAATCAGTTGAGTCTACGTCGGCACTGTAGTAAATGTTTTTGACTACACTGCTCCATTTAGAGCCCGGGGCTCCACTTACAAAAATATATTTCATTCTGGTTTAATCCTTCTGGCAATGGGTTGCCAAGTTTGTTGTAGCCGGGCCATGCTAGCACGTACTCCAGCAGGTGAGTGTTCTTCAGGTGTGATATACATCATGTTTTCTTTAAATTTTGCCACGGCTTCTGCTGAACGTATGGCAGGTACAAACTGTTCAGCATACCATTTCTGTATTGGTTGTGGAGTACCTGGCGGTAGTACCATGTTCCAACAACCATGTATACTGAGTCCTGGTGCTGCCTTGCTCATTAACGGTGCAGATTCCAGCCCCGGCAGTGGTCGTGTGTCAGCAATGCCAATCAGCTTGAGCTTGCCTGCAATCACATGCGGGTAGCCCACTGCTACGGGAGTAACACCAAATTCCACATGCCCTCCCATGACATCTAATAGAGCCTGTGCCGGACCTTTGTACATGGCTGTTTCAACTCGATCACCGCCCACAACATTTAGCTTTGTGGTCAGATATTCCACTGCTAATTTATGACCGCCACCACCAATGGCCACTGTAATAGGCCTTTCTTTCTTGCGAATAGCGGCTACCAGTTCTTCGGGGGTGTTAATCTTACTTGAAGGGTGTGCCCAAAATGCTAATGGACTACGAGCAATATTGGCAATGGGTTCTAGATCCATGGGGTTGTATTTTATCACTTTTGGGTACCATACTTCGGGAGTGACCCAATTTGACTGACACGCAGGCACTGCAATAGTATGTCCGTCTGCAGGTGTGGTCACAAAGTGATTGATAGCAATGTTGCCATCGGCTCCTGGTCTGTGTTCAGACACAAACTTGGCACCGGTTGACTTTTCTACAATATCTGCTATAATACGAAATGATATTTCATTTCCGGCACCTGGTCCATTGGGGAATATAACAGTGACAGGTTTGGTGGGTTGCCAGGCCCAGGCTGATGTAGCAAATAACGCTACGGCAAGAAATTTTAGTGTACGCATAAGACTCCTTTAAATACATTATAAATTCTAAGTTATATATCAAAATTTACTATGAACACAAAAATTTTCAACCTTTTACAAAAAAATCTACAACTTGCGTTTAATTTACCCAAGTATGCCGCAATCACAATTGACGCAGATACCAATGTACACAGCTTGCCCTGGACTCCTGCTCGCTACAGCAAGTTCAAGGATGCTGTGGAAGCAGAACTGAGCCTGCCTTGTGAGTATCGTGGTAGTTTGCTTGAGATTACACATGACCTAAGCGAACGCTATACACATAGATTCTTTGCGGAAATATGGAAACCCAGAACAGGAGACTATGAACACACAGGATGGGAATTGGCCGATGAAGTCAACAAGCTGAATCCTGAAAAAGTGTTGGATGTTGGGTGCGGATATCATCCCTTTAAAGGGCGCATACACAACATAATTGGTATTGATCCCTACAATAACTGCGCAGATTATGAAGTAGATATTCTAGACTACAAGGTCCGACCTGAATCACATGATGTGATCATTGCCTTGGGATCAATTAACTTTAATAGTCGAGACGAAATTGAATCACGTTTTGCGCATTGTGTTTCATTATTAAAGCCTGGAGGCAAGTTCTTTTTGCGAGCCAACCCAGGAATAACACACAAGACAGGGCCTTATGTGGAAATCTTTAATTGGACTTTTGAAGTTGTGAATGAATTTGCAGAAACATACAATTTAAATCTAGACACATTCAAGAAAGATGCCAATGATAGATTGTATTTTGTTTATACCAAGCGATGATTATTTGCCGGCAGCTCGCAAATTGGCGCCGTTGTTGAAGCTGGGACTGTAAGGGCTGTTGCCCGTGATGTTGCCTTTACGTGCCGACCACTCGTAGCCTGCACGATGCCCTGAACAATCCTTGGTGCAAGGTGAACCCAAGAAGCTGAGTTCGTCCAGTTGTTGATCGCCTAAGAAAGTGTCAGCAAAGGCCTTGCACAATTCTTTAATTTTCTTATTGTCTGTTACTGTGTAGCCTGATTCTTGTGTGGGGTCTTGGTAGCCACAGTAGATGTCGGTGATACCATAGTCATCTAGTAGATCTTCACAACTTTCTCCATAGCGATCGTCCATGCGCTCACTGCAGGGACTCAAGGTGGTTACTATGGTACAATCGGGAGTGACTCGACCATACCGGCGTTCATAAGCTTCAATGGCAGCACGTTCACCGTGTATGCGTTTGTCAGTATCATCATCACGATGATTTACAGCTTTAACTACGTGGCCTTCGGGATCAACCACAGCGGCTGCAACCATGCCGTAGTAGTCAGGATTGCGTTGCTTTCCTTTCACTACCATAGCACATAGTTCTACCAGAATCCGGTCAAGGTCAACATCAGACTCTTGGGATTCTAGTATGGTTTCACGAACAAATTCTTTGAACAACATCAGCAGTTCCATTTACGCAGGGCCAGAGCCTTACGTGTGGGTTTGCCATTGGGTTTTTTCATTGGTCCTTTGACACCGCCCATACGTGCGCAGAAACTCTTGCGACGCTTGGCAGCCTTGGATCCTGGCTTTAATTTGCTGGGTTTAGTTGTGACTGCTGTTTGTAGCTTTGAACCAGGATTCTCTCTGCGATAGCTAGCCACACCTTTGGCATTTAGTCCGCCCTTTTTGCTCTTGCCTTCTTTACGGCGCCAGGCTGCTGTTTCATACAGCATATTATCGTCTAGTGCTTCGAAACTCTCCCATACTAGATCAACACTTACGCCTTTCTTTAGAGCCATTTCTTCTGCCAGCTGGTCCATGGCTTCAAACATCTCATCAATTTCAGGATCTACTTCGTCAGAAGATTCTTCAGAGTACATGTAATCCCATACTGCAACCAACATGGATTTAGCCACAGCAATCTTTTCTTGGCACCATTCGGGCAAGTTATCACCAGAGTTGATTAGATCATCTAGGCCTTGAACTGCGCGATCAAGAGTTTCTAGGTTGTTTTCTACCATGCCTGCTTCGTCATCGTACTCGGGATTGTAGTCTTCAGGAATCATGCCATGTTTTTTAACTTGTGCATCTAGTTCATCACGCTGTCGGGATAATTGTTGCACCAGTTCTCTATTGCCAGTCTGTATTGCTTGTTTAAGTTTTTCTTGAATTTCGTCTGCCAACTTATAATAGTCGTTCATTCGCATTCTACCACCAGACACATGGTTGCCTTCTGCCATGCCTTGCTGACCCAACATATCCAGCAGTTGTCTGACATAGAAATTGTAATAGCCACGACGGCTGTTGTATTCTCTATCGCCCAGCACAGTCTTTAGTGCGGCCACAGCATCACTTGCTTCTGAACCGCGCATTATTTTTAATGCGTCTGTCACAAGCGAATCAACTTGCTGTGTGCCTTCCGCTACATTTCCTGGACGCATTATTTTTACCACAGCGGTACCACGCACACGTCCAACTCCGCCTTGTGAAATATAACCGTTGGGAGCCACAGTTAGTTGTAAATCTACGCCAGTGGTACTGAATTTTGTATTACCAGCGTCAAGAGTCAGCGGTATCTGGGCCTGCTTGATTGTTTTGCCACCCTCAGGAGGTGGTCCAGACAAAGGACGAACGTTGGACATTCTTCCACGTGTTAACTCAACTTGTGTTGTTTGTTGGTCGCGCCAGCTGCCTTGCTTGGAGCCTGTTGTGGCAGTATCACCATCAAAGTCTCCTTGAATCCATATGTAGTCAGGGTTAGCATCTTCAGGTACTGCCCGGGGTCTAGGAGTGACATCACCGTGATTACTACTGTGTATGAGACCTGTTGGGGTATAGTTAACAACACCTTTTGATGATGACTTAGCATCACCTGGTTGTCCAAACGGTCTTTTTGGTTTATTATTGGGCATTCTGTCTGGGATTCTGTTGCCCTGATCATCTACAGGTATGGGGCGAATTGCTTCCGCCACACCTCGTTGCGGATCCCATCTAGCATCCGGGTTGTTCATCCAACCATCAAAGTAAGCAATAGCACTACCTGGCATACTAGGAGGTGATCTAAACATTGCGGCAAAGTCAGCATTGGGCATCTTCTTCATCCACATTTGTTTCCATTGGCCTAATGTCATTTTAGCACCACTTGGCGTAGCACCCATGTCATTATCAACCGGCATACCTTCATTCACAGGAGTAAAGGCTTCTTTTACACCGGCCTTTTTCTTTTTGGCAATAGCAATGGCAGCCTGTTGTGCGGAGTTTGCGGCTTCCGCTACGCTTTCGTTCTTTTTGCCATAGTTACCAGCACCTTTTTTACGACACTGTACCAAGCGGCCTGACGCATAAGCACTGGGCCATACCTTGGCTGATGCTTTGACCTTGTAGTAACAGGCGTCTTTCTTTTCCATCAATTCTGAATATTCAACCACAGGCCCACCACAGTGCGGACATTTGTGTTGTGATTCTGCAATGATACTAGTGATTTTCATTTTTTCTTTCCTTTGGTACTTACATTTATTGCTGGTCCTGAACGATTGGCATTGGGATCTTCACGACGTTTTCTAGCCGCTGCTGACGCACGACCTTTTTTGCCCAGAGCATGTGCCTTGGCCTGAGGTAAGCACTTGGGCTTGCCTTCTTTAGAGCTGCCTCTAGCACAGTCGCCACGTATTTTACCATCAGGTCCAAAACGTACCCATTTTTGTTTGAACCACTTGCGCAGGTCTTCTTCAAGATCTGTTTCGCTGATCTTTTCACAACTGCCAGGCGAGAACTCTGCGGTACCAGGCTTTCGACGGTATCCATCCCAGCAGGCTTCTAGAATTTCTCTATAACGCATTACCTGGCTTTCTTGGGTTGTTGTGCGGGTTGCACAGCATGTGGTACATTTTTATACACACGTTTATTGGGATCGTACACTGTTTTTAATGGACCGGCTCCGGCCAGCTTTTTCATTCTTGACAAGGCAGCATCAAATGCATCAGCATCCATGTTGCCTACTTTTTCCTTGGACTCGTCAAACCAGTCATCTGGTTCGCTAATCATGTTCTCGTAGTCAGCGTCCATGGCCTGGGGTTTTGCGTAAGCATCTAGTGCATCGCGATAATCATTATCATTGGAGAAGTTTAGTGGATCTGGTAGTCCAGCGGTGCCTTCACGGACCACAGCACCAGATGCTAGTAATTCATTGAATGCCGACTTGATTTTTTGGAACTCAGCGGCATTGCCACCCGCATCGGGGTGATGCTGTTTTGCTAGACGTCTGTAGGCCAATTTAATAGCATCTGAGTCAGCACCTGGTTGTATGCCCAGGATCATGTAAGGATCTTCTGCTGATTGTTGCACAGGAGCCACAGCATTGGCGCCCGGTTGTGCTTCAGCGTTACTAGCACGTAATCGTGCTAGTTTTCTTTCCACTGCTTCAGGACTGTCATCAAAGTAGTCTTTGACTTGTGCGTACTTGTCTTTAACTGTATCTACAAAGCCTTCATCTAGATCTTGACTGATAACTTGAATATTTGACATTGGAATTGGTCCAGCACTTGAGTCAAAGCCACTGACTCGAAACTTGGCCAATTTGTTGGCCAATGTTTCGGCCATGTCTCGACTGGCAATACCAGATTTTATCACAGCACTGCCTTGACTATTGACAGTGTCTAAAATTCTAGCTTGTGGACTGGATGGTCGTGCCTCATAACTTTGAAAATTAGCCGGTGGATAATCTCTAGGAAACAACTCTGTTAGTCCATACCACAGTGTGGCGGCAGGAGTTCCTGACCGTTGGCCCAACGGCCCAAGAACACGAATTGCATACCCTTTGCTGGGCGGAGCATAGGTATCAGTTGCGTCCACTGCGTCTAGTGCAGGAGTTTCATATTCTTTAATGATTTGTCTTATTTTCATAACTTATGCTCTTTTCTTAATCAATTGTATAAAACGACTAAGTTGTCCAGTTGGGTCGCTCTTGCCCAGTCTTTCTGCTAGAGTTTCTGCCATGTCTTGTGTGAGGCCTGTTTTCACATCAGCAATAGTTCGATCTTTGAGTTCGGCAAATACATCGGCCTGTGGACAGTTCGGTGTGCCAAATTTTACTCTTGGATAATCACGCGGAAATACAGTTGATAGGCCATTCCATAATATTTCAGGATTTTCGGGTCTGTAGCTTGGACTGTAGTCATTTATAAACTGTGCATTAACACGTATGGCAAACACACCAGGTACGGGTGGAGTATAAAACGAATCTGCTTCGTTAACACGTAGTCCTGCAAGTTCACGCATGCGGCGTAGTTCTTGTGATTCAAATGTGCCTGTTCTAATTGCATCACGTGCTTGTTGTGCGGTGGCCTGACGCAGTTGATCTCTAGTGCGACGAGCTTGGTCTAAGTCACTTACATTGGCAGGCAACGGAGGCTCTTCTTCCGCATCCACTGCACTCAACTTGGTTGGTATGGGACTATCTGCCTTGGGTGGTGCAGGTTCACCAAATAAATCGGCCTGACTCTGATCCACGTCAGGTTCAGCAGGCTCCCCAAACTTGGCAGGCAATTCTGTGTCCGTCTGTGCTACAGGCGGATTTGTGAGTGGCTCTGCCACCGGAGGATTTGTAAGTTGCTGTGCCATTTGACCCATGGCGGCACTGGGATCTGGACGATCAATCACATTGATTATGGGACGAGGTGGGGGGATATATGCTGGAACGGTGCTTGCTAAATTCTGCTGAGAAGGTGGCTCTTCAGGTTCGGGCTTGCGCTTTTCAGCATCTGCGGCACGTTGTTGACTCTTTTCTGCACGGGCAGTTGATTGTACATTTACACCGTAATCTCTAGAGCCAGTGGCTGAATCAGACTTTTTAGAATCACCTGAGTCTTTTTTACGTTCAGGTTCTGCACCTGTTTGACGATGCATGGCATCAAGCTCTCGACTGAGCTTGTCTAGTTCATCACTTAGGGCATCGTTTTCGTCATCCAAGCTGCTAATCTTGTTGCTTTGTTTACGAGTAACATCACGCAGTTGAACGTCAACATCGTCCTGACGCTGATTGATTTTTGTTTGGGATTGTAGTTCTTGGCCTGTGTTTTTCTGCACATCCATGTCATACATGAGCAAGGCCTCCATGTCGCTTCGTGCCTGTGGGTACCGGGCGTAAGCCTGACGCAAGGCTGTGCTTAGTGCCGCACTGCGCACACTACTGCGGTCTAGATCAGTGTTGGGGTTTTTTTTAGAGTCGCGCTCCAGCAAGTTAGGCTGTTCAGGAGTACCAGTTCTACGATTTAGTTTTTGTAGCAGTGAGTTAAACTTGTCGCCACGGCTCATGACATCATACACAAATGCATAACGATCCTGGTCCGTGGGCAGGGTGTCGTAATGATTGGCCACTGCTTCAATATCAGCATCATCCAGTTCAACCACTTGGTTGTTGCCAAAATCCAACTGCAGGTTTCTGCTGAGTCTGGGACGTTTGTTTACATAGGCTCTGTGTAGCAGGGCAAAGTTGCCTGTGCCCATGGCACGACTGCCGGGTGGCCCAAACCCAAATTCCATTAATGTAACAACGTCGTTTATTTTCATGATATGTTATTTATTTGCTTTTAATTCCGGCCAGTTGCGCGAGTCTTGCAAGCTCTTGATCTGTCAGTGGTTTGTCTAACTTGGGAACTTTTGGCTTGACGTTGGTGGGATAGTATGCTGACTTTGCACGGTTTTTTGTGCCTAGAATCTGTTGGCCTGACACTCGAACACCTTCACTTGTGGCCATTTCGCCATCGGCACTGTGACCATAATATGCAGCCACTCGTTGTAGCTCAGCTGAATTTCTAGCGTTGAGATAATCACTTACCAAATCATGTATTTGATTTCTTTGTTCTTGCGGAGCAGGTAGTTCTATTTCGCCTTCGGTAGCATCAGCAATGTACACAGCACCAGGACTGTCCAAGAACCATATTTCATCGTCCTCGTCCCATTCCAGGCCCCATTTGTCCACAGTTGCGGTCAACACATAGTTGTTGGTGGTTCCTAGCACAAACTTGTTGTTGCCCAAGTAACGTGAACTAGTGGGCTGACCATAATCTTTATTGCCACCAAATGCCCCAGCAGTAGGAGGTTTAATGGGCGAGAATTCTTTTAGTGTACCTTCCAAGCGACCCCACATGTCTTTTGTGCCACCCCAGGCGTTGTGTTTTGCCGAGTATCTGAATTTCAACGCACGAAGTTCATTTTCAGTGTGACTGCCCATGATTTGATTTGGTCGTTTCCAAATGAATTTATTGTTGTCGGGATTCATTTTTTGCGCAATTTGACTGCGTATGCCCATGGCTTGCCCTGTAGTGGGTCTAAATTCTTCTGACATGCCTTTTTTCATTTTGTTCATTACGTCTTGAGTCTTTTCCTGCGAATCAATGTAGGCATCGGCATCAACTTCTTGACCTATGCTTCTACGCTGATCCAAGCCTGGCATCTTGTCTTGGCCTTTGGTGTTGTGTGTGTCAACAATGGTCCACAGTTTCCGTTGAAGTTCTTTGTTGTCATAGAACATGCCACTGATTGCATAAACAATGCCACCATCAGGTTGAGGGTCATCACTGGTCCAACTAGCTGTCTGACCAGTTTGCAAATCATGCACGTCCATGGTTTCTATTGCCAGTGTTGGACCATGGGATATCATGTCCACTGGACGCACAACGAAATTTGCTGATTCTCGTGACCTGGTGTTGGTCATTTTGACTTCAAATGTATTGTAGTTTATTTGATTCACAAACTCTGCTCGCCAGCCACTGTACTCTTCAGCTTCGTCTTGTGCCATGCCTTCAGTCATGCCGCGACGTACACGTTTTAAATCGCTTGTTAGCACAGTTTGAACAACACCGCCTGTGCCCTTGGTGATCTCAATGCGAGAATGTTTACGATCCGGTGATTGTGCCTGTATCTTGGCAGTTTGTCCAAAGTATGACACAGTATCACCCACTTGCATTGGCTTGACTGTGGCACCGCCAATGTTGGGCTGTGGGAAATCGCCCACAAAGTTGCCTTCGCCTTCCTCCATGCCTTGCTCTTTAATTTTATTACCCTGTTGATCAATACCTGAATTTGGTGGTTTTGCTGGTGCAGTATAAAATGGGGCAGCATGTTTGCCTAAAAAATTAGCACTTAGTATATCAACAACATCTAATTTACCTTTAGATTTTAAAAGTCCAATTAAGACTTCTGGACCTTTAGTTTGTAATAATGTTAATAATTCTTTTTTGTATACTCCTGCTAATGCAACACCTGCACCTGCTGCCGGACCAGCCACAGTGGCAGTCAATACCCCAGCCACAGCAGATAATCCATAGGAAACTATGTCCTTAAACTGAGTTAACATTGCTTCATTTTCTTGTGGAGTAACAGGTTGACTATTGGCATGTTTTTTCATCACATCAATCATTAGAGATGTTTCTTTTGCTTCTTTTCTTGCTTTGCTAAGAGCATTGCTTACAATAATTTTTGCAACTGTTGGGAACACCGAATAAAGGTTAGCCATCATTCCTGGATCTATTTCATTGATAGTTTCTTCGTCAATAGTTTGTTCACTAATTGCTGTCCATAAAGTATTATGAAGTTTCTCTAATCCTGATGAATCTTCTGCCACACCTCTACGGGTTATGTCTTCTTTAACAACGTCAGCGATCTTCATTATCGGATTCCGGCTGCTGACTGTAGGGCCAGGGTCTCAGGTGTGGGCTTGTGAACTTTCTTGGGTTCAATGCCAGCGGCTGTACGCACTTCGTTTAGATCATCACCATGTGCTGAACGATAGTCAGCTGGAGTCATGGGAACAGTTTTGGCCATGGCTTCCACTGACCAAGGCTGTTTCTTGCCATCATAATGCATGGTCCAGTCTTTGGCGTCAAATTCTGTGAGTGTGCCCAGGTCTTCAATTAGTGTGCCCACTTGCTTGGCCACATTGGGACGGCGACGCAGTTCCACATACACCAGATAACGACTGGGCTTGATTTCACCTGGTGAACGATCAGCATCCAGCACAAAGTCATAGCCCTTTTCAAACCAACCCACTAGATCTTTTGCTGCCTGTAGATCACGTACAAAAAAGCTCACTACCACAATGTCATCATCGTCGCCCATTTTTGATGCAAATTCATCAATATGCACCGTGCTTTTCATGATGCCTTCTAGGTCTTTGTACTGTAGGCCTTCTAACAAGTGTCTAAACATTATACTACTCCTGGTGCAGGTGCTTGTGGCTGTCCGGGCACAGCAGCCAATGCTTGTTGTGCGTCTTCGGCTTTGGCGTCACTTTGATTTTCTTGTTTGTCAAGATCTTTTTCGTATGCGTCATCCAATTCTTCCAGATCAATGTCCTGATCTTCCATTTCAATGGAGCCTGTTTTGATGTCGCTCATTAATGATTTAGGCATTACAATTTCCACCAACCACACAGGCTTTTTCACAATCTTGGCTTTGTGTGTGCCGGGAATGTAATCTGATGGATCTGTAATCTTTATTGGGATTTTCATTTCCACTCTACGGTAGCTGACTTCACAATCAAAGGGCAACAATCGTTTACCGCCTCTGGGATCGGGCATGAGATTTTCCGGCCACATAAATGTACAGCCCACACGATATTTGGTGATTTCGGGACCGGCCACTAGCTCGCCAATTTCCCAGTTTCGAAATGCGTAAATGTCTACTTCGTCCAACACACGTTCAAAGTCTAGGAGAGTAGTAATTGAACCATCGCTCATGTAGATATCGCGTATGTTGTCGGCTACTTGCCAGTAGTCCGAGTGGTCTTTAAAGAGTTCTTTGTCCATGGTTCTTTATTTATGGTTAGATTTAAAAGTGTCAAAGTACGCAGGGTCCAGGCTATACATGCGGTCAAATGTTTTAGTCCAGGAATTTCCGCGAATTTGATCTAGTTTATTTAGGTATGTGATCCAGTTTGTGTTGTGTCTATTGATACCTTGACACATGCTCAGGAGACTATTTTTAATGTCTGAGTCGGGCATACAGTTCAAATGAACAGTCAATTGTGGTAACAAATGCTCAGGAAAATCTGCTATCTCCAACTTGTCAAGACTGGCCGTGATCCCCATGTTTGAATCGGGAAATTCCTGTTTGATAAATTTCATCCATTTATCCATGTACATTATGTTGTGTATCCCAACCACAGCATGAAAAAACAATATTATACCACGAGCTTGCATGTGTTTTAAATTATCACATACTGTTTGCCAATTGGCCGGAAATCTAATATATTCAAATTGTTCATGCGTTGCATCTATACTGGCAGTAACTACAACTCGTTTGAATTTGTTCCATCTTTTGATCATTTCATCAGTGACTGAAAATGTACCGTTGCTGTTGTACAACAGTTTGATATTTTCTGGATGATAATTTTCAATGATATAATCCAACACACGCAAATGATCATTGGTCATCAATGGCTCGCCGCCATTGAAATTGATATCAGTTAAATCTGATAAATCAATATCAAAAATCAGCTGATTGTGCTTGGTTGGACGTACGGTGGTTTTTACTGGCAATCCCAGTTTAATTTCATCTTCAATCCAGGCACTGCTGGCAAAACTACTGCATATGATACATTTTAAATTGCAAATGACATCACAATTGTAGTTGAGCCTGGTTAACTTTGCGTGTGTTGAGCGAGATGCTGTTTCCTCCAGTAACCATAATCTTTTGCTTCTGATGCCATTGGCTTCACTGGTGGTGCAGGTTGCACAGCTGGTGGGTAATGTGCCTGTGCTCTTGAAATGTTGACGTTGTTGTTCCAACAATGGAAAATGAAAATCAATTTGATCTGCTAGATTTTTATCATCCCGTTGTTGTAAACAACAACTGGTCAGCATGACTTGATTTTGTGTGTATTTTTCCACGTAGAGATTGTTGAATAGTTCAGGACAATATTGTGACATGCTAGTAATTATCCCAAAACTCTGCGCCAGGTCAGTATTTAGTGACCGTGTGTGCAGTAATCTGCGCACATATCTTGAAATTTCTACACCCGTAAATAACAGGTCCGAGAGGACTAACCTTAGGAGAATTGCACTTGAGTAGAAATCGCGCTGCGAAAGCACAAAACAAACGTATGATCCAATCTGTAGAAAATACTATTAGCTTTACCCAACAAGCACCTAGAGTGGCTTATCGCCGCATAGAACTGATCCCTCGAACACGAAATCAGGAACGCTTGGTCATGGCTCTTCAAGACGCAGATCAACACATTGTAGTCACAGTAGGACCTGCAGGTACTGGTAAAACTTATCTTGCCATGCAGGCCGCTGTCAAAGCCTTGAAAGAGGGGCAATGCGATAGGATAGTAATGACACGTCCAGCCGTGGGCGTGGAAGGAGAACAACACGGATTTTTACCAGGTAACTTAGTGGCCAAAATGGAGCCATGGACTCGTCCCTTGTTGGATGTCATGCGAGAATATTATCGCCCTCAGGACATCGTAACCATGATAGAAGATCAGGTAGTGGAGATTGCGCCTCTGGCATTCATGCGCGGCCGCACCTTTAAAAACAGTTGGATTATAGCCGATGAAATGCAAAACGCAACTCCGGCCCAGGCCAAGATGTTAATGACCCGCATAGGAACGAATTCAAAGATAGTGATCACAGGCGACGTTGAACAAGCAGACCGTTCAAACGGCGACAACGGCCTGTTGGATCTATGTGAACGATTGGCAGCTACCGCAGTAGCAGGGATTGCTGTTTGTGCTCTAGAAGCACGTGATGTACAGCGTCATAAGATAATTGGATCAGTGTTGAAATTGTACGCCGCTTAGGAGGTGATTATAGCGTAAATTTCCCGCCAATTTTTTACAACCGGAATTTGCTTGTTGGCATGCGACATATTATGCCCATGCTCCATAAGGATGCTACGTAGACCCAATGCGTGACCAACTTCGGCATTTTCCGGCTTGTCTTCGACCCACCAGCAACCTGAGTCACGATACTCAGCCAGTGCTTCGTGCTTGTCTGCTCCGGTATCCAAACAAACAATCCGTTCAAACGCAGTGGGACCAAACAACTTGTTCAGGTTCATTTCTCGTAGTTTGCCTGCTGACGGATCTAGACTCAAACTTGTAATGCAATGGAACACATATCCGTGTTCTTCGTGCAGTCTTTTGACCCAGTACATGGCATCACGCAAGGGTGGCAAGAACCCAATTGCAGCCGATTCGTTGAATATTTTGATCAGTTTACGACCTTGAGGATGGTCTATGTTGTAGCGACGTCCGATATCGTATTCGAATTCACTGCCAGTTTGTTTTACAAACCCATGTGTTTCCATCCAGATTGAAAATGCGTACTCCCAGTTAAGCAGTACACCATCCGCATCAACTAGGATCACTTGCTGACTCAACAGCGGGTTTGGGTTCTTCAGGTTTGACAATTTCGTATCCGTTTTCGTTAAACAAGCGTTCTATAGTGCTTGCATAGTGTTGATGATAATAACCGACTACTCGGTCCCAATCTCTTGGAACAACAGTACCGTTCATTGTGCATTTTACTACTTCTAGCCGTCGAAAGTCAAGTATTACATTGCACATTTGGAGGTCTGATTTTTTAATATTTCGAGCCACTGCCATTACTTCGTCCACTTTGCCGTTGGGACGAGTGACATAGGTCATTGTGAGATATCTCATGGTATTCCTGCCAGTTCAATTAGTGTAGCACTCAAGTTGATTTCTACATCTGCCACAGAGTTGTTGTTTACAAGTCCATTGCGAATGATCACAATGGCTTGATCTTGACGTTCAGGAGTGTCGCCCCACAAGTCCAAGTTGTCATACATCCAGCGGAACACATCTTCTGCTTCCTCAGGATTGGAGTTTTGACACAGCACTGCTCTGGCATCACGTATCTTGCCACGCTTGAACAAGTCCACACATTCAAGACGCCAGTCTCTAGCACTTTTGTCTGCGGCACTGGGCTGTTTAAGTTCACCTGTTTGACTGTTTAGTTGCACAAGATTCAAACATTTGCGCAGATCTGGGTACGTTGCTTTGACATAACTGTCCAGCACATCCATATCAAATGTCACACTTTCTTCCAGCAACACAGTGGCCACACGGGCTGTGAACTCCACATGATCTGTTTTGACAATGTGGAATCCTTGGCAACGACTGTGGATGGGTGCAATGATCTTGTGTGGATAGTTGCAAGTAAGAATAAAGCGCACAGTTTGCGAATAATCTTCCATCAAGTTACGCAAAGCAGGCTGTACTGAATCCTTGTTCATGTAGTCTGCTTCGTCTATGAGCACAACCTTGAACTTGCCAAATGGCATGGTCTGACAGAACCCAATCAGTTTGTCAACCCACTCAATCTTGCGAGCTTCCTTGGAACCATTGGCCCACATCACATCGTATTCGTCCACACCCAGTTCATTGATCAGCAGTTTGGCCAAGGTTGTTTTACCTGTGCCTGCTGATCCACTCAGCATCAAGTGCGGAATTGATCCATCTCGAATCCATTGCTGTACTTGATCACGTTGTGCATCATCAACAAACACATAGCCGTCTACTGTTTTTGGCCTAAATTTTTCTACCCATAACTCTTTCATGTTCTTCCTTGTGGAATGTTCTTGCCTAATTGTCGCTCATATGAGCTCTCGATGTTTTGCATGTCTTCCGGCAGAGGCGGCGGAACATACCGTGGCTTTGGCTCTTTTTTGCCAAAGATTTCTGAATGTCTAGCTGCCAGCTCTTCTTGACTGACAATTGATTGACGTGGTCTTGAACCTTTACTCATTGCTCTGATCCTGTTTTATCATTAAGTGTTCTCCAGACTTGTTCTTTCTCTCGCTCTAATCGTTGCTCCTCTAGCCATTCTTCTTCCGGCGAATAGTCTGGGCAATTCTTTAGCATACGCTCTAGTGCAAATTGTACACGATACAAGTCTTGTTTGCAAGCCCAAGTGGTGTAACCATCCATCCTGGGATCTGTTGTGGCAAAGTAAATTTTTTGTAATTCACTGATGATTTCACCAGCATTCCAATTGCGTATCAATTGTGTTGCATCCAGTCGGGTTTGGCCTCCACATGGATAGCATCCGAGAAGGTGGTATCCTGCGGTTCGTCATCTGATTCCATCATGATGTCCTTGGGGTCAACTCTGCGTAGAGTTTGCTTGCCGTCTTCATCTTCAATATCAATTCCGCGAGTCCAACGTCCGTGTTCTACACATACCCATGTGCCTACCCGAACATCTTTCTGATCTGGCCCCACAGCATACACTTGGCCCCAGCGTGGTCGAATACCTGAGCTCTTGCCATTGTCAGTGGGCAAGATGAGTCCCCCACGACTGATGCGTTCTTTAAAGTTCATGTCGCTCACAATCACAGCGTCCCGTAAGGGTTTTAATTGTTCACGATCAATGCGGTGGGGTTCAAATGCTGCTTTTGCCGTCATGTTATTTCTTTGTGGTTTGTGTTTTGTATTGCTTGTTCACTTGCTCGGACTTGCTACTGATCACACGATTCATATCGTCAATCATGTCGCCACGTGCGTTGACTTTCATATTGCCCACAGCACGAACACCTTCGTTTTGCAATTGCAAACGGCCCATGTCAACCGTTTTACCCTGTGCAGATTTATATATTTTACTGGTCATTGTAGTTCTCCTAAAATAATATTTAACGCAAAAACTCTTCCACGTCTAAATCATAGAACATTGAATCAATTCTATGAATGCCTAATTTGTACAGCACATAACTGCTGACACTTGATCCACGGCCAACACCCCAGATCACATGATTCTCACGCATGACATCCACCAAGTATGTTAAAAACCGCAACAAGTTGAACAAGCCACGTTCTTGATACAGCATGAGTTCATGTCCACAACGTTGTAATTCTGCATCTGTAGCACACAGCGTTAGCACATGTTCTGCAATGTCCAACTGTTTGTACCGGTCGGGCATGTGCCAATGTTGTTGCTGGATGGCATCAAATGATTCCTGGTTCAACGGTTCTGTCCAGTAGGTAAACTCTGGTACATACTCCAGCCAAAAAGCAGCCGCCTCTAGATCCACAGATCCATCAACAATCATGGCTTCACTGATGCTTTCAAGATCACGGTCGCACATGATCATGTCGATTAAGTCTGATTCGTTTAGTACAATTTGTCCTACTGCATCAGTTTTCATTTTTTGGGAAGTTTCCAAATACCACTGTGTTGCCTGCGGCGGTGGCTGCTGTTAATGGTTGCTCATTGGGCCATAACAATCCATAGTCTACCCAAGCATTGGGTTCAACCTTTAACACATTTTCATCTGCAAAGTCCACTGTGTTGTGTTTTACTGTGGAATCGTGCCACCATCCATCTTGAGTAAACGGCCCAGGGGGATCTTCATCATCGTGTTGATACCAAACTGCATCACCCAAGGTTGAACTGATATCCAGACTACGCACCGTCATGCGACCCTCCATAATAGCATTGAGTTTGTAGTATAACATCATGCCAATGATCTGGTCAACTGGTTCTTCGGGCAATGTGGTAACATTGATGCCCATCATGTGCATGAGTTCTGCACGTTCTCGTTGAGCGCCATTCATAAACACCGAATGCTCCAGTTCACCAAACACAAATGCTTTTACTCGATCCATGGCTGTGTTTGTGTCTGCAGGATCGGCAGTTCCGGTTACCAGATTCAAACTCACAGAGTACTGATTCATTTGCAGTTGCTCTTCAAAGTAGATTCCGCCTAAAAACTCTAGGTCGTATTGTAGTCTAACGTTCATTGGATATCGATCTTGTCGTCAAAGTTTGTTGATTGACCTTTACGGGCCTCTTGAAGTTTTTGTTGATACTTGCTTTGAAATGATTCTATGGCCATACGCAATTGATTGCACATGTGCCCGTTACCGGAACGAACAGCCATATTTAATTTTCGATTGAGCTCGTTGATTTTCTCACTGAGTTCGTCCTCAGTGAGATGATCAATATTGCCTATTAGTGGGTGCTCCATACTGTAATTATAATACAGTTAGACAACAAAGTCAAACTGTTTGGTTAACTCCAATTGCCCACAGTGGTCACGCTGTTGTTGCCGATTGGGGTGAGTTTGAAGAAACTGTTGGCCAAAATAGTTGGTGCACCACCGGGTGCTGCCGAATACTGAATTTGCGGGGCAAATGTACCAGCGGCATTGGTTCTCACAATACCACGTATGGTCACTGTAATGTTCTCTGTGGCTTCAATGCTGGCTGCTGTGACCACTGTGGCCGTAGCCAATGTTCCGTAAATTCTACTGACTGCTCCCAGTGTGTTACCAGTTGTGCTGGTTGTTTCGGCAGTGTAGGCAATACTGGTCAATGTGCCGCCCAGTGCAAACAATGTACTGAGTGTGTGACTTGTAGTACCTGCTGAACGAGTGATATAATACACGCCCTCCATCATGTAGGTGGTACTGGCTGCCAACGTTACTGCACCGTTTGTGGTAGCGTTAAATACTTTTTGAGCAGTTGCATCATTTGTTCCTGTGTAGTTGGCTGTCAACGCAATAAATTGTTCTGTCGCAACCACGCCTCGCTGGTTGGACTGTGGTGATCCATAAAACACCACACCATCATACTCAAATGCACCTGCACCCGGAGTGGTCATGTTTGTGCCAGCAGTGAATGCCACCGGAGCGGCACTGCTTGTGCCCGAGGTAGGTCTCACAAACGCATTGACATTGCCGCCATTGACATTGCCCACGGCACTTACATTGGTTCCTGCGTTGACATTTCCACCTCCAACATTGCCTGTGGCTGTGACCAGTCCCACTGTGGTAACATTGCCGCCAATCACATTGCCAGTGGAAGATACTGAGCCAGCTGTGCGAATATTGCCGCCTGTGACATTGCCTGTTACCACTGCATTACCAGTTGCGGTCAAATCGTCAATAGTCAAATCGGCTGCTGTGAAATTTATCAACGCACGATTTAGGTCAAATATAGTAATGGTTGAGCCGCTGTCATAACTGCCAAATCCAAATTCATAGGTACCTGTTGCACCAAATGTAATTGTACCGGCGCTGTAACCTTGCAAGCCTGATGTGCCCAAAGTAACTGCTGCCGGTAAGGTCACAGTGTGTGCTATGTTAGTAATGTTGATTTGCAGTTTTACATACCCATACTGACCTGACGGAGGAAAGTTAGTAAAACTCAATGTAATATTACCTGTAGTGCTAATGGCTTGATAGTGCCCTGATTGATAGTTAACAGCAATACTGCCACTGGTACCTGATATGCTAACTTTAGTAGCTGAAAAATCTTGTATTCTGGCAGCGTACAATAATGCATCATTCATGTTGTTGTCAAGTCCAGCACTGCCAGTCAACGCAGCCTTTAATACAACTTTGCTTTGCAAGTCGTTGATTTCGTCCTCAGCATACTGAAAGTTGACTTTGGTGTTGGTGAAATTATCACGAAAACCTTGCGAATTATTATCTTGCCCAGCGACTGGATATGAACCGTCGATGTTGTTTGGGTTAATGCTACTTGTCATTTAGTTGTCCTTGTTTATACCAAAATATTGCTCTTGGGGAATACCAGATATTTATCGTTGACTTGTCCGGGATCGTACATATCCACGGGTTCAATAAACTGCATGCTATCTTGGTCAAATGTTGTTTCGTCAGTCACGACTGTTACCAATGGTAACCAACTTACTCTTGTTAATTCGGGTGCAGGTGCTGCCGGTCTGTACAATTGAGCACTTCTGTATTCCACACCCTGACTGATTTGCACATATTCATTGGCTGCAGTTTGATCAACCAAGGTCAGTGATATCACTGTTGATGCTGGATCAATATTGATTTTGTACACCGCCATGCGTTCGTTGAATGTCTCGGCATCCATCGTGCCTGCATCTGTTGTTACTGCCACAGTTGATCCATACATTAAACACGATCCAGATCCAGCAATCAGTGTTTCTCTAATGCCACCGGGTGTTAACGACACTGTTATTTGATATCCGCCAGTGATTGCAGTGGTTGTCAATATATAGTAGGTCACACCGGCAACCAGGCCACCAAATGTGGTTTGATAAAATTGCACTGGATCATTAACCGCAAATCCTGTGATATCAGCCACAGTAATCAAGTCTGTGCTTACCTCCACACTGGTCACTGTGGTTGCTTTTGCAACTGTGAACGTGGTGTTTGTTGGAGCAGATAATACCACATGCAAACCAGAATCTAATCCACCAATTGGTGTAAACAACTCCAGTGGCAATCCAGGATATACTGCGGGCGTTCCTGACACGTTTGTGTATGTTATACTATTGTTTACAGCGTTGGTACTGGTACATACCAACACATCGCCACCACTTACTGTGTAACTTTGATCAAATTCTGTGCCTGTTTGATCAAATGCTTCTTCATCATATGTTACCACATACTCTTGCCAGGCCTGATCAGTTGTGCTGTAACTACTGCCTGGAGGTCCGTTAAAATCTTCTTGTTTGACAAATATCAAGGTATCTCCAGAAACAACAGGTTGTCCAGTGTTTATGAATCCATCTATACCGCCCAGTGAATTGATGTAAGATACTGTTCTTTCGTTAACATCCGAATAGGCCAGGTTTGTGGCAAAGGTCACATTTCCCACAAACTCATATCCTGAAGTGTCAAATCTATCAAAGGTGGTCAAACTTGGCTGTGGTGTCCAGTCCTGTGTGGCGCTATCCCAGTTCAAGCTCAAACTACGATCTAATATGTAACGATCAACTTTGAAGTCCACGCGGTTCAACTGCACCCCAAATTGTTGATCCAAATAGTAGGCAACCTGTGCACCACGACCAGGTTTGACATACGCAATCACCCAGGCAGGAGTAAAGCCAAGCACACGCCCGTTGTCTTGTTTGCTGGTCATCCAAAGTGGCAGTCCTGTTGATATTTGTCCCACAGTATCAATCACTTGATCACGCATGTTGATCAAACTGTTGGGATATACAACATTCAGCACACTACTTCCGTCAGCAGGATCAACTATGGGATAAGCAGTGGCTTCAATTTTGGCCACACTCTGACCATCTGCGTTCACTAGGTTGTCGACAATTTGACTGTAAATTACTTCATAAACAATGTTGTCATTGGCATCTCTTGCCACGGCTGTTTTGACCTGACCCAGTGTGAGATTTTTCCAGTAGTGATTTAGATAAAGACTTTCGGTGTAGATGTCCAGTGCATCTGGAGCAAGTCCGAATGCATGTTGATATACCACCTGTGTGCTGAGTCCAAAATTTGGATCAGTGGGTCTATAGATATAATCGGGTATGAAAATATTCTGGTTGCTCAACAAACTGGCAACCAATGCACGATCACTCTGCGGTGGCATGGCCTGCACATATAAACTTTGATATGGTGCGTTGTATTCTCGACTGACTGTAATTGTAAATGTTTTGAACACAGACACCACGTCTCGTGTGCCGGTCTGTTGCATCACAGCCTGCAGATTGGCTCCTGCCCCGCCATAGCCTTCTGTGATGACAATAGTGGCCACATCAGTGTATCCAGCACCGTTATTGCTTACTTCTACAGCGGTGATTCCTGTGCCATATTTCACAGTACCTGTGGCAATAGTTGATGCAATATCTGCTCCTGCATTGGAATACACAAACTGTGTGGCACTGGAGGCTAGTACTGTTGCTGTTGAGTTGTCAAAAGAATTAATTGAACAATTGACATTGGCCACATCGCCGGGTGCTAGATTGTTGTTTGCAGTTATGTAAGCAAGGTTGGCTACACGTCTCACTGATGTGATTGCGTCTGTGTATCCAATAGTAACATTGCCTACCATGGCTGTTTCGGCACTGGCACCAACTGGTGTAGAAAACACAATTGTTGGTGGGTTTACTGCACTGTAGCCAGATCCTGTTGCCACAACACTGACACTTGCTACATCGTATAATATCTGTTGCGTTTCAGGGGCATAGGCATTGACATTGAAAACATAAGAACTATCCCAGTTCGTGGTCTTGTTGTCAAAAATTGTAGCACCTAGGTCAATAGCAAATGTATTGAAAGTGACACGGCCGGCAATTTCGCCAGTGGGCAATAGTTCTAGTCCTTGTGGTAAGCTGTTGTATTCTCCAGAAGCTAGACGATACTGTAGTGTTCTGCCACCACGATTCACAGCTTCCACATACAACAAACTGGTTTCTCCATTGATCAATGTGCCAAGATTTTCTGGACTCATCCAAGTGATCTCACTGTCTATTGCACCCACAATGGTCAAGGTAAACGGATACGGTTGGCTGGTAATCACAACGTCAGCTGTCATTGAACCAGCTGCAGTGGTCAACATAACTGGAGCAGTCGATGTGGCACTGGCAGTCACAGAGAATTCAGTGTTGCTGTAAACGTACAACACATAGTACAACGTTTCGCCAACAGTGCTTAGGCCGCCAAGGCCAGTACCGCTCAACTTGATGGGCACGTACAAAGGTGTATCACCAGGGGAGTACCAATCACTGGGAACAGCCAGACTTGCGGTACTTGTGCAAGTTATGCGATTTGTTCCGGCTGCGGTAGCTGTGCACTCTATTGGCGGGGAGACTCCTGCGGTTTGGTACACTGTGATGTTAAAACTGTATTCAATCTCTGTGGTACCTTGGTCTGGAATGTAACCATATAAAAATCCTGTTTCAGGATCAAGGCCACAATTTGTAGTGCTGGTATCTGTTTTGCTATTTTGGAACGGTGGCAATCCTGAACCTTGGTTAACACTGATTGCATAGGCAATGCTTGTGGTATCGTAATCCTCGCCCAAGAACTGATACACATAATAATTGTCACTGCGAATACTACCCAAGTCACTAGGCAGTGCATTGGTCAAGAACGGTGCTCGAGTGGTGGTTTCGTCGGCAGTGACCACAGTGTTATCTGCAGTGATCTGCGTGGTGTCCGCAGTCATCTCATTTCTGGCATAAACAAACATTGTGAATGTTCGTAGGTCTTTGGATTTGCCGTCACCAATTTCCAAACTAAACTGATAGTTTCTGCTCACATACGCTGACACAAAGTCATAGGGGTCTGTGCCCGATGGTGATAGATCATAACCAGAGTTGTCACTGATGGGAACAATTGGTTCAATATATCCATACAGCAATCCAGTTCTACTCAATGTGATACCAGACGGTAACTCTCCTGCCACCAATGATATTTCCACAGCATCAGCAGGATCGGTATCAGTATAGGCAAATTGGAAGTTGACTTCGCCTCCATCATAATACGTGCCAATTTCGCCAGCAGGTGTGATCCATGCTGGAGGATCATTGCCAGTTACTGTCAGCAGAAATGTTCTGTCTCTAATTCGTGTTACTAGGACACCATTTACTAGTTCTTCAGTCAACGCACGTAGAGTAAATTTACTTGTGACATCTACTGATACTTCAAATGGCACGCCCTGGAAGCTGGCAACTGCTTGCGGAACTCCGGCCACTACTCCGTTGTAATTGCATTGTATACCCGGCGGCAAGGAACCAGACAAAACAAAATATTCAATGTTTTGTCTAATCTCTGTGCCCATGTTACCTGTTCCGTCAGTCAATGTTATCACTGGTGAAGCAACTTCATATGGATTGAAACTGGTTATGGAAAAATGAGTGGAGTCAGGAATTGATAAAATAAAATAAGCAGTGTATTCGTTCACACCACCAAATGTGGTGCCAGTAAACTTCACATTCAATCCTTTATAAATTTGATCAGTGCTGTTGCAAGTGAACAAATTGGTTTCTGAAGATGAAGCAGTAACTGTGACTGTGATTGGCAAAGGAGCCACTGTGGCCAACATTGGTTGTTGATAAAAGACACCTTCAGGAATTACCCCTAAACTGCCTGCAGGCGTGATCCAGATTGGTTGTGCCATTGTTATATTGTTCCTAAACTTATATTTGTTAAGGTTACTGCACCTGTAATTGAGAATGAAGCAATATTATTATATGCTACTTTTCTTGTTCCACCCATTAAACTATTTAGATCGGCCCAGTCTGCGGTTGTTGCCGTTGCAGGATCAGGACCTTGATAAAAAGTACTAGCAGATTGTTCAGTTAGAGATTGCAACCAAGTTCTTATATTTTGCCAAGTCCACGATCTATTAGTTTCTAGTGCAGTAGCTATTAATCCTGTTGCAGTCGGACAAGCTGAACTTGTTCCATTAAAGCTAGTGTCATAGGAAGTTAGTCCACCAACCCGTTGATCGTAGCGATTATATAAAGTATATGGTGTTCTCGCTGAAGATAATGTATTGTCTCCAGGGGTGTAACAATCAATTTGATCACCCATGTCACTATAATTGACTTTTCTTTCTAGGCCGCCACCTGTAAAGTCGTCGTCTAATGCCCCAATGTTGATAACAGGATACACAACGTTGGACCCAGAGGTGTATTTTCCTATCTGTTGAGGGAAACCTCTACGACTGGTAGTATTATAACAAGTAGATCCAAACTCACTGTGTGTTGCGCTGGTTAATGGGGTTGATGCCGCACTTGCCCAGTAGTTGTTAAAATTGGCATTAGAAGAACCTGCTTGTTGCTGATTACTGTTTCCTGCGGCTGCTACAAAGATAACTCCACTGGCTATCAATTCGTCGCCGGCTTCAGTTAGAGAGTTAGTGACCATTTCTCCTTTGAAACGTCCAAAATCCAAGGATCCTAGATAAGCCATAAAAGCAGGTTTGGTGCTGTACGCTACACCACCGGTACCCGATGTACCTTGTCTAAAATAATAATATCCTGTGGTGCCTTGAGAAGCACGCCACCCCCAGCTATTGCTAGAGATAGTTGGATCTCGGGTACCATACAAAGAATTAACTGGTTTATTAACATGGAATATCTTCATAATGTCAAAATAAAGATCCACGTTGAAACCAAATCCATAACTACCATATGCATCTATAAACCACTTATTGGCATTGTAAGCCCAACCATAGGTTCTACCATACGTTTGTCCACAACAGGGTGTACCATGGTCACCTTCAGCAGAATTACTAGTTCCCGTACCATTGCAGTTTGCTCTTGTGTAGTAAGCTGGTACTGCAACAGTACCAGCTGATGCAAACTGTGCAGAACGCTGACTTGAATCTGTCCACCAAGACCTAGCCACAGACTCCACAGGGACAATAGTGCCATCCCATCGTGTAGTCAATCTAGCACCAGGATTGGCATTAAACCAAGCAGGATCAATATAGTAAGGACCTTCTAATACCACATCTAGTAAATCACAAGTGCCATTGCCTGGTAACGGATTACCGCCAATATAATCCACAGGACCATTACCAGTACTGTTATCAAATTCTACATGTCCAAACCAACAACCGTCATCACCAACTATGATATCTATGTCTTTTCCTGTATTAGTATTAGGAATTGCGTTATTTAAAACAGTACTAGCAGATTGACCTTGCCATGGATTAGAATATTGGGCTAAACGATATAATTGAAATCCGGCACGATTTAATTCAGCACTGGTTGCTGTGCCAGGAACACTGGAAAGATTTCTATAATTTTTTACAGCCTGGGTGTACCTATTAGGTGTGCAATGGAGCTCATCTGGGTTGGGTGGATATAAATCTGGATATTGAGATTTATCTAGGTCTATGAATTTGATATCGGGATGAAGGCTGATTTGTGCGGCTTCTTCATCGGTCATTAGATATACAGCTCGAGTTGGACTATGATCTTTTAAATCTGTACATTCTATAGATCTAGATGGAATGTTGTCATCTAAACTACCATCTTGAGTTAGTATGCTATGTACATGGTTCCAAACCTCAGGAGTAGTAACACCAACTGTATAATATTTTTGTTCACTCATATTTGTCATATTAAACTACTGTAACGTTACCCCAGGCGCCATTAACATAGGCCTGAAGTTTATTTGTGGTACTGTTATACACCATATCACCATTGGATGCAATGACATTGGCAATTTGTGCTGTGGTTAGATTTGGCAAGCGGAATGTGCCGCCACCAATCACACGAACCGCCGCCGCCGCCGATAAATCTAAATTGGTTGCTGATGTCACTGTTGGTGTGCCAGCGCCGCCACCCACAAAGTTATTAGCAATCACATTGCCTGCAACACTCACAACACCTGCAGTATTAATATTACCACCTGTGATATTACCTGTTACTGATACTGTAGCACCAGTGTGTGTGGTAGCATTAACATTGGCGCCACCTAGTACATTGCCACCAGCAATGTTACCAACAGCACTTACATTACCAGAGCTAACAAATCCAACAGCATTGACATTGCCAAATGCACTTAGCGTGGTAGCAATTACTGTGCCACCTGCAATGTTTGCAGTTGTTGTGATTGTGCTTGTGGTGTTAATAGCACTTAATACATTGCCACTCAAACTTAAATTCACAGCAAGCAAGTTACCACCTGCAATGTTTGCACTTGTTGTGATTGCGCTTGTGGTGTTGATAGGGCTGATTACATTACCACTTAGGCTTAAATTGCCAGTTGTAAGTAAATTGCCACCAGCAATGTTGCCAGTTGCAATAATCTGTCCGCTTGTGGTTAAATTGGCAGCACTAATGTTGGCACCAGTTATGGTACCAGTGGCTGAAATTAACCCGGCTGTTCGTAAATTACCACCTTGTACGTTGGCAGTTGCAGTGATGTTGCCGCTGACTGAAAGATTACCGCCAGCTAAGTTGCCTGTATATGTTGGCAGGAACGCTGCCACGTTGGCATCACCGTATCCGCCAACAATGTTGCCGGCATTGATGTTGGTTAATAAACTTCCGTTACCAATAAAATAACTTGCTCTGACGTTGGCTACTGCGCTGATATTGCCTGCAGAATTTATGTTGCCGCCGTCCACGTTTCCTGTAGCAAACACACTACTGCCAGTTGTGATAGCACCTGTTACTGATATCAATCCGCCGGTGCGTAGGTTTCCGCCGTCAATGTTGCCAATGGCACTGATGTTATTACCAATTACATTTCCTGAGGCACTGATTGGGCCGGTTACCTGAACTGATGCAATGCTGATGACTCCCAGAGATATGATGTTGCCACCGGTGATGTTGCCAGTAGCGGTTATCAGACCAGTAGTTCTGACGTTGCCGCCTGTGACATTTCCGCTAGCAGTCACTACAGAACCTGTCACAGAACCAGTGACGTTTACATTACCTCCGGCAACGTTACCGTTTCCTGATGCAGTAAGATTGCCGCCTGTGATATCGCCGCCGGCAGTGACAGCACCGCCAACTGATATCAAGCCGCCTGTTAACAAATTCCCGCCTGTAATGTTACCTGCTATGCTAGCTATACCTGCTGAGCTGATGTTTCCAATTGCGGCATTGCCTGTGCCACCAAGTCCGCTGGCTGCTACGGTTAATGAAAATAACGTACCTATGGTAGTCAAGCTAGAATTAACAACACCTGTTGCCAATGTAGTACCGGTTAATGCACTAGCGGCAGTATTGGCAACAACGCCAGTTAATTGACTACCATTACCAATAAAGAAACTGCCTGAGATATTGGCACCTGATGAGATTGCACCAACTGCACTGATCAGGCCTCCAGTGTTAAAATTGCCACCAGTTACATTACCAGTTGCGCTGACCACGCCGCCTGTGTTTAAATTCTGTCCAAGTACATTGCCTGCAGATGATATCTGTCCAGATGTGCGTAGGTTACCACCATCAACATTGCCGGACACTGCTAGTGTTCCCAATGTACCAACACTGGTCAAACTGGAGTTAATAACAGTGGATTTTAGGGTGTTTCCGGTAAGGGTGTTTGCGTCTGTGGTTGATGTGACCCCACTCAGTTGACTACCGTTTCCGATAAAAAAGCTGCCTGCAACCACATTGCCGGTAGCACTCACTATGTTTGCCACCATGGTTTTTGGACTTGTCCCTGTAATATTAACACCAGTACTGGTGACCACCACAACATTGGCTACCCCGGCACTGCTCATGTTAATAACACCACTGTTTAAGATGGTAATATTACTGGATCCATTAGCAAGACCAGTGATACCATTAGCATTGTATAATTGTGTGAAATTGTCGTTGGTTTTAATAAACGCAATTCGTAACGGATCACCGTCACCATCGTTAGCCACGTTACCTACGTTGATTACTTGCTGTACCATATGCTGAGTCCTTGTGTTGTATTTACCAAATACACAACACCTCGGGTTTGAGTTGTTACAGGGCTAAATACCCATAGTCGGAGTGATCAATGTCATATATTATCAATAACAGTCGTGGAAATATTGTAGCAGTAATACCTGATGGTACTACCAACACCACTAGCACTAGTCTAAGTCTAGTAGGGCAGGGCGTGACCAATTATGGCACTTCTGAAAACGAAAATTTGGTATTTTTGTTGGAAAATTTTGCTAGTCCTAATGCACCATTACAGGCTATTCTGGGACAACTCTGGTACAATAGTGCAACAGATACACTGAGCTCGTACTCCACAGGCAATGCATGGATTGGATTGGCCAGTACCACCTATGTAGATGCGCAAAAAGTTAGTCCTGCATTAACAGGCATCCCCACCGCTCCAACAGCCGCAAATGGCACTTCAACCACTCAGATTGCCACCACTGCCTATGTGCAGAATCAACTGACCGGGTCTGGAGGGATTGATACTACCGGGCCAATAACTGGTGGTAATATTTCATCAACAGGTGTAATATCAGCAACAGGTGGTATTGTCACTTCAGGCAACATCTCTGCCACTGGTGCAATATCTGCGTCAGGTACAGTTACGGGTGGTAATTTGTTCACAGGTGGCACGGCTGTGGTCACTGGCAACATCACCGGTGGCAATGTTACTGCAATAGGATCAGTTACTGCCACCAATGGCACAGTTAGATTGGCAAGATTAACCAGCGGCCAACGAGATGCATTGGTACCAGTCAATGGGGATTTGATCTACAACACCACAACAGATTATGTGCAGTGTTATCAAGCCAACGCATGGGTCAACATGACCCAAGCTCGCTACAATTAATTAGATTGAAAAACTTGATCCGCAGCCGCAAGTGGTTTGAGCCTGTGGGTTGTTGATTACAAAACTCGAACCCATGATGTCATCTTTGAAGTCAATATCAGCATTTTGAAGATATTGCATGCTCATTGCATCAACTAATACTTTGACTTCCTCGTACGCAAAATCAAAGTCATCTTCGTTTTGCGTTTCTTCAAATGTGAACCCATATTGCATGCCCGAGCAACCACCACCTTGCACAAACACTCGTAGCATGAGTCCCGGTTTGCCTTCTTCGGCAATGAGTTCTTTTAATTTTGTAATTGCGCCGTCTTTTAAGTTCATGATTTATCCTTTATTTTGTTGAAAAATTTATTTGCTATTAACTGATAGCTACTGCCGCCTCTGTGTTGTAGATCTCTTGCATTTGAATGATGTTCAAAATCATCTAATAGATCATAATAGAATGGTACCTGATGCAATTGACAAATGTATTTCATGGCATACAAATTTTTTTGTCTGTTCACAATGCTATTTTGATCGTACATCAAATATTCTCTATGATAGCCTTCAAGGTATGGTCGAACTTCACACGTGGGCAAAAAGTTTGTCCAATTGTTCTCAGTACAGATTTCATACCGTGAAATTCCAGGTACCACGCAAGTTACAAATTTAACATTGAGATGCTTTATCCAGTATTCTAACAATCTATAGCAGGTGTCCAAGGCAGCACCACCTACACCAAGATTCCAAATCTTATGTCCCATCATGGATTGCAGTTGACTGGGCCAGGTGTGTTCATTTTTAATTCCTACACCTTGAGTATGGCTGCAACCTATGGCCAGGCCAGCGGGTTGTTGATCAAACTCGTCATCTCTGAACCCTTCACTGTTGAATTTATAAGTTAGAGATTCAGGAACAAGCCAGCCTGATTCTTCGAGAATTCGACGAGATTCAGGTACAGCACAATTTTTTTTAAAATTATTTTCGGAATCAGTTCCGTTCCACAACTGCGTAGTCGATGCAAACTGCTGATTAAAATGCGATGGCACTGACACTTATCTCTGCCTTTTTAAAATCAAAGTCTTTCGTTGCAAACATCCCAGTCAATGATCTTCCAGATATTGTCTAAGTAACGTTCTTTGTCTGCTTGGTAATCCAATGCCCAGGCATGTTCCCACCAGTCTACCAACACACAGATGTCTGTTCGAACAGCATGATTGGCAATGGTTTTGATTGCACCGCCGGTGCTCAAATAAACCCAGCCGGAGCCTTGAATCTTCATTGCGGCTTCTTTAAAAGCGTCTTTGAAATCTTCCCAGGTTTCAAAGTGTTCTTCTATCAACGCGAGTACTGCACCTCGAGGCCGGTTGGCGCCTTTGGGAGCCCGAAGCTGAGGGAAAAACTTGTTGTGTAAAAAACTGCCAGCACGATTAAAATCCGCATTGCCTTCTCCTGCATTATATCTTTTGGCATAGCCTTTGGCCAAATGCTCAAAATGATAGTCTATAGTTTCCTTGCTCATTATGGGCTCAAGGTCTTTGACGCCATAAGGTAAAGGAGTGGTTTCCAGTTTTGCCGGACGGGTGCTTGCTTCTACAAGATTGATGTGGTCACGTAGTTCCATCGTGTATTTATTTGCGGCGAGTGATACGTCCACGACTGAGATCGTAGGGTGTGAACTCAATTTCCACACGGTCGCCCAGTAATACCTTGATGTTGTTAGTACGCATACGTCCACTTAGATGTCCAAGTACTGTGGTGCTTACATTGTCTAATTTAATGCGAAACATAGCGGCTGGTAAAATCTCTTCTACTCTGCCTTCCATGCTTATAGTTTCTTCTTTTGCCATAAGCAATTACTTATTCGAACACCAATTCCGCAGTGATCTTCTTCAACCTATCCATACGGAAACTGCGCCAGGCTTGGGCTTCTACATCAAACACCTTGATCACAGCAGGATCGGGTTCCTTGGGATCTTTGCGTGGCTTTTTGGCACTCTCTAGCACAATGCCATCCACAGGACCTGTTGTGGTTTTTTGCGGCTGTTCAGGAATCAAGTCCCAGTTTAAAGTACACTTCATATCACGTTCAGTGCCATCTGCTTTGGTAAATCGCACTGTGATTTCTTGCTTGTTCAGCAGGCTCTTGATCCAGTCACGCATGATGGTCTTGTTGACATCATCTGCTTCTTGGTACATGGTGCCAGGTGCTCCTTTGAGCAGTCGTACAACTTCTTGTTTTTCCCACATATCGGTACTCATAATTCCATCCATAATAATTTCTCTATTGGTTAACAAACGTTTCTTAATCACGGCCAGACCGACTTAAACACAAGCAGATCTTGTTCATCCTC
>Ga0209353_10000078_pt1 | contig 54207 bp, 46 predicted proteins | sample LauGreSpBDMM15SD_2_FD_187561 | JGI IMG/M metagenome (GOLD analysis project Ga0209353, IMG submission 187561) | Freshwater lake microbial communities from Lake Michigan, USA - Sp13.BD.MM15.SD (SPAdes) (version 2) | ecosystem: Environmental > Aquatic > Freshwater > Lake | place: Lake Michigan... | reverse complement strand
AATGGCAGGAAAAAAACGCTCTGGATTAGCAAATGATAGAAGAGCTTATGGATGTGGTAGATGTTACACTCCTACTCCTACTCCTACTCCCTGTATTCCCGTCGCAATTGATATTGGGAGTATTGCTACAAATGATGGTGAAGGCACTTATACATTAAATGGCAACTACACTATTACTGAGTGTCAAATATTAAATATACCGATTAATACTACACTTCTGATTACTGGAGGGAAAACATTAACAAATGGTGGCACAATCAACAACAGCGGCAATATCAACAACTACAGCAGCACAATCCAGAACAACGACACAATTAACAACAGCGGAATAATCTTCAACTACGGCGGCACAATCAACAACAATACAGGTGGCACAATTAACAACGATGTCGGCGGTGTCGGCGGCTATTTCTACAACTACAGCGGTGGCGGCACAGTCAACAACAGCAGCACATTCAACAACAGCGGCTATCTCTATAACAACACAGGCGGCGGCGGCTGCATAATCAACAACAACACAGGCGGTTTTATCTATACTTATGACAGCGGCGCAATCTTCAATAACATTGGCGGCATAATCAACAACAATTCGGGCGGCTTTATTTATACTTATGGGGGCGGCAACATCTTTAACGACGGCGGAGCAACAATCAACAACAACTCGGGCGGCACGATTAGTACTTCAAATGGTGGAACCTGTGGAGCTGGAACAATATCGGGTCTTGGCACTTTTACTGGTGTTATCCCAACTAACACAAATTGCCCGCCGTAATATACTATAGAGTGATGTGATATTATCTATAAAATCGGCGTTTGAAATGTAAAAAGGTGTAAAACTAATCCTTCAGTCGTTTCAGCAAAATCCTGTAGAAAATCTTCGCCTATATCCACAGCACCTTCTAAGCAAACAGTTAAATAGTTCGGTCGGATAGCTAATTGCTCCGCAGCCTTTTTAGTTAACGTATATTTAGCTTTTGGATAAAAATAGATAACCTGGTCGTCGGGATTTAATGTGAGCTGTTTCTTATAAGGGAACGAGATGCGTTTATGATCCAACCATTTGGTTGAGTAATTTTTCTCCCGTTCAATTAGTTTCGCCAACTCTTCGGCAGTCCGGAGTTTAATAAGGATACCATTACATTTGTTTTTTTTAACTTCTTTAATACCCAGCACTTTATATTTACCGCCGGTCGAACTGACATTGAATGACCGTTTCAAACCGTCAACCATAACCGGCCATATTTTCCGTTTTAAAGGGTTATTGATTTCGTTTGCATTTTCTTGCATATTGATGAGAGATCCATAACCAAAGATATAGGTGGACATTGTAATGATGATATACTATTAGGGGATAATTAATTATATTATTTTAATATATATGTCTCAGACTAGTAGTAGGGAAGGAAGTACAGTCGGAGAAAAGCCTGATATGGATTTCAGAAGTACTCGAGACAAAGGAGAAGAAGAAATGTTTATTTGTAAAATACTTGGACCTATTTATCAAGAAATATTATATCCATTTATATCTGGTTTATTATTCAAAATGATTCAAAAATGTAAAGAGGTAGGATTTCCGGATAAAAGAATTAAAGATATTATTAATCATTGGGTATTTGAACCACATGATGGTAGTATATTAGCTAAATTTGGTTATAAATGCTCAGATAATCCGGAGGAAGATCAATGTAAGAATCTTTTAGAAATAACCGATGAAACCGAATTTTTAAAATATAATGAAGAACAAAAAATTTCATTCTCCCAATTAATGGGAGCAATATATAAATTTACTATCGATGATGAATTAACAGCATTATTTTTAAATAAAGATGAAGACCTTCAAAAGAAATTTATGAAAAATGTTAATGCTTATTTTTCTATTCCTTCAAATCTGACATATAAAGAAATGGAAGAAACATTAACTAATTCTGAATCAAACAAAAAATGGTTTCATCTATGGGTAATTTCATTGTTAGGAAATGATGTTAAGAACTTATATCATGGAAATTTAATCAATGAAGAAAATTATATACGCAAATGGGATAGAAATTTAGAATTTAATAGAAATAATAGTGTATCATCTTACAAAACAATCAAACCTGATGATGTTCTTTCTTGTAAAAATATTGATATTACAAATATGTTAACTGAAAAAGGCAAACCAATTAGTAATATAATGCTGGGTAATTCATATACGGTTCCTACTAAAGATTCATTTTGGTATAAATTGATGAAAAAATATAATAAAGAAATTATTGCTGGTCCATCTAGTTCATCAGTTTTAACCTATCAAATGATATTTACTATCAGTAAAATTATAGAAGATACATCTGAAAATAAATTATTGTTATTACTCTGTATCTTGACACACTATTATCAATACTCACATAGTATTTCGGAAGTATTACAACAATATTGTCCAGAAGCACAATTTGAAGAATATAATTTGGGATTAAATGATATTGAATATATTAAATTTTTGATTGATAAACATGGAAGTGATGATATTAAACGTGCGGGATCTTATAGACATCGGAGTAAAATCTATAGGCAAAATACTGGTAACGAATCTATTGCCGGCGGTAAAAAATATCGAAAGACGAGGAAAACTCATAAAAAAATATTAAAAAAATCATCGTATAGAAAGAATGGAAAAAGAAAAAGCAAGAGTAAATAAATTGACTTATTGGGATTTAATTAATAATCGAAACAAATACAGCATTGAGGAATTAGAAGCTAATCTGCAGCACTTGGAAATCAAGCATATCTTACAAACGCAAACGCTAACGGCGGAATTCTGTGTTAAGTATGTTTTAAATGAAGATTATGCCTCTTGTCAAGAAGACTTGTATTTAATTGATATCGGCTATGTTTTATATCATCAGAAGCATTTGACGAGAGAGATATTGGAAGAAAAAATAGCAAGCGAAGCAAGTACAAGCGAAGCAGAGAAATGAAAGCGAATGAGCGAAGCGAATTACATATACATATTCTTCCACGCTCCATTATCCACTTCTTTTTTTATGAGTTTATCAACAATTTCGGCTGTGACTGTCATCGGAAATTCGACTTTGATTGACATTTCCTTTTCAAAGATATTGGTATCCGGCTTCATCAAGCGGTAGAGGTTGAGTTTGGTATGGATAATCTCTAAACAGCGCTTGAGCGTTCGCACACCATCTTCCTTCTCTGTATAGTTATCAATGATATAATGCATCGTCGCTTCTTCGATGATTATATCTTCCGTCTTGAATTTCACCTGTTCACATATTTTTGGCATTAAATAACTATTAGCGATCGTCGTCTTCTGTGCTTGGTCATAACCTTTCGTCTGGATTTTATACATACGATCGAGGAGAATACGATTGACTTTGCTCTCGTCATTATAGCTGAAGATAAACAGACAACGGCTCAGATCAAAATCGATTTCCGAGAAATAGCGGTCGTGAAACTGATTATTCTGCGATGTATCCGTCAAATGCGTCAAGATACCGGCAATTTCTTCGCCTTTGGGCGTATCACTAATTTTGTCTAACTCGTCAAAATAGATGACCGGATTCATGCTCTTGCATTTAATGAGCAGGTCAACGATTTTACCCCAAGTAGAGCCTTCATAAGTATACGAGTGCCCTTCTAAGAAACTACTATCTGTCGCCCCACCCAGCGCAATGAAAGCAAAATCCCGGCCAAGAATCTTGCTAATACCTTCTTTCACCAGTGTGGTTTTACCCGTACCCATCGGCCCTTTGATGGCGATGGCTGTACCAATTGCACCTGGATTGACAATCCATTGGCCGACCATTTGCATGATTTGTAGCTTGGCATCGTTTAAACCGTACACAGCTTGGTCGAGGATTTGTTTGGCATTATCCATAAAGGCGTGGCATTTTTCTACACCATCATCGAGCGTAATGGGTAAGTTCCGATATTTGCCAAACGGAATCTGCATGAAGGTATCCACCCAATTCTTCATCTTGTAATATTCGCCGCCACCGGGCTCCATATGGCGGAGCGTGGTAATTTTCCGATACGCACTGGCTTTATAGTTGACGGGAATATCCGATTCGAGGAGCGTTAAGCGATAGGGTTTATCGGTATAGGTGCTTTTGTGAATCAGCTCGATTTGTTCTAGGACAGATTTTTGTTCGGAGATCGACATCTTTTCGTTGAAATATTTCAAATCGTTCATGACGTCTTTTTCCCTTAAAAGGGATTTGAGTTTGTGCGTATTTTTGGTCTTCTCTTTTTTCGACTCTTTTTCTTTAGTTTTCATATATTGTTTTTCTTCGCCCTTGAGGCGGTTTAATAAACCTTTTACAATAGAGGAAGAGCGCTCTTCGGCCGATAAACCGCTGAACATGTCTTTCATTTTCTGTAAAGCGGCGGCTTCATCTGTAACAGCCTCAGGTTTCTTTGTCTCCTTCTTTCCCTTTCCACTTTTTATAATTACTTCTTCTTTCTCTGCTTCGTCTGCTTCGCTATGTCCTGCGCTTTCTGTCTCAGCGTCGCTTTCTGTCTCCGCTTCGCTAGCAGTGTCTGTGTCAGCATCCTCCTCATCCGTATAATCATCTTCATCATATAATGCCTCTTTCGATGATTTATATTGTTGGCCGAGCGAATCGTCGATGACGAAAGAAATATTGAAATTGGTCGGGGTTTTGTTTTTTTCACCAAATTCTTCCATCTCATCATCCTCTTCTTCATCGTCCGAAATAATCTTGCGACACGCTTTCTTTTTTTTAGGCGCCGGAGGGCATGTCTTATTCGATGATTTTTTGTGTCGAATAAGATCTGCTGGAACAAGCATCGCACCGGCAGCTCCCCCCAATGTTGTAGAGGAGACCTTGTCTTTCATGTACTTGGAAGGAAACAAGCCATAGAGAAACTTTTGATACTCTTTTTCGGCTAATTGGTCTTCATTGTCTTCACCATCAGAGCAAATAAAATCGGTATCTGTTTCGTCATCATCGTCTTCTGTTTCCGTCTCAGTATATTCGGATTCCACTACATAATCCGCATCATCCTCGCTATCATCCTCATCCGATGACATATGATTCTTATACTTTCGGTCGGTTTCTTTCTTCGTCGTTTTTTTATTAGCCTTGCCCTTTGTTACAGGCTCTGCAACGACTTTCTTGGCGGCGGCACGGGTATTGTATTTCTTATCAGAAGTAGTAGCCATTTTGATTGATTGTATGTACCATAATTTGTTCAAATGAACTCGATTTCAATTTTTTTATTATTTCATCGACAATTTATTAATTCCAGTATATTCTAGTAATTCAATGATTCGTTTCCAATCTTTTACAGCTAATAATAAAAATATCCTGGAGATCAAAGAGAGATAGAGTAAGACTTGTTCGTCATCAAATGATGGGCCGGACGGGGACCATTTTTGATCCGCCAATTCATAGAGTAAAGTTGAAACATTACTTTGCGATAAAAAATGCGGCAAAACAGTGTCACAAAACCATGTTATATATTCTGCATCACTTTCTTCTGTTAGAATATGTTTTGTGACGGTTGAGTAAATCTTACTTAGAAATTGTACAGTATCAGACGGTATAAGTTTTTCGCCTCTTGATAAACGTTCCAAATTACGCATTAAAGGGTCGGAAAAATCTTGAAATAATCTGAGCGGCTGACCTTTATAACTATGATGTGTTACTTTCTCATAATTGATATAAGGTTCTGCATGATAGCCCCATATTTCCGAAATAGTCTTATACTTTTCAATGTAAACTGGTGATAATAAACAGGATCCTTGAATGCCTCTCTTATTGGTATATTGCGGCATATTTCTCGTGGGGTCACCTAGATATTTAATCCATTGTATTAATTGATCCTCTCTTTTTTTATTAGGATAAAAACGTGGCGTCACAGTATCTCTAATAGGTGTGATTTGTTTTAATAAACTATCGGCTTTTTTATCCGAAGATGCTTTCTCTCTTGCCTTTGGCGAAGAGCCGCCGCTGACTTTTCTATATTTCTTATATCGTTTTCGTGTTTGCCGTTTCCTTTTTGCATAACGTGTTCGCCGCCTGGTCACCATTAATATTAAGGGAGACAATATTTTTTTATAATCTATTGTGAAAAAATTGAATTAAACGTATCATATTAATGTTATGGTAATATAAGAGACAACATGGCTTCAACTCGAACTAAAAGCTCTATGCAAAAGCAGAATGCGACCCGTATCATTGGTATACAATTCAGTATTCTGTCGCCGGATGAAATTCGCAAAGGTTCTGTCGCTGAAATTACCAATCGTGAAGCCTATGTGAATAACAAGCCGGTGATTAATGGTTTGTTTGACCCTCGAATGGGTGTCTTGGAACCTGGCTTGATTTGTCCGACGGATGGCTTAGATTATATGCAAACACCGGGTTATTTTGGGCATATTGAATTAGCACGACCTTTATTCTATATCCAGTATCTGAACACCATCATTAAAATCGCTCGCTGTATTTGTGTGAAATGCAGTAAACTATTGATTAGCAAACAGAAGTATAAGCATTTGCTCAATATGTCGGCTGAAGATCGATGGGAAACGGTCTTTGCAAATGCGAGCAAGATTAAACGCTGTGGTGAAGATACTGACGACGGCTGTGGTTGCAAACAGCCCAGCAAAATCAAGAAAGAAGGTTTAGCTACCTTGATCGCCGAGTGGGAAAACGTCGAAGGGGTCACGGGCGGCGGCGGCGAAGACAACGAGAAAATGGTGATGACCTTGACACCCGAAATATTACTCAAGTGTTTTCGGCGTATCTCGGACGACGATGTGACGTTTATGGGCTTCAGTCCGATTTGGTCGAGACCGGATTGGATGATTTGTCAAGTGTTGGCGATTCCACCACCGGCGGTTCGTCCATCCGTAAAACACGATTCGCAGCAGCGAAGTGAAGATGACATCACGCATATTATCGTGAATATACTAAAGGCGAATAAAACATTGCAAGAAAAAATACAAGCGAATGCGTCGACCAATGTGATCAATGATTGGACGACTGTTGTGCAGTATTATGTCGCCACTTTAGTCGATAATAAGATACCGGGTGTGGCGGCTGTGGTACAGCGCTCGGGTCGTCCGTTGAAATCGATTAAAGAGCGCTTGGTTGGCAAGCACGGGCGAGTCAGAGGCAACTTGATGGGCAAGCGGGTAGATTATAGTGGTCGGTCGGTTATTACACCTGATCCGAATTTATCCGCCCGAGAATTAGGCGTGCCTTTGAAGATGGCGAAGAATTTGACGAAACCGAGTGTGGTGAATGCTCGGAATATCAAGTTCTTGGAAAAGTTGGTGCGAAATGGACCCGATGTGCATCCGGGTGCGAAGATTCTAGAAAAGAAGAACGGCGATAATATATCTTTGCGGTATATTGACCGGGAATCTATTAAGCTGGAAATAGGGGACATTGTGCACAGGCATATGATGGACGGCGATTGTATTCTCTTTAATCGTCAACCGACTTTGCACAGAATGTCAATGATGGGGCATATCGTGAGGATAATGCCGATAGGCGACACATTTAGGATGAATGTCTCGTGCACTAAACCATACAATGCCGATTTCGATAAACTTAATCTCTGTCGAAAACAGGAGGCGTGAAAAGCGTGAAACCTCCTAGTCAACAACCTTTAAAAAAAGGTTGAACCAAACTTTGTAACAAATTTTATAAAAAGGTTTGGCTCAACCTTTCTCAAAGGTTGTTTGGCGAAACATCTTGCAGCGGGAAACCCCTTAGAGCCCTAACTACCACCTTTTACGAGAAATTGTAACGGGGAACACGGTTAATAGCCGTAACCAATGGTAATAATGTTAGGGATTGGGCAATCCGCAGTGTGACTACCTAAATCCGCTAGGATAGGATATGGTAGCCCTTCAACGACTGAACGGATGTTGGTGAATGATGAAGGTCTAATCAACCTGAATTTGCTTAAGATACAGTCTGACCTCTAGTGAAAGCTAGGGGATCCTCATTGGGAGATGAGATGAACTTACACATGCCTCAGGATATTGAGAGTGAGGCAGAATTAATTAATTTAGCAGCAGTGCCGTGGCAAATAGTTAGCCCAGCCAATAATAAATCTATTATCGGTATCTTTCAAGATTCGCTTCTTGGATCGTACCGTTTTACCCGAGAAAATATTAAATTTACCGCCCGAGAGGCAATGAACTTGTTAATGGCTTATAACAAAGTCGATGTAGAAAAATTACCCAAAAAAGATATTTCTAGCTTTAATATCCTTTCACAAGTCTTACCACCCTTTACCTTAAAATATAAAACCAAGCGCTTCGGCGACAAGGAAGATTACAAAACGTCCAACAATGTCTTGGATATCACCAATGGCAAATATTCACGCGGCCAATTGGAAAAAGGTGTGCTCGGCGACGGCACGAACGGTTTAATCCACCGCATCTGTAATGATTTCGGCAACAAGGAGGCCATTAATTTTGTCGATAACTTGCAGAACATCGTGACCGAGTACATGAAAATGAGTGGTTACAGTGTCGGAGTCAGCGATTTGATTGCTAATAAAGCGACTAATGATGCGATCTCTGATATTATTACCAAGAAAAAGATGGAAGTGAAATCGCTCATTGATCAAACTCACTTGGGCATCTTTGAAAATAAAACCGGTCAAACCGATGAACAAGAATTTGAGACGCAAGTCAATAATATTCTGAGTAAAGCCGTGAACGATGCCGGAAAAATCGGCCGAGAAAGTCTGAGTAAAGAAAATCGATTCGTGATTATGGTCAACGCCGGTTCTAAAGGTAGTGACTTGAATATTTCGCAGATGATTTCTTGTTTAGGCCAACAGAACGTCGATAACAAACGTATTCCTTATGGTTTTGAAAACCGCACCTTGCCGCATTTCACCAAATACGACGATTCGCCCGCCGCTCGAGGCTTTGTAGAGAACTCTTTCATTGCTGGGTTAACACCCGAAGAATTGTTCTTTCACGCTATGGGTGGTCGTATCGGTATTATTGATACAGCCGTCAAAACTTCGCAAACTGGTTATATTCAGCGCCGCTTGATCAAAGGTCTAGAAGACTTGAAAGTGGAATATGATATGACAGTTCGTAATAACAAAAATAAGATTATTCAGTTTAGTTATGGGGACGACGGGTTTGACCCGGTGCGAGTCGAATCCCAGTACTTGCCACTCGTGCAAATGACTCTAGAGGAAATATATAATCATTATCAGATGCCGATTGTAGCGGCGGGTAAAACCAAAGCCGATGATGTGTATATTGCCTCTTTCACCAAACCGACAATTAAACGGTTGGCGAAACAGAGCACCGATCTAGCGACAAAAACAAAAGAAATTATTGAACGGGCGATACAAGCCAGGACGGGTTTAGTAAAGAATGTTTTCGGTTATCGGGATAACAAGAGCGTGAATATGCCGGTATCCTTTACCCATATTATTAATAATATTCAAGGCCAGCAATACATCAATGTGAATTCTCTAGTGGATATTACACCGCTGGAAGCCTTAGAAATCATTGATGCAGGGTTTCAGCAACTCATGTCCATTCATTATTGCCAACCGAATGCCCTCTTTACTACTCTTTATTACTACTACTTAACGCCGAAAGATTTACTCATGGTAAAACGATTTAATCGTAAAGCGTTAATGATCCTGATTGATACAATTGTATTAACCTATAAGAAGGCTATTATTGCACCCGGTGAAATGGTCGGTATGATCGCCGCTCAATCGATCGGTGAACCTACTACACAAATGACTTTGAACACGTTCCATTTTGCTGGGGTAGCCAGTAAGTCGAATGTTACACGTGGTTTGCCTCGTATTGAAGAAATCATCTCTTTATCCGAAAATCCGAAAAACCCGTCTTGCACTGTTTACATGCATAAGAACGAAGAATGTGAACAGGAAAATGCGAAACGCATGGTGAATCGATTAGAACATACTCAATTACGCACGGTTGTTGATTCAGTCAAAATCTATTTTGATCCCTATAATGATGCAGGGACTCTGATTAAAGACGATAAAGATGTGATGCAGCTGTATGACGAGTTTGAGAAAATGATTGATGAATGCAGCGGCGTGGAGAGTGGTAGTGGCAGTGATAGCAAATCTAAATGGGTTATCCGCATGGTGATGAATGCCGAAGAAATGTTAGACCGAAATATCACGATGGATGATGTGCATTTTGCGATTAACAATATGTATAGTGAAGTTGTTTCATGTACTTTCTCCGATTATAATAGCGATAATCTAGTATTTCGTCTGCGCTTAAACAAAGCCTTATGCTCAAGCAAGAAAGCGTCCTTAGATCAATCCGATGAAATCTATTTACTCAAGAATTTCCAAGATGCGTTACTCGATAATCTGATTTTGCGGGGTGTGAAAAATATGAAGAAAGTGACGCCTCGTAAAATCTTAGATAGTTTGATTATGGAGGATGGCAAATTCGTAAAAAAAGAGACGTGGGTCTTAGATACGGTCGGGACAAATCTTATGCAACTCTTAAGTATGTCGGAAATCGATGTCACTCGGACATATACCAATGATATTCAAGAAATATATCGGGTGTTGGGTGTTGAAGCCGCTCGTCAATCGATTTTGAATGAAATCTCAGAAGTGATTGAATTTGACAGCACCTATATCAACTACCATCACTTGGGTATGCTGTGTGATCGAATGACCTGTAATGATGCAATGGTTTCCATCTTCCGTCATGGTATCAATAACGATAATATCGGTCCGATTGCCAAAGCGTCGTTTGAAGAGACGCCGGAGATGTTCTTGAATGCGGCCCGCCATGCCGAGCTAGATACGATGCGAGGTGTCTCGGCGAATGTGATGTGCGGCCAAGAAGGCTATTTCGGTACAAGTGCATTCCAAGTCGTTCTGGATTATGATAAGATCACACAATTAAAAGCGGACGATTTAGAAGAGCATGATACGGAGAAAATCATTGAAGAAGGCTTTGAAGGCTACTTGAAAGCGGAAGAAGATGCCTGTAGTATTGAGAAGCTGACCATACATAATAACGTTTCGAATATTAAAACTACTGATATGGGGGGCGACGATGGATATGATGCAGGGTTTTAAATGGGTATTATTTAAACGACGACTTATTTTTTTTTAACAGGTAATTCGTGAGGTGTAATATATTGTTATTTAATATTAAGTTAATATATAGCAATGAAAGATATAAATGTATTAATTATAGCGTCAAGTGATATGAATGGAACTGAAGATGATAAAAACTTGTCAAAAAATGTAGTTGATATTGAATTTCCTTGTTCTAAATATATCGGTAAACCGTTGAAAGAAAATGAAATGTCAACAAGTAAATCTCCTCGTTGTAATAATTGTCATTATACTGAAGTAGAACATAAATATGGTTATCCTTTATACCCATTACATCCAATAAAAATATTTATGGGTAAAGAACAGGGCGGTATAAATGACGGAAAACCTCTTTACTCAAATGCAATGTATAGCGATTTTTGGAGTAATAAATATATCATTTTTGAAAGAATTAAAATGCATCTTGGAGAGGATATTAATATCAATTATCAAACCATTACACCAACATATAAAAATGATTCAACCTATTTACCTACAATTGAGAGAATAAATAAAAATATTAAAAATAAGTTAAAATTAAAAGGAGAAATCAAATATGAAAAACCTTATCATTATTCGTGTATGTTAGATGAAATCTATAAACAGAAAGAATATAATGGAACGAGATATGATTGTATTTTTGTAGTGAGTGGCGGATTAGGTTGGTTATATACTCCTGAAAATTTTAAATTAATGACTCGCTTATTAGTAAAAGATATGTCAAAACCAGCAATGATTATAAATATGTGGTATACGCCATCACTTGAAAATCCAGAATACAATGTGAAATTTAAAGTAATGAATCCGATTAATTCTTGTTTAAGGGATCATACACTTATTGGCGCTTCAAAAGAAATTAAAAAGGATATAAAAGAATGTATTAGTAATTATACAAAAATTCTATTAGATAATAATAAATTTACTGAAGCATATGAAACATTGTTCAGAGTTGTAAACATTTGAAGTTATAAAATATTTATAAAAAAATTGATAACTTTTTTTATAAATTTTGAAAGGTAACCAAGAAGAAGAAGTAGAAAATGCAAGCATCACAAGCATCAGCAACTGCACGTATTGAAGCCTTGAGAAAGGAAATCGATACGCTGTTTTCGCAAAAATATTACGATTTTATGAACCGAGTGTTTATCAATAGCTCTATAATGTCTTATCAGGGCTCTATGCAGGATTATTTATATATATTATCCGGTAGTGTAAATATAACCCTAGACTTTATCGACCAACATCCCGAAATACAATTGAATTACAAAGGGCTTTCAAATAACCCAAATTTAACGATAGAATATATTATAGCACATCCCGAACTCCCTTGGTGTTGGATAAATATATCCTATAATGATGGTATATCGATAAAAACAATTGCGGAGAACGCTGATAAGCCGTGGGATTGGGATATGATTTCTGGTCGCCGATATTTGACACAGGAGATGATTGAAGAATATATTGGGATGCCGTGGAATTGGGTCTTTATTGCCTATAATAAAGATATACCGATAAGTTTTATTCAAAAAAATATTAGTAAAACAGAGGAACATGAAGAACTCAAAAATGCAATAAAAATTAGAGATAAAATTCCCGAACTAATCAATATAGAACTGCATTATACAATGGAAGATATTGAAACCAATCCTACAGTCGAATGGCATGTTAGTGAAATACGAAGAAATAAATTTATGAGAGATAGAAAAGTATTGGAATTAAAACAGTTTCGACAACATTTGGCGGCCTTCAAAATACAGCAAATATATCGACAGGCGAGATATAATCCGGCTTATGCATATTGTCGGAAACTAGTTAATGTGTTTTACGATGAGAACTTTTTGAAAAAAAATAATTAAACGGGTATAGGTTGGGCGATTTTAATCCTGGCTTTCATTTTTTTTACGGCAGGCATGGGCACTGGAGCAACAGTTACAGGCTCTTGAGCAACAGGCAAAGGCTCCGGAGCAACAATACCGGTTTTAGGCTTCATAGTACGTGGTTTTCTAGTTTTTACTTGAGGCTGCGGAGCAGCTATGACAGGCTCAGGCTCCGGCATGGGAGCAACAGGTGCAGTTTTCACCGGCATTTTTGCTATAATTTTCTTCCTTCTATTGGCCGCTGTTAGAGAGAAGTTTTGAATAAAAGTCATTAAAACATTACCTTGTGGCACTCGCCTAATTTCCTCTTCTATACTCATCGATCGTAATTTATTAATATCTATTTTATATCTCTCTTCATTATCTGTAATAAGTGTATAAGCCGGCGGAATTTCATTCATCGTAGAGGCCACTTTAAAGAAGTAATAATCAGTGGTGCCAATAGAATTGAAAACCATGAAATTCTTATTATTTTCCAGTAAAGACGTACTGGAAATGATAATCAGAGGAATGTTATAATGTATGGCCAATAACCACATATCAAGGTTGGTCGCATAATAATCTTCGCTAATAATTAGATCGGGGAGAGATAATTGTCTTTCATTCACTTGATTCGCTAACAACTTTTTCCCCTGTGCTTTCAAAATATCTAATATTAATTTGGTATAAGGTTTCTGATATATTTTCAAATATTCTTCTAATAAGACTTCTTTCAAATTATTGATTGACAGTTTTTTATACTCGGCGGAAAAATTCCGCAAGATAGTAAGGAAAGAATTAAACGAACAATTTCTCGGCGTACTCTGAAATATGATTTCTTTATAATTGTTAGGAAAGACTTTCCGCCAGTATTCGCTACTAAGCACATCTTTCTTAATTTGGGCTTTACTGCAGAGGTCGTTCGGTCCTTCATTATCAATCGCCATTTGATTAAATATTTCCGTATTAGAATACTTTTGCGCTTTAATCGGCTGTGTGGTTTCATACGTATTATTCGTAATATAACGATTCAAAGGAGAGGCGACAATATCTTCAAAATATTCTTGGGTTAAAAGCGACTGTAAGAGAATAATCTCATTCTCTCTTAAATTATATTTCAAAGTCGTAAAAGTAAGAACCGTTTTCGGATTAAAGATGAAAGATTTGATACGGTTATAGCGGACAATTTCGTCGGCCAGTTTCCCATAATAAAAGGCCTCATTTGATTTCTGACTTATTAAATTGGTTATAGGTACCATGAGCGCACAATCATTGAAATCATTATCTCTCTTCAGTTGGCAAAAAGGTTTGTTCTTACAGCTATTATAACAATTACTGATTAGGGGTAAGGCTAATAATTCGTCTTCAGTATATTCATGAAAGACCACTGAATCCTTCAATAAATCTCGCAGTAAGGTTTCAATGCTCCGGAGCTTTTTAAGATAAAGTTGATTAGAATTGCTCTTTTCTTCAATCTCTTGTCTTATGTCGCTATTCTGAAATTGGCCGAGTAAGTAGCGGGCTGTATTACGGAACACATTATAGAAGTTGGTTTCTAATCGGATCTTCTTGATATAATCAACCCGTTCATTATCGACGGTTTCATCGGTACGAATAGTTTTATCTGTTGTAATGTAGTTCAAATTATTCATAATTTTCAAATCAGCACCAAAGGTGTCTTGTGTTGGTTCAGTAATCATGACGAATTGATTTGTCATTGTTAAAAAACCGACGATTAATTCATCTTCAATCACTTTGATCAGAGGTTTACAGGGCACTTGCTTACCAGTGTCTTTATACACTTGCTCTAAAAAGGCTTTTGTATTTTCATAGGTATCGGTATAAATATCGTCCATCCATTGAATAGCTATCGCATTTTTGTCATTGATCGGCGCCGAAGGATTACAGGGGATAAACCCTTCTTTATTTGTTTGTTTATTTAAGGCGACTACACCAATGACTTTACTCTCATAATTCATAACTTGTTTCTGTATGCTATAATTACGTAAAGTCAGAAAATGGATCAGACGCTCTAGGGGTATATTTTTTTCAAATCTATAGACACCGGGCATACTTAGTAAAGCTCCGCATTTATTACTCATGGATTTCTTAATTATATTCAGTGTATTCTTGATGTTTGGCAAAGTGTCTTTATACATTAAATTAAAACTGCGAGTAATATGGATTTCCTCATTATGTGATTCATAAGCATAAATGGGTTCATAATAATTGTCAATCTTTAGAATCAAAATGACGTTTTTCTTGGTGTCGAAAAAGGAAGAGGAATAATGATTCGCTGGACAGAGAATTTCTACATTATCCGTTATATCTTTTCGGGATAATTCTAAGATAACCATATTGACACCTGGCGGAAAAAGTTTTGGATTAGGTTTGCAGATCAAGTCCCATAAATAAGTGTAATCGATTTCTACCGTATCATCTTTCAAATAGGCGATAAAATTCTGATAGGCTTTGGCCACCCGGATTAAAGTGTTCATTTGTTCAGGATTACTTTTATCGGCTGCCTGGTATATTTTTGAATTACTATTGGAAAAAACTTCGGCATAATCTTGCATATCAGTTATAGGGTCTTCTTCTATGTCGTGTGTGTCATCTTTCTTCGGCTGAAACAATTGTAACAAATTTCCATTCTGTAGAGTAACAAACATGTCAATATCCATCGCCTCAATTAAAATTTCTTTCATCCGTTGAATCGTCGGTCGTTCTTTCTCTTTATTCCGAGTACTAGCGACCCATATATCCGCAATACAAGCAATAAAAGACTGATTCGCACTAATTTCTACACTATGGCGTAACAAACATGTATGGTTCTGTTTTATATTTGTATTCAATTCACTGATTTGACATTTTTTATTATCGGTATGGAGAAACTTTTGAATAGCCAGAGGCAAATAACCAAACCGGTTCTGTTGGGTAATTGGAAACTTGTCATAAGAGAGAATATATTCGTCCGTATCTTCTTCAGCCTTCTTTTTCTTTCTTTTGCCCGGCTGTGGTTCCGGAGCCTCTTCTTTTGTGCAAATGGCCCTTCTACTAGTTTGTTCTACACCTGTCCAAGATTTAAAGCAACATGGCAAACATTTGCCCTTTTTGTCGGGTTTCAAGAAGCCTGGATAATGTGTAATGTAATTTTTCTTATCATCTAAATGCTCTTTGCCATAATCATTGAATTCGAAAATATGTTTTCCTTCTTTCACCTTCTTGTCCTTTTTCGCAATGACTTCATCCGGATTGATTTCATCTGCTCTTAGACTCGTATTATCTTTTAAACTCCAATAACGAGGACAAATATAATAGAATTGTTTATCGGGATTACTGCCATATTTGACGGCTTGGTCATATGAGCCTGGATGGTCTTTATCAATGCGAGTCTTTTCTTCTTCCGTGAGAATAACGGGTTGGCGTCGGACATTCCAAGGACAAGTGCGAGAATACGCTTTGAAGTTTTTACTGCCACTTTCGGTATAAAAGAGATTTTTATCTCTCTTGTAAATGCGTTTTGAGAAAGGATTCGGACTAGATAAATTCAAACCGGTAACGTTGGTTTTTAAAATGGTCTCCTCTGCGCCTTCTTCTATGTCTTCGTCCGCTTCTTCTTCTATGTCTTCGTTTACACTTTCGTCTCCACTTTCATCTGATGATTCACTTCCTTGTAATGCGCCTCCCGATTCATTTCCGATAATTTCATTTTCTTCACCTTCATCATCATCGTCTCCGTAGCCAAAACGGGCTAACAAATCTTCTTCATCAAGGAGCTCCTCTTCCTCTATGTTAAGTCTTTCCTCTCCTTCACCCACCTCACCCTCCATTTCTACATTCTCGGCCGGTTTATTAAAAACTAATTCTTGTGCGACAATATTCATCTTTATATTTTCCTCGCTCGGTTGTTCGGCCGTAGCAATAATATCTTCAATATGTATCTCTTCGTCGTTTTTAGTTCCCTTGCATTTATTTTGAATGCTTTCTTTACTGACATGGGTTTTACCTTTTTGCGTAATTCTTATAAGAGAATCTAAATAAATGCGCAAAGTATTTAAATAGCCGATATTATTTATCCCTGTTACATTAATCATAATCACATTATTGAACGGCTGTTTGACAATTGTAGTTAAAAAACCTGGATTATTTCTTGTTTTTAATTTTTTATTCGCCATTTGCATAACATCTTGAGCTCGCTTTATTTCGGCATATTTATTCCGGGCCGCTGTTTCGGAGATGTGAAAATTGCTTTGTAAAACCTTGATAATATCATTATCGGTATAGCCTAAATGTGGTTGAGACATATCTAGTATAAGTGCCTCTTGGCTTTCCATCTCATTATAATTCGCTACCCGTTTAAAGCGTAACATAATACCTTGTTCCAAATTATCGTTAATTAGATTGAACATACTGGATACACATCCGATGATATTTTTTACCTTAATCTGTTTTTCAATGGAAATATGCATGGAATAATCAATATTCAATATTTCAACATTATCGTCTGTAATATCTATAAAATTACTCATAGTATAACCGCTCTGCATCAAGTATTCTTTCACAATATCAATTACCGGATTTACTTGCTTGATAAAGAGTTCATTCAATGAATCTATCGTCTTACTTGTATTAAAATTCGCTTTCAATGTTATATTTCCATTATTTTCAAACTCGCAAATAATGGGTATTGTGACCTCATCAGTTGCATCGTAATACTCAATATAAACAGCTACACTTTTTGTTTTTCCGATGACTTTATCCCACTTAAAAATGGTACCTTTGTCCAAATAAGGTATTTTCTTTCCATTAGTCGCAATTTTGTCAGCATATAAGCGGTAAATATTTTCCTGCCTTTTCGATAAGTTCATTTTAATCAAGGGTATATCTTGGGTCGCATGAATAAGTTTGAAAACAATATCCAAAGGCAAATTAAAGGCGTATGCGGGATGAATTGTAAAAATAATAGATTTAATACCGACATCAGTAAATTTCAGTTCTTCGGTCCGGTTGTCATAGATATCATAAAATAAATTGATATTCTCACTATTTCTCTCAAATACTTTTGTCAATAGCGCTTTCGAGTCGCCGAGCAAAGTCTGTTTCTTGTCCCTGAGCTGTTCTCGTGATACAATATCTTTTCCATATAAGTAAGGGTAATAGATCTTGATGGTACTATTCTCAGAGAGATTGTTTTCATTTGCATAAGAAAGAACGTCTTCTGCTAAGCATAGAAAGATGGTATTATCATCTATAGTACCATTACCATGTTGCATGAGAATATTTTTATTAGTAGTAGTGGTAATTTCATCGGCAAATTTTTCTAAGAAAGTATCATATACTTCGGCATCAAAAGGATTGATGGTATAAGGATATTCTGAATTGAGAGAGATGATTTTTTGACCGAGCGGTTTAATGACTAACATCGGAACTTGTTCGAGATTTAAATTAACAACGTCGGCATAAGTATATATCGGTTTATCTTCTAATGACTCGATGTCTATTTCTGGAACATTATATAGAAACTGTTTTAAACGATCTTTGGTTAATTCAAGCTTTTCGTTCTGGGTTAGATTCTGATAAAGGGCGATGGCATTAAATTTTTCATATTGTCTTATAAAACAATAAATTTCATCAAATGATATATTTAACTCATTCTGCAGATGTAATAATATTTTTTTTTTAATATTTTCAATAGTGTCATCTAAATGTAAACGATCGGGAATAAATTTAACAGTTGTATTGTTATCTGTAATTTCCGTTAGTTCTTCTGCCGAAAAAATACCTGAAAAAATACTTTTTGACGGATTTTTCCGGAAGAGTTTATCCAATTGTTTGTATTTTGCTTCCATAGTCATTTTCCCAATAAAAACATAGATTGTTTTAACTAGGTTCTTGTCAAGATGTGATACTTTATATATTGGTTCCTTATGTATTGGTTCCTTATGTATTGGTTCCTTATGTATTGGTTCCTTATGTATTGGTTCCTTATGTATTGGTTGTGACATATTTAATATATATACATAAAGGGATATTTTTATGTATGTAAAATGCTGTTTAATTTAATCGCCGCTGTTTCTCATAATAACGGCATCGGGTATAAAGGAGGTATGTCCTGGCATATTAAAGCGGATATGCAGTATTTTTCTAAACTAACAAAAGGTAACGGTAATAATGCGGTTGTTATGGGTCATAATACTTGGCTTAGTCTACAACAAAAAGGATTGGTAGATGGATTACAAGGGAGAGATAATTTTATATTTTCCCATAAACATATATTTACAGAAGTATCTGCTATAGGTAATAATCTTATAAAAACATTTGGTTCATATGACGAATTTCAAGTATACATGGCTACTCATCCTTATGAGGAAATTTGGATAATTGGTGGCGCTCAAATATATAAAACATTTTTGGAAAAAGGAATCATCAATAAATGTTACATAACGTATATTGATAAAGAATTTGAATGTGATACATTCTTGCCTGCATTGGAGCCCTCTGAATGGAGTATTGTCAAAAGTATTGAAGATTATGATATAAAATATGATTGTGCTGTTGAATATATGGTTTATGAGCGAATCAATGACTATATGTTATAAATCGTAATAAGGATTATCATTAATATCCGTACCACAATAACGGGCAGGTTTTTTCTTATAATCGACTAATTCATAAACACTAATTTTATTCGCTTCGGTTAAAAGGAATTTAAAATTGCTCCAAAATTCATCTTTATGGCCAATACTTTTGGTTGCAATATGAGATAGCTCATGTATTGCAACAAACATGAGCGTATTTGGGTCAATGAGTTGATCACCATTCTTCTCTTTATTTAAACAAAAGGCCATTTTTTCGCCTTTATTTTGACTATACGCAGTAAATTCGCTCGTCGGTAATGTTTCCATAATTTTTTGAGGATTATACCCTTTCTTCAAGCGTTTGACATTTTCTCGGTCAGGGTATGTTTTGTAACAATGCTCCACTAATTTATTCATACTTACATTTACAACGGCTAAACGGTCCGCAGCTAACTCTAATTTATTTCGCTCACGAACACAATATTTTTTACCATCTACGCCGGAAATAATACATTTTAAATTAAACACATCTGATTCTTGATAAATTTTCATGCAAATGTATAATAATAATAATATCAAGGCATAACCACAATAATTAATTCTCATTATATATTCTTACGAGAAAAGATTATATAATGAAAAAAATAAGTCCTAATAGGTAAATACGTCTTTCTTACCTCCATCATATGATTTGGCATAATTTTCAATAATCAGCTGTTGATTAGCACTAACTGTATCATGTTCGCCTGGAAATAATGTAACTAATAGTCGTCCATATTTATCAAATTCGCCGCATTTTACCATAATTAATTTGGTATTTGTATCCAAGAGTTTTTTACTCTCGGGTTTTTTAATTACGGTATCTAATGCCAGTACATGACAATTCGTAACAAGCTGTAATAAACGGTTGCGGCATTTATGCGCATTTACAATTTCCTCTTCTCGATGTTCTTTACTCAACGAGGGTTTCATTTCAGGTGTATCTATACCGACTAGACGACAAGCAAATTTTTGTAATGTGTCATTATGCACTAATATAATACGACACGTATCTCCGTCATACATATCCACTACTTTGCCCCATGTTTTTACTCCATTAAGTGAATAATCACCCATATCATCATTTTTCAAAGTAGTTAATTTATGTTTTAAGGCGTCCATTTGAGTTTATAGTTATTACTCTTATTAGCATAATGTGTTTATATTTGTTTAGTTGAATATATATTCACACTAGAGAGAAAAAATAACCCCTAGTGGGCTATTTTTTTTCTAATAGATATTTTTTTTGTAATGTTTTGCAATTTTTCAAATTTTTATTTATAATTTTTCATATGTTTTTATATATAGGTGCAAAGAAAGGCTTATATAGACTAGGTGCAAAGAAAGGCTAATACTATCTAGGTGCAAAGGCAGCCGTGTACGGCCAAATTACGCTTAGCGCAAATACAGGGGCACGCTTGGTGCGTTTTATAGATGCGCTTATTGCTGCGCATTTCGGTATTTTTTCGCAAATCATATTTAGTGGGCTTTTTTTTAATATCGCTGCCGACGGCCTGTGCATCTAATGGCGACAGGGATACGGTAGTGCGAATGACTTTGGTAATTTTATTGGTCATCTTTCTAATATCGTTACTTACCTCGGCGATCTTTGCTTGGCGGGATTGCTGGCGCCCATTTGCGGCGTTCTTGGTTTTGCTGTTTTTCGCATGATAACTAATATCGATTTCATCAAATGCGTCGGTCTCGGTGTCGTCTGCGTCTGCTGCGGTGTATGCTACTGCCCGGTCGGTTATCTTTAAATGAAGACCAAAGAGTCCTTTGTAATAATGGGCTCGAATTGCGTCCTTCAACTGGTTAATAATAGGGTCGTCCGGGTCAGCCATGACAAGGGTCACGGGTACACCTCTCTGACAACAGGCGGGTATCGTCGTCTCTTCTTGCGTAATGGTAATTTGGTTCTTGCTGCGTGAAAACATTTTAATCGTTTGGTTGCTTGTTCGTTATGTGTATGATACTCTTCATCTAATAAATGAAAAGTATTTCAATTTTTTGCAAAACACTGCTAGTTTATGCAGTCACTTTCGTTTTTTTTTGTTATAAAATAATTTTATCTTATTAGAATTATTTTATTTATAATTATTTTATTTATAATTATTTTATTTATAATTATTTTATTTACTTACTGCTTTACTGAGCACATCCACCCCGAGAGCCGATCTCCAAAGGTAAACGCATAAGGTCCGGTTCAATGGTGGTATTTAACCAGGGGCTAACCGAGGTTGTGGGGTTAGGCGGTTCAGAGCGCTCTTGCAAGTTAGCGTTACGCAAGGTGCTGCCGATGGTATCGATACCAATGAGGTACCCGGCCTTCAAGAGATTGACATTCTTAAAGTCGGCATTACCGGCGGGGTTGAGTTGTGCCCATTGGCTGTTAAGATCTTTGGGCAAAAGCTCGGAAGGGTCGTATGTAGATCCGGGCTTGGCAGCCGGAGTCAACCCATAAGTGCTGGTCATAGAGCCGGCAGGTACATTGGAATAAACTTCATTTTGACCAACAGGTTCAGCAGCTCCAACCGCTTGTTTCTGCTGGGCAGGTGCGGCACCTACTGCTACTCCTTGCGATCCCTGAACATTGCTAGGGGAATTTGAATATCCATTGCCGAAACCATCGTTATAATTTGTTTTTCGCCCAGAGTATTGCATAATCGCAAGTGCTAAAACTAAAACACCGATCAAAGCAATAAAGTGGTGAGACTTGACGTTTTTCTGCAAATTCTTTAAGAAACTCATTATATTAAATTAATGATAAAATATTTTTACCAGAAGTGTTTATTTATGGCATTCATTTATGCTAAATAATTGGCCTAGTTTTATTCTTCACCATTTTCATATTCTATATCATCTTCTTCAGAATCATCATCGGAATCATCCAAATCTTGTAACATATATTTTGTCTTAATCTGTTTGGCTTCTAAATAAGCTTCGACCGCTTTCATTCTACATTCTTTGGCCTTTTCTCGGGCATTTTTATATATTTCATAATAAACTTCATTCGGATTCTTTAAACTAATGGTATCAGATAAATCTTGATAGTTTATGGTTATTTCCTCTATCTCATTTTTTTTTACTAAATTTGTAACAGGTACAGAATTTGTAACAGGTACAGAATTTGTAACAGGTACAGAATTCGCAGGTACAGAATTTGCAGGTTTTATTGTAGCATTCACATTTTTTTTTATACCGACAGTAGTATTCCCGACAGTAGTATTCCCGACAGTAGTATTCTTAATGATCGGTTTCAATACCTTTTCTCCTAGACTTGTTTTATCAATCAAATCAATCGCCGATTTTTCCCTTAACAATGGCTTATTAATAAGACTTTTTTCCCTATTTACAATAGGTAGAGAAGCTACAATAGATTTGACTAATTCCTCTGCCTTTACTACAGGTCTGGCTACTACTCCTGCTACTGTTTGTGCTACAGGTTTAGCTACCACAGGTTTAGCTACCACAGGTTTTGCTACCACAGGTTTTACAATGGATGGTCTTAATGATGTTGATTCTTTGACTATTTTGTTCTGAACAACCGTTTTTTCTAAAATAGGCTCCGGAGCCGCCGTAACAGTTTTTGGGCGTTTAATTAAACAGGAGGAGTTCTTATCATCTCTCCCCATAACCATAACTTGTACTAATTTGATTGATATTTCAAAGCTCCGCGATGAAAATTTAACACCTTCTATCATGACTAAAGGAATAATGTTTTTATTTCCTTCAAGTGTATCTAAATCAAACCCGATTTCATTTTCGTCATAAGCAATGCATTTTTGACCGATTTTATTCAATTCGATAAATACTCGCATTAAAACATATTTACCTGACTGATAAAGACGTGTTATTTGAGCCATCATCGTTTCAATATCATCACGCGTCAATTCTGTTTGAAACCATAATTCTTTCTTTGAATCAATGATATCTTGACATGTGTATTCAAGTTTTTCGACCCACTTCATCAATTCATCATGTTTATCTCTCTCAAACATTAAATCCAGGTATTTTGCATTCTTTACATTAACTACACCTTGCTTAGTGACACATTCAGGTAATTGTAAGCAAAGAGATTTATTCTCAGGACCAACGCCTAGTTGCGTAAAATAAAAACCCGCTTGACCGGTTAGTGGTTGCGGATCAGCTAAAGTAGTAGATTTAAAATCAAAATTTGATGTGGAAGAGACAATTTCCATTTATTTTGTAATAGAAAATTAACAATTATTTTAACACGCAATAATATATATGTCTAAAACAGGACGAACTTTTAAAAATGCGGTTTTACGACATTTCCCAAAATCTAAACCGTCAGTTATTTCTCAGAGAAGATCATCTGCTAGTGCAAGTGCAGCCGCAAGTGTAAGTGCGACTGAACAAACAATCCTCTTTACCATAGCTCGTATGAATCCACCGACACCAGGACATATAAAACTTGTTAAAACTCTTATTGAAGCAGGAGGAAAAAGTAAAGTATATATATTATTACAAGCAGGAGAGAAAGCTGGTAAGGAAACTCAAAACCCTTTAACATGTGGTGAAAAAAAGAAATATTTACTAGAAATGATTGAGAGTTTAGGACCAGATGGTGATAATGTTGAAGTTATATGTGCTGATGATAAACTACATAAGGATTGTACACAAGACTCTGATCCGCTGAGACAAATATGCGATATATATAAACGTGAAAAATTCACCCCTACAAAAAAAACAACATTTCATTTATGGGTTGGAACCGACCGGGTAAGTAGTTTTAAAAAATTTCTTGGAAATGTTGATTATTTACCGCCAAATTCTGAATTGATAACAGAAGAATTAAAACGAGAAGTAGGAGGTATTTCAGGAACTAAATTAAGAGAATTGGCAAAAGAGGGTAAGGAAGAAGACTTTATCAAACTAGAAATGGAAGCTGGATTGAGCCGTAAATCTTCGCAAGAACTATATGATATATTACATGAGAGAATGGATAGTTTACCTCCTTTATATAAAAAACCATCTACAGCAAAATCGGCTAGTGCAGCAAAAGGGAAAACAGGAACAAAGAAGGGTGGTAAGAGAGGATATAAGAGTAAAAGGAAAACTAAACGCAAAAAGATAAATAGGAATAAAAGGTGATTAAAAATTATTATTTTAATATAATAATGTTGAAACAAGCTCTTATCCAAGAATGTATAGACGTTTTAAAACGAGATGATGTCAAACATGAATTTAAAACATTTATAGCACCTGTAATCGATATTATATTAGCACAGATCAATCCGTATTTATATTTATGCATGATGTTTGTCATCATTAGTTTTTTATTACATTTAGGAATATTTGTTCTACTCTTGCGTAATAAATCTTTTCATTTAAAAGGATAATGATAATATTAATTAATTTTCTAATGTTATTTATATAAAGATGAAAGGCGGAGAATTTACAGGCAGATGTAATGGTACAAAAAGTGGTGGAGGAAAAAGTCGGCGTCATCGAGGGCGAAAACATCGCCGTAGTCATAGTCGCAAGGTTCGGGGAGGAAATGGTGTTATTGCAACAGCCGCTGTCCCTTTCGGTCTTTTAGCATTACAACGTTATTTTAAGGGCAGCCGAACATCTAAGCGTGGTGTCCGAAACATTGGACGTTCATTTAAACGCACGTTCCGTCGCCGGCATTAAACTTTTTTTATAAAAAAATACATACACGTTATTTTATAAAAAAACTATTTAACCATATTTTTGTAAGGTATCTCAAGTGTTTCTACTTCAAATGTAATAGCCAAGTCTGAATTATTTAAATCTATAACCCGTCCATTTTCATCTAATAAACGAATATGGAATTTCTGTAGTTTAACAGGACCAAAGTATTTTCGTGTTTTAAATACACGGTCTGATGAATCTTCGAAGATAATAGAATAAGGTGAAGAAACATTCGGTACTTTTGCTATTACATCTTTCACTGTAAAAGAGTATTTATCAGGAGCCGGATAATTTAAAACTGCCGGAGCATTATTATTATAATCGACAACTTCTAATAAAAAATATTTAGTGCCGGTAAAATCTAGAGGTGCTTCTGGATTAAAGCCAATTTCTTGTATACTCGTAGCAGTTTGGATATAATCTTTTAAGAAAATATACTTTGCTTTAGTATAGCCTAATAACCAACCCATATTCAAGAAGAGAGATCTAGTCGGATCATTGCTTATAGTAAAGGATAAATTAAACGCATAACTTTTACCTGCTGGAGGTGAAAATGGTGGAGTAGGATTTAATAAAAAGAATATTTTACCTTTCATAGAATTATAAAGAGTCTTGACCATATTTAAACTTGGGTCAGCGGTTAGGATGGCATTGATCACGGGATAAATAGTATCCGCATTATAACTGCCTTCGCTAATTTGTATCTCTCTAGAATAAAAATTTGTAATGGCATTTGTACCATCCGTTAATAGATATGTTTCAATAGTAAAACGATTGGTTTTCAAATAGTCGGAAATTGAATAATACGAATTCATTAGTTCCATAGAAGCAAATTTCAAGGAGACGACATTATTATAAGGTTCTTTTAAAATAACCGAAAAATCTGTGGATGTACTACTATTTGACGCGCTATCGTTTCTAAATTTACTATTGACAACAAGTGTATTCTTAATCGTTTCTCTTTTCAAAGGATTGACCAACCCACGAGAATATTGGTCTGGGTTCACACCAACTGTAACGACTTCAGGTACTTTTAATGGCAATGAGCCAATATAAGGTTCGTCTTTTGTAAACGTATCTTTCATAGGTTCCGCATCATATAATAGATTACTTAAGGCTTTGTCCATTTTTTCAATAGGATAAAACCGATAATGATTACATATTTTGTAGAAACACCTATTAAAAAATAATAGGATAACGTTTTTGTTGGGTAGTTCCAATTCTTTATTACCTTTTACTTGCTGGAGAATATCAATTATCATGGCATAAACATTATCTAAACTACAGTCTTCTTCACGTAACTTAATTAAATTTAATAATTCTCTCACATTATAATTATTGATATTGGTATCCATATATTATACAGTAATAATTTAGATATATTTCCTATACTTAATAGAAGAATGAGTTTTGAGGAGAATATTAAAAAATGGGTAACCATTGATAACCAGATCAAATCTTTAAGCGAAAAGACCAAACAATTACGAGAGGAGAAAAATGCAGCTGAGGAATATATTATGGGTTATGTGGAAACAAATAAACTAACTAATGCGACCATAAATATTACTGATGGCCGATTACGTTTTGTGAATACAAAACATACACCACCTTTAACCATGAAATATGTAGAAGAGTGTTTAGGCAAATGCATTGGCAATGAGACGCAAGTGAAGCAGATTATGAAAGTGATTAAAGATTCACGGGAAGTGAAATATACGGCTGACATTAAACGTTATACGAACAATTAATTGCATAAAAATATATATCTATTTTAAATGCTAGATTATTCAGAATTAACTATTGTAAAAAATGCAGAGGGAATGCCGACAGCACTAGGCTATCCAATCAATTCGATTCTTTTACAGAATAACAAGCCCTTATTTGCTGGCGGCGGCGGCCGAAAGAGAGATAAGAGTAAAATTAAAAAAATAAAAAGCCTTGCAACAGGTCAAGAAGATGAGGGTGATGAAGTTATGATGTCTAATTTTGATGAATTGGCTGTTCCAGCAGGACTAGTGTGTATGACACAAACAATATGTCAACCGGCTAATGAAATGAGTGCTTATGAAATAGAGGAACCAGAAACCATACCCGAAGGTCTTTATGAACAATTACTAGCTTTGGCCGAAACTAAACCGCCAAAAAAACTTAGCAAACGCAAAGCACTAGACGCGAATAAAAAGAAAGTTCATAAGACTGTACGACGAAAATTGTAATTATATAAAATATGTATAAAATATAATTGTCTCTTAACAACAGGTAATTATATTTTTTATTTAAAGCATGCTCCAATTATTATGATTAAACGGTGCTATTTCAATTGACGATAACTTACTACGCCAATAGTCCACTTGTTTATCAAAATTAAGTTCTTTATCACCTTTCTTAATGATGGGTTTATTACGCATATTTGCGGCTTCTTCCTCTGTAATTCGTGGTTTACTGCCGAAACAATTGACACCATAATTTCCGCTACTGTCTTTTATATAACCACCATTTATACCTGGACGACCGCAATCTTTTTCATGACCCGGCATTTTTTGCAATTTATTCCATTTTTCTGGTTGTGTCGGATACAATGCCATTTGATTATCAGACCAACCATAAGAGCACCAATCGGCACCGCTACTGTATGCTGCATTGACTTCATCATATGTGGCTAATCGGGCATCAAACGCACCACAAGCTGCAGAAGCAGCATCATATGCGTATTTTTGTTCAGGTAAATGAAATACCTGCTCTTTCAAAGCCAGTTTAATATCATCTTTATCTTCTAGAAAAATACCGGAATCTATATCTGATCCATAACCGAATAAATTTTTAATACTTTTAATGATATCAATGCCGAAAATATAACTAATACCGTTCAATAATATGAGGATAACAAATAGAAGCCATAGAATTGTTTCAAAAAATACTTTGATTGATGATGAGGTCCCATCCTCATTATTGCCTAAAGACGAAAAAACATAGTAATAAATAATTAGCAAGGCAATGACTGCAATCAATAACATCGGTTCAAAGCCAATATATTTTGTTTCTACTTTCTTGACAAATTTTTCAACATTATCCATTATATATTAAAAGTGTTATTTTTTTTTGCGATAGAAGAGACAATAAGCTTGAGGAGTGATTATCTGTTCTTCTTTAATTTCATTGACATTTGTATCATTAAAAGCATACCATTTATCATTAGCATTTTTTATATAAGCTGTATAATGTCCACCCATCATACCGCCGCTATGATTTCCTACACCAAATAAATCATAGACATAGGAAGAGGGGTTATAACCTTTTACATACTTGGAAAAATCCGCATTTGTTAATGGTGCGGATATCATTTGCTGTGCCTTACGAGAATTACCTTGCCCGTGTCCATGCCACCGTTTCAAATCAATGATCATGACATCAGGTAAACTCCAGAAACAAATTGCTCGCTTTACATTTTCCTTCTGTTGTGTCTTGTCATTGAACCAGGCATTACCATTTTCATGGTTTAGATGTTCAGGTTCACAATAGAGATCAAAACAATCGAAGAGAGATACTATATTGTTTGCCGTGTTTTTCGAAGATGGTATTGATAAACTGATAACTGAAAAAGGCTCCGGACTGGCACTTAAGGTTTCGTTTGTCTTATTTGAAATGATCTCGGATACATGGATACCATAGAAAATATTTAATATTTCCGAGTATTCCTTCTTATACATATTTTTCATCATCGTATAACAAACCGTTGCTAAATTATCGGTTTCATTTTGCGATTGGCCGTTGATTTGCATTTCCACTTCTCTTGCGAGAGCATTATGAAAGCAGTCGATAATAAAGAGGAGGAATTCTTGGACATCATTCTGCGAGTAACCGGTAAATATATCTCTCTTCTTTATTTCGGCTATTTTCTGTACGGATTTTACGAAACCGTAGGGTGCGACGGTACAATTAGATGACCATAATAAGGTGCGTAATTTATCCCATTCTAAGAGAATAATAGAATCCGCTGCTCTGTTTAATTTTTGCTTATAGTCGCCCTTCTCTAAAAATACATTTAATTCATAACAATGTGATAAGAGCTGCATACAAGAATTCAAGTAACAAGTATTACCAATATTGCCTAAGCCGGATAAACCACGATTGGCATAGTTTTGAAAGAGAGATATTGTTGTTGTAGATGTAGCTTGTGACATTTATTTATCGGGTATTATATTTTATGATAAATTGTATTTAAACATATTTGCCGTGTAAATATATACTTTTAATATTATGATTTTTACAAAGAATGAACTAATTGCGTTTGCTTATACATTTCATAAGGCGAATTATAGAAAACCTACTTCGGAGGAAATAGAATTATGTATAATGCGACTAGTTATGAGAGATTTATTGTATAAATAATATGTATAATGGCTAATATCTCTCTTGATAACTTTGCAAAACAAGTTAAAAAAAATCCTATTGTTAAAAAAATAATGAATGATAAGGAGTTTAAAACGTCTTTAAAAAATTTAAAAAAATGTGTTTCTTCAAAGTGTTATGATTTTAATAAGTTTAGACGGGAAAAAAAACGTATAAAAAGGCTTTGAAGAAAACGTTCAAGCAAGGAAATAGTAAACATAAAGAAAAATATGCGGATATTTTTGAAGAAATGAAAGCGTATAAAGCATTTCAAAAGAAGTTTAATAAAACAAGCAAATTTCCTGCCAAACTAATAAAACAAAAAAAATGTATTGAGAAAAAATGTAAAGAGGAAGAAAGAATATACAGCGAAACTTTGATGGAAGCTCTTCAAACCAATATTACAAAAAAATAACGCTATTATATATATATTATATAATGGCGAGGACGACCAATAAAAAATATAGGAGAAATAATAAACGCAATAAACGTCATACTAAAAGAAACAGTCGTCATCGTAAAACTCGCAAGCTATCAAAGAAGGGCGGTGATATTATGTATTATCCTACAACTTACGGTAAAGGTGATCGTGATAGTAAGAAAAATATGATTTGTTCAGATGATAATAATGTTTGCTTAGCATTTGGCGATTTAAGTGATAAGGTTACAGCATCCTTTAATGGCTTTGTAGATTTCAATTATGCAAGGAAATATATTAAACGTATTGGTGCACCATCTGAAAATGGGTTTGTATTTGAGATAGAAAATGCAAGACGTGAATATAGTGCCTATTCTATATTAAAATCGGCACGGGAATCAACCTCAGATAATTTAATGTATGAATATGTAGTTGGACAATATGTGAATAAACTCAATAAATTATATCCTTGTTTTCTGGAAACTTATGGTTTATTTAAATATAAAACGGATCATCAATGGGAATCATTTTTGAGTAAAAAAGTTAATTCAGAGAAAAAAATAGAAGGGTTAAATGTCTTGAAGGACGCTTTAGTCCAACAACCGATCGATTATGCTGCAGGCTGTAAGGACTCGAAACATTTGGCAATATTAATTCAGCATTTACCTAGACCAAAATCTTTAGAAGAATTATCAACTAATATAGACTTTATTGATAATGAACTACTGTATGCTTTATTTCAACTGTATATACCGCTGGCACAATTAATGAATACTTTTACCCATTATGATTTACATCTCGGTAATGTTTTACTATATAAACCTGTAGAGGGAAAATATATTGAATATCATTATCATGATACGCCGACAATGGATAAGGATACAAAGCGTACAGGTACAAAACATACCGGCACAAAGCGTACCGATGCTCAAGCGAAATCACGCACGACCAACACCGCACACGCAGCCAGTATGGAGTTTGAAACTATTACTTTTAAATCTAGTTATATTCTGAAAATAATTGATTATGGGCGAAGTTATTTTTATGATGATGAGAGAAATAACGCATTGAAAGTGTATCAAAAAATATGCAAAACGAAGGATTGTAACAAAGAGACGAGTAAAGGCACGATTGAATGCGGTGCAAGTTATGGCCTAAGTTGGTTAGAAGATGACTCAAAAGCACCCGCAGACAGTCATTTTATTAGTTCTCAGCATAGAAATATAAGCCATGATCTATTAGTATTAGATCGAATATACAAAGATAATGTGAAAGAAAGTAAAAGACAAGTACCAGACGATTTATACAAGGGATTATTAGAAAAGGTAATGTATGAAGAGGCTTACGGGACTTATCATGCTGAAACAGCCGCAATGACACAATTTCCTACAGAAATAAACAATGTACAAGATGCAGCTATAGTAATAACAGATTTTGTTAAAAATCCCAAGTATGTTGATAAAAATAATTATCTTTATCGTGATGAAAAAAATAAATTAGGTGATTTACATATTTATATGGATGGTTCTAAGCCGATGGAATTTATACCGGCTTAATCATTTTAAGAAATCATTTAAAGAAATCATTTAAAGAAATCATTTAAAGAAATTGGTTATAGCACTGTTCCCCTGTTTCATATTATTTGTGTGCCGTAAGTACGGGTCAAATAATAACGCTTTTACTTCTTTATTCCGTAACTTCTCTTCTTTCTCTTTAAATTTTTCATCGTCGCCATTACAGTCCTTCTTCAGGTCCAGTAATTCTTTTCGCCATTTATGGAGCGTATGGCCCTTCTTCTTCTTAAAGTCTTTCATCTGTTCTAAAACTAAGGCAAAGAGCTGCTGCACCGGTTTCATAATTTGCCCTTCGATATAGTGGGAATAATTGATTTTTACAGTACCTTTGTTGGCGAGAATATAATTAGGAGTTTCTATCCGTTCGCCCTGCAGTGCTTTACGATTTGAATTTTCAATATACACAAAGGGAATACGGTCGCCGTTACCGGGTTTATTTCCAGGATCCCTTCGGCCAATCCGGTCGGCCAAGACTTTATGAGCAATTTGATTAGGATTTTTATAACCTGAACGTAAGGCTTTGGTAATAACTAATTTATCCATGCCAGTTTTTTCATCAACTATATTTTGTAATGAAGTTTTTAGAAAGTCGATGGCTTTTTCAATATTGTTATCTTTCATTAAGATATCAATAATCCCACCATAAACGTCTTTTACAATAGGAGCATTATCACGCCGCTTCAACACGATCCCCATCGATTTGTTCTTGCATTTATGCGGGTCGGTTTCATAGAGCATACCGACATAACGTTTTTTGGAAAGAAGACAGAATGGTAGGAACGTTTTTTCATATTCTAAATCATGAGGTTTTTTCAAGAATTTGGTCGCCAGTTCTCCGGCTTGTTGAGCAAGCTCAATGGTTATTTCTAAGGCTTTTTGTCCAATAATCGGTTCTCCGGTTTCCACATCCTTCAGATTGAATTTGAAGAAGACTGAATCTGTATCCCCGTAGACATATTCCGCATCTGTGCGTACATTACCGTATTGTGACGTTGGCACGATGGTGTCAGCATAGGCTTCTTCAATCACCCGTTTACCATAAGTCAATAATTTACGGCCAACGGCTGTTGTCGAAGCGGCACAATCTTTCTCGTAAAATGAACTAGTCTTCGCACCAGTTTGCCCATAAAGTGAATTGGCAGTGACTTTAATACTGAGTTGGCGTTTATCTAAGATATTTTTCATAAAATCGTCTTTTTGGGTTTCAATTAATTTACGAGTATCTTTACGGGCTTTTAAAAGCTCTTCTAAAACGGATGGTAATATAGCCCGACAGATTTTACCGGTTAAAGGATCATCGGGATATTGGGCATAGCGACACACTTTATGACCGACTTTGACTTTTTCCATAGCAAGTTTCGGATTGTCATTTTTCCTGCGCCAAATATAAGTATTATACGTAATATCTACATATTCATAACCCGGTAAATTATCATAAATAAAGAGATCTGTCTCCGGATCCTTTTCGCCAGTTTCACTAGTTAAATTACCTTTCAAATCATACTCACGAGTAAGCACTTTACTATCGTGGGAAATGTTTTCACTGATCATCGAGGAAGGATACAGGGAACCATAATCTAAACAAGCAATCGGTGTCTCAAGATATAAATTGCATTTTGGTTCTAAGACCGTAGCGCCTTCATACCCTTCATTTATATCGCCGGTATCAATAACAGGCATCAGCGTACCTTTTTCACGACATTTCTTTGCAATAAAACTCGTTAATTTAATACTTTGACCTCGCATCACGAGAAATTCCATCGGAACACTGCAGAGTTTCGCCATTTCACTGTATTCTGTCAGAACATCAATTTTGCGCATTAAATGATGGACGAGATTACAATCTTGAATACAATATTTGGCAATAATGGCCCGTTCTGCTGGCCCTTCATTTGTCATCCTGAAGATATCTTGTGGTGTAACATCATCTTTGGCTAAGCCCCAGCGGACTTTTTTAGTTTTAGTATCGGGTTCTTCTTTGCCATTGATAAGGAAACTGCCTGCCGACCGATCAATACTATGCACTTCAAACTTTTTCCCATTTTTATATTGATCTTTGGTATGGGCTTCTTCTTCAAAAATAACGAAGCTACCATTTTCTAAACCGGTTAAATTTTTACTATAGATCTTGGTTTGGTAACATTTTTTTTCATCATCATTATCCTCCAATTCAATTGTGGTCACGTATTCGAGTTTTTTAACACTGTCACCAATAAATAATCCTGATACATAATCTAATTTATATTGATCAAGCGTATATGAACGACGGAAATAATTGAATAAATCAATCTGTAACCGCCCAGTCATTTTCGCATACTTTAAATCATATTGACCGCTCGCAATGACAATGGTGCTTTCTTCTAAGCTTTCTTTGCCAGTACGCCAATCTTTATCTAAACATATTTCACCTTTTTTGCGGGATAATTTCAGAAATTCTTTGTCGCAGCCCAGTTCTTTTGACCGGATATACATAAACTGATAATCAAAACCAAAGATGTTATAGCCAATAATAATATCGGGATTTTCTTTCTGAATGAGTCGAGCCCAAGCTAATAATACTTTTTTTTCTGTCGTATAACTTTCAATCACAGCCCCTTCTACCGGGTCGCAGGTGTTTTTGGCAATACAATGATTGAGGTAAGGTTTATCTTCGCCATAACGGACAAAGGTTGAACCAATAAAGGTGACATTATCCCCTTCTAATTTGGGAAATATAGCGGTTAACGTACGTGTTAGTTCCATCAACTTTGTTTCCCGCGTGGTTTCTGTATCGGTTAGGAGGTCAGTAACATAACCATTTTTCTTATAAGCTTTCGGCTTGGCTTTATGATTTTGCCAATTGAATCCGGAGCGTGAAGGCAACACTTCTTCTGTAACTTCTTCTGAACGGACAATTTCAGTTGAACCGCTTCCACCGCCTTCACCATCTCCATCGCCGGTTTCATCATCGCCTCCATCATTTCCGCCACTGCCACTTGTTTTGGCCGCGGCACTTTGATACTTCAAATCTGTTAAACCTAGATCCATTTTAATCTCGGCTTTACATTCTACCGGTTTGGTTGTAATCCAGTTTGTGAATAAGCTTTCTACCATTTCTTGTTCAACGGGGTCAATCGGATAGACCTTATCCACATTGTCTAATTTATTATAGCCAAATGCTGTTAAAATAATTTGTTTAATAAATTCACGGTCATATTTATTATGCTCATTACAAACATCTACAATATTGGCCGATAATTTTGCATAATTCTTCTCGGGTAAAGGGAAATCACCATGACTACTGCTCGCTTCAATATCAAAGCTACATATTTTAAACGGTACGAGCGTTTCTTTGTAGGGGAGTGGAATAATGTCTTTATAACTTATATAAAATTCATAATCACAGGTGGTGACTTTATTGAAGGGTTTGTTGGATTTAGACTTGGGTAAAGCAATCCAACCGGATGGACTAATTTCTTTTATATGAAAGAGCCGTAAAAGAGGTGGGATTTTGGCTTCGTATAACATGGTAGATACTCCGCCGAATATATAACCGTCCGGATCCAAATGATAATCAGGACCATCTTGTGTGTACCATAATCCTCTGATCTTTCTCATGGCTTGCTCATTTTCAAAAGAGAGCTCTATAAAGTTATATTGTTTGCCACCGTCAAATCCGTATAATTTTTTCCTTTTGATTAAACGGGATTTAGTAATGGCGTATTTGTATGAATCGCCCAAATCGGTTAATATCTGGCCAACAAATTGTGTTTTCATACTATCGTCCCATTCATCTCCGACTTTGACATAAAAGAATGGATTATAGTTTGTAACATTTATACACGCTGTTTTACCTCGTTCATTTACACCAAACATTTGGATAGTAAATACTTTTTTGTATTTATTATCACGTAGCGGTACATCTTTGGATTCGAAAGACAGGAGTTTGAAAGAGTCTTGCATTTTCTTCTTGTGATATACTCTTGCAATTTATTTTTATATTCCTTCAATTTTATTTAATATATTTCAATACTTACGCCGTTTAACGGTTTTATGTTTATTTCGCCTGTTTCTTTTAACAGTATTTCGTTTGCTACGCTTTATACTACGGTGTCTGCGTCTGCCACCTGTCATACTCAACTCTTCATTAATAAAATTCATCATATCTTTACTCGTGCGGCCTTTTTCATAAGGAATCCATTTCTTACCTTTGATTAAACCGATCGTGGGAAAACCGCTCACTTTACCAACTCCGGATTGTCTCGTTATCTTCTCGATATTTTTATTCATGACTTTGGATTCTACCGAGACAATCGCTAGATTTTTACCCTTGTAATTCTTATTAAGTGTATGAATTAAGTTTTTCCATTCAGGTGCTAAGGTTTTACAGTGTCCACACCAATTCGCATAAAATTCAATAAAGATCGGCGTACCGTTTTCGTATATTTTCAATAATTCATTTGGATCTGTTTTAACCTTTGATTTATCTATATCGGTAATTTCATCTATTTCTTTTCCATCCGCAGTAATATGCACGACTTCTACAACCATTTATACATTCTTTAGAGATTAAAATATTTAATTTTATATATATGTATAAATTGATTGTTATTCTAATTATATCTCTCTTAGGGCTATATTTTATATTTAACCCTATCAAGTTTGAACCCTTTACAAATGCGATAGATGCAAGTGGTAATGAGACCGGTAAGAAAATGACCGATAATTGCCCCGATGTACTTATTCAAAAAGGCAGTGCTTTATTTCTTTATAATTCTAAACGCGGTAATGTTCCGGGTGTAAATCCTATACAGTTTGAAAATTTAGAAGAATATGTAGAATTCACTGATTGGCAACGCAGTCAGGGAATTTTGTGTCCTGTTTTATTTTTACAACATGCCTATAATGCTCAAGGCGAACCGGTCTATAAAGCGAGACCTAGTCCGACTAATTTACAGGGCGGATTACCTGATTTTCATGTTGACCAGAATAGTTTACCGAATGGTATTATCGATAGCCAAACCATTGCCAATATAATGAACAATCCGAATATCATGCCGCCACCTTCAGCGATCCCTATACAAGGGTATGGTTCAAATACTACACCGTTAATTTATAAGACCACTGCTGCAAGTATTAGCCGAGCAAGTAATGGCGGTGACTTGGGAAATGAAACTAGTAATTTGTGTGGTACGGTGATTACCGAAAATGATAATTATCCCGGATTTAATACACCGACTTTGATTAAAGGCCCATATACTGATTTTGAGAAGAAGGCTTTTAAAGGGTTGAGTCCGAATCCGATGGACTCTAATTGGGGCGGAATGGATTTTACGGAAAAATTAGTGCAAGCGGGTTATTATAAAGACGAAGAAGTTAGTATTGTTTAAATATTGCTAATTACTTAAGTTCATCAATTTGATTATACGCAAATTCGACTATATCTAAATAGTCTTTAATAGTTTTCAGCTTATTCATATTATCTAGTGTTTCTTGCTTTGGCATTTCTATTTTATCATTGTACGACCCAAAAAGCATATTACTGGACAGGCCTATAACGAGATACAGAGTACGATTATATGCAAGACTTAAATAATCTTTACATGCTTCCTTCTTATCAACAATTTGTTGTCTTATTTCATCATTTTTACTTTCCAATCTAGTAAAAAATTCTTTGTCATCTTTAGATTGTTCTTCGGTCGTTTTCTTGTCTACGTCATCATATTTATTATCCTTAACATTTTTTTTACTACCTTTACTGTCTTTACTGTCTTTACTGTCTTTACTGTCTTTTTTTTTATCTTTACTAGAAGTCAATCCTTCAATGACTCGTACATTAAGTGTTAAGGCTTTACCAATTAAATAAATAAAAAATATGACTGCTACAATATAACCAATAGTCTTATAAACTTCGTCTGAATCCATTATATATTATACTTTCTACATTTTTTCTCAGGTTTCCACACTAATATTGGTAGGTTTAATCAAAAAGTTATAAATATTATTGATACAGGGTTTAGTCAACCGTTTGGCCTGGCCATTTTTATTGTCGCTAGTAATATCATTTAAACATTTGGGATCATTTTGTAAGGCGGTAATAAGAGCAGAGAGATTGCTAAATTTCTTCATGATTGCGATGGCGGAGGCACTGCTAACACTTGGTATTTGCGATAACATAATCTCTCCAATATTTTCAATTGTAATATTATCCCTCTTAATACGTTTACCGATGACTTGGCTATAGGATTCTTCACGTGGTTCAGCACTGTCACCACTTGTTTTAATAGTATAATGTGGTAAAGCGGTTGGTCCTTCCTTTAATAATTTTGACGCAAAATGTACAACCCATTCGGCTGTTTCCTCTAAATTATTTGTTCGATAAAGAGAGAAGCCTTTAAAATAACTAATACTTACCATAGCCGAGAGCAGGGCTTTTTTATCCGGTAAGCCTTTATACGGTTTGTAGTAGCGTAAATCACCTTCAACTACATAATAAATCTGATGATTATGTAGGTCGCATTGGTTCAATCGATAGCCTTGTTCTGCGTAACGGCCGTCACGAATACTCGCTGCTAAATCCATTAGACTCTTTCGTTCTATAATGACCTTTTCTGCGCCTTTATCATCACAAATAATGATATCGCCGAGCGGTAGACTTTCTATAGTCATTGTGATTTTATCATTGTGTTCAGCTAAATGTAGTTGGCATAAATCTTTTAATTTAATCTCTCTGCAATCTAGTTTAATAAGCATTATTTGTTAGTGCTTATTATACTCAATCTTATACTTAAATAGGTTTTTATAACATTTAACGGTAAACAATACCAGCATTGCAACCGACACTGCAACCAGGAGCGCGAGTCTTGCTTACAAACAGCTTCCACTGAGGGCAAGGGCAGCCGAGCTTATTACGGTAAACACCGGCGACAGATGCCGGAAGACCAACCGTTGGCGCCAAACCTTGTTTCTTAACTCCACCGCGAGTGTTGTTTAGTGTGCCAGCCATTTTAACACGTTTAGGAGAATTCATTAAGACCATTTTATATACAATACGCATATATTTTATTTTATATTTTATCAAAAAACACTTAAATATAATTTCATTTATTCTAAATATAACGAGAAATGGAAAATATGGATGATATGAAATCTATTTTACAAGATGGGGATGTCACTAAATGTGGCGAACAACTCATTTTTAATCCTTTTAACAATGAAAACAGTGAGATTACATTGAACGATGTTCAATCTATTCTTAAACGTTATGGTATAACTGCGCCGGTGCATAATATTGATCTATATAAACGGGCCTTTGTTCATAGTTCTTATACCAAGCGAACCCAGCACGAGAATTTGAGTAATAATATTACGATTATGCCTTGTCCACCCGATTGTCTACCTTTAAAGACTAAATCGAATGAACGGCTAGAGTTTATTGGCGACGGTGTCTTAGAATTGATTACGAAATATTATCTTTATCGCCGTTTTCCTAAAGCAGATGAAGGCTTCATGACTGAAAAGAAAATCGCTTTAGTGAAAAATGAACATATAGGAAAACTCGCTTATGAAATGCATATTAATAAATGGTTAATTATTTCTAAATATGCTGAAGAGAAGAAAATTCGGACCAATTTGAAGAAATTAGGCTGTTTGTTTGAAGCCTTTATTGGAGCGTTGTTTTTAGACTTTAATAAGATTTCTGTTAAAGACGAGGCAGGCTGGTTTCAGAATATATTTGTTACCGGACCGGGATTTCAAATGGCGCAAATATTCGTAGAAAGCGTATTTGAAGCACACGTGGATTGGACTAAAATTATTAATACTGATGATAATTATAAGAATATTTTACAAGTGAAAATTCAGAAAGAATTTAAAACGACACCTGATTATCTAGAAATTAGCCATCAGGCCGAACAAGGCTATGAAATGGGAGTATATTTGTGTCTAGGTAAGCCGATTCATCAAATGAAAATTGAAGAGAGTGTACCATTTAGTTCTTATGGATCTTTTGCCAAAATACATGAAGAATTATTGAGAAAATCGTGTGTCTTTGTATTTCTGGGCAGTGGGCTTCACAAGATTAAGAAAAAGGCAGAACAAATAGCTAGCGAGGTTAGCATTAAAGCGATTGATATGATTAATTTTTAAAGTTTATATAATATAAGATATGGCTGCTGCTCTTTTAGCTAAACTAAAAATAAATAAACCACCTGTAATAAAACAATTAGTGGAAATAAATATAAGAGGTAAAGCCGAAGGTATTGCTAAAGCCGAAGGATTGGGTGCTAAAGCCGAAGGATTGGGTGATAAAACTAAACCTGAGCAAATTATTGGTGTTTTAAAGACAAAAGAACCGGAGGTTGAAGATGAAGACGAAAATGAACCAGCTCCAGGTGCAAACGAAGTAGGAGCAAACGAAGTAGGAGCAAAAGTAATAGATGAATCCAAAATGGCGAATTTTGATCGGGATACATTTTTGAAAAGCTTTGTGAGACCGAAAGTGGTCAATACATTAGCACCTATACAAGAAGCGCAAAAGCCATTAGAACCAGCGGCGGCGGCTTTGGAAAAGAAGAAAAAAGCTACTACTCGTAAATTGAAAATAAAAGCACCGTCAGGTATTACGCAGGCCCAAGCGGAGCAAGCCCAAGCGGAGCAGGCCCAAGTGCAAGCGAAGCAGATAGAGGCTCAGCAAGGACTAGTAGATATTCTACCGGAAATAAAGCCTGCGGATGAAGAGCCTGCTGTTGCTCTTGTACCAAAAACAAAATTGACTATCCGGCGAACAAAAAAACCGGCAGTAGGTGTAAAAGAAGGACCATTGAGCATGTTAGTCATTGGTGATGCAGACATTGAAACACGACTAAGCAAAAAGACAGATGCCTTTATAACAATACCTGCATCAGCTTACTACATGAATAATAGAGAAATATTTATTAACTTCATGTTCTCCCTCTTTAGCAAGTATAAGAAAAAGTTAGCCGATGAAGCGGCCGCACCAGCAACTTGTCCGGGTGGCGGCGACGGTGATCCAAATGAATTTTCACTCATGACCCATCAACAGATTGTGAGGGATTATCTCAATGTATATACCCCTTATCGTGGTCTATTACTTTATCATGGTCTGGGTTCAGGTAAAACCTGTTCATCAATCGCCATCGCCGAAGGCTTGAAAACGAGTAAACCGGTTATTGTGATGACACCTGCTTCGCTCCAAGTAAACTATCGCGAAGAATTAAAAAAATGCGGCGATGAATTATACCGAAAGAATCAATTCTGGGAATTTATTCCGACAAAAGGCCCTGAATCTTTAGAGTTAGTAGAGACCTTGTCTAATGTCTTATCTATTTCAGTCGACTATATAAATAAAAAAGGTGGTGCCTGGTTAATTAATATGACCAAACCGTCGAATTACGATGAACTGCCGCCAGCGGATAAACTAAAATTAGATGAACAAATCGATCAAATGATTATGCATAAATATCGTTTTATTAATTATAATAATCCTCGTTTAAAGGCTAAAATAGCTGAATTAAGTAAAAATAATACAGTAAATCCATTTGATAATTCGGTTGTCATTATTGATGAAGCCCATAATTTGGTTGGCCGTATTGTGAATAAACTCGGTAAGAAAAAAGATGCCATAGCTTTAACCCTCTATACGCTCCTAATGAAAGCCCAAAATGTCAAAATCGTATTATTAACCGGTACGCCGATGATCAATTTTCCAAATGAAATTAGTGTTCTCTTTAATATTTTGCGGGGACTGATTACCTCTTGGTCTTTTAAATTAGATATTATAGAACAACGACAGATTAATACCGCCTATTTTCAATCTCTCTTTAAAAGCACAGTGCTCGGCGGTAATATAGTCGATTTAATTGAATATAAACCTTCTTCCACCACATTAGTAATCACTCGTAATCCTTTTGGCTTTGTGAATAAAGCTGCCGTCAAAGATAATAGCTATGCCGGCGTAAAATTAGAGTTAGGTGAACGTGGCGAAATTAGTGATGCCACATTTATAGAACTAGTGACACGCATTCTCAAGAAGAATAATATAAAAGTGCAACCGAATAGCGTAGCAGCACATGAATATAAAGCCTTACCAGATAACTTGGAAGAATTTAAAAATTATTTTATTCAAGCGAATGGAGAGATGAAAAATCCAGGTATGTTCAAACGCCGCATTCTCGGTTTAAATTCTTACTTTCGCAGTGCCCAAGAGAGCTTAATGCCAAAGTATTCTAAACAAAATCCTTCTGATTTTCAAGTGATTAAAATTGAGATGAGCGACTTTCAGTTTGGTATTTATGAAGAAGCTCGTATTCAAGAGCGGAAAATAGAGAAAGATAATGCAAAGAAGAAAAAGGTGAAGAAACCTGGTGTAGATGGTTTATATGAAAATACCGTCTCCACGTACCGGATTTTTTCTCGTGCCTTTTGTAATTTCGTTTTTCCTCGTCCGGCTATTGCTCGTCCGATGCCTGATAAAAAGAATAAAATCGGCGAAGAAACAGACTTGGAAGGAGCCATTACAAGCGATAAAATAGATGAAGATACTTTGGATGCCTTATCCGATGCCGAGAAAGCCAGCAAAGATGAAGCGCTAGATGATTTGGATGAACTCGAAGCGGAAAGCACCGGAGCACTTGCAGCGCCGATGGGCGCAACTTCCGCACCCGCCGGAAAAATCGCTTATAAAGATCGTATTCAAAATGCGCTCAAGGCTTTAGATCAGAAAAAAGAGAAATATTTGACGCCAGAAGCTTTACAAGTCTATAGCCCGAAATTTCTTAATATTTTGGAAAACATTCAAGACGATGGACATCAAGGCATTCATCTGATTTACACACAATTTCGCGCCCTAGAAGGTATCGGTATCTTAAAATTGGTCTTGGAGGCAAATGGGTTCACGCAATTTAAAATAAAAAAAACAGGTGAAACATGGCAGCTGGCTATACCGGAAGAAGATATGGATAAACCGACTTTTGCTTTATATACCGGTACGGAGACTCCGGAGGAAAAGGAAATTATTCGTAATGTGTTGAATAATGCTTGGAAATATGTACCGGAAACGATTGTGCGGAAATTAAAAACAATTGCGCCAAACAATACGATGGGCGAGATCATTAAAGTGTTGATGATTACCTCCTCCGGAGCCGAAGGTATATCGTTAAAGAATGTGCGTTATGTCCATATTACTGAACCTTATTGGCACCCCGTCAGAATTGAACAGGTGATTGGCCGAGCCAGGCGTATTTGCAGTCATCAAGAATTACCAGTGGAACTGCGGACGGTGACGGTCTTTTTGTATTTAATGACCTTTTCTAAAAAACAATTGGCGAGCGACGATACGATTGAATTACGATTGCATGATAAGAGCCGTAAAGATGACGTGACACCGGTATCGACCGACGAAACTTTATACGAAATTGCGACCGCAAAAGAGTCAATTGCAACGAATATTTTAAAAGCAGTGAAAGAGGCCTCTATTGATTGTGCGCTCCATTTAAAATCGAATGCATCGGAAAAACTCCAATGTTTTGCATTTGGTTCTAATGACGCAGCTAAATTCGCTTATGAACCATCTTTTGCCGAAGAACAGTCAGATGCTATTGCGGATAAAAATAAAAAAGAAGTGACATGGAAAGCAAAACCATTGGAATTGGATGGCGTGAAATATGCGCTCAACCCGAAGACGAATGAAGTCTATGATTACGATAGCTATGTTAATGGGAATCCAGAGAAAGTGGCGGATTTAATTATTACAGGAAAAGGCAAAGAGGCAAGGGCGGAACTCCGATTTATTTTGCGCCCTTGAAGGGTTAAACTATAGCTTAGATCTTTTCAAATAAATCATAATGTGATCCATTTGAGTGTTTCAAATAAATATTCTTTTCATACATTTTATCTTCGGGGATGATGACTGGTTCATCAAATAATAATTCTTCACCGCCGGATGTCAGGTTAGTTTTAAAATCATAAATATGTACATTTACCTTCAAAATTTCTGATAAAACATGAGGTAATAGATCAGACATGTCATTATTCCATTCGCTGTTTTTTCTGACAATATCGGTATATTCACTAATATTTTCAGAATCAATATTATCTTCAATAAAATCTTCGTAGGCCTCTAGATTGTCTTCGATATGCGCTGCTGCGTCACCTCTTAGGCGTAAGATTGTTTTCTTAGTGATATCGGCTTTAATAAAACAATTAAATAAACAATTGCCGTCCTCTGGAATTTTTATTAAATCAAAGTTATGATCGTCGAACATAAATTGTCCTTTGGGTTTGGTCCACACTAGAACAAAACTCGTATTTCCTAAATCATCATAACAGATTCTTATACGAGAATTAGTCTCATCATTCAAACCGGCCTTTATTATCTCATGATTTATTCTGAAATCATTTAGAGTTAAAGGCGTTTTGGACATATCCTCCATATATTTTCCCGTGACATGTTTATCATCTTTAATCGGATTTAATCGGCTCGTTATTGTTTTCAATGCAACACGCTCACCACCAATTTTGGCTCTGTAACCCGAAAGGATACGTTGTATTTCTTCCGGAGACTTATTTGTGCATTTAACCACTTTATAGTAATATTCGATCGGCTGTTCTAGATCTTCTGATGTTCTCGGGCGTATTTTGGATAAATCAATATCAGCCTTGCCTTTATTTTCACTCTTATTCCACTCATATTTAATATCATCCAATACGCTTTGATCAATAATACCGTTCATACCCGCTACGGTTTTGGAGACATTTTCTAAATCACAGACGCCCTTATAAATATCTTCTGGTCCGTAAAATATCGGCAAGGGAATACCTTTCTCTAGAAATATACTTTTGAAAGACGCGCATAGACGTTTGATCATTTGCGATATATCTTCTTGTTTTGTAATAGAGCATTCCTCCCACTTTTTCTCAGCAACACCAAAGAAAGACTTTCTGGTTACTGTATCGCTGGAAATAAACGCTTTTGTAAAAGGCATTTCCGGAGTATAATAAGTCATTGCTCTATCAATACAATGATGGCCAGAGAGAAAGAAGGTTTTATCTTTCGCATACCTTTCCTTTAATTTTTTTACTATGTTCAGTTCACTATTGTTCAATTCCGGAAAACAGGTGCTACAAGTGTCTTCGTAACACTTATCTTTCTCTTTTTCAGAATTTTTACAATTATTTTTTTTAAATTGTCTATGCAGAGGTACTGGACTATCACTCATAGAGAACACGTGATAGGCATCACCGTTGATGAGTAATACACACGAATTAGGTATCGTTTTAACCATATTTCTAGCTTCTTTGTATTGATCAAATTTCATCCACGGTAATGGACACAAAATATAATCTTTTGTATTAATTTCTAATTGTCCATTAATATAAGACGCCAGAATATCTTCAGTAGTTCGCCATTCCATATTGTTAAAAGGCATGGAACGCATAAACAAATAATTTGATAAATCGTATTCGTTCTTTAATTTGTTGATCCGGCCGTTAAAATTTTTTTTGTAAAGAGGGTCTGATATGATACCTTCTACATGAGCGTCGATTAAAATCGGATAAATTTTGTTCAATATTTCTTTTTTTAATTGAGTATAAATATGTCTCATGAAGAGTGGGAAGGTTTTCTGGGCTTCATCACAATAGACTTTTACGCTGTGGAGTTTATTCAGACTTAACCAACCCTTAATAATTTTTTGAATAATTATTAATCGGGTTTTGTTTGCTAGTCCACTAATAAGTCGTTGATTCTTATGCATGGCGCGAAATATATAGCCATCTGCATCTTTTGAGTCATCCTTTTGCCCATGTAAATTAGGCATGTCATTTATGCCACGTTTTGTCAAAATAAAATCCATAAATCCTTCGGCCGCTTTGTTTGCTTGATTAATACGAGGCTGGGAAATATAAATACTTAGGACATTTGGATGATCGTCTATATCTTTTTCAATTAATTTGGCCATTTCAATAGTTTTTTTCCCTTGTTCCGGTTTAGAAACGATACATGGTATATTATCGTTTCGGCCTTTTACATTGTACGGCAATGTTTTACCTTTCTTTGCTGAATTACGCGGTTTCTTGGCGACAATAGTAGACGTTTCTTCTACAGGATTTTGCATTTTAAACTTATCGTGTGTGTTATATGATATATTTCATAAAAAAATATCGATTCAATTTTTTATGAATTACTTTTTAATTAAATCCTTTTAAAACAAAACGTTTCTTCCTCTGATGTTTTTTGTTTGACTTTTTCCTTTGTCGCTTCATCAGGTGATTCTTGTTTTTTTAAACCAGGTCTCGCTGAACCAGTCATTTTTACTACTTTTACTAATGTCCAACCTGCATCGGCATGAATTTTTTTTGTAGCATCCGCTAAAGGGTAAACTTTATCTGATTTAAAATTTTTTACACTCCAACAACTCACTCCTTCTGGTTTTAAACGTCCAAGACAATCAATAATAACTGGTTTAAGCCATTTTTCAACCCAGTCCTCCCATTTTGTATAAGAAGTTGTAGATTGATTTGTTTCATCTGTATACATTTCCAAGTTGAAATAAGGCGGGCTTGTAAGGACCATGTCAAACAGTTCCTGCTTGGCAATATCATTTACTAATGCTATTTCGGCAGTTTTATTAAGAATAAGGGCACGAGAACGATCGGTGGCAGGAATGGCCTCGTCCGCTAATATATTGGCTAAACCCATCGCAGTATTTTTATCAGGTTCACAACCTAGATAATAAGTATCATTTGCAGCTGCAAGACATCCTAGCATGCGACCACCCCAGCCAGTACAAGGATCTAAAACACGCTTTGAATTAAAGTATTGTATGAGTGCTTTTGATGTTATTGCTCGGTATTTGGTTACACTACCTAGCCCTGCAGTTATTGTAATCATTCGTCTAATTTCACTTTTATAGGGCGTAGAATGCATTAATATATTCGCATGTAATGCTTTTTCTAAAACGGCTTGTGTAATGATATTGCGAACAGATTTTCCTTTGTAATTTTTAACATCATAGAAATGAGGCATATGATGATCTAATATATTATGACCTGGACGCGTGCGCGTGTCAATAGTTATAATCTCGTTATTGACAATAACTTCTTTTTTCACCAATGCTGTCCAATCTTTTTTCCGATAGGCAAGTTCATATACATCTAGTAGTATTGTATCTGGACATTTCATTAATTGTTGAGCCAAACTGCTAATGATTGTATGAATTTGCGGTTCCTTTTCTATAGTTAATTCTCTTTTATTGATGGCTTCTTTAGATTCATGATAAGCTTTATTAGTCAAAAGCTTTCGTAAAGCAAATTGCTTGTTTATAAAATTTGATAATTCTATTTCGGCAGACATTATTTAATGATTTGATTATGTAATATATTGATAAGTCTATAATATTATTCAATTTTTTATATAAATTTTTGTATAATTTTACAAAATTATAAGAACAACCGGTAAATGATCGGAACCATAATTAGAAAATTGTTGGATAATGTCATGACCGTAATCATTGATGACTTTACCGTTTTTACGATGTGTTTCAAAACCTTTTAACATAATATGATCAATACACAATTTCTTTTCAATATAATAGGTTGGCTCATTATTATATGATGTCAAATAATAGTCTTTTATTAAACTATACAGCCTAGATTTACTAGTATAATGTTCATTAAAATCGCCGCCAAGAATAATATGTTTATTATTGATTAACAATGGTTCAAGCTTTTTTATTTGTTCCAAACGCTTTGATTGAAATACATCGTCTAAATGCACATTCATAATTAATATCGGATTTTCTTTTTTTTCTTTTAAATGACATTGTATTGCTAAACCAACATCTAAATCAATCGAATAATGTACGGGAGAAAACATGTTTTTTCTTATTAAAATAACATTACCACTATAATTTCGCTTATTTTTCTGCCAATGAATATATTTACCTCTAATTAAATGATAAGTTGTGTGAAACTCACTATTTAATAAATTATATTCGGATTGCATGACTTCTTGTAGGAGTATTATATCAGCATCCGCTTGTTTCAAGGTAGCAATAATACGCTCTTGTCTTTTTTGCCGATTAAATAATAGTTGTGAGGGTATCATGGGATAGTATCTCTCTTGAATAAATTCATTCGCCAATATATTCCAAGAGAGAATTTTCATATTATTATAAAAGAATATTATAATATGAAGGGTACGTTGAAACGAAGCCGGCGGCGGCTCCGGAGGTCGCATATTGGAACCAGAAAAAAGGATATTAAAATATCGAGTATACCCTCACGCGATAAAGATATTAAAGCTATTATTGATATTGCAGCAGTCAAGCATAATCTTAATGTATTACGTAGTCACGCCAAAACGGATGTAATGCCAGTTTTGAAAGCCGATGGATATGGACACGGATTATTAGAGATGGCAAAAATTGTGCGAGGCTTCGGAACAAAGTATATTGGTGTTGCCACATTAGGTGAAGCCATCATGCTGCGAAAAAATGGTGATAAAGGTCGTGTATTAGCCTGGCTCTTTGATATTGATGGCCCTGAAATAAAAGATGCAATGCATTTAGACTTGGATATTGCCATTTGCGATGAAACTATAATACAGAAATTTATTAAAATGATACCATTGGGTTTGACGAAAAAAATTAAGGTCACTATGTTCGTTGATACAGGTATTAATCGCGCGGGCATTACTTATGAGAAAGCTTTTGAGGCTTTTCAGGAAGTCAATAAATGCGACAAAATAGAACTCGTCGGCATGATGTCGCATTTAGTTATCTCTCAAGAAAGAAACAATCCTATCGTCAATGAACAACTACGAAAATTTCGTGAGTTGCGTCAACGGTTGGCTGATATAAATATCAAACCACCTTTAGTGCATATTGCCAATACGAGAGCCTGTTTCAATTACGATGTTTCTGATTTTACTTTAGCTCGCTCCGGAGGCGGAGTATATGGTATGCCGAATGATAAGAGAGAACCAAAACTGAAATTGGCAATGACAATGATGTCTTATATTATCCAATTAAAAGATGTGAAAAAAGGGGCAGGTATCGGTTACGATTGGACTTATAAGGCACCTCGTAATATGCGGATAGGAATTATACCTATTGGCTATGCTGATATGATTCCCAAAAAAGCTTCCAATAAGATGTATGTTTATATTAACGGCGTTAAACGGAAATTACTAGGTTTAATAAGCATGGATCAAATCGTTGTCGAGGCAAAAGAAAAGGATAAATTAAATGATCGAGTTTATATTTTTGGTAATGGAAAGAATTGCCCTCAAACGATATATGATGTAGCGAAATGCGGTAATTCAACGCCTTACGAGGTTATATGCCATACCGGTTATAGGGTTGATCGCACTTACAGTTAAAAGCATTGAACAAGAGATTGACTTCAGACGAAATGGTCAGAAGCAGCGTTATATTTATAGCTCTGGCGAGTAGAGTCACACATATTCGGGGTATCATTATGAAACACCATTCTAAAACGATTAATACTATATTCGTCTGCCATAAGAGATCTATTGTACATAAATAGAGCAGAAATAATGCAGTGCATAATATATGACACATTCGGTTGGATACATAAATCCGGCATAGTTTGTAAGCAAGCGTTTTGATTATCTTCTTATTGCAGCACGGATTTCGTTTTTTTAAGAGCGTATACATTTTCAATTTAATTTATGATGTCTAATAGCTACATAAATTAATAAATTTCAATTTTTTATATATTTGTTGGTTAATAGATCTAGTATTTGATTCTGTTTATTCATAATATTAGTCAACATCTCTTTCATGGTATCATATTCTTTATTCTGTTCCCTATCCTCAACCGGTTTCTTCTTTAAGAGTGACATGAAATCTGATTGAATAGGCTCTGCAAGTTTCAACGGCTCTGCAAGTTTCAACGGCTCTGCAAGTTTCAACGGTTCTGCAAGTTTCAACGGCTCTACGAGTTTCAACGGTTCTACGAGTTTCAACGGTTCTACGAGTTTCAACGGTTCTACGAGTTTCAACGGTTCTGCGAAATTCACTTTTTTACGAGGATTATTCATAAGTTCTTTTTCTTCAATTTTGATATCCTCGCCTATTTTCAATTGAATATTATCTGCTGCAAATACCTCTTTTTTCTCCTGTACTTGACCATTTTGTACCTGGCCATTCTGCACCTGGCCATTTTGTAACCATTTACTAGCCGCTGTTTTGTCTTGTGTTTCCATTACCATATTTAATTGTTTCTCACGTAGAGCAATCTGCTCTGCTAATATTTTCTCCATCTCGGAACCAAGTGGGGTATCGGCTTTATCCGCAAAATCTATTTTTGCAGGCACCGGTTTACTATTGAATTTTTCGAAATCATTCTGTTTCTGTTTCAATTCATTTTCAAATACTTTCTGCCGTTGTTGAGAGATATCAGAGGCATTGTATTTTGGTAAGGTTTCAATATCTATTGCATTTGATGACGACATAAATTTGCTCACATTTTGCACTATATCCCCGATAACCCGTTTATTTAAATTGACTAATTGGTCGGTTGACGTAATCGATTCGCCAATGACTGCGACTTTTCGATCAAAATCTATTTTAACTAGATTGGCTTTTGTTTCCGGAATAGAGTTAAATGTTCCATTATCACAGAGCAGTTTCCAAATCATACCTTTATTTTGATTAGAGGTAAATTGTGCGTATATATCTTTTGTTTGTGAATCCATTATAAATAATAAATATTGGGTTATTTTTATATTATTTATAATGCTAAAGCATAGGGCATCGCTAAAGCATAGGGTTGAAATACTTATCCCGCATCTTTTCCATCGCAGCATCACTGATTTTAGTATTTTTAAAGAACGTATAATTATGTGTATCTCTCAACAGTGTCACAATTAAGTAGAGTGAATACATTCCGCATTCCGTATTACCTTCTTGATGAGCAAAAGGAGCATTCTGGTCTAACTTCAATTCTATATTCAGATCACCGGCTTGGCCAAGAACACGGTCACAAAATATTTTAATTTGGTCAGGCATTTTCGTCCCATTACTATCAAAAAAGAATATAAATCTCTTCTTCAAATTAATAAAAAGTGATATCCAGTGTGCTCCGCCTTTATTATGTGGGTCTGTATTAAATATGATACCGATTTTATTAATACCATCTTTTATATGTTTACTTAAATCAAAATTACACAATTCGTCCCATACGCATTTATCATCATAAATATGTGTATCAAAATCTATCGGCGTAGGACCAATGAACCGAAAACAAGGATAAGTATGCTCATATTGTTTCATTACTTTTTCAATATCTGTACTATTTAACCATGTATTATGGTTTTCTTTCCATTTGTCAGGCGATTTTGGGGCAAAGGTATATGTCAATAATTCATCGGCTAAATTGTTATCCATAAATTTCTGCTTTAACCAGCAAGCTTCTGTATGACATGCGTTTTCCATTTTCGCTTTTAAACTATTCCAAATATCACGTGGATTTGTCTCTGTAATAGGCATATCTCGGTGCCGGGCATTCCAAAGATTTTTCATTTTAATAAGATCGGCTTCACTATAACAAGTAAATTTATTCAATTCATTCATTTCATCATTCTTCTTTTTAGGAGCACATTGGGCTTTTTTAAATGCTGCCGCCTTCTTTGCTTTATTATCGCCGCCATTTATTCTCCTTTTGATTGTTTTGCGACCTTTCATATATTTGCGTGATTTATAGAACCGGTATTTTTTTCGTGTTTTATTACGCACCTCATTTACTTTCATCCCTACTGATATTTATTGAGATAAATCTTCTTCCTTATTTTTTTTAACTTTAGTCTTTAATTTTACACCCTTTGTTTTCAAATTGGGTGTTTTCAAATCAATTTCCAATTTTACAGGAATTATTCTAAATTCAGTAGAGGAATTATCGTGTTTGGTAATAACATAATTATCTAAACTAGCCATTTGTATAGTTTTTTTCATCATTAAATCATTTGCTTCGTTTATGGTAAGGTTTTCGGCTCCGGAGTCTAAATCATTTAAAACATCATCTATAATTTTATCTGACTGCTCTTCTTCATCTGCATGTTTTATGTGTTGTTCTTGTATAATATCTTTCTTATCGATTACTTGAAAATAGTGCATGGCTGTATTTACAAACCTGTTATACATTTCCTTAAGTTCTTGTGTTGGCGAGTCATTATCATCTTTTATCAAATCTTTGAAGAGAGATACTAATCGTTTCCGGTAAAATTTCACGTTCTTCTTGTTATCCTTCGTGTTATCGATCAATTGTTCTCTCTTCTTTATCAAACTCAAGTACATTGGATTAGAGAAAAAAGCTAAAGTGGCATTATCAGCATCATTAGAGAGATTGAAATCCGGTACTATTATCTCTTCATCGATGTCATTTAATAATGTATCGTGTTCTGTATCTGCAGTCGTTATACCCGTTTTACTTGCACTTGTATCTTCCATTTACATTATATGATTTATAAAAAATATAATGTAAAAACGTACTGAATAAATGTTTATCTAAGAAAGTTCCTTTATTTGATACCGTGTGAAATTATTAAAAAGATTAATACCATTATCCTTTGGCGCCGGATCAAATTGGTCGAATTGGCCTTTTTCAAAGAGAGATGGAAATGGTTGCATGACATTATCATTTGATGGAACTTTTACTTCATACATATCGCTATATCTAGAGGGAATATATGTAGACTGCGCTGCTCCACGTTGAAGTGCGAAGAATTGATTCCTTAGTCGTGATTCGTCATTCACATTTGTAGCAAACCCGGCCCAAGGCGCCGCATGAGCATTTCCAGGATTAAAAGTATCCGAAATATTATACGTTGGTAAAACGTTAATAGATACGGTAGGAATAGGTCGTCTATCGAAAATAGGCATCATCGAATATTTGGTTGAAAGAGGGCGAATATCGAACTGGGGTTGTAATGCGTTGGATGGAATATTTCGGCTTGATACACGTTCATTTAATTCTTCTGTTCGAACACTTCCTTGTCTAATGCGATCCATTATATATTGAAAAAACATTTTATTTATTTATTTTAATAATCGGCGCATAGTTTTAATTCTTCGGGCACGTTTTTTCCTAGTATTAGGTAAACGATCACGCTTTAAAAATTCTTCTAAATAAGACGAGAGTTTTTTACTAACAATGATGTCTGTCTTCTCTTCCAAGTCGCTTTTATTTGCAACTCTATAATTATACTGTTTCATAAAAGAGATCATAGTGCTAATAAATTCTGATTCACTAATCTGAGCTTGCCGATTTTTATTTAATACTTCTTGATAGTATCTCTCTGCCATCTCTTTGTAGGGCATTGAAAAGTGATATGGTTTAATGTTTATATAAAATACATTTTCTTTATCCATTAAAGGATGGTATAGATCGTCTACAAAACATATCTCTGAATTTGATGGAATATCCGTACAACTGATTAAATCAGCGACGCTTTTCTCATGACTAGTACGTTTGGGTTCTATCTGTTTTCCATTGATCTTATAGGCCGCTACAATATTATCAAATACTTTATACCCCATTTTCTTGTCGAAATAGTCGCTAATCATTTTAGTCCAATGTTTGCCACCCTGATTGTTCGTATAAATAATGATTTTATTACAGACTTTATTCATTTTTTTTCTATGAATAAAATCTATCATTTTAAATATATTCGGGCGAAATGATTCAGGGAAAGTATCAAGAAGCTCAAAAAATTTGTCATTGAATAAATTATTTCCATAAAAATGTTCTAATGCGTCCCAAAAAATACTAATTTCAGTAAAACAGCCTAAGGTTTCATCTAGATCAAATACAACTACTTTATAAGGTTTATTATTTGTAATGGACATGTCTGACACGTGTGTACTAATATATGATAATATATTTTTTAAGTAAAAAATAAGTGAGACAACAAAGAGCATTAATAACCAAAATATATTTCTTTTGATAAAAAGAATAATCTTATTCATTTTATTATCTTATGATATTTATATTTGATGAAACTCCTTCATAAAGATTATGTAGATATATTGAAATATTACAAAATAGATGTATCTACTATGAAGAAGAGAGATATAAAAAAAAAAGCCGAGCATTTATTAGCCACTAAATTATGCAAGTGCATTAAAAGTATTAAAAAAAGGGTGAATACTAGTGAAAGTAAGGCCATTGGGATATGCTATAATAGTGTTATCAAACAGAAAGGATTGAAAACATTTAAATTTAAATGCAAGAATGGTGCACGATTTTTACCTAAAAAAGGGACACGTAAATTGACTGTTATTAAATTGTAAACCTATACATTGTCGTAAACCTATACGTCTAAAACGCACCAATTTCATTATTGATAAATATTATATGTTATCAGGCAAATGCTTCTCGTCTATATATATTATTTATTTGGTTCTTCTATCTCTCATCATTTTTCAAATCATTCTGCTTTTATCTACTGCTGTGAAAGGTATATATAAATATTTCTTCATGAAAGAGTTGAATTTATTGGAACGTTATGGCGGGGAAGGCAGTTGGGTAGTTATTAC
>Ga0209353_10000077_pt1 | contig 54230 bp, 40 predicted proteins | sample LauGreSpBDMM15SD_2_FD_187561 | JGI IMG/M metagenome (GOLD analysis project Ga0209353, IMG submission 187561) | Freshwater lake microbial communities from Lake Michigan, USA - Sp13.BD.MM15.SD (SPAdes) (version 2) | ecosystem: Environmental > Aquatic > Freshwater > Lake | place: Lake Michigan... | reverse complement strand
CCTTTAACGAAGATGTCGTTAGACGGCAAGGTACCTTTAACGAAGATGTCGTTAGACGGCAAGGTACCTTTAACGAAGATGTCGTTAGACGGCAAGGTAAAGCTTTTCTTGATAATTTTAAAATCCAGCCTTAAAATAAAAGGCTGTTTTTTCATCAAAATCATCTGGTTTTTGTGTAAAACATTCAAAAAATTTATCGTTTATTAATGTAATTGGATTGGGTAAGTTAAATATTTCTTCTGTTCCATTTATTAATCTTCCATCATGAATATATTTTTTTTCACTAGCATCACTAGAACTATCAATACTAGATAAAGTATCAGTAGAATCTTTTTCTTTTTCTTTAGAATCTTTTTTAGTATTTTTTTGTGATAAAGAAGTAGATGAAAGGGTAGAATAAGAATCGGAAGAATCGGAAGAATCGGAAGAATCGGAAGAATTAGAAGAATCAGAAGAATCAGAAGAATTTGAAGAATCGGACGATGAACTTTCATCTTCTGGTATTAATTCTCTTGGATATAAAGAAATAATCCAATCAAACAGATCTTGAGAAATATAAAGATCTAAGAGTGATGTAAGAAAATAATGTGGGTCATATACTTCATTGTAATTAAATGGAACATTAATATCTTCTGTATCTTGTGACTCTAAGTCCTCTTCTTTTATAATAGTTTTATGTTCCTTATGATCATATTCAAATGATCCAGTAATAAATTTATTAGGGTAACTATCTGGAATTTTATTTGAATATACCATTGCAAATTCAAAATCCCAGGCTTTACAAATAACACCAACATTTGGAATGTAATATTTCTTATCTTTTATTTCATAAACAAAATATCCACCAGGAGTAATTGTATTATCTATTAATATATTTCCATAATGAAAATCGTTATGCATCATACGATAATGATGTTGTATAATTGACATAGTATATAACATTTGAAAAACAACAACTTTCCATTCTTTATCAGATATTTCTTTATCTTTTTCATAAGTATCAAATACCCAATTGTCTAAACTACCACCTTCTACAAATTCTGATATCAACATATTCGAATGTGTTCTAATTTTTTCTTCTACTTCGAGACGTTTTAAATTTAACATTTTTAATGCCCTGCTTTTATTACTTACTTTTTGAATACCTAAATAATAAGCAATATGAGGTGAGATCATCTTGTTAACTACATTATCAGTTAATTCTTTTAGTATAACATTTTCTAAATTAGAAGGGTGTTCTTTTTTATCGTATTTTGTTTCTACAGGAACAATTTTTAACCCATAGCGAATACCATTTGTTTTTTCAGAATTTTTATTAAAAGCTTTAAATGGATATCCTTTAACTTCAGATGTATTTTTCACCTTGATAAGTTGTGAGAAATCATCTAACCCAAAACGTTCTTTGTTTTCATCAAAAAAGATTCTTTTCTTTTTAATTTCATGGCGAATATTTTTAAGATGTTTTATCTTGTCATCTATTTTAAATTGTAGCTTAGGTGATTTGTTTTTTGATGACATATGTAAATAGTTATTTTTATTTTTTATTTTAGTTTTAAAAGTATAACGCAAAACTTTTTTAAAAAAAGTTTATAAAAAAACTAAATAAACTTTAAAAAACTTTTAAAATTATTATTGGCGGTTATATTTATATTTTTATTTGTTAATAATTATTAATAACAATGAGTAAAATTGTTCAAATTAAGATTTTTAATGATATTTTAGATCAATTTTTAGATTATTTAGAAAATAATTTTTCATTTTTCAAATCAGATATAATATTTATAAAAAGCACTGTTGAATTTATTAGAAAAAGTAATCCTAGATTAGTCGTAGAACAATACATGGAATATATTGGTCCATATAAAGAACGTGTTTTTAATTGCGATGAGAACTTTTTTCTAAATTTAGATTTGCAAGAGTCTGGGATAAATGTTGAAGATCAATTATTTGGTAATAAAATACGTAAGATATGGCTATCGAATGATATAGTTGATCAGCAAAAAGCTTATATTTGGTTATATTTTCACAAGTTATTAAAAGCTGGTATACAATGTATACAATAATTTACATTATGCGGTAATCTTTTTAATCTATTTTATATAAATAAAATAAAAAGGATTAAAGTAATTAATGGAATTTTCTGTTGAATTTATAAAAGACGATTTAAAATCTACTTTAACAAGGTTTTTTACTGAAATAGAGTTAAGTTTTGATGATATATCAAAGGAAAATATACATAAATTAAAATGTTTTTTAAAAAAAATAGAAAAAGATGAAGAATTTACAAAATTTATTAAAAATACATTTGATATTTTAAAAAAATACGAAGATAAAATTACATATATAGCAACTACTACACAAAAGTTAAAAACCTGTGATTTTGATTATTTTTTACAAGAAGTGGTTTTATTCGATGATATATTAGATTTTAAAGTTTTTATAAAAGAAAATAAAAATACAAAAAAGACTATTGTAGACTATATTAATAATATTTATATGGCTATATGTATTTTAGAATTTGGATTAGAAAAAACAGCTAAAAATTTTAATGAAATGTTTACTTTTGTTAAAAATATAAATAATTTACGTAATAAAAAACAAGAACAAGAAAATAATGATTATAATGAAAATGCACCTAAACAAGGTAATAGAAGTGGTATAAAAGTTGATGATATAATTAAAGATTTTGGTAATATGAATTTTGGTAATATTGACTTGAAAGATATAGAAAAATTACCTACTAGTTTATCAAATAGTTTAGAAGGAATTATTGATTTAAATAAGGGTTTATCTTTTATAGATCAAGTTAGTAACATGAATAAAAATGGCGAAGATTCAAATGGTGAAAATTCAAATGGTAATCCTCTATTAGATGGTGGTTTTGGTGATGTTTTTAAATCTTTAATGCAAAATCAAGAAATAATGAATATAGCTTCAGAATTAACTAATGATATACAAAATCAAAATATAGATCCAATTAGTTTACTTACTTCTTTAATGTCAGGAAAAACTGATGATAAGTTACAAGGTTTTGTAAATAATATTAGTACAAAATTAGAAGAAAAAATTAATACAGGAAAAATTGATAAAACACTTTTAGAAAAAGAAGCTACTAGTATTTTAAATAAATTTAAGACTCAAACTCCAACTCAAACTCCAACTCAAACTCCAAATCAAACACCAAAACAAAGATCAAGGCAAAGTCCAAAACAAAGATCAAGGAAAAGTCCAAAACAAAGCCAAGGTCAAAGTCCAAATGTAAAAAAAGAAGAATTTGAAGGTTCAGTAGAATCAATAGATTAACGCGTACCTTGCCGTCTAACGACATCTTAGTTAAAGGTACCTAGGTACTTTATTAATTTTTTATTAAATATTTATTTAATAAAAATTTTTTTAATATAATATAATAATGGCAATTGTTTCTGATCCTTTTTGGTATAATAATATAAGTATTTTATGGAATAAAGATAGATTAACTGAATTTTTTCCAACACAAGATCATACATTAGAAGAGAAATTTAATGCTATAGTCCGACTTTCAATTTATTGTTTTATAATATTATTTTTTAATAAAAACGATACAAGATACATATATTTACCATTTGGTACAATGCTTTTAACTTATTATGTATATAGTAATAGAGAAATAGAAAATTTTGATAATTCTGTATCAGAAAACATAAAAAATGTTAAAAAGGAAACTATATTTGATAATAAATCTCAATTAATACCTCAAGAAAAAAAAGATGTGGTATTAGATAAAAATAAAACTTTAAAAAGTTGTACAAAACCTACAATTGATAATCCTTTTATGAATGTTACTATGAAAGATTATTTTAATATAGATCCATCAACGCAAAAAATGGTTGATAGACCAGAAGCATGTGATATTAATGATCCATCTATTAAAAAAGATATTAAACAAGCATTTAATAATAATTTATTTAAAGATGTAAATGATATTTTTGGTAAAATGAATTCGCAAAGACAATTTTATACAATGCCTTCTACTACCATTCCAAATGGTCAAAACGAATTTGCGAAATGGTTATATTTAAATCCAAAAACATGTAAAGAAGATCAAGATTATTGTAATCCTTATGAAGATTTGCGTGCAAAAAGACCAGTTGTATATGAACCTACTAAAAATCCAATTAAATAAACTTAAACTTTTTTTAAAAAAGTGTAGGTACCTCTACCGTCTTCGATGTTAATCGGCAAGGTACCTCTACCGTCTTCGATGTTAATCGGCAAGGTACCTTTAATGAAGACGTCATTAGACGGCAAGGTACCTTTAATGAAGACGTCATTAGACGGCAAGGTACCTTGCTTTATTTAATAAATTTCCTATGATAAAATAATATATAAGCATCTTTTGTTAATAATTTTTCATTTTCTATTTTACTAACATCTCCATCATTAAACAAATACCAATTTTTATTCAAGTTTTTACAACATGAATAATAGTGACCAGATTGTGAATTTCCAGAGTGATAATTAATTGCATATAAAGAGTAAATATAATTATTTGGATCTTTTTTATCTTTTGAAATATAATCTGTAAGATTTAAATTATCAAAAGGAAAATCAATATTTGTATTAATTTTAGAACCATTGTTTTTAAAACGATTAAAATGAATAATTAAATAATTAGGAAAAGACCAAATTTTATTTTCTTTTTTACATCCAGTTTTTTTACATTTTTCACAATTCCAGGAATTTATCGTTTCAATTTCGTTAAAATAATTAAATAAACATTCGTTTAATGAAATAGAATTATGTTCAGGTATTGTTAAACTAATAGAATTATAAGGTTCAAAAATATTTTCTTTAACATTACAATGATTACAAATAATATTATTATAAAACATACCATTAAATGTTTCTATAATAAAAGAGTAATTCTTTTCATAAAATGATTTCCATTTTTGAATGGATATTTTCATTAAATTATCTTGATCGTTTTTAACAATACCTTGTATATCAACTTCTATTTCATATAAAAGACCTTTATGTAATATATCTAAAATATATAGTAAACATTCATGAGAATCTTGTTGTTCTAGAGTATAATACTTATTTACAAATTTACTTATATTTTCAACAAATGATTTTGGTTTAATTATTTGATTATTTTCCCAAATATTTATAAGTAAATTTAAATAACTTATTATCAAACAATATTCTTTTTTACGTTTATTTAATTGTTCCGGATCATCTTCTTTATATCTGGAAGATAAAAAGTAATCTGTTAATTTTACTGTATTACTTAAACAAGCTAATATAGAGTTTAAAAAGCATTTATTACCTAAATTAATTAATCCAGATAATCCTTTTCCTTGATATTTAGATTTGTGCAATATTATTTCATGATTTGTATGTAAATCATAATCGTATTTATAATCTATATTCATTTTAATTAAAATGTGATCTTTATAAAAATTCAATTATTTTTATATTTTTTTTATTATCTTATTATAGAGAATGGTTTATCAATATGATGATAGAGTTTGTTTTAAAACAGGAGATTTTAAATTATATATATTTCTACTAATTTGTATTTTTACATTTGTATTATATATTTTAAGTAAAAAGAGTGAAGAAATGACAAATGTTGATTTATTTTCTAATTTATCGCAAAAACAATTAATTGAAAAAGTTATAAATTTACAAGATTCTCTTTATAAAGTCGAATTACAAAAACAAAATTGCGAAAGAGAATTGCAACAAAAGCAAACTAATAATGTTAACGATAAAGTGTATGATAAAACGTATATAAATAAATCACTTAATAATAATTTACAAGATATATCTAGTGTTTTTTTAAATAAAATAAATAATCCAATTGTACCTCCTGAAAATTTATATAGAGATAAATATGACGCATATCAAAAATATCAACAAATAGGTTTTTTAACAAATCTAAAAAATGGTCAATTCCCTATTTTTGCAAGAGATAAATATCCAAATAGAAGTGATAAACAAGAATATTATACTATAAATGAAGGAAGAAATCATGTAAAAATACCATTTAAAACAAAAAATAATAATGAATTATTTGATGGAGATGAGGTTATAGTTCCAGAGTTGAGCAATGATCATTTTATTTTCAAGAAATATGAAACTGAAGGTATGCGTTACGATCCTAATAAATAAAAAAAACAATCAAATCTTTTTATCAAATCTTTTTATCAAAATTTTATTTTTTTTGATAAAATTAATATAAAATATTTTTTGGTTACTTTTTTTTTAAAGTTTTTATTTGTATTTACCTTCCAATAAAACATTTTCTTTACCATCAACTGAATAAACGATTTGTATTTTATCGTAATCAATGTAATCCCTTGCTTCTTTATTTTTCTCTAGTGAATTAAATTTTATTTTATATATACCATCACCATCTTTTTTTAATTCGTCTAAAAATATTTTTTCATTCTTTTTAGTATTTATTAAAATTACTTTATACATTTGTTTAACTTTTGGTGAAGTATCATAAATATTTCCATCTAAAACAGGCAAATTACAGTAAATTTCTAGTCTATAATTTAATTTAGAATCTTTTGCAATAATATGACGATTAGCTTGTCCAAAAAATAAATTCATTGGATTTTTATTTTCATCAAACAAGGCAAGTAGTGGTATACTTTGATATTCAGAATTTCTTTCATAACTAAAGGACATCATATCTTCATTACTAAACTTTTCTATTCTTCCAATCTGAGTTTGTATTCCAGATGGAACTGGTTTTACAGGACCTACAATTGGTGCAACTACTTTTGCAGGAACTGTTACTGAAGTTGGCACTAAAGTTGGTGAAATTAATTTTGCAGGAACTGACATTGATAAATTTGCAGGGGTTAAAGATGGAGGTGGGGGGTTAATTACTCCCATTTTAGCTAGCCCAGACATAATTTGTTTTAAAGAATTTTGCATTTCAGGTCTTTGAATTCGTTTAGCGGTTTGAATTCTCATTAAGGGTTTTATCATAATTTTTCGCATAATAATACTTTGATTACAACCTCCTCTACATGTAGAATTTCTACAATATGGACATCCTGTTCGTCTTGCATGTAAACATTCTCCTCTACAGTTAAATCTTCTACAACGTGGACATCCACGTTTCATTCTATTTATATTATCGTACATGATATCATAATCTAAGGATGCTGGGAAGAATACAAGCGATAATAAAACAAATAAGACAACTACAAATACTAATAATTTCATATTAAATGAAAACCAGTTATAAAATTCTTGAGGATTTGAAGAAAAAAAACTATTTGTTAAATTTGTGTTAATAGATGCTGAAGCACTAGATTCCGACATAATATAATTTATATAAATAAATAAAATATTTTATATTTATTTTATTAATTTTATTTTTATTAAAAATCATCAGAATCAAAAGTACATCGCCGTCTAACGACATCTTCGTTAAAGGTACTATAATTTAATTAAAATATTCATCTAAAAATCATCAGAATCAAATGTAATTTTACGGTCTGCTTCTGTTGATCCGACATTAGCTCGTTGATAATTTGTAACAGTATTTTCAAAAAAGTTGACCTTTTCATTTAAACTAATCATTTCCATAAAAGTAAATGGATTAGTTGCATTATAAATTTTTGAGTATCCTAACAAAACTAACCATCTATCAGCTACCATTTCTATATATTGACTCATTAATTTTTTATTCATTCCTATTAAAGAAACTGGTAAACTTTCTGTAATAAATTCTTTTTCAATATCGACAGCTTCTTTAAAAACACTATGAACTATAGACTCATCTAAACGATCTTCAATCATTTTATAGAGTTCAATAGCAAACTCTGCGTGAATATTTTCATCACGCGAAATAAAACTGTTAGCAGTACTTAGACCTGGCATTAAACCTCTATTTTTTAACCAATAAATTGCACAAAAAGATCCTGAAAAGAAAATTCCCTCGACACAAATAAAAGCAAGTAAACGTTGTGCAAAACTTGGTCTTTCTCGTGTTAAATAACTCAGTGCTTCGATATGATCATCAGCTAATGGTTCATCAGCACAATCATTTCCATTAACTAAAAATTCATAACTTTTCATATACTCTTTTGGTATCATTTGTTGTAATGTGGCTCCTTCTTCTATCCATTTAATTGCCCAATCTGCTTTCTTTTTTACTGCTGGAATAGTTTCTACAGCATTAAATAGTCTATTTTTTTCTTCTGTATTAGAAATATATGTATCAATTAGCAAAGAATATGTTTCTGCATGTACAGCTTCCAACATCATCTGAACAGAATAAAATTGTCTAGCTTCTGGAATTTGAACTTCATTATAAAAATTAACTACTAAATTTTCGTTAACGATACCATCGCTTGCTGCAAAAAATGCTAAAATATTTTTAATAAAATATTTTTCATTTTCATTTAATTTATCATTCCAATCAATGATATCATCTGATAGTTTTATCTCTTCAACTGTCCAAAAGGTCGATAAATGTTGCTTGTAAAATTTCCAAAGATTTTGATATTTAATAGGAAAAACTGTATAACGATCACTTCCCGAATTAGAAAACATATTGTTATTTGTATACAATATTTTTTAATTTTTCATTTGTTTTTTCTTATAATTATAAATTTAATTTGTATATTTTATCGTAATTGTGAATTGTGGATTATATTAAGAGAAATAATAAATATTAAACGTGCTAATGCGGTCAATATGTGTTTAGTTATTTTAACATTTTTAATATTATTTGTTATTTTTTTGTTTAATAATTATTTTTAATTTCTTTACTATTAAATATGAGCTTATCTTTGAAAATAATTGGATACTATAATCATTTTAATGCAGGTGATGAACAATACAAAACGTCTATGAATATATTATTTGATAAATATTTACCAAAAGAATACAAATACACTATAGATTTTTATGACTGTGATAAAATATCAAATATTACATTTTCAGATTCTGATATTATTATTATTGGTGGAGGAGATATCTTGAATTCTTATTTTATAGACAAAGTTTACTCCAAATTTAATGGTAAAACTAATTTAATTATAGCTTTATCTGTCGGAATTCCTTATGTAAATATATTGGTCGAAAATGATAAATTAAATATAATAGATTATGTTTTTTTACGAACGCGTGTAGATATAGATATGTTTTATAAATACTTTGGAAAAGATAGAGTATTTTATATTGCAGATCTTTCAATTTTACTACCTTTAGACAGTAAGGTACCTTGCCGTCTAACGACATCTTCGTTAAAGGTACCTTTAGACGGTAAGGTACCTTTAATATTAGACGGTAATAAAAATATAAAAGATAAAGAAGATACATTTGGCGTTATTAAAAAATACGATTTAAAAAATAAAAAAATTGCATTGTTTTGTTTATCTAGAAATATTTATAACAAAAAATACTTGGTTGAATATTATAATGTTATTTATAATTTATCTAAATTTGTAGAATATTTAATACAAATTGATTATCATATTGTATTTTTACCATTTAATACAAAAAATAAAGATGGTGTGTTGAATACATCTGAAAATGACATATTAATAGGAGATGACATTGGTAATTTAATTGATAAAAAAATTTTACACAAAATAACATTTATAAAGGAAACGTTAAATCAAGAACAAATTTTTGAAATATTTAAAAATACTACATTATGCATTCCTATGCGTTTTCATGCTACATTGTTTTCTTTATATTCCTCAATTCCTATTATACCAATATATACAACTAGAAAAGTAAATAATTTATTAAAAGAAATAAACTGGAAATTTTCCTATAAATTACCTTTAAATACAGATCTTATTCCAATTGAATTAGATTGTCATAAATTAATTGACACATATAAATCATTAATAAAGTCAAAAGAATTCATTAAAAAAAATTATTATTATAATATTAATACTAATATGTTTTCGTTAAAAAGTATAAAAAATTTAATAGATATAATTTTACATAAAAAAAAAGATGATTTGTTGAAACCAAATAATATAGATAATACATTAGAAGAGTTGTATGAAAAGATAACTGAATTTGCAAAAGAAAAAGGATATGATCATTATAAAAATATAAGTGATAAAAATTTACAAAATATAATAGTATCAATTGTATCTTATAATTTAACAAAATTTTCATGCTATAAAAATACTACATCTAATAATGTAACTATTAATTCAATATATAATTATGGATTGATTGAAAAAATGTTTAATAAAGAACAAAATTACGATTATAAAAAAGAATGGAAATGGATAATAAATGATATATTACATAAATGTACAAATGAAGCAAATGAAGTAAACGAAAACAATAAAGTATCTACAGTAGAAGAATCATTATTTAACATTGAATATATTGATCAAGTTGATCGTTCTGGAGCTCATAGATCTGGATGGAGATACGTGTATGATAATATTAAATATTTTAATAACAAAGACAATCCTTTACATTTAGATTTATATATAGATCGTACTTTTCACTGGAATAAAGAAATTAATAAAATAATAGGGGTAATACCTTATAAAAATCCTTGGATAGGATTTATACATCATACTTTCGATACTTCCTTTAGTGATTATAATTGTCACAAATTACTAAAGTGTACTGAATTTATCGATTCGTTGAGTTGTTGTAAAGGTATATTTGTTTTATCAGAATATCTTCGTTCACAATTTATTGAAGAATTTAAAAAAATTAATATAAATGTTCCAGTTTACACATTAGTTCATCCTACAGAAAATAAAGTCACTAAATTTAACTATAAATCTTTTGTAAATAATAAAAATAAAAATCTCGTTCATATTGGAGGTTGGATGAGGAATGTATATTCATTTTATAATTTAGATATACCAGAAAATATTAAAGTAAAGACTGGATTTTTTACATATAAAATGGATACTATTTCAAAAATTGCATTAAAGGGTAAGGATATGGATAATTATTATCCATCTAATAATTTTATTGATAATATAAAAAATATTTTACATCATAAAAAATCAAAAGCGCATTGTAATAAATATTTAAAACATTGTTCAACTAATGAAATAGATTCAAGTAGCAGTTCAAGAAGTTCGAGAAGTTCAAGTAGTTCAAGTAATTCGAGCGATTCAAGTAGTTCAAGTAATTCGAGTAGTTCAAGTAATTCAAGTAATTCAAGTAATTCAAGTAATTCAAGTAGTTCAAGTAGTTCAAGCAGTTCAAGCACTTCAAGCACTTCAAGCAGTTCAGGTAAAAGTAAATTAAAAATAAAAAATAATTGGTATAGACATTTTTATAATGATTTACATTGCAAATTTAAAAAAGTAGAGTATATTAATCATTTAAATAATGAAATGTATGATAAATTATTAGAAGAAAATATTGTATTTATAAATTTAGTGGATGCATCTGCTGTAAATACAGTAATTGAATGTATTGTTAGAGAAACTCCAATTATAATTAATAAAATACCTGCGGTTGTAGAATTATTAGGAGAAAAATATCCATTGTATTTTACGGAAGATAATTTAAATACAAGAGTATATGAAATTTTAAAGAATGATAAAAATATATTAAGGGCTCATAAATATTTAAAAAATATGAAAAAGGATAAATATTTTATAAACAATTTTATTATAGAATTTAAAAACAATTTAAAAGAAATACATCATTTAATGCGTTCATAAAATATACAAGTGCGTTTATTTATATTTTTTCGAATGAATTTATAATAAATAATTTTCTAGGTAATTAGTATAAACGTATGTCTTATAATCCTGACGCTATAATCTATGAAACACAAGTTGTTATTTCTAATAATAGTCAACTAGGTGGTTCAACTTCTGGATCTCTTATTAATGAAGGTACATTATCCACAAAGGATACTTTTATTACAGGTCAAACTGTTATTAATAATGTTAACATTACACCTAATGCAAATGATATTATTTATGAAAGACAAGCTACATTAGTTAATGATCGAAATTCTTATACTGATATTCCAGATTTTTCATTTGATAATTCTATAACAACTTCTTTTAAAGCAATTATAAATGTTACTGTTTCTGCAGGAAATGCTTTACATGCTGTATGGGAAATGAATGGTTTATACAAACCTAGTGGATGGGTAATAACATCCAGCTTTACAGGTGATATAACCGGAGTTCTTTTTAGTATGAGAGACGATTCTGGTATTGGTAAAATACAATATACAAACGCAAATACTTCTGGTACAACTATTGTAAGATTTAGAGCCAATACTACAGCTCCACCTGGTACAAATCCATTTGGAACATCAGTTGGAGTTGTTCTTAATACATCAGGTAGTCTTATACCTAATAGTTTAATTTATGCAAATGGAACAGATTCATTAGCAAGTACTGATATTACTTATAATTCAAATGTATTTTCTATAGGTGGTGTTTCTCGTATAGTTGCAGAAAGAGCAACTTCATTTGTAAATTTTTCAAATGGTGGTGCAATTACATCTATGGGAGATACATCTATTGCTAAAAATTTAATAGTTGGTGAAAAAATTGGTATTTCTACTACTAGTCCAGGATATACATTAGATGTTAACGGAGATTTAAATTTCAATGGCGCTTTATATCAAAATGGTTCAGCTTATAAAAGTTCTCAATGGACATCTACAGGAAATAATATTAGTTATACAACTGGTTCTGTTCTTACAACAGATATTACTACAGGAAATCTTAATTTTACAGGAGATATTTATAAAAACGGTGTTCTTTATTCTGGTTCCGCATGGATCACTGGTACAGATGGAAGTTTATCATTTACTAATGGTAATTTAATAGCAAGTACATTAAATGCTCAAAATGCTGTTTTTACAAATTCATCACTTGGATCAGCAACTATTAATGATTTTGTTAATTTACGAACAGATAATTTAAATTTAGGTATTGCTAATATGTATTCTGGATCATTTACTGCAAATAATAATGTAACTACACCAACAAATATTACAGGATTAGCATTCGATAATACAACAATAAGATCTTTTAATGCAACTGTAACAATAACTGTATTAAAAAGTACTAATCAAAATCTTTATGAAAGTTATACATTAGATGGATTTCAAACTGATAATGGTTGGAATTTATATAGTTCATATTTAGGTGATCAATCTGGATTAGCATTTACTATTAGTAATACTGGTCAAGTTAAATATACATCAGTTGATCATACAATTGATTGGATATCTACAACACTTCGATTTAATGTATCTACAATAAATAATCAAGAAGGATATTCTCAAGTAGATTTTAATACATCTGGTACTTATACTATTGCAGGAATTACTGCTGGTAATATTAATTTTACTGGTGCATTATACCAAAATGGATCACCATTCTTAGGAAGTTCTCAATGGAATAATACAATAGGAGATGGTATTTCTTTTACTTCTGGAAATGTTGTTGTAAGAAATCTTACAAATACAAATATTAGTTCATCTTCTTTAAATGTAACTGGTATTACAGCTGGAAGTATTAACTTTACTAGTGATATCTATAAAAATGGTGTGTTATATTCTGGTTCTCAATGGTTAACAACCGCTGGTAATATATCTTATACATCAGGTACGGTAAATACCCCAGGTGTAGTAGCTACTACTATGACAACTGGTAGTTTAAAAGCTACTACAACTATCAGTACAGGTACACTTGCAGCAACACATGCAGCTATTACAAATATTACAGCAAATACTTTAAGACTTTCTAATGGTACAATTTCTAATTTACTAACTACTAATGTAACTTCTGGATCTGCATTTATTGATAAATTAAATGCAACCACCTTAACTACTGGTGCTTTAATTAGTGGTAATGCGAATGTTACAACTTTAACTGTTGGAAATGCTCTTTTTAGTACAGTAGCATCATCTTTTATTTCATCAAATGTTATTACCGCTGGATCAATCAGTATATCAGGTGATTTATCTGTTGGTGGAACTCTTACAACTGTAAATATTACAACTACAAATTTAACAGATATTAATATTTCAACTGGTACATTAAATGCATCCAGTAGTACAATATCTAATGTATTATTTACTAATATTAGTTCTAGTACATTAATTGTATCAAATGAAAAAGCTATAAACATTTCTGTAGGAACATTAATCGCAGATACCTTAGATGTACAATATGGATTAAATGTACCATATGGATTATCAGCTTTTGGAAATGTAACTGCAACAAATATAATGTCAAGTTTATATAATCTAAATTCTACTAATGGTAATTATGCTTTAGGTATTACAGATGGTAATATTTATTTTACTAATCCTTTAAGTGGTTATATTTGGTATGAAAATAGCACTGTTGCAAATATGCGGTTAACTAATGGTAATTTAACTGTCACAGGTGATATTACTGGTTTTGGTAATTTATCTGATGTACGTTTAAAAACTAACATAATTGATATTGCACAAAGTAAATCTCTAGAAGTCGTAAATGCATTGCGACCAGTTACATTTAATTGGAAAGATGATATATTCAATGAATCTAAAAGAGGAACTGCAGATGCTGGTTTTATTGCACAAGAAGTTGAAGAAATCATTCCTTGTGCTGTTTCTGACTATACAACATCTGATGTAAATTATAAACATATTAAATTTGAACGTATGTTACCTTATCTTGTTGGTTCTATTCAAAAATTGACTCGTGAAAACGATGATTTGAGAAATAGATTAACACAAATTGAATTACTATTAGAAGAATAATTACAAAAATGAATCAAATAAGATACAATTTTAACTTAATTTAACAAATATACAAATATACAAATGTAAAAAATATATTTTTACATTTTTAAAAAAAATTAATCACTTTCAGCTAATGGGAAAAAAACTCTTGTTGTTACTAAAGTTATATCTTTCTCTAATATTTTTATATCTTTCTTTAATGATTTTATGTGTTCATTTTGAAGATTAACAATATTTTCTAATTTTTGAATAGATCCAATAAGATAAGGTAGAATACGTTCGTACTTTATACTTTTATAATTTGCGTTACTTGCGTTATTAAAAGCTGAAATAGCTTCAGGGATAACTTCTTCAACTTCTTGTGCAATAAATCCTATATCACCAGTACCCCTCTTGGATTCATTAAATATATCATCTTTCCAGTCAAATGTAACTGGACGTAATGATTTAATTTTAGATAAAGATAATTCTAAATCAATATTTTGTATATTCCTTTTTAAACGTACATCAGATAAATTACCAAAACCGATAATATCACCAGTAACAGTTAAATTACCATTATTCATTTGCATATTTGCAGTTGCACTATTTTCATACCACACAAACCCACTTTGTGGATTTTTAAAATACATGTTACCATCTGTAAGTCCTAAAATATAATTTCCATTAGTAAAAGAATCTGATAAAATAAGAGAACTTGAAGTAATACTATTAATTGTATTTAAATTATTCGCAGTTAATGTTTTTTCAATAGTTGCTCCACCTAATAAATACAATGCTCCATTACTTTGCCCAGAAATTGAATCTTCAGTACTAATTAATTGCATTGAATTAATTAAATAAGAACCTAATGTATTATATATAAAACTTGAATAAAAACCAGTGTCTGATAATTGTGTTACAGAAAATCTTATTGTAGTACTTGTCCAGTTAACTATATTAGACGATATATACTGTATTTGACCATTTGATGTAATATTAAAAGTAATACCTGTATTGTCACCTAAAACTGTTGGATAAATATTCCAACCAGTAGAACTATAATTACCCTCTATAGTATACATTGAACATAAATTACCACCGACACTACGAATTATTTTAACAGCAACTGTTGAAGTAAAAGAATTTGTTTGTGTATTATCAAATACAAATCCTGTTATATCAGTTGGTAAAACAACATTATTACTAGCAATAAAAGAACCAGAATAAAGATTTGCTACTCCGTAATTTAAATTTTGTATTGATAGTTTTTGTATATTTACTACATTAGCAGTAATATCACCACCGACAAATAAAGATTTTTGTATAGAAGCTCCTCCATTTGTAAGAAAACTACCACCGTTTGATACATTTATAGCATCTGCTGTATTTTGAATAGTAATTCCACCAAATGAAATTAATGCACCTGATTGTAAATTAATAGAATCATCAGTAGCAGTTAATGTTAAATAGGAATAAGTACTAGAACTTCCAGCCATTCCATTAATAGATCCTTGGACATAAAGATCTCTTTCTACATGAAGATCATCTCCTACATAAAGAACTTTTTCAACACTTGCACCACCTGCTATTTTTAATGCTCCTGAATAAATATCAGAAGCATTTGTTAAACAAGTAATACTCATAGAATTATCATTAGCATTTAATATAATTGGTTTACTAATTTGATTTCCTGCAATTAATTGTAATGAAACTGATGTACCTGATGATAAAAATGAATATCCAGCTAAACTTCCAGATCCAGTATTATTGTACCCTGATGTTAATTTTATAATTCCTGAATTATCGGAAAATTGTATTGAAGAAGATCCAGAATTCGACTTGTTTTTAATTTCTAAAACACTCCCGTTTTTATTTGATGATATAACATTTAAATTTGAACTATCAGATACATTTAAATTACCTAAAATATCTAAAGTAGAATTTGGTGATGTTGTACCAATACCTACATTTCCTTCTGTATAAAATAAGGAATTTGATAATGTAGTCCATTGACTTGAAATATAAAGAGATCCATTTTTATATAAAGAACCTGTAAAGTTTATATTAGAAGCTGTTATACCAGTAACATTAATCGTTCCTAATGTACTATCTGTAAATGTTGAATTTGTTGCTGAAATAGAATTTGTCGTTATACTTGTTGAAAAATTTGCATTTCCAGATACATCTAATGTATATATTGGACTCACCATTCCTATACCAACATTTCCAGATGTATAAAAAATATTACCCATGGTATTTTCCCATGGAGAACTTGCATAAATAGAACCATTTTTGTAAAGATTTCCTTCAATGTAAATATTATTACTTGATACATTAGTAATAGAAGCATTACTTATATTAATGTTTGATCCATTTAAATCACCCCCTATAAATAAACTTTTATTTATAGAAACACCTCCAGCTATTGTTAATGCACCACCTGAAGTTATACTACTACTATCATTTGTACAATTAATACCTAAACCTCCATTATGTAATACTATAGTTCCAGTTGTGGAATTTGTTGATAAAGTACGTGAATATAAAAACATTTCACCATTATCACTTGTGCTAATACGCGCAGAATTTCCACTAATACCTACATTGTTAAAATCTTTTATAAATTCTAAAGAATTAGCTATATCAATGATTTTTTGAATAGTCATTACTTACTTATATATATAATATATATTTTTTTTTTACGATTTTTGATTAAACTTTTTTTAAAGGTTTATAATAATGTCTTCGACAGTGAAATTTCAATGTGTGGATAATGGATTCCCTATTTTTTTGATAGATTCACTTTCTGGTATTTATAATACAAATACAAAAGATTCAACAAACTCATCTACTGGATCTATTTTATTACATGGTGGATTAAGTATAAAAACAACTACAAATTCAAGTAGTGTAACAAATGGTGGTGGATTAACAATAGCTGGTGGTGCAAGTATTTTAAAAGATCTATATATAGGTGGTAATTTAACAGTTTTAGGTACACAAACACAAATAATTTCTCAAACTGTAAAAATAGCCGATAATTTAATTGTATTAAATGCATCTCCTATATCAGGAAGAGACGCTGGTATTTTATTTGAGAGATATCAAACAGAAAATGATAATAATGTAGGAGATGTAATAAATGACACGCCTTTTTTAACAGGAACAGTTGTAAATTCTGATTCTAATACAGTTATATTAGATAATTCTAGTTTAATAGATAATTATTATAATAATTTTTATATAAAAATAAATAGTCAAATAAGACGTATTGTTTCTTATACTGGAAGTACAAAAACAGCTACTTTGAATACATCATTTACTACTTTACCAAATATAGGTGATACATTTTATTTATATAATAATGTTTATGCATCTCAATATTTTAAAGAAGAAACTAATAATTTTGTATTTTCTTATACAGTAGTTGATCCTGGTTCTAGTAATATTACTAGAGGTAATTATATTGGATTAGATACTGGATATATATCAATATTTGATACAAAGGATACAATTAGCAATAGTAACTCAATTGGTTCTTTAGTAACATTGGGAGGTGCAAGTATAGCTAAAAATATGTATGTAGGCAATAATATTTATAGTAGTTCTATAAATACAACAAATGGATCTTTTACAGATATTACAACGTCAAATTTAATAACAACGAATTTAACAACGTCAAATTTAATAACATCAAATGTATTAACGTCAAATATTACAACATCAAATATAATAGTAAGTGATTGGAAAGTTGGTGCATCATCTAGTAACTTTATATTAAATTATAATAATACAAATAATGTTTTAGTTTTATCTACTAATGGAAATTTAAGTATAACAAATAATCTATCTACTAATAATATAAATGCGAATAATGTTTTAATTAATGGAAATTTAACAGTAAATCAAGATATAAATACGTTAGGTAATTTATATACAGATGGCCAATATGTAGGTATAAATGTAGTTTCACCATCTTATCATTTAGATGTAAGTGGAAATGCTCATGTATCTGGTAATGTATATATAGATGGTAGTATTACTGGTAGTGCAGAATCTTCTACAACACTTTCATATCTTACAATAACAGCAGTAGATGATGCAATAAATTACTCAACAGGTTCTCTTATAACATTTGGTGGTATAACAAGTCAAAGTATTAAAGATGCTGAAAGTATATCAAATGGCGGTACCTTTTTAACAAAGGGGGGTGCAAGTATAGCTAAAAGACTTTTTATAGGTGATGGATTGGTTTCACTTTCAAATTCAAATACAGTTGGATCTATATATACAACTGGAGGTAATGTAGGAATTAATACAACGGCTCCACAATATAAATTGGATATAGAAGGAACTATGAAATCAAATAGTGTAGATGCAACTATTGGTAATTTAAATAATGTAAATTCTACAAATATATCAACAACAAATTTATTAACAACAAATTCAACTTTTTCAAATACTTTAATAACAAACAATACAGTAACAAATAGTGTATTAACAAATATAACTACTAGCAATTTAATAGTAAATGGCAATACTCTTGATTCAATTATTAATTTCAAAAATTCTATAGATTGGTCTTTAGTTTCTGCTACTGTAGGTTCATTTAGTATAAGATATAATAATAATCCTATCATGACAATTAATACAAATGGAAATACTTTTGTTAATAATAATGTATTTTTTAATAGTAGTCAAGGTGATATATCCTCAAATAATAATCCAACTATTATTTCTGGAGGTTCTTTAAATATATCTGGAGATACTATTGTATCAGGTGAGAATAATATTTATTTTACACAAACTGAATCTAGTTTAGCTCCACCAAGTTTATCTACAAGATCTATTGGAAGTAAAATTGTATTACGACCAGAAATTGGATCAAATACAGTTGATTACGCAATAGGAGTTGAAACAAATAATCTTTGGTTTAGTTCGAACAGTGGTATAAAATGGTATAAGGGAAGTGATGTAACAATGAATTTAAATTCAAGTGGTTCTTTAAGTATAACTAATACTACAAATGCATCTGGTGTAGGAACAGGTGGTGGATTAACTATAAGTGGTGGATGTAGTGTAAATAAAGATCTTTATATAGGAGGAAATTTATATGTAAATGGTGAAAATACAAGTAGTATATCTGGATTAACAGCAATTGGAAGTTATTCTGGTACAAGTGTTTATCAAGTCGTTGTAAATATAAATACTACAATGCAGAATACATTATATAAAGTAATTGGTAATGCAACAACTACAACAAATAATGGAAATACGTATATAGTATCGTTTTGTAATTTAACAACTACAACATTTACAGCAAATATACTTAGATTAGATAGTTTGTTTAGCGGATGGACAGATCCAGATTTAAATATAAGTTGGACAATTTTTCCATAAACTAAACTTTTTTTAAAAAAGTGTTACTTTGCCGAAGCTGAGCTTCAGCTCAGTAAGGTATCAAAAAACTAAAAATTTCAAAAAACCAAAAAACTAAAAATTTCAAAAAACCAAAAAAGTTTAAAGTCTGTTTATTTATAATAATTACTTTAATTGTTATAATTAAAACTTTTTCTTAAAAGGATTGTTTAAGTACATTTTCAACTGCATCTCTTTTCATAATACGTTTAATCCATTTATACACATTAGGTCTAGATTTAAATAAATCCTTGAATCCACATCGCAAAAGATGATTTACATAAGGAATATGACTAATATCTGCAATACTGAATTTGTCTCCACCAATATAAAGAAAATCTTCTAATCTTTTTTCATATACATCTAGAACCTTTTCTAATTCTACAACTGAAGATTCTACTACCTTTTCATCTGGTTCTGATCCATACATTTTTTTAAATACCTTTTCATATACAATTTTGTCAGCAGGTGGATTAAAATTTTGTGACTCTACTTCTAACCACAAATCAACTTCTGTATCACCAAGAAAATCTTCTAATTCTACATTATTTTTAGCAATGTATCTTAATATACATCTGCTTTCAAATAAACTTCTGTCTCCATAAGTCATGGCTGGAACTTTTCCAAAAGGTTGTAATTCTTTAAATTTTTCTTCTTTATGTTCACCCTTTTTTAAATCAACGTTTGTAAAATTATATTTAAGATTTAATTCTTCAAGCAAAATAAGAATTTTTTGAGTACAAGTTGCTACTTTATCACCGTACAATACTACTTCTACCATTTTTGTATATTTGTATATTTATATAATTATATATAATTATTTGTTTTTAAATTAAAATTGTTTTTAATTTTAACGAAAATTCGTAATAATATTAAAATAATATTACAATTAAAATATATTACAATTAAAAACAATTAATTATATGAAAAACAATTTAGTTTTCGGTATTGATTTTGGCACAACGACATCTTGTATATCTTATTTTGACAAAGAAAAGGATGATTTTGTAGTAATTCAAAACAAGAATGGGAATTATACAACACCTTCTATTATTTATTTTGACGAAGAATCTGATGATATATTATATGGTGAAGATGCTTTTTATATATCAAAATTAAAAACTGTAAAACATGAAAATCTTTTTACAAATATAAAAAGATTAATAGGAAAAGATTTAAGAAATTTAGATAGTGAAACTTCTAGTTTTTTTAATAAAAATATCATAGAAAATGATTATTTCTTATATTTTAAGAAAGGTGAAATGTACAAGATAACACTTGAAGAAATTATTATATATTATTTAAATTATTTAAAAAAAAATGCACTTGAAAACTTAGGTACCTTGCCGTCTAACGAAGGTGACGTTTTAAATGTAGTTATTACTGTTCCAGCATATTATAATGAATTACAAAGGAATATTATAAAGAGTTGTTTTCTTAAATGTAAAATGAATGTAATACGAATAATAAATGAACCAACTGCAGCAGCTTTATATCATAGTTATTCTAATAAATATAAAGATGATTATAACATGTTAATTTTTGACTGTGGCGGTGGTACAACAGATATATCTATTATTCATGCAGATAATGAAGAAAAAATGTACGATGTTATGGAAGTTGTAGGTGATAATTATTTGGGTGGTTTAGATGTTACTAGTTTATTAGTAGAGTATTTTTATGAAAAGTTGAATAAAATGTTAAGTAAAGATAAATTACAATCTTATTGTGAACAATTAAAATGCGAATTAACTTATAATAATACTTCGATATTGTATATTGAATCTTGCGATTTTAAATATACCGTATCTAGATATTTATTCAATGAAATATGTAAACCATTTTATAATAAAATAGATCTATTAATTGAAAAACTAGACTGTAATACAAAAGATATATCTAAAATAATTTTTGTAGGTGGATGTTCTAGAATTCCTAGATTACAAGAAATATTTTGTCAAAAATTTTCAAATGCACAAATTTGTTTAAATACAGATAGAGAAAAAATTGTATCATTAGGAGCATGTTTACAAGGTGTTTTATTATATGACTTGATGAAAAAAGATTGTGATTTTAGAGAAAGTTTATTAATAGATATTACTCATTTAACATTAGGTGTTGAAGTATCAGGTGGTATAATGAGCCCTATTATATCAAAGAATTCAATAATACCTATTAGTAGAACTGTAGAATTTACTAATTCTGAAAACGATTCTATTATAGATATTAATGTTTATCAAGGTGAAAGAAGACTTGTAAAGGATAATTTTTTAATATGTAAATGTACATTAGAAAATTTACCAAAAGTAGACAAAAATCTTTTAATTATTAAAGTAACATTTTCTATAAATTCAGATGGTATTTTAACTGTTGATGCAAAATTAAAAAATGATGAAAATACAAGTATTACTACAATAAAAAATATAAAATCAGATATTACATTAGATCACAATAGAGAAAAAGAAATAGATGAAATTATTAAAAATGCAGAAGAAAATAAATTAATTGACAGTGAAATTAATTAATAATGAAATTAAATATCCGGTTAATTGGTTAAACTACCAGTTTAAATATCCGGTTAATTTGGATAAACCCAAATGATTTATGTAAAACCAAATGATTCATGTAAATACTATGTAAAATTTAATAAATCAATTAAATTATGGATGAGCAAGAACTAATTACGGATGAGCAAGAACTAAATTTATTTTAGTACTTGTAATACCGATCCGGAATACATTTTTAAAATACATTTCAGATCGAAAAATAATATTGAATTATGGTCTTGATTATTGATAAAATTAAAAATAACAAATAATAAAAAAGTGATTTAAAGATTATTAATTATTATTATATAATAGTGTTATAACCAAAATACATACATCACTATTATTATATAATAGTGTTATAACCAAAATACATACATCACTATCATTATATAATAGTGTTATAACCAAAATACATACATCACCATTATTATATAATAGTGTTATAACCAAAATACATACATCACCAACCATCATTGTATATTAAATACATACATCACCAACCACCAATGTATATTATCCACGGTTCACCCCATATCAAAATAATGGATAAGATTCACATTAAGCAAATAGAAATAGTGGATCTAATCAATTATGATATGTTAGAAAATATTATAGAAAGATTAGAATTAAATGAGATTATTAATTTTATATTTTCCTGCAAGAAAATATACGGATTATATAAAAACGATGATAAAAATTACGGATATAATAAAATTACAAATAAAATAATAAATAAAAGTGCTCATTTTTTTAAAATAAATGACGTTATTAAAATAACACCAGAAAATAAAGACTCTTTATGTAATACTTTTATTACAATGTATAAATTGTTTAAAAATCAAAAAAAATATGATAGTTCAGATGTTTTAGTTAATATGATGGAAAATAATATAAAATCAAATGAAATATTTAGATGCTTTTGTTTAAAAAGTAAATTTTGTAAAAATATGGAAAAGTATAAAGAATGTAAAAACATTGAAAATTATACACAGCATGAAAATATCGTAAGATATATCAATTGTGGAAACGATTTTGTTTTTAGAAATTATGAAAAAAATATAATATCAAATTCTGATATGAAATACATGATTATTAATATAGATAAATGTAAATTGGAAATAATATTAAAATCATTTTTGATAGAAACTGAAATGATGGCGTTATGTATAAATGATATATTAAAATATAAAAAAAAAGATTACGATACAATAATTAAAATATGTATTGATTATATATTTTTCAGATATTGTTTTAAAGAAATATCAGATTATAATAAAAAATATTTTATAAATATCTTTACTTATTTTGTTTTTTATAATGAAACATATTTATTAAAATACTTTGAAACAAAGTTGGAAAAATATTCACAATCAGATATTTTAAATATAGATTATATAACACAAATATTCCGGGATAAATTACAGAATTGTAATAAAAATTATAAAGATTATTATTATTTAAAATCAGTAATTTGAAAATACATCAATTTAAAAAAATGAATACTAAATGTATAAGGAGCATATACTAATGACTATTAATATTATTTCATGTGTAATTCCTTATAAAAATCGTTTAGCTATAGGTAAAAATAACGATTTGTTAATAAAATTAAAACATGATCAGCATTTTTTTAAAAAAATAACATCAGACAGTTTGTCAAGTTCTTCAAAATTAAATAAAAATGTTGTATTAATGGGTAGAAAAACATGGTTTTCTATTCCACAAGAAAAAAGACCTCTTTCGAATCGTGTTAATTTAGTTTTAACAAACGATATTGATTTATTAAAATTGTCACCGTATAATTCTAGAAAAGAGATTAATAAAGACCTGTATTTTTTAAATTATAATCAATTTATAGAATTTTATAAAAAGTATTGTGCTAACGTATTTGTTATTGGTGGTAGTAATATATATGATTTGTTTTTAAAAAAAGATAGTTTATTTAAAGCAGATAAAATTTTTTTAACAGAAGTTAAAAATTATAAATTAGATAATGGTGATGAACCAGATACATTTATAGAAATACCTGATTATAGATATAAATTAATTAGTTATTCTGAAAAATACGAAACTGAAAAATGTAATTATCGTATTTTAACATACAAATTAAATGAAAAATTAAATGAAAAGTTAGATGAAATTACAAATGAAAAATTAAATAAAATTACAAATGAATTTTCGTATTTAGATTTAGCAAAAAAAGTTTTAAAAAATGGACATGAACGCGTAGATCGTACAGAAGTTGGTACTATTTCAATTTTTGGAGAATCTTTACGTTTTGATATATCTAATGGAACAGTACCATTACTTACAACAAAACAAGTACCATTAAAGGCATGTATAGAAGAATTGTTATTTTTTTGTCGTGGAGATACTGATTCGAAAATTCTTGACAATCGTGGCGTAAGAATTTGGAATGGTAATTCTTCAAGAGAATTTTTAGATAAACGTGGACTACGTAATTACAGGGATGGTATACTTGGACCAGTATATGGATGGCAATGGAGATTTTTTGGAGCAAAATATTCACAAGCTTTTGCAAATACAAGTCTTATAGATACATCAAAAATAGGTGGAGTTGATCAATTATCACAAGTTTTACACCAATTAAAAAAAGATCCTTTTAGTAGAAGGATTATAATTTCTGCATGGAACCCAGTTGATTTAGATAAAATGTGTCTTCCACCTTGTCATTATTCAATACAATTTTATGTAGAAGAAAAGAATGGTGAAAAATATTTATCAGCATTATTTAATATGCGTAGTTCTGATGTATTTTTAGGTTTACCATTTAATATAGCAAGTTATAGTATACTTTTACATATTCTTGCTAAAAAAGCAGGTATGAAAACAAAAGAAATAGTATACATGGGAGGAGATGTTCATATATATAAAAATCATATTAATCAAATGAAAGAACAAATATCAAGAACACCCAGACCATTTCCTAAAATACACTTGGATCCACATATAGAATATATTAATTGGGAATATATAAAATATAGTGATTTTGAATTAATTGGATATTTTCCATATAAAACGATTAAAGCTGAAATGGCTGTGTAATTAGCTACGTAATTGCAATTAAAAAAATGAATTTTAAAAGAATTATATAAAAAAATACCTTAACTTGAAATTTTAATTATTTAGACATTATATAATTAATATTATCTTACAATGAACAATTTTTTTAATTTTGACAAATATATAAACGAATTACAAAAAAGAGTAAAAGATGCAATCCGTGATAAACAAGAATTTGAAATTCGTTTTGGAGAATTTAAAATTCGTAGAGATCAGTCCGGTGCCATAGAACGAGATGATCGTGGAAAAGTAAAAAGAGTATTTGATTCTACTTTTGAAACAGAATCATTTTATACATTAAAAAAGATGTTAGATAATCAAACTTCCGTAACAAAAACAATAAAAAATACAAAAGAAACAATTTATAAAATGGATACCTTGCCGTCTAACGACGTCTTCGTTAAAGGTAGTGGTTTTAGTGCAAGAAAAATCTTGGATTTATCTGACAACACTGAAAGTTTTATGAAAAAAAAAGTAGTTAGTAATTATGACATATATGATTATAATATGCGCCTTTCATCTTCTACAGAAATTGATATAACTAAAGATGAATATGAATCAAATAAAACAGAAAAAACTAGTGAAACTGAAATTTTAAGAGAAAAGAAAAGAACATCTTATCAATTTTCTTGTGGAAAAATAGATTTGACAATAACAACACAAACATTTAAAGAAAATGTTAAAGTATTATATGAAGTAGAATTTGAAATTGAAAAAGATGATATATCTAATATAATGGGAATTGTTTTGTTCATTTTACAAAATAAACAAAGTAGTTATTATATTATTTCAGACTATGAAAAGAGATCGGTATTAGATATGTATAAAAAAATGACAGGAAAATCTTATTTTATAGGTGCTCAACCTGAAACTTTAGCAAAAGATAAAATTATTAATTTATATAAAAATCTTTATTCAGTAACAGATAAGGCTGATGGAGAAAGAGTTTTTATGTTAATCGATGATAATGGTATGGTTTTCTTTATTGACAATAATTTAAAACGCGTTGTTAAAACTGATATAAAATCAGATTACCGTATGACTCTTATTGATGGAGAATTAGTAAAAGAAAAATCAGTATTTCATTTTTTAGCATTTGACTTGTTAATGTTTAATAATGAAGATATAAGAGGAAATAAAGAATATTATTTAAAACAACGTTTAGATCGTTTAAATGATATAATTAATAGAACTCCTTCCACCAATTTTTATAAAGTTTCTATGAAACGTTATTATTTTAGAAATGTTTTCATGGCTTCAAAAATTATTTTAGATTCAGTTAATGAAAAATTTTACGAAAACGATGGTCTTGTTTTTACTCCGATGGATGAACCGTATCCATTGACTAAAAAATGGGGAAGTCTTTTAAAATGGAAACCTGATTATTTAAATACTATAGATTTATATGCTATAAAAATTGGAGCTGGTTCAGAGAAAGAAACATCAAAATGGGAATTGTATGTTCAGCACAAAGAACAAAAAGAACAATTTGTAGAAAAAGAAAAAATCATAAAAAATAAAACAGTTCTTTTTGATGTATCTTCATTGTGCGGTTCTAATGAAAATATTTTTATGACTTATCAAACTGAATTTTCAGATAAATTAATTGACCCAACGACAAATGAATTTTATCAATCTAAAACTGTTTTAGAATGTAGATGGGACAAGAATTTAAACAAGTTTGTTCCTTTAAGAACTAGATGGGATAAAACTATAAATCCTGAAAAACATGGCAATTTTAGCACAGTTGCATGTGATATTTGGAATAATATTAATAACCCAGTTGAAAAAGAATTGTTATTTAAGTTTAATGTCAATTCTGTCACTGGGGATTTTTTTTTTGAAAGAATGAGGCGTTTTCATAATAAAATTAAAGAATATCTTTATAATAAATATTGTAAAGATATTCCTTATTTACTTGAACTTTGTTCTGGAAAAGGTGGAGATTTATATAAATGGTTTTATAATGGGGTTAAAAATGTAGATGGATATGATATATCTGAAAAAAGTATTGAAGAATGTAAAAAAAGATACAACTCTTTAAGAAAAGGTAATGTAAAAGATAATAACGTAAAAGGTAATGTAAAAGATAATTTAAATTACAATTTTTACTGTTTAGATTTAACAAACAGTGATTCTTTTGAACAAATTTATAAAAATAATGGTAATGGATTTGATTCTATTTGTTGCCAATTTGGTATTCATTATTTCTTTCAATCAGAAGAAACATTGAAAAATATCACAAAAATATTAGAAACATCTTTAAATAAAGATGGTTATTTTATTGTTACATTTCTTGATAACAAAGAAATCGATGATCTTTTTTTAAAATCAAAAAACAAAAATATGTGTTATAAAGAACAAGATAATGAAATTTGTTATATAATGGAAAGAGAACATACAATGTTAGAATTACCATTTGGTAATTCCCTGAAAATTACATTAAATGGAAATAATGTTTTAAGTGACGGGTCTAACGAATGGATTATTGATTTTCTACATTTTAAAGATTATATGGAAAATATGGGTTTTGAATGTGTAGAAAATGAATTATTTAAAAACTTTTTTATTGAAGAAAATCATGAATTTTTTGAATGCGAACGTGATATTTCATTTTTAAATAGATTTTGTGTATTTAAAAAAACATTAAAAAAAAAAGAAGATAATAAAGATATCTTAGATACATTGGATACAGATACATTGGATACATTGTGTACCTTCCCGTCTAACGACATCTTCGTTAAAGGTACCTTGCCGTCTAACGACATCTTCGTTACTTTGACTTTACCAAAACAAATTATAAAAGATTTAAAAAATACAGAATTTAATTTTGAAACAATTGATTTACAACAAAAAAACATTTCTGTTTTTAAAGTATCTTCAGTTTATGATATAATTGATGTATTAAATTGTATAGAATATAAATATTATAAAAACAAAATACAAAATAAAATTCTTGATTCTGATTTTAATATTATAACGAAAGCTTTTACTGATTTATCTATTTTATACAAACCTAATTATATATCTGATCCACTAGATTTCACACAATATAAATTAGAAAAAGATGTAATCCATTTTACATATCATAAACATACTATAGAAAAGCAAAATACATTAGAAAGTAGTTTAAATGATACTTCTATTACAGAATATGATAATTGGTATATTATTATGTATAAAGATAATTTACTATTCGATTTATCAAATATAAACAATCAAGAAAATGTACAAGAAAACAATCAAGAAAATGTACAAGAAAACAATCAAGAAAATGTACAAGAAAATGTACAAGAAAATGTACAAGAAAATGTTCAAGAAAATGTACAAGAAAATGTACAAGAAAATGTACAAGAAAATGTACAAGAAAATGTTCAAGAAAATGTACAAGAAAATGTACAAGAAAATGTTCAAGAAAATGTACAAGAAAATGTACAAGAAAATGTACAAGAAAATGTTCAAGAAAATGTACAAGAAAAAGATATAGTAAGAAAAGAGTATGAAGATATTAAGACAAATGATAAAAAAATTACAATTAAAATTTTAAAAGATCTTTTACAAAGATTATCATTAAAAACTTTTGGTAAAAAAGAAGAATTAGAAAAACGTTTAGAAACACATTTGAAAAATACATTTTTTTAAAATAAAAAAATGAAAATGATTTAAAAAATGTTTTTATTAATTAATAATGCTGTTTTTTTTGCATAACGATAATGATAAAGAAAGAGACGTTGCATTAAAAATAAATTCAAATAGTTCAGATATTCCTGCATTACCAAATGAAAAATATGGATATACACAATATTTAAATACATGTAGAAACAAAATTGATAACATAGACTCAGATATATGGAAAAAAGTTAGATGGTACATTAACGTGTATGATTTTCAAGTAAAAGATCCTATTGTAAATAGAGCATTCTATAAATATTGGGAAATTATTAACGAATTTGAAATTTTCGAAGATTATACTGAAGATGATATTATTTTACATTGTGCCGAAGCACCTGGTGGTTTTATTCAAGGATCAAACATTTATTTACAAATTGACCGTTCAACAAAAATTAAAAATACAACAAAACAAGATATTGACGAAGACGGTTTTATTACTGTTAAAAAACGTAAACATGTAAAAAATAACTATAAAATTTATACAATTTCTTTAAATAAAGATTTACCACAATACAAGAATTACAATCTTCCAACTTATAACAAAAATATTATGAACAAACATCTTTATATTACTTATGGTAGAGATAATACAGGAGATATTAATAATTTTTATAACATTGATCATATCAAAACAAATTCCAAAGGACCTTTTTATTTAGTAACTGCAGATGGAGGTTTTGATGAAGGGAATGATTTTAATCATAAAGAACAACTTCATTATAATCTTATTTTAAGTGAAATTTATTCTTCTATTAGTTTACAAAAGACAAATGGACATTTTATTTTAAAAATGTTTGATGTTTTGACTGATACTAGTATTCACTTGATTTATTTATTATCATTATGTTATAAAGAAGTTTATATATATAAACCAAAAACTAGTAGACCTACTAATTCTGAAAAATATATAGTTTGTAAATACTTTAATTTATCAATTGAAAATAAAGAAAAATATTTATATCAATTAAAAAATCTTTCAAATAGTATTAAATTGCATACTTGTAAATTTATTTCATTTACTTTATTTGAATCAATTCCTGAAAATTTTATAAATGAAATTAAAAAATGTAATAGTTTTTTATTAAAAAAACAATGTGAACATTTAGAAAAAGCTATTCTATTATGTCAAGATACTTCTTTTGTAAAGGAATATGAAAATAGACTACAAGAATCAATTGAAAAAAGACGGGAAATTTTCCACGAATGGCAAACATTGTATAATCTAGATTCTTATGTCTAAAATAAACTTTTTTAAAAAAAGTTTAATCAAAAAAGATTAAAAAGTAATCAAAAAAGTAATTAAAAAGTAATCAAAAAAGTTTAATCAAAAAAGATTAAAAAGTAATTAAAAAGTAATTAAAAATATTATTACTTTTTGGTAAAGCTTTTTCTTAAAAAGCTTAAAAATATTATTACTTTTTGGTAAAGCTTTTTCTTAAAAAGCTTAAAAGCTTATTTAATTTCGTGTAGTAATATCATCTAAATTTGATATTTTATTATTTATTATAAATAACTTTATATAATAATAGAATTGAAAGCAATTCATTGTAAACATTAATACTAATATTGCCATAATTGTATACAAGTATGGTTGAATATTAGTGAAAGCGATTTTTGTAATTTTATTAATAAAACCTTCTATTCTATGTTTGTTTTTTTCCTTTTCGCATTCTTTAAAAACAATACTTATTGTTTCTTTAGTTAAATCTGAAAATATAGATTTCATTACTTAGTATATATTATAGTAAAGGTATTGATTTTTTATTATATGCGCAAATAAGTTTAATATAATAAAAAATTGAATTGTGTTTGATTATTTCTTTTTTTTTATAATATTAAATTAAAAATGGCAGAACAACAAGAACCAACGGTTATTACATTAAATGACACCAATTCTATTCAAATTTTAGCACAGTATATTGAAGTTGCACAACAAAAGGGAGCATTTATTCTTAATGAAGCAGAATTATTAAAAAGATGTATTGATGTAGTAGTTAATAAAGTTCCTGATAATGAAATTACTTCTGATGTAGCTAAAAATGTATTAATTCAAGGTATTAATAAAGGACAAAAAAATGGATCTTATACATTAAATGATGCTTCTTTATTAAGTAAAGTAGTACAATATGTTAATAATTCACTACCTGTAGAACAACAGCAACAGCAACAGCAACAGCAACAGCAACAGCAACAGCAACAGCAACAACAACCTCAAGAACAGCAACAACCTCAACAACAACAACCTCAAGAACAGCAATCAAATCAATATTATTCATCACAAAATGATGATTTATCTGATTTAGCAGAACCAATCCCTTTAAAACCAAAGGAAGTTTAAAAATTGGTTTAAAAATCGATTTAAAAAAAAAAGTAAAATTATTTTAATGTTTTTTAATTTAAACATTAAAAATATTATGAATTATATGAAAAAAGGAATGATTTTTGGAGTTGTTGTTTTTATCGGATATATTTGTGGTATTAATTATCTTATACGTAATAAAATGTATAGTGAAACTGAAAGTGAAAGCGAAAGTGAAAGTGAAAGTGAAGAGATACAATTACAATCGATTGATAAATTAGAAGAAAACATAGGAAACGTAGAAGAAGAAAACGTAGAAGAAGAAAATGAGGAAGAAGAAAATGAGGAAGAAGAAAATGAGGAAGAAGAAAACGTAGAAGAAGAAAACGTAGAAGAAGAAAACGTAGTAGAAAATGAAGAAGAAAATGCAGAAGAAGAAAACAATATAAAAAAATTATTAGAAAAAAAGAAATACATGATTGAATTAGACAAGAAACTTTATGATATAAAGGAGAAATTAGAAGAAATTAGAAACAATTTACATAATTTTGATTAAATAACTTCCATCATAATTATTACCAGTTTTATTTAATAAAATACCTGAATTACTTGGCCATGTTACATTTAAAAATACATTAGTAGTATATCCTGGAGCAGCAACTGTTCGAACTATATGAGCTTTTTGAGAGCTTTCGCTTTTAGTTACATGAAAAATACCAGATGGTCCATTTAAGATCACATTACTTATGGTAATAATGTAACTTCCTTTATTATAATTAGAAATAGTAGTAGTATTTGTAGATATAAGATTTACATTAGATATAACAATACCTAAATTATCTACGTATTTTTTTGTTGCCGCATCCTGTGAATTAATAGGATTAGCGACATTAGTAATATTTTGGAGATTACCAGTAGAACTAAGCATATCTAAACTACTTTTTGAGATAATACAATTACCTATTGTAGAAGATGTCACGACAATATTTTGTATTTGTCCACCGTCGATAAAAACATTACCTTCTAGACACACAGACATACGTGTTAATTGAAATTAGTATGTAAAAAATATTTTTAATTTACACGTAAAATAATTAATAATAAAAAAAATGAAAAAAAGATGATATATATAACTTTAACTGTAGCTTTAACTGTAGCTTTAACTGTAGCTTTAACTGTAGCTTTAACTATGTCTTTTATAAATAAGAGTGTGAATTATTCTCAAAGTAATCTATTAAAAACCAAATTATTGGCTCCTATATTGAATTCTTATAATGATTTTTTATTAAAAAATAATAATAAAACATCTATAAATATAGACATTAATTCTGGTATTTCTCTTGATTATCTAATTCCAAATAATAATAAAAAGTATTATTTGTTAATTACAAAAAAAAGTTTTTTAGAAGACGTAAAAGAAGATTATAATATTTTTTATTTTTTCCCAGATGATCAATCTGTAGAATATTATAGTAAAAATAATATTGTGAAAAATACATTAACTGATCAATATTTAGAATGTTCACCATTTTTTAAAGACACCCTTTTGTTAGAAGGATATCTTTATAAAAATATGGATAAAAACGAATATTTAATTACAGATATTCTTTCTAAAAATAATAAAGTAGTAGATTTATCTTATGAATTACGTTTAACATTAGTGAATGAAATTATTTTAGATATAAAAAGAGAATGTCTAAAACATATTAATGATCATATGTCAATTAATATTCATCCAAGTTTTCAAAAATCAAACGAAAATATGATAAAAATATTTAGAAATAATTTTATATATAAAGATGAATTGTGTTGTATTGAACAAATTTCACAATTTACTAAATGTAGATTTGTATCATCTTTTAAAAAAGAAGATACATTAAAAAAAATACAATGTAGCTCTTATACTGATGTATTTAATGTATTTAATTATTCTTCAAATAATAAAGAAGGTATTCTATATATTCGTGGTATTAAACATTCTAGATACATAAAATCACTTTTTGAAAAAAATGAAAATGTAACTATAAAATGTCGATATAATACAAATTTTATGAAATGGGAACCTATCTTACCTTAGTAACTATGTTGAGTACTATATGTACCGGATATTGTACCTGTAGAACAAGTTAAAATAATATTACCAAGTGGTTGTCTAGCTTGATTTCCACCATTAGTAGCACTTAAAAATCCTGAACCATATACACGAGTTGAACCTACACCATTCCAACAATATGTCGTATCAAAATAATAATGATATCTATTTCCATATGAAACACCAGAAGCTTGCGCTATCTTAATTGTACATATATTATCAATACCAAGTTGTTCACAACCACTTGCAATTAATCCAGAATTACTATAGATAGGTGAAAATGGTGAAGTATGTTTCACAGTTCTTTCATTCTGTTCATATATAGACATAGTCGTTCCACTACCATTATTCCCACTTAAAGTAATATTGGCAATACTAGATAAAATAAATCTAACCTTTATTTCTACATAATTATAATTAGTATCAGCAAATAAAATTGGTATTGTCGCTGTGCTAGCACCTGAAAATGTACCATTCCTAAAAACTGGTAATCTAGCACCACTACGAGCAATTGTACCACCTACATCTAATGTATATTCTGGTGTAGATGTATTTATACCTACATTTCCACCATTAAACATTATATTTCCGCTGGTTTGCGATGTATATGACCATAAACCTTCTACTAATTTTTGAATTTTAAGTTCACGGATTCTATGAGCACTCGCCAACCCACCTGTATAACAATAAAAACCACATTGATTAGCTGAGTAATTTTGAGATCTTGCAGTGTCTTTATAATTGATTACCAAATTTCCATTAAAATATATCTTGATTGTATTTCTTTGATATACAATTCTAACATTACGCCAATTTGAATCATCTCCCATACCCCAACCAACCTGAGTTAAAAAACCTCCACCATAAAATAATTTTATTAGATTCTGATATTCGTGAAATTCAACTTTATAATCCCCAGCTGCCCCGGCTCCCCAATAAAAACCATGTGCATCTGCTGCTCCAGGAACTTGTACCTGATAATCTACAGTAAATGCATTTCCTAAATTTGTATTCGTAAAATACCAGTCACCACTGCCACCACCATCTGGAGATAATTGTACATAACCTGTTGTACCACCTGTATTTTGAATATAACTGGCAGCACCAGCTATTGCTCCATGACGTAAAGATGTACCTTTCATATCTTCGTAAATTATTAACGAATTATAAGCATCTGAATTTATAGCAAGTCTATTACGACAACGTATATTAACTTTTTTTATTAATTTTTTTACATTGATTTTTCTACATTATTTTTTTTACATTACTTTATTTTATTATTTTATTATTTTTTGCATACTTTTTCTTAAAAAAGTATTTTCTATAGTAATGTTAATATAATGTTATATAGTAGTAATTTTGATGATTCTAAATTCCAAAAAATTAATTGGAGAGAATTCAATAGAACAATAGATGATCCATGTGCAGTTCAACAAAGAACTGATGACAATGCTAAAAAATTAAAATTTATTACAACTAATCATATTGATTTAATAGAAGCAAAGGAAAAGTTAAATTTTTACGGAATGACAATAAAGGATAAACTTTTTGTTCCATCTGAAAATATAGATAAAGATTCTTTTTTAAGATATGGGCAAGATGGAAATGTAATGACAAATTGCAATGTAAAAAATATTTTTGGTCAGTTGCCATTACCAACAGTTCCAGGAAAATTCCAAACAGGTCATGGAAATTTACAAATTGAAGATAAAATGAGATTTCCTATATATGAAGAACATAGACAGTCAAACATTCCTCGTGATGAAAACTTATATAATAGATCTTTTTATATATTTGATAATATAGAAAAACCAGATGCAATGAAAAGTATAGAAACAAGTGATTTTGGACCAAGAGGTGGTATGAGTACTAGATTTTTACCAAAGCAAAAAAAATAAAAGTAAGGTAAATTAAAACTTTAATATACGTTTCTTTGATTAAGTTGAGCTCTTTTCTTTTGTCCTACAATAATTTTAAAAATAAATGTATTTTGCATGCTTTTATTTAATGTATTTGAATTAACACCAAAATCAAATAAATTACCATCATTATCTTTTATAGAAATTGACATTTTTGATAAACTTGCTTTAGGAGTTGTAAAATTTAATGTTGTATTTTCATGAATTCTATTATCAATTTGAATAAACCCTCCAGATGTAGTAGGTGGGGCAAGTAATAGGATCGCAAACGAATTTGAAATATTAGAATCACTTGAAACCATAACATCTCCTATTTCTTCAATGTCTAATAATAAATAAGGTTCACTTTCAACATTATTTTTTGCAGGAATAATAGCTTGGATTAATTCAATAGAATATATATTTTTAAATTCGCTAGGAAAATGAACAACATATTTATTTACTAAAGGACTAAATTGAAGATTTCTATCTTTAGAAGATGCTGTTAAATAATATACCTTTTCTTCATATTCAATACTTGGTTCATTTGTTATACTAAATTTTTCATTAAAATTTGATGAGTATACTTTTTCAATATCGTTTTTATTATAATTTTTATCATTATATTCTGATAAACTATATTTGTGATTTTGATTTAACCGATTCGATGACATTTATAATTATATAAATAAAAAAAAAACATATATAGTACTTGCAAAAATAATTTTAAAAATTGATTTTTTTAAAATAAGAATAATCAAATATGATAAATAGTGATGAAATAGAACTAATATCTCTACCGTCTTCGATGTTAATCGGTAAGGTACGGATAGATAAAACTAATAGAAATATAGATAATGAGAATTATGTATATTGTTGTATATGTTTAAATACCTTTAACGAAGACGTCGTTAGACGGCAAGGTACCTTTAACGAAGACGTCGTTAGACGGCAAGGTACCTTTAACGAAGACGTCGTTAGACGGCAAGGTACCTTTAACGAAGACGTCGTTAGACGGCAAGGTACCTTTAACGAAGACGTCGTTAGACGGCAAGGTACCTTGCCGATTAACATCGAAGATGGTAGAGGTACAGATTGTAAAGGGAAAACAAAATTTATAAAAATGAATTGTTGTAATCAAAAACTTCATAAAAAATGTTTTTTGGAATGGATTCTTTATCCTATAACTAAAAATCACAATTATAATAACAAATTATATTGTATTATATGCAAATCAAAAATAAAAAATTTAGAAGATATTATTCCTTTAGGAGATTTTATTAATTATATTGAAAAAAAACAATATGAAACAGATGATAAAAAATTAATATCTTATTATAAAAAAATCATATCTGATTTTTATGAAGATAGTATAGTAACAATTATAATAAATTCTGAAGATAACAATGAAATAGAGGAATATCTTAACAAGGAATTAAGATTTTGTTTTTGTAATTTATTTTGTATAATTTTCCTTTTTATGTTATTTATTTTATTAATTCTTATTGGAAACATTTTTGTAAAATAATAAAATTTAATTTAAAATTATAAATTAAATTAATACTATGAGTGATATAATTATAAATGAGACACCTATACCATTAATTGGCAAGGTATCTTCATTATTTATAGTAATATTGTTTTGTATTGACTATTTTTTAGTATATAAAAAAACAGTTGATAATAATAAATCATTAACGGAAAAACAAAGAGCATATATTCTTTCTGTAAAAGCATCTTTGACGTTATTTTTATTAAGTTGTTATTTTAATTATAAATTTTTCTTATCTAATTTTAATAAAGACGCTTATACTTTATCATTAACAAATAATGATACAATTATATTACAATTAAGTACACTTCAATTGATCTCTTATTTTATAACAGATACAGTAATAGGATTTTTTAAATATCATAAATACATGTGTAATTTATCAGGATATACACATCATATAGTCTATATTTTTATAAGTGCTTTAGCGATAAAACAAAATAATATAAGCTATTATTTGTTATATATGATTGAAGAATTACCTACTATTTTTTTAAGTAGTGGAAATTATAATAAATTTTTAAGAAATGATAATTTGTTTGGATTTACTTTTTTTTGTACAAGAATTTTATATCATATATATTTAACTTGGATTGTTAGACATAACTATTTGTTTTTAACTTTGGGAGTATTATCATTAGGATTACATTCTTTTTGGTTTAAAAACTGGTTTAAAAAATATTTTTTAAAAATCGATTCAGAAAAAAATATTAAAAAAGACAAATTAAAAAAGACAAATTAAAAAAGACAAATTAAAAAAGACAAATTAAAAAAGTCAAATTAAAAAATACAATTATAGTAAATGTATTTTTTATTAAACTAAAATTAAACTAATTGTTTTTATTATAAGCTAACTATTTTAATTTTAAATGTAGTTGTACCATTAACTCCATTTGGATAAGGCCTATACATTAATTGTGGTTTACTATTTATAGGCCATTGCATATCTAATTGATCATTATAAACACCTTTTGCAGAAATAAATCGAACAACTGTACCTGGTAAATTAACTGCGTCAACTCTACCAATTGTAAAAATTGCATGAGCTCTACTACTATCATTGTCATTTAATGGTCTCACATAAACTGTATAAATTCCATACGTACTTGGAAAATCTATAATACTAACGGGTGACATTGAATTGTTATTTAAAACAACTGTTGTAATAATATCTGCAACACTTCCATTAATACTATTAATAGTTAAAGCATTTCCTGTAATATCATTTGCATGTACATCAGAATAATGAGCAATAGAAGTATTATCTGATGGATTTTGATTACTACAAACAAATGAAAATTCATCATGTGATTCATCCCATATCATCATGACAAAATGACATTCATATAATTCATAAAGAGAAGTAGAATCTGGAATTGTTGAAAAATTCATTCCTTCTGTTGGTGTTGGATTATTTAATATTCCTGTTTGATCATCTGTACTATAAATAGTTGCTATACGAGTATTTCCAATATAACTACGAATTCTTCTTACTTGATTTTGTCCAGTTCCACCAGAAATCTTTACCCACCATCCTGCATAATAATTATTTACATCACTTGCATTTGAATCAAAATGAATAGTTGTATATGAATTATCACCATTTTGAACTGAACCACTTACTTCAAATGTACTATTTACAACATCGCCATATCCGGTATCATTAGCTGATTGGTATCTTTTAATAGCTAAACCTCCATCTGCTGTACTACTAGGTGCATTATTTACTATAATAATATTATCATTAATGGTAACAACTGAAGACTCTATAGTAGATGTTACACCTTTAACATCTAAATTACCATAGATAGTTGTAGTGCTATCCGATGTACCTATAAAAACAGGTACATTGGGTGTTGATGTAGCTATTTGGATACCATTGGTAGTATCTGCACTTTCAAATTGCATTTTACTATTTGCACTTAAAAACATACCTCCACTTTGAGAATGTAATTTAATAGCATCAGAACCGGTACCTGAAGAAACTATATTTACTTTTGAATTTGTATTTCCTGTAACACTAATTGTTAAATCTTGATTATCTGCTTTTGTTTCATTTGTAATTAAACTTGTAGCACCATTTGTTTTTATAATAGTAGATCCACCAGTTTGCGTTTCTGTATTAAAACCACCCATGCCACTAAATAAACTAATTTTTCCATAAGAATAATCTGGTTGATTTATTATAATATCTCCAGTTGAATAGGTCGTATATATTTTTATAGCTTCATTTGTACCATCACTTTTTAAAATTAAAGAAGAATTTGTATTATTATCAAGACTTAATGTTAAATCTTGACTATTGTTATCTGTCTTTACTCTAAAAGTCGATGTTGCTGCTTGTGAAGTAAAAAGAATAGGTCCAGATGTATTTGTTATTAAATTAAAACCTCCAGAACCAACTAAATATGAAATAGAACCTTTACCTAAACCATCAGAATTTGAAAAAATCATATTACCAGCTGTATTAGTTGTTTTTACAACTAAAGCTGTATTTGATGTATTTATACCAGAACTAGCAATTGTCAACTGAGAATCTGTTTCACCATTTAAATTAATAGATAAATTTTGATTATTGGTTTGTGAATTTACTATAAAAGATCCAGATCCATTATTTGCAGTAATAGAAAGATTACCATTTGATGTCATTTGTGTTAATCCACCACTTCCAGATGCTATAGAAATAGGTCCTGTCTGTCCTGATAACATATAAATGCCACCATTTGCATTTGTATTTTTTATATTAATAGCAGAACTTGAATTTGAACCAGCTTGAATATTTATAGATCCAATTGTAGAATTTAAATTTAGATCATTTGCTAAACTTGTAATAGTAACAGTATCTGTTACTTCAATGTGACATTTATTTCCACCAGTAACAGTAAATGGACCATTTGTAGTATCAATATGCGTTTCTGTTAATTTTGTAATTCCATATAAAGTATTCATATTACCGTATACATTTAATGTTTTCTTAATGCTTGTTCCTCCGGCAACGACGAGTGAAGCATATGTATCATTTACACTATCATCTGTACCATTTATATTACACATTCTACTAACATTTAAATCACCCCAACCAAATTGCGAAACATCACTTCCTGTTTCAAGAGTAACATCTCCATGAAATATTGTTGCTAATGGTATTGACATACACTACTTATTTACTTATTAATAAATTATATATTTTTATCTTATTTTGGACGTCAAAAACAATTTTATTATAAATTTAATATTTTTAGTAAACTTGGTAAATCAACTTCACTAACGTCTCTGACGTCACATTTTGCTTCAATATGTTTAATTTCTTGAATATTAGAATCACCTTTAGCTACACTACATAACCCTTCGCATCTATTTGATGGACAATAATATTCTTTTAGATTAGTTGATTTATAATCTTGATAAAAACTAAAATATTTTAAAAATGAATTTAAGGATACGTATTTTTTTACAGAAATACTATTATTATTATAATCATATTTTGTATTAATAACAAATCCAGAATTGTTTGTAAATCCTTCTTCTCGATTTACAAAATCACTTAATACACCAGCGTGAGTAATAATAAATACATTTAATGTTTCTAACAATTCTTTTTTTTTAAGAAAAAACGTTATAAACCATTTTATAAAATTACTAATATCTCCTGGTTCTTTTCTCTCCTTTTTAAACATTTCAACGAAACTAAAATCGAAAAAGTTTAAAATACCTAGTCTTTCTAAATATTTTTTTTGTTCTTCTATAGTTTTCATTGCATAAAATGGTTTAGAATCTATTGTATTTCTACTCTCTAAAGAAAATTTATTACTAGAACCTTCATCAATTTCTCTTAAAAATGGGAAAACATATATTTTAGAAGGAGGATTTGCCCAACTACGACTCATATAATAAGCTGTTTCCATACATCTAATTAATGGAGCACATCCTATTACATGAATAGAATCTATTTTTATATCATCGTCGTTTAAATCATCATAAGACAATTTAAGTATCTTATCAATAGATTTAAGTATTTTACTTACGACACATCCATTATGTATAGATGCATCTACTCCTACTTGTGTTAAGACAGGGTCGATCATTGGATTTACTGCACTTTTATTTTTTCCAGAAAAAGATAATGCATCTTGTACAGAAATTATATCAGATTTCATCAAACCAGAAATAGCATTATGACAACCAAAACCATGACGTACAAATGTAAAATTAATATTTGATTGCATTTAATATAACTAAACTTTTTAAAAAAAAGTTTTATCAAAAAATAAACTAATCTTTTTAAAAATAACTAAACTTTTTAAACAAAAGTAAACTTTTTTTAAAAAAGTTTTATCAAAAATTTAAACAGTTTTATCAAAAATTTAAACAGTTTTATCAAAAATTTAAACAGTTTTATCAAAAATTTAAACAGTTTTATCAAAAATTTAAACAGTTTTATCAAAAATTTAAACAGTTTAAGGTTTTATTTTTTATAATAACAATTAAAGTAATTATTATAAAATTTTTTATCTTTTTGATAAAACTTTTTAAAAAAAAGTTTAGTTTAAAGAGTTGTTGTAAGTGCTCTAAAATTAACAGAAGCACTACTCCATCCAGTAATATCAGTAGAAGTATATTTTACTTGACCTGCATCTGTAATAGAGAATGTATACCCTGTAACATCACCTACATAAGAACTATTAATAACCCAATTACTTCCTTTTTGAACTCCCTTAAGATTATAGTAAGCATATTTGTTACCTGCACTTGAAAGAATAGTAACAGATACAACTGCATCGAATGCTCTTACAATAGCGTTACTAAATGCAAATCCTGTAATACTAGATGCCTCTGAAACATTATTTGCAGATACGAATTTACGTTCTCTTGAAATATCTCCCATACTTGGAGAAACATCAACTGTATTAAATATAATAGAACCACCAGTTGCAGATGTAGCACCAAGTATTGGAGTATAATCATTTGTAGAAACAGTAACCGAACCTGTTGTAACTGTAAAATTATCTTCCATAATAGATGCACCAGTAACATTAAGAGATCCTGCTGTAATACCAACAGATACACCAAGTGTTCCAATAACATCTAAAGTATAATTTGGAGCAGTAGTATGAATACCAATATTACCAGCACTATTAAGACGCATGTATTCTGTTCCTACAGTATAAAAGTAAAGATTGCCATCAGTGATATTTGGTGAAGCTGATGCAAGAATTTTAGTACTTTGTGCAATATCAATTACACCACCTAATGATCCCCATGAATCTCCTGGACCAAAACCTTCAAATGAAGAATATTCCGTATTATAACGAATATAACCATCTTGTGCAGGAGTTGGTCTAGACGCAACATCACCAAATGGAATTTGAAATGCAGGTCCAACAACAACTGCATTAGATCCCATAGTTACATTGGCATGTAAAGTAGATTCTCCAGTAACATTTAAAGATCCAGCTGTAATACCGTTATTAAAGATTGATGCACCACTTACTGTAAGATCACCTCGAAGAAGAGTTCCTCCAGAAACACCAAGATCACCTTGAAGAAGAGATCCTGCACTAACAAATAATGAAGCAGCAGTTGCACCTGCATAAAAGACTGATGCGCCAGTTACAGTAAGATCACCTCCAAGAAGAGTTGCTCCAGAAACACCAAGTGATCCTTGAAGAAGAGATCCTGCGCTAACAAACAATGAAGCAGCAGTTGCACCTGCGTAAAAGACTGACGCACCAGTTACAGTAAGATCACCACCAAGAAGAGTTGCTCCAGAAACACCAAGTGATCCTTGAAGAAGAGATCCTGTACTAACAAATAATGAAGCGGCAGTTGCACCTGCGTAAAAGACTGACGCACCAGTTACAGTAAGATCACCTCCGAGAAGAGTTGCTCCAGAAACACCAAGTGATCCTTGAAGAAGAGATCCTGCACTAACAAATAATGAAGCGGCAGTTGCACCTGCGTAAAAGACTGATGCACCAGTTACAGTAAGATCACCTCCAAGAAGAGTTGCACCAGAAACACCAAGTGATCCTTGAAGAAGAGATCCTGCACTAACAAATAATGAAGCGGCAGTTGCACCTGCATAAAATACTGATGCACCAGTTACAGTAAGATCATTTCCAAGAAGAGTTGCGCCAGAAACACCAAGTGATCCTTGAAGAAGAGATCCTGCACTAACAAATAATGAACCGGCAGTTGCACCTGCATAAAAGACTGATGCACCAGTTACAGTAAGATCACCTCCAAGAAGAGTTGCACCAGAAACACCAAGTGATCCTTGAAGAAGAGATCCTTCGGTAACAAATAATGAACCTGCTGTTACACCTTGGTTTAAAACTGATCCTCCACTAACAGTCAAAGTACCTCCAACTTGAGATCCTCCACTTACCATTAAACTAGCTAAAGTAGTTGTACCAGTAACAACAAATGTACTTAAAATAGTAGCTTGATCTAAACCAATATTCCCAGCGGATAAAGATGTTACTTCTAAATTAGTAATGATAGAATTTGTTGCATATAATCCCTTTGATCTTATATTAAGTAAATCAGTTTTTTGTAATGTTGTTTGAATATCATGTGCATGAGAAATATAACCCATTATATATTCGTCATTAGCTTCGTCATAATATTGAGCAACATAATTACGATTATAAAGAGCAAATGAATCTTCTGCACTTACAGTACTAGTAAATGGCTTATCATTATGAGTTAGTTGGGAAACACCTTGAGGATCAGTATAAGAATCCTCATCTGTAAAGCTTACTGTAACAACACCAGTAATATTTGTAGAATAAGGAGAAACTTTTCTAGCATAAATATTTGCACCAGAAGTAACTTTAATCCACCATCCATCTGGATTTAAAGCAGAGTCAGTTGTTGCAAAAGTAATGGAATTTGTTCCTCCTGACAATAAACTACCACTAAAAACTACTGGTTCATTTCCCCCAACCACATCTCCAGATCCATCATCAACTGCGGTTTGATAACGTTGAATCAAAAAACCAGCATCTCTAGACCCAGCTGGACCACTATTTAAAGTAAATGTATTGTCTACAACATTAATTGTTGTGCTATTAACAGATGTTGTTAATCCATTAACATATAAATTACCAGCAATAAAAGTATCTGCGCCAACGTGCAAATTTTTAGCAATACCCACACCACCATCTACAATTAAAGCTCCGGAATTAACTCCTTCACTTTCATCTTCTGCATATACATGTGTAATTCCCCCAACGTTTAATTTCTTTTGTACACCAATACCACCGGATAATATAAATGCACCAGATGAAACGTTATCAGATTGATAATCAGCATTAACACTCATACCTCCATATAGAACAAACGAACCACTTGTAGGACTTTCTGATGCGGTTGTATCGAAAATGACAATTGGTTGTTCAAAAAACATTGGTGAAAAATTTGAAGCTGCCATTTTATTTATACTTAATAGATTTATACTTAATAAATTTATTAAAATAACTGAAAATAAACGAAATCAGAAAGAATGAAACACAATATTACGTTTAAGACGTTACGTTTTATTAAAAATTGAATCTTTTTAATTTCTACTTTATTTTTTACATAGTAAAGTAAATGAAAAGTAATTTATCAGAAAAGTTTAAAGTTTCTAATATAAATGACCTTGAACTTTTATATTCTATTTTAAGAGATACTTATCCAAATAATGAAATCCAAATACAATTTAATTGGAATACAAAAGAATATACAATTAACGTTACTGATAAAACTTATTGTTTTGATCCTGAAATACCAGTTGATTTAGATATACAAGTTGTATACGGAGACTCTGTAACTGGTGATACTCCATTACTTTTAAAAAAAAATGGGATAGTTTATATTGAAACTATTCAGAGTATTTTTGATATTAATAAAAAAGAAGAATATCCAGGATTTAAAATGTTTGATAAAACAATTAGATTAGAAAAAGAATTTTCAACAACAGATTATCAAATATGGTGCGATGCTGGATGGGTAGATATTAAAAAAGTGATTAGACATCGTTGTGATAAAAAAATTTATAGAGTTTTAACACATACTGGTTGTATAGATGTTACAGAAGATCATTCTTTAATAACAGAAAATAAAGAACCTATAAAACCAAAAGATTTAAAAGTAGGAGACTCACTTTTACATAGTTTTCCTACAGAATTTATAGAAACTAGTCAAGCTATTGTTAAAATGAAAAAAGATAATATACAAAGTAAAATATGTAATACTTGTAAAATAGAAAAAAGCGTTGACGAATATTATAAACAAAATACTAAAAAGGATGGATTAAATGGAAGATGTAAAGATTGCGATTATTATAAAAACTCATTGCATCCTCTAAGAAATATTTATAAAAATTTTAAATTAGATAATTATGATCTCACAGAAAAAGAAGCTGAAGTTTGGGGATTTTTTCAAGGAGATGGTAGCTGTGGAGCATATCATTGTAAATCTGGTATTAAAAATAGTTGGGCTCTTAACAATAATGATTTAAAAAGATTAAATTATTTTAAAGATATTTTAGAATCAGTTGAACCAATAAAATTTGAAATATTAGATACATTAAAATCAAGTGGTGTTTATAAATTAGTTCCAAAAGGAAGTATAAAGTATATGGTGGATAAATATAGAAATCTTTTTTATTATCAAAAAGATTGTAATGCAGATGGTAATAAATATAAAATTGTTCCTAATTGTATTTTAAATGCGTCAAAAGAAATAAAAATGGCTTACTGGAAAGGATATTATGAAGCAGATGGTGCAAAAACTGGTAGTAAAAATGTTAATAATCCTTCTTTTGCTGTAAAAGGTAAAATTGGAGCACAATGTATGTATTATTTGATGAGATCACTTGATTATGATATGTACATTAATTTAGATAATCACGAAAAAAAACAAGAAATATATTTTTTTAATCAAATAAAAGATTTAAATAGAAATAAATTTGATGTTAAAAAAATTATTGATAAAGGTAATCCAGATGATTACGTGTATGATATTGAAACTAATATTGGAAGATTTGGAGCAGGAATTGGACAATTACAAATTCTGAACACAGATAGTGTCTTCTTGAAGTTTAAATATAATCGTGATGACTTTGAAAAGAATAGACGTGATACATTTAGATTAGCGACATTATGTGGAGACAACCTAACAAATGATATATTTGATAGAAAACCTATTGAATTAGAATTTGAAAAAGTATTTCATCCATTTATTTTATTAACTAAAAAACGTTATATAGCAAATAAATTTGAAAATACAAAAGACCCATTTGATTTAAAAGGAGTCGATGCAAAGGGTATTGCTTTAACAAGAAGAGATTATTGTCCAATGGTAAAGAAATGTTATAAAAAGGTGATAGATACTATTTTACAAGACACGAATAAAAAAAGTGACACGAATAAAAAAAGTGACACGAATAAAAAAAGTGACACGAATAAAAAAAGTGACACGAATAAAAAAAGTGACACAAATAAAAAGAAAGAAGATAATCTAAATGAAGATCCTGTGATATCAAGTACAAAATTATATATAGAATACGTAGACGACATTTTTAATTACAAAATATGTATAGATGATTTAATAGTATCTGCAATGTTAGCAGCTAGTTATAAAACAAGACCAGTTCATGTTCAACTTGCTGAAAAATTAAAAAGACGTAAAGAAGAAGTTCAAGTTGGTGATAGAATACCTTATATTTATATAGAAAATACAAGTAATACACCAAAACAAAAATCAGAATTAGGTGAAGATCCCAAATATGCTATTCAAAATAACTTGAAATATAATAGAAGTTGTTATTTAGAACAATTGGCAAAACCAATTTTAGGATTTTATAAAGTTGTTTTAAAAAATAATGAAGCATTATTAGATCATCTTATTAATTATACAAATGAGACTCTAATTAAATGTGGTGGTAAAAAACTATCTCCAAGTGATTTTAAAATAGAAGACTAATAAAAAGATTAATTTATTAATTATATAAAAATTTTTGTTCGACTAAGTAATTATAAAACATTGTTATATCATTTGCATCATTTAATTCTTTAAATTCTAGACATTCTTTTTTAGTAATTCTATTTGTTTGTTTTAAAGCTTTTTGCATTTCATTTTCTACTACATTAATTTCTGCAAGAATTTGATCATGATACTTTGTTATATCTTTATCTATATATGTAGTTTCAATATCATTTAATTTTTTATTATAAAAATCTCTTATATTTTTAGAATCGTCACCTATTTCTTCTATTAATTCATTTAAAATAGGTGCTATACAAAATTCGCCCTTAAATCTTTTATTTTTCGATACCATTTTATGAATACATTTAAAAAGATAATTTGTACTTTTCCAAAAATAAATACCAGTTGTTGCAAAACAACTTATAGGTACATTTTGTCTAACGTCAATAATATTATTACTTTGATCTACTTTAACATAATTGTATTTATGTGATCCATTACTTAAAAAAGTAATAGCGTGAGCAATAGATTCTTTATCTTTAATTAAAAAATCATATAGATAACTTTCACAATCCCATTTTAACCATTGTCTATCAGATGATATAATAATAGGGTAATCATTCTCTATATATTTTTCAACTTCTAATAAATAACAAGCTGGACCTTCTTGACGACGCTTTGATTTGACAATAGTACAATCTGGAACAAGAGAATATAAAAGATTTTCTAATCCGTAATCATTGTATTCTGGATCCATATGCATAACGAAAAAATAATTACCATCTACTTGTATGTTTTCAATAATCCAAGTAACTAAAGGTTTGTTATTAATTGTTACGAGAGGATTGGAATTATCTCTTTGTATATCAAAAAGAGATTTTTCTAAATTTAATACAATAATAATATTTAACTTTTTTTTAAAAATAGTCTTTTTAACCACTCCACAATTTGGACTTTCATAATATTTTATAAAATTGTAAATATAATCAAATGTTATATCAGATAATTCAAAAATATAACAAATATTATATTGTAATTTTCTTGACAACTGTAAACAACGTGAATAGTTAGATACAATTAATATTTCTTTTGTTGTAAATTCAGATTTCATAACATAATTCAAGTCTTCATCTAATACTTGATATCCATTATGTCTTAATTTATCCTTTATTTCATTTAAACAAGTAATATTTTGAAAATTTTGAAGATCAAATAAAACTAATTTAATAGGAGTCATTTATTATCTCTAAATATATTTAATTTTGTTATATATATTTATTCTTTTATTTTTTAAGTTGAGGTATAAATTGTGATGCTAATTGTTCTCCAATAAAAACAGAAGCTTCATGTTGTGTTTTTTCAATGTCTTTTGATTTTTGTATTTTTTCAATACCTTGTAACATCATTTCTAAATTATTTATAAGAAACTGTTTATTAAACATTTTCGTATTGTCATCGTATTGTTTTATTATATATTCATATAATGTTTTAGATGTACTCTTTAAATATTCGTATTTACCAATTGTATTATTACCATTATCCAAGTCATTTATTAAATCGTACACTTCTTTTTTTATTTTATTAATATCAGTATCGTATATATTTCCAGACATTGTATAATATTAAAATTAAAAAAAAAATTGTATTATTAACGTTTTTCTTTTAATATAAATGAAAAATACAAATGATATAAAAAATAATTTAGATATAAGTGAATATCAAGAAGAAACAGAACTAGAAGAAACAGAACTAGAAGAAACAGAACTAGAAGAAACAGAACTAGAAGAAACAGAACTAGAAGAAACAGAACTAGAAGAAACAGAACTAGAAGAAACAGAACTAGAAGAAACAGAACTGTCCGAAATATTAGAAATGTCTGAAATACCAGAAACAATTAATGAAACACCAGAGACAATTAATGAAATTACAGAAATATTAGAAGAAATACATATTAATCAAGTAGTTAATACGAAAAATATGAAAGAAATTAAAGATATTATTCTAAGAATTAATAAATTGCAAAAAAAAGAAAAGATGCATATTTTAAATATATTAAAATTAAATAATGTAATTTTTACTAAAAATGAAAATGGATATTTTTTTAACTGTTTAACTATAAATAATAATATTATTGATAGAATTTGTAAATGTTTAGAATTAATTGAAAAAAATGGAGATTTAATAAAGGAGACTGATAGAAAAAGGAATGAATTGATTTCTTATTATAAAATGATAATAGAAGAACGATTACAGAATACATTAAATAATCGTAAATTAAATTATATAGATACACTTATAATGAAAAAAATTTCTAATATAAATTATAACGTTAGTAAAATATTAAAAATAAGAAAAAGAGAACGTATTGAAATAATAGACGATGGTTCAATGCAACCAGATATGTTAGTTAGACAATTTTTAAAAAAAATTTTTAAATTTAAAAAAGATAGTTCTCATAGTAGAATTTATGCTTGTATAAAAACAATGCAAAATAAGAAAAGTAGAACAACTCTTTTAGATAATAATGATAGTATAACAGAAGAAGGATTTGATGTAGATAATAATGGAGATGGTGACGGAGACGTGGATGGAGATTTAGATGTTTCAAATGAAGAAGATGTAGTTGACGTAGAAGTAGATGACGTAGACGTTGACGTAGACGTTGACGTAGAAGTAGAAGACGATGTAGACGATGTAGACGTAGAAGACGATCTAGACGTAGAAGACGATCTAGACTTAGAAGACGATGTAGGTGATATAGAAGGTGTTAAAACTATTAAAAAAATAAAAATAAATGATATAGATATAGATATAGGTATAGATGATATTACAGAGGATATGGAAGAATTAAAATTAAAAGATAAAGATTTAATAGAAGAAGATGATATAAATTATTATAAAAATTTATTAAATTTACAAGGGTTTTCTTTTGATGATAATAAACAATGCATGTTAGTATATCAAGAATACATACATTAATTAATTTAAAAATTTAATAATAAATAGATTTTGTTTATTATTAAAGATGGGTATACCTTATTATTTTTATAATATTTATAAGAAATATAATAATTTAACAATAGATCAAAGTTCTATATCAAAAATAGGTATTGATTATTTATTTTTAGATTACAATTCTTTAATTCATCCTTGTGCTCAAGAAATAATAAAAATAAAAGAAGTTGAAAAAGATTATAATGAAAAATTTCTTGAAGATGATATTATAGAAAATTGTATTATTTATACGAGATATATTATCAATGTAGTAGGAGCAAAAAATGTTTATATTATGATAGACGGTGTTGCTCCTAGAGCTAAAATGAATCAACAAAGAGAAAGAAGATATAAAACACATTTTTTAAAAAAACTTGACAAACTTGAAGAAAAAGAAATAGAAACAAAATATTTAGAATGGGATTCGAATAAAATAACACCTGGTACACTTTTTATGGAATCTATAAAAATTGCATTAGATAAATTAAAAAGTGAAGTTAAAGAACTTTATAATGTCAATATATCAGATTCAAATGAATGTGGCGAAGGAGAGCATAAAATGATGAAATATATAAATATATTAAAACCAAAAAACAAAATATGTATATATGGCTTAGATGCTGATTTAATCATGTTAAGTTTAATGAATACATATTTAGATAAGATTGTACTTTTACGTGACAACAGTTTTAATATAAATTTAAAAGAATCTGAAAGAACATATACTTATGTAGATATTTTTAAATTAAAAAAGAATATATGTAATGAATTGTATTCTGAATTAGGTGATCAATTTATAGAAAAAAATGACGATAATATTATATGTGATTATATATTTTTATGTTTTTTATTGGGTAATGATTTTTTAGAGCATATACCTACATTAATGATTAAAGAAAATGGTATTAGTGTTTTATTAAAATACTATCTTAATTTACTTGTCAAGAAAAAAAGTTATTTAATTAATATTAGTGCATTGAAAAATAATAAATTAGAAGAATCTATTAATTTACAATTTTTACAAGATATTTTTTATCAGTTATCTAGGTCAGAAGAATATTTTTATAGTAAAGTATATAGCGTATATAACCATAAAAAAGACAAGCATATTTATAAAGACAACTTTAATATAGATAACAATTATGATGATATTTATATTTATAAAGAAGATATTATAAAATATAATACTGAAGGATATAAAAAAAGATATTATGATTTTTATTGTATAAATGATATAAATGATGCATGTAAAAATTATATAAATGGTTTATATTGGATTTTAGGATATTATTATAATCATAATCATGATAATTGGACATGGTTTTATAAATTTAAAGGAATACCATTTTCAAGTGATTTATTTCAATATTTATTAAAATCTAATAAAAAAGAAATGTTAATAATGGATACTATAAAAAAATCAAATTCTAACACTCCATTAGAACAACTAATGATGGTTTTACCAAAAAAATCTTTGTTAAATATATTGAAAATTCAAAATGATAATCTATATGAAAAATTAATTAGAATATTTAATACACATAGTAAAGAATTAGATGAATATTATCCAAATAATATATGTCTAGATATGATTCATAAAGAATTTATATGGCAATCAAAAATTTTTTTAAAAGATTTTGAAAATAATTTTTTAGAATATTTTATTTAATTAATAAAAAAATTGATTTTACATATATTTTCCTTTCAAATTATATAAAAGTGCGTAAAAAAAAATATTTTAATTCCTATACTAAAATTAAAAAAAACAAATGAGCAAAGTAACTACTTCTACCAAAATCACAACTGTACCAAAGACTAAAACAACAAAGACTACTAAAGTAAAATCTTCTGTTGAAGCAACTCCTGTAGTTGAAGCTGTAACTGTTCCTGTAGTTGAAGCTGTTGTTGAAGCAACTCCTATTGTTGAAGCTGTAACTGTAGTTGAAGCTGAAGCTGTTCCTGCAGTCGAAGCTGTTGTTGATACTATGAAAATGAGATTTGAATCTTTAATTAGATCAAAGCAAGACCTTATGAATGATATTAAGAGAGAAATCCAAGAACTCCGTAAAATGCAACGTGATCACGAACATGCTGTAAAGGATGCTTCAAAAAGAAGTAAAAAAAAGAAGGCTCCAAGAGACGATGCTAATCCTAGAAAGCCATCAGGTTTTGCATCACCTGTAGTTGTATCAGATGATTTGTATAAATTTCTTGAACAATTTGGAGTAAATAAATCTGAACCAATTGCAAGAACTGACGTTACTAGATATATTACGACTTATATTAAAGATAAGGATTTACAAAATCCTGAACATAGACGTGAAATTATTCCTGATGCTTCATTAAAGTCTCTTTTTGGGCCAGCTATGGAACCAAAGGATCCAAATGATGCTAATTCACCATTAGTTTATACTTATCTTAAGCTTCAAAAATACTTGTCTGCTCATTTTCCAAAGAAGAAGGTAGTAGTCTAATTAAACAAAATTAAATTGATTTCTTAAAAAAAAATATAAAATAATTATTATATTTTTTTTATAACTAAATATATATGTCATCAAATACCGATGTAAATAGAATTCCAAGTGAAGATGATACTGAAAATAAAGGATCGCAATCTACCTTGCCGATTAACATCGAAGACGGTAGAGGTATTTTGCCAACTAATGTTTCTTCTAATTATACTAAAAAAAAAATAATAGATTATACAAAAACTAATTTTACAGAAGAAGAAAAGTATATAATACGTAACGAAGTTGAAATTATTAAAGAAAAATACCCTAATTACATACCTATAATTGTAAAAGTACATAATGACAAGACTATTAAATTAACAAAATCTAAATTTTTAGTAACTAATGAAATAACATTAGCTCAATTTTTATCTATATTACGTAAAAAAATTACAGATATAAAATCTACAGAATCAATATTTCTATTAATTAATAATACTCTAATGCCAATTACATTAAATTTATCAACAATATATAAAGAAAAAAAAGATAAAGATACAAATATGCTTTTTATTACTGTTTGTAAAGAAAATACATTTGGAAGGTAAGGTAATAAAAAAATTGAATAAAATTAAATTGATATCATTATCAATTTAATTATGACAGTCGTTAATTTAGATACATTAGAAGATAATAACTTAAAACTTGGAAAATCAGGAAGAGCTATTAAGTTACTTTATAATAAAGAACCTATTCAAATTTGTAGTTCTACTTTATATACACCTTTTGGTGTAAAATCTGTAAATAAAGAATGGTCTAATTATGCTGAATATAATATAGATTGTTCTTTAAATCAATCTGCAAGTGAAACTTCTATTATTTTTAGAAATTCTATTGAAAAATTGGATAAAATTATTGAAAAATTAGTAAAAGAAAATATAAATTTATTTAATTCTAAAAATGAAACGGCTAATGAAAAATTTGTTTATTCACCTATTTTAAGAGAAAATAGTACTTATCCTAAATTAATGCGTCTTCAATTATCAAGAGATAAAAATGGAAATTTTGAAAGTTTTATTTTTAATGAAAATAAACAAAAAGTAAAAATTGATGAAAATAATATTGATGAAATTTTATCAAAAGGAAAAACTTTTAAAACAATTATAGAATGTGTAAAAGTATGGTATTATAATGGTAAAGTTGGAAGTATTTGGAGAATTGTACAATTAAAGTTTTCTGAAAGATCTTTTTCTAAACAAGAACCTATAGAAGAAGAAGGATCTTCTAAAAATATTTATAATCAATTAATGATTTTAGATGACTAACTAAACTTTTTATTAAAAAGTTTAATCAAAAATAAGCTTTTTAAAAAAAAGCTTTACCAAAAAAATAATAAAAAAAGTTTAAGAAGTAAGTAATAAAAAAGTTTAAGAAGTAAGTAATAAAAAAGTTTAAGAAGTAAGTAATAAAAAAGTTTAAGAAGTAAGTAATAAAAAAGTTTAAGAAGTAAGTAATAAAAAAGTTTAAGAAGTAAGTAATAAAAAAG
>Ga0209353_10000075_pt1 | contig 54621 bp, 47 predicted proteins | sample LauGreSpBDMM15SD_2_FD_187561 | JGI IMG/M metagenome (GOLD analysis project Ga0209353, IMG submission 187561) | Freshwater lake microbial communities from Lake Michigan, USA - Sp13.BD.MM15.SD (SPAdes) (version 2) | ecosystem: Environmental > Aquatic > Freshwater > Lake | place: Lake Michigan... | reverse complement strand
TGCATTTTCAATCTTTTTTTGTAATTCATTTGTTTTTACCTCTAATTGATTATATTTATCTTCTAAAATTCTATTTTCACATCCAATTTCACCTTTAATTTCACCACCTTTAATTTCACCACCTTTATTTTCATTATGCAATGCTCTAATTTGATAGTCTGTAAAAAACAAAGTTACTACTAAAACAAATAAACTAGTTATCGTTATAATAATATAAATATCTATCATATTAATATAATATTTGAAAATAATTTTTGAAGAAAAGACATTCTTTTGAGGGGTACATTAATTCCATAAATATTCCCATTTGTAATTTAAGATATTAGTAGTATTAGGATAAAGCATATTAAAAATTTTTTTATAATAAATTTCACCTTTAGTTTTGGGTAATATTTTTGAATTTTGTGACTCTAATTGTAAAAGATTTAAAAATTCCAGATCATCATATACTGTATCAAAATAATTTTCTAATTGTTTTTTCATATTGTTAAAACTATACGTAATATCTTGTCTATTATTCCACAGTATTTCAGATTTTATATAAAAATCATCTGATATACCATTATTGTCAAAAGATTTTCTAATAATATATTTTTCAATCGGATCTTTAGAATAACCAGACATTTGTGGACGTTTTAATTTTGGATGTATTGACAATACATACTCTAAAAAAGAGATATCCAAAAAAGGTTGACGTAATTCTAAACCAAAAGAACCTGCTATTTTATCACAACGCAATAAATCATACTTGCTTATATTTTTTAATAGGTTGACACTTTTCTCTTGAAACTGAATATCATCCAAATCATAAAATTCACGGTAACCACATAGTTCATCTAAACCATCACCTGTTAATAAAATTTTCACATCAGTCATCGACGATATATATTTTAATAAAAATACAAAAGGTATACTTTTTTCAATGGTTGTAGCATCATATGTTTCTACATAACCAACTATTTTAGGCAATTCTTCACGTACTAAATTAAAATCTTGTACGTTTATTATATGATGATGAATATCTATCCCATAACAATTTTCCAATGACGTCACGTGATCTTGTGCTAAAATAACATCTTGGTTATTATCATCACCTATTGTGAATGCGTGAATAGGACTAGTATCGCCATTTTCATATTTATACTTTATCAAAATACTCAATATAATACAACTATCAAATCCACCAGATAATAATACACCCACAGCCCTTTCTGATAATTTATATCTACTAATTACACTAGTAGTCATTAATTTTTTAATATTACCATGAATACTAGATATAGTTTCTTGATCAGCTGTTGCAAGACTACAAGTTTTCAAACTAGAAAAATTACTAAAATCATAATATCTAATAAATTCATCAACGTTTGGGTTCGTCATCGGTAAGGTACCATTTACTATAGAATTATTAAACGACCAATATGTACCAGGTGGTACTTCAGTAATATGATATTCTGGATTATTTAATAACTCTCTAGGTATACCCTTTAATTCACTTGTAAACATGTAAAATATATCAGACTTGTTACTTTCTTGTTTTGTAGGAATATATTTTACCATATACAATGGTTTACTACCAACAGGATCTCTTACTGCAAATATGTTTATTTGTTTTATGTTAAATGATGTTGTATTTTCAGTTAAAACAAAACTATAATCACCACAAAGTTTATCTAAACAGTCCCTTAATCCTAATTCTGGATCACCTCGGTGAGATTTGATATAAAGTGGTAAAATAACTTCTACATCACTTGTCGATTGAATATCATGATCTGTAAATTTTTCAGATTCTATTAATTGTTTATAATTATATATTTCACCATTGCATAATAATTTTCTTTTTGGTCTAGTTCTTAAATCTGGATACTTCATCATTTTACACACGATAGGATCGTCAAATGGCTGAGATCCGTCAATCGTCATATCATTAACACTCATTCTATGATAACCATAATGAAAAGTCAATGGTTTGTATTCTGCTATTTCTCTTTTACTCAAATAATTCGAAATTTGAGATATATTCATATTATTAATAACCGGACCATTTTCAATCACAACTTGTGTATCATCCTGTCCTCTATTTTTCATTTGCATAAAACTTTTACTAAATTCTATGTTAATTGGAGGTTTAGACATATTATAAAATATAAAAGATATAGCTCCCATTATATAATTAATATATATAATCGGATTTATTTTTACTAATCCTACGCAATTCAACCTTTATTATTTTTTACAACTTCAAAAATCTCATCGTATTTCTTATATATTTTTGCCTTGTCATTCAACATTAATTTTTTAACTTTTAATTTTATTTTAATTTTTTCACAAAATGTATCTTTATCTTCCTGATCAATCTTACTCACTCCTGACTGAAGTCTTGTCAAAACAAAATATAATAACTCTTCATTAATAATTTTTTCAGAATCTTTTGTTATAATAGTTCTAGATGATACTTTTTTAATAGGAACAACATTTTGATCTAAACTTTCTGTTTTATCTTGTTGCTCTTGTTGTTTTCTTAACTGGCCATCTTTTGACGGTGTTTGTTTAGTAAATTCTAATGTAAAACATGTATCCTTATTATATTTAAGAATTTTCACAGATTCAATAAAACCGCGTGTAGTATTCCAAACATAATCTCTATATACCATTCTTTTATTCTCCAAATTAGTTTTTAACAAGTCAAATAATAGTTTAACCATTTTATCTCTATCCTCTTTTTCTATAATTAACGTATTTACTAAATATTTATCTACATAAATATGTGAAAAAGATTCAAATCTTTCAATCTGTTCCTGTTTAGTAAGAACAGACCATCTTTTAAAATATTTACCAAGTTGTACAACACTATTTGTTTTAATAACATTCAGATTACTTAATTTATTTACAAATGTCTGTTTATCTGTTAAAAACGAATATAAATCCGTATTTACATTTCTTAACGTATTTTTAATAAATAGTTCATCCTTTTCCATTTCTTTTAATTTTATTTTATATTGGTTTATCAAATCATCAGAATGTTCCTTTATCTGACCGTTAAAAAAATTATCTTTCTGCTTTACATTAGATTTTAATATATTCACTACTATATGCATATTATATTTAATAGAAAAATAACTGTGAAATTCTATTAAAGTCTCAGAATACAATACTGATAAATCATTTATAAATAACTTATAACGTTCTTTTATACGTTTAGTTTTAATACTACAATTAACATATTCTTCAATAAATTTAATACAATCATCATATATATTCATTTGAGACTCTGTTATATTTTCTTTTATAAAATCATAAATAAGCTTTTCCAATACAATTTTATTATCAGTCATCTCCTTACATTTAGTTTTTTTTATCAAATCGTCATACAAATTAAAATATAATTTACCAGAATCAGATTGACTTTGTAACCATCTTAATCTTTTACTATAAGTAATGGTGGTAGTGGTACCTTGCCTTTTATCGAAGTCTTCGGTAAAGGTACCTTGCCTTTTAATATTAAAGGTACCTTGCCTTTTAATATTTTTGTCTATTCGTTCATTTTCTTCATCAAACTGAATATCTATAAAGGGACATAATCCATAAGACTTTAAAATATCTCTATGTAAAAATAAATTACCAGGTAATTCCTTACAATCATATTCTAAATAAATCTTTTCCATGTTTTGAAACTTTATATATTGTTCTCTAGCTTCATTCCTTAATTCTTTTTCTCGTTTAGCCTTATCCATAGCAATATGATTATTCTTTTTTTTAGCAGCCCCATATTCTAAATTATCAATCGTCTTGGATAATTTATTTCTTTCATTATTCATTCTTAGTTCAGAACGTTCCTTTTTATTAATTTCCTTTAACTTTTCAGTTAATATTTTCAACTGAGACATCTTTTCATTCTTATTTATAGTCCAATCACCCATTTCATCATTTGATATAAATTTCTTTTTATCCAACAAATTTTGAATATCAGTTTTTAAATTCTCAATTTGTTGAATAATATGAGTTTTTACTATATCTTGTCGAACTAACGTGTTCGCCATAGATAAGGTATCTTGACGAATTAAGGTATCAGTTTTAATCGTAGATGTACTTAACGTACCATTCATATTATAATTATTTTTATAATTAAAAAACATTTTTTTCAATTTTTTCAAACAAAGTAAAGACTTAATTACTTTTAGTTACTTTAGGGCCAAAGCCCTTCAAAAGTGGAAAGTAGGGCCAAAGCCCTTCAAAAATTATTAGTTTATTTGTTGTAAATTAATTTTAAAATATTCGCATAATTTTTGTGCACGTTCAAAATCTCTGTATTTATTTTTATATACAATACATCGTATTTTTGTTGCAGATAACAATTTAATACAATCTTTACATGGACTCAGAGTACAATACAAAATTGCATCTTCAAATTTACTTTGAGCATACAATATAGCATTTGTTTCAGCGTGTATTACAATATCACCAATACTTTCTCTATCTGTCCAATCTATAGTTTTATCGTCCATACCAGCGCACACTGAATTATATCCTGTACTTATAATTCTATTATCCCTTAGTGAAACTAATACAGCACCAACTTGAGTTTTAATATCCGGTGATCTAGTCTTAACTACCTCTGCTATATTCATGAAGTAGGAATTCCAATTTACACGTTTTGTAGCTAACGTTTTTACGGTTGGTTCTGCGTAAGGACACTCGCACGACATTACGTTATTAATTAGTTTTTTTATTTTATGTTCAATTATTTTTAAAAAAAACATTAGTGTATATTATATGATTCCCGATAAACTACTAATTAATTTAAAAATAATAAGTAAAATTCAAAAAAATGGCAGAATTACAAGAAGTTACGATGGTATCATTTCTTTAGAAAATGAAATATTTTACCAATCTATTAAGCGTTTTTTTTCAAATGATTCAAGACGCCAAGCAACTTTTGAAATTAACAGTGTCATAACTGAAACACTTGATATATTACGTCATATTCTTAATTCTAAATATATGCATAAAAATTTTTATCAAACTGATGAATACATTAAAAACTGCGAAAATTTGAGTTTAATACTAACAGAATTAGAAGCAGCAAAAGCAGGTATTGAAAATTTAAAATTCACATATCAAAATGACCAAAATATATCATCTCAAATAGATATTATTATTCTTAAAATTAACACCAATATTAGAGATTTTACTCAAAAATTACATTATTTCCAATCATATCTTACCAGTTCTTACCAAAATAATTACACAACATCTTTATCACAAAATTACGATTTACATTCTGTTAAAATAGATAATGGTCAAAACGATTATACAGATCAAAACAATTATACAGAACAAAATAATTATACAGAACAAAATAATTATACAGAACAAAATACTCAAGAAGATGATAACCAATCTATTTAAAACCTTTTAAAAAAAGGTTAACCAAAAAACCCTTAGTTACTTTTTTATTTTTCCTTTTTCATTTTACTTTTTTAAAAAGTAATAATAAACATATGAATACAGTACAAATAGTTCCTATATCAAATCCTATACCTATATTGCAACAAGAAAGTAGTAATATTACAACAAATACTTTAATACCTAAAAATACAAGTATTGAAATCGATTTACCTCAAAGTAATACTCGTATTAAAATATTTAAAGAATATGATATTTATTTTACTAAAATCTCATCAAGTTTTATTGATTTTTTTAATGATTTGTTTACAAAACCAGATGATATAGATTGGGGTACTTATTTACAAAAAATAACTTTAAAAAACGATAGATATTATTATATAGGAGTATTTTGTATAGCTATGGCAATACTAATTTCTCTTTTACAACAAATTTATTAAACCTTTAAGAATTCTGAATTACTGATTTGATTTTATATTATTATTTTTTTATAATATAATAATAATGTTACGTATAGGAACTGATTGTTCAGGTATTGAAGCACCTATACAAGCTTTACAACAATTGGGGATACCTTTTAATTCTTTATAAATCTTGATCTTATATATACATATCTAAATATCTAGAGTCTTTTTCTGATGTAGTTAATATATTATCTACGTACGTTTTTGTAATAATCACAAGATGTTTTTCACTAGATGATTCTATTTTTAATTTATTGTAATTTCCAGTTAACATGTCAAAATTTAAACGATAAAAAATCTTTTCTATATTTTTTCTTAATTGACGTACACCTTTTTCTTGAACTGTTTTATTTACAATAATGTATTCTAATAGTTCTTTACTTATAAAAATATCTAATGCATTAGTACCTTTACCTTTACCTTTACCTACACAATCCTGTTCCGTTTGTTTTAACATTAATGAATTATCACATAAATTGATAGATTTTATTATCTCTGGAATCATTTTATCTTGACAAATAATTAATTTATCTTGTAACTGAGGTGGATTTATATATATAATTTTTAATCTATCTGATACAATTGCATCGATTTTGTCAATATCATTAAAAGCTAAAACAAAAAATGCTTTGGATAAATCAATATTGATATTAGAAAGATAATTATCTTGAAATTTATTATTTTGTTCTTCGTCAAGTAAATGTGTTAATATTCCAAAAATTTCAGTTGATTTACTTTCACTTATTTTATCAATTTCATCTAAATATATAATAGGATTCATATAATCACAATTTGTTAAAATTTCAACTAATTTCCCAGGCTTTGATCCAACATATGTCTCACTATGACCTGTTAATAAAGACACATCATTTAAACCTCCAAAATTAATCTGATAAAAAGGCCAATCTAATGCTTCAGCTAATGATTTTATTATTTTACTTTTTCCAACACCAGCACTACCATACAGTGCAAGCACGTGACCTTTACTATCAGGGTTTGATATTTTTCTAGCAACAAATTCGAGTATTTCTTGTTTTACATCTTCTAAACCATAAATATCACTGTCTAATTTTACTTTAATATTATCAAAATATGATTTGATCTTTTCTAAATCATCATTTTTATCAACAACCATTTGTTTATATTTACCATATGGTATTTTACACGCAGTTTTTAGCCAATTTAGTCCTTTAGAATAATCACTTCCAGACATTTTTACAGTAGAATCATATTTATCAACTAAAAATAATTTTGTTTCTATATCAACATTCATTAACATTAGTCTATCACGTAAATTACAAACATCAACTTCATTTGACAATTTTCTTTTTTTATAATCGTACATATCTTTTTCAACAGATGATAATTTACGTTTTAATTCATTACAACTTTCATTTTGTTTATATTCATCGTCATCAGAATAACTTTGTTTATTAGATAGTCTTGAAAGTCTTTTATAATTTTTTAAATTGCTAGTAATTATTTTTAATTTTCGTAAATTATTTTTTTTACTATCATCTTGACGAGCTGAAGCTGACTGAAGGTCATCATCTTGAGAATTACTTTCATCAAAAAATTCATCCAATACGTCGTCTTTTTGATCATAAGTTGCGTAATTTGACTTGAAATAATCTAAAAACGTAGATGAAATATATAACCAATACAAATCATCTTTATTAGGAAAAGATAAATTATCTGATACGTGATCCTTTATACAAATATAATATTCCAATAAATCTTCAACGTAAACAATATTACCTATCTTATAATTAATATTTTCTGCCCAATATCCAATATACATCTTGTATTAATGTCTCTATTTATATTTTTCATTTTTTTACAAAAATATAAATGTATTTTTTTAAAAGCTTTTTTAAAAAGTAATTAAACTGGTGGTTTGCATAAATCATTAATATTAAATCCATAATTGACAAGAAGAGTAGCAATATATGGTGCAGTTTCAGGTTTATCAAATGATAAATTATAAGGTAAACCGGCTGCATATGCAATTTTAGTCAACCTTTCCTTTGCACTTTTATCAGATGATCTTGCCATTAATTCTTGAAATGAATATTGGGCAGTTTGCTGCATTTTAGCGCTATCACCTTCAAAAACTTTATACAAATCCTCCATTGTTACTTCTTGACAACCTGGATAAATAGCTGTTTTTGGCTCAATCAATTTAAAATCTCCAGATGATTTGTAATTAGATGAATATTCTGAAAAAGATTCTAAAATACCTCTACCAGATAACAAATTCATTCCAAATACATAAACAATAGCAATCAAAATAGCTAATTGTATATCTCTTTCACCCAAATAAGCAATAATACCAATTGCAATTAATTTTACATAAGTATTTTGAAACCAAACTTGAAGATACTCTGGAGTTTTAGGTGCAATTTGAGCAGCGTACAAAGCCAACCCAACTTTAACTATAGCCATAATATAAGGATTAGACAAAGAATAATTTACAGTAGATTCTACATAAGATTGAGTCTTACGTAAAGTTTCCATTTATTTATAGTATACGTAAATAAAAAAAATATTAATATTTTTCGTATTTTAATTTATTTAATAACATTTTGTTTAGATTTCACATTAATTTTACTTGAATTACTCATGGAAACTATACAATATAGTTTAAAAAAAAATAGTACATATAGTATTGATTTAAAATCATCTATTTATACTACCTTGTCGTCTAACGAAGGCAAGGTACAGATACCTAACAAAATGTTATTAAATAAAACTTCTACTAAACTTAATAATATTTTTGATAAACATTGTCTAGAAACTTATGGAAACAAAACTTGCATATTATTCGAATTAGATGATGATACTATAGAAATACGATTATTAGATAAATTGTATCAATTAAAATTGTATCAATTAAAATATACAGGAAAAAATAAATTATATATAGTTATACCATCACTTTTAGAAAAATTATACACTGTTGTTTTAGTCAAAATGATACAAAAAACAAATGCTAAAGAAATTGTAGCAATTCATTTTCCATCTAATTAAACGTAATTTAATTTAAAAACAAATTAAATTACATATATAATGCCTCACGATATGATTGATGAATATTTTAGAATTTATAATAGTAGCATAGAAGAATACGGTGAAAAAACTTGTGTTTTTTATGCATGTGGAAGTTTTTACGAAGTATACAAAATAGAAAATAAACAAGAAATTATAGGAAATGCAAATATTATAGCAGATATTATTCGATGTGATTTTTCAAATAAAAATAAGTCCAAACGTTCTATATATGGAAGTACAAGAGAATTTCCAGATTTTTGTGGATTTGGAATAGCTTATTTACCAAAATATTTACCGCCATTATTAGAAAATAATTACACAGTAGTTATAGTAGATCAATTAGAATCTAGTAATGACAGAAAAGGCAAGTTAGTTAAAAGAGGAGTTGTTGCAGTACATTCACCTACTTTAAAAAGTTGCGATTTAGAAACATATTTAGATACAGAAGCAAATTTGATAAATATTACATTACAAATAACACCAGATGTATTTATGAGTCCTCATTTAATTTATTCTGTTGTTTGTGTTAATAATACTACAAATCATATAGAAATAACTGAAGCATCATTGCAATTTAAAAAAACGGATTTTAGTCTTTGCCTTGAAGATATAACTAAAATTCTATCCAGGTATTATTGTAGAGAGGTCCAAATTTATATTGTCGAATCAAACCTTAATCTTACAAAAATAATAAAAAAATTCTTTAATGAATTTTGCCAAGCAAATAACACAGTGTCATGTTCTTGTAAATTTCACTATATTAATGAATCAGACCCAAAAGAATTTACACGTTATACACAGTACAATAAACGCCACATACAAAATCAATACTTGAAAACTGTTTATAAACATATTGATTTTGGTTTGATTCAACCAGTAGAATATTTGAATTTATTAGATAAAGAATTATCAATTGTAAATTTAATGTACACACTAGATTTTATGACAAAACACGATTCAAAATATATAACTAATTTATCAATACCAACAATAATTAACCAATACTCTTATTTAGTATTAGAATTAAACACCTTGGCACAATTAAATATATTACCATCTCATAATAATAATAATAATAATAAATTAAACAATCAGATTCATAGTGTTTTCGATGTAGTTAATCACACGACTACAGCTATAGGACGTCGTCATTTAAAAACTTTACTTGCAAACCCATTTAGAGATCCATCTATCATACAACATAGATACAATTTAACAGAAGAATTACAAACACATACAGATCTAACAAACGATTTACAAAATGAATTATCAAAAATAATAGATTTTGAAAGATTACATAGAAAAATGGGTTTGGGATCTTTGCATCCATATGAATTTGAAAAACTTCACAATACATATACAACTATATCAAATATGTTTACAATTATATCTAAAAATAAGGATTTACTCTTTAAACAAGAAATCCCTGATCAAAATATATTACAAGATTTTATGACATATATTTCAAATTATACAGCTACATTTGATTTGACTAAAATGAAAAGTATAAAATTAAATACAAATAAAGATGAAATTGTCAATTTTTTCAACATTGGAATAGTAAATGATTTAGACAAAATACAAAATGATATTCACGAAATTGAAAACGGAATTGAGGGATTACGAAAACTATACGATGAATATATTAATGAAGGTGCTTCTCTTAATTCCAAAACACAAATGGTAAAATTAAGTTTTACAGATAACGATGGTTATTTTTTTACATGTACTAAAATACGTTACCAACGATTGCTCAAAGAATACCAAAACAAAAACAAACAAAATGAAGTAAATTTTACTATGCGTGCTACTAGCAATACATGTAAATTTACGTCAGATGATTTGACAAAGTTATCAAATAAATTAATTAATACTCGTGAATTATTGGTAAAGCGAGTAAAGTCACATTACTTGTTAAAATTACAAGAATATTCAAACACGTACAATAAAATTTTCACAAGTCTTTTAAAATTCGTAGAAATAATCGACATATCAAATAGTAATTTAAAATGTTTTACAAAATACAAATATTGCAAACCACAAATAACAGAGCTACCTTGCCGAACTGATGGGTTCGCCATCGGTAAGGTACCGCGTAAAGATTCTTTTGTTATAGCAAACTCTATGAGACATCCTATTATAGAATTGATAAATGATGATACGGAATATATACCAAATGATATCAGTATAACACAAGAATCTTGTGGTATGCTTGTATATGGATTAAATAGTAGTGGTAAATCTAGTTTACTTAGATCACTTGGTATTAGTATAATATTAGCTCAATCTGGATTATATGTTCCGTGTAAATCATTTCATTTTTCACCATTTCATACATTGATTTCACAAGTAGATTTAACTGATAATTTATTTGCAAATAAAAGTAGTTTCACAAGTGAAATGTGTGGTTTAAAAAAAATATTACAATCTAAATCATCTAATACATTGGTACTTTCTGACGAATTATGTAGAGGAACAGAAGTAAATAGTAGTTCAGCAATTGTTGCTTCTACTCTATTAGAACTTGTAAAATCTGATACTAAATTCTTTTTCACAACACATTTACACGATTTGCAAAGGCTCAAACAAATTAAAGACGAACCTAAAATAAACACCTGTCATCTTAGTGTAAATACTATAGATGATGTTATCATATTTGAAAGAAGACTAAATCCAGGATCAGGTAGTGAGTTGTATGGTTTAGAAGTATGTAAATCTATTATATCTGATACAAATTTTATAGATCAATCATTTCAAATCAGAAACGAATTGATTTCAGGTAAAACAACAAATACAGTACTATCACAAAAACGCAGTAATTACAATAAACGTAAAATTTTGAATCATTGTGAAGTTTGTGGATACAAACCTAAAGTTGGGAATGTTCCACTTGACACTCACCATATTAACGAACAAAAAAACTGTGATCAAAATGGTTTTGTAAACGAAAAACATTTTCATAAAAATAAATTATACAATCTAGTTAGTTTATGTAAAGGATGCCACCTTAAAATTGATACTGGAGAATTAATTATAAGAGGATACAAATCAAGTACATCCGGGGTCCTGTTAGATTACAATTTTACAGAATAAATGAACTATTTCTATATCTGCCATTATAATATAAAAATAAAAATAAAAATAAAAATAAAAATAAAAATAAAAATAAAAATAAAAATAAAAATAAAAATAAATTTCTTTGAGATTTTACCATTTGTGAGCCTTATATGTATTGATTAATTTATTTTCAAATTCATCTGTAAAAGATTTGTAATCACAAATTGGACCCTTTACAAAAGCATCTCTTACCTTTTGTTTTAATCCAACAAGTTCTTCTGGATGATTTGCCATCCAAACTGCACGTTCAATATATTCTTCTTGTGTCTTTGTAACATATTCGTCCAAACCACAATTTCTCATTAAACTTGTTGTCACATTTTGTGAATGGTAATGTCTAATATTATCAAATAATGTTAATACTGGAACACCCATCATCAAACTTTCACAACTAGTCGTTGTTCCTGAATATGGAAATGTATCAATTGCAACATCTAATTTATTGTAATCAGGTAAATGTTCTGTATATGTATCAGAATAAGGCATAATAATTACACGGTCCAAAACAGATTTATCCTTAAAATTATCCAAAAATTGCTGTTTTATTTTTGGTGAAGAAAATTCCTTTGTTTTAATCGCCAATCGCGCAGTTGGTGCACGTTGTAAAATTTTCTCCCACACACCAACTACCATGCTATTTATCTTGTTGTATCTATTAAATGTACCAAATGTTACCCAGCCATTTTTAATACTTGGTTCCTCAGTAAGTTCTGGTAAATTGTCAATACCAATACTTGGTGTATATGCCAAAAAACACTTGTCCATAAATATAAACTTTTCCGTATAATACTTTTGACTAGCCTTACTATCACAAAATTTATCTGTAATACGATAATCCATTGACCTAATACCACTCGAATTTGGATAACCACAATAACTAATCTGAATAGGAGCTGGCTTTAATACAAATGTATCAAGACGATTATCTCCTGTATGTGCTGACAAATCAAACAAAATATCTATTTTATCTTGCTGAATACGATTCTTTAAATCTTCATTTGACATATTTTTAACAACAACCCATTGACACTTTGGAAACATACCATCCAATTTTACAACCTTTACTGAATAACATGTAACGTTAAACAAATCATAATTAAGATAATTCAAAATACTATGAATAAAATAACTTACAGGATGACAAATAAAATCACCAGATACAAACCCGATATTAATTTTCGTTCCAGTTTTCACCAATTTATCCTTTGAGCTAAATTTCAAAATATCTTTTTTAATCTTATAATCAGGACACGAAACACGATAATCATCTATAACAACAGGGTAAATCTTATTAATGGATTTATGCAATCTTGAAATATACATTGGATCTTCAATTAAATGTGAAATATAATTTGAATCTAACAACTTATTTTGATACGCCAATGATAATCTAGGTTTGTATTTCAAAGCCTTATTATACCCATCAATAGCTCCAACAAAATCACATTCGTAACATTTTGCTAAACCCATATTCATATACATACTAGCTATCAACATATCTTTATCTACAGAAATATGAGCCCGTTTATAATTTTCAATACCACGCATATAATGCTCTATAGCCTTATCCGTAATACGTAATTCAGTATATACAACTCCAATCTGATTGTTTACATCAGGATCTAAAGGTTCAATATCATATGCTAAATTAAAATAATATAAAGCAGTATCACGATCTTGAATCGTAAAATAAATACTACCTAAACCATTTAAACATTTTACCTTGAATTGTTGCAAACCAGTTAATGCACCTTCATCTTTTGTACATCTTATCAATAAATTAATAATACCAAGAGACAATTTATAATGATAAATACTACTTTCCAATTTATTAACACGCTGATACATAAATCCAAAATTGTAATGCAACTGATAATCACAAGGATCTACAACAAGAATTTGATTCAAAAATACAATGTTTTCTTGAACATTTGGATTAAATATAGTCAAATATAAAAATACCATTTTAAATAACTCCATACCACCACTGTGAAATGGCTCAATCGAAAGAACCTTTCTAACATGAGCAATCGCCATATATAAAGTATTACGTTCTTGATCATTAAAATTTTGTCTACTCATATTGAGACCAACTGTTCTAACAAGTAATTCTGCACTAATATAATAAGTACGTTTAATTTCATCCTTGTGCCTATTCATTACAAACGGATTCAACTCGTCCAAATATTTAATTATATTATTAGTATATTTTAAACATTCTAAATACAATTCATTATCAGTAACTTTTTCAATTAATAATTTTTCTTGAGCCCTACTATATGTTTTTTCTAATAGTTTATGTTCTGCCAAAAATGAATCAATATCTTTAATAGTAGATGTCATTAACACTCTATTGCTATTTAATTAATACAAAGTTTTAAATTAAGATTTTTTAACGTGTATAACATTATTTTATTATTAAAATTCTTTCTCCTTTAATTTATTATCTTTTTCTATTAATTGATTTTTTAATTCATTAGACTCGTTAAAAATTATATCATCTAATATATCACTCGCCCATTTACGAAATTTCTTAGCTATTTCCTTTTTAGAACTGTAAAGTAAACGATAAACTCCTCGACTTGTTAAAAATATAGTATCTTGTTCACATCCACGGAGGTCGTAAGCTTTCCTTACAACCTGTTCATCTTCATCATAATTTTGTATTGATACACGAATATTACTTAAGTTTAAAACTTTCCCTACATCAGATGCTTTAAAATAATATATTTTTTTGTTATCTAGATCTTCTTCTAATATAGATATTGGGTTGTTTTCAAATGCTTTTACTATACAATTATTATCTGTTTTAATTTCTTCTATCATTTACAAGGTTGTATATTGTATACAACTAAGGATAACGTACTCATTTTGTTTTTAAATGCGTTTATTGTAAATTTTGACAAATTTTGATTTAAAAACAAAATGAATATAAATACAATTAAATAAATAATAATGGAGCAACTACAACCTTCAGAAGAAGAATTAAAAAAATTAAGAAGAAAGGTAAAAGCATTGCAAAAAAAACCTCAACCAGCTCAAAGAACACCAGAATGGTATAATGCAAGAAATAAAAGAATTACCGCAAGTGAAGCTGCCAGTTGCCTATTTATGTCAAAACCAACTTGTGAAGCATACGTCGAAGAATTCGGTATTAAGAATTTTAAATACAAGGACACTGAAGGATTAAATCATTACGAAAAAAGAGAAGAATATATTATTAAAAAATGTGCTGCATTCTATGGAGAGTCAGTTTTCAAAGATTCTATTTATACATTATGGGGGAAAAAGTATGAAGAAGTTGCTAATATACTTTATTGTCAACTAAATAATACCACTGTTATAGAATTTGGCCTCGTTTCACATTCTAGATTAAAATGGTTAGCAGCAAGTCCTGACGGTATCACTCCAGATGGAATTATGTTGGAAATCAAATGCCCAAAAAGCCGCAAAATAGATGAAACACGAGTCCCAATACACTACTGGGTCCAGACACAAATACAAATGGAGTCGGTTGACTTAGATTTTTGTGATTTTTTAGAATGTGAAATAGAAGAACTTGGCACAGAAGAAGAATTTATCAACAAACAGATAGGTGATAAACAAGCTAAAGGAATAGTACTTCAAATAGATAATACAGGACCAGATCCCCAATTTATGTATCCTCCAGTCCATATTAAAACAACTGAAGAATACATAGAATGGAAAAATGAACAAATGAAATCACGTGATGATTTGATACCGTCATATCATCTTATAACAAAATACAATAATCAAAGAGTTAAAAGAAGTAAAAGTTGGTTTAATAATGTAAAATCGGATTTAAAAAGGACATTGGATATAATTACACATTTACAAGAATCAGAAGAAAATTTCAATATGTATAAAAAGAGTATTCACGATATTAAAAGTAAAAAATTTTACGAACGTTATGAAAAAACAGAATGTGAAATTCAAGATGACGATTCTACTTTTATTTTAGAAGAATCTAATATCTCAACAGACGAACTTGATACTATAAATGAAGAATCTAGTAACGAAACTTCAGATGATCTATGTTTAATAGACTAACGATGACATATTTTATTAAAAAAAAATTAATTAATTTTTTCTTTTTTATATATAATACATAGTGAGACATATGTTGGATTGGAAAAAACAACCAAGATTTTATTTAAATCCTACTACAGGAAGATTAATTAAATCTACTGGTAGAGTTTATACAAAATTAAAAAAAGATTCCATCTTAATGTTACGTGACAAATGCCTATATAATCCTAAATCCGCACAACGTTGTTTAACTAAATTACTAACACTTTACCCAAATGTTTATCCACCATCAAATTTTATAAAAATCCCTAAAACACATAAACGTGTATCTATTCGTGCATTTATAAAAGATCCCCGCAAAAAATACTTGGTTGGTTATATAAATAAATTTGGAAAACCATTTCGTTTAAGACGTCCTATTATAACTAAAAAGAAAGTACCAATTGTTTTTGATTATCATAACGTTTTACATAAAATTATTACAAACAAAAATTGCATCACTGAAAACACACAAAAAAGAGTAGAAAAACAAATTAAAGCTGGTATTTTGTTAAACACTATAGAAAATACTATAATACTATTTAACCCTATTCAAAATGATTTTATACCAATAAATAAAACAATCAATCAAGATGAAATTAAATCTGTAATAAAAATGATCAATAATAAACTAATCCCACACGAATTGCAACCAATCACATTAAACTTAAATATATCAGCGATTATAATAGAAGATAATAAGATTATAGGATTTGTTGATAAATATAACCAACTTAAACGATTTACTACACCAATAAAAATTATATCTAAAAGAAAATACATACCATTAAAAGAACTTACAGAAGAAGAAACCACAGAAGAAGAAGAAACCACAGGTCCTGAAACAATTACTGAACCAGAAATTACAGAAGAAGTAGAAGAAATTACTGAAACAATTACTGAACCAGAAATTACCGAAGAAATTACTGAAGAAGAAATTACTGAAACAATTACTGAACCAGAAATTACCGAAGAAATTACTGAAGAAGAAATTACTGAAACAATTACTGAACCAGAAATTACCGAAGAAGAAGAAGAAATTCCTGAAGAAATTCCTGAAGAAGAAACTGCAGGTCCTGAAGAAATTACCGAAGAAGAAATTACTGAAACAATTCCTGAAGAAATTACCGAAGAAGAAATTACTGAAACAATTCCTGAAGAAATTACCGAAGAAGAAGAAACTACAGGTCCTGAAGAAATTACCGAAGAAGAAGAAACTACAGGTCCTGAAGAAATTACCGAAGAAGAAGAAACTACAGAAGAAGAAGAAATTCCTGAAGAAATTACCGAAGAAGAAATTACCGAAGAAGAAGAAACTACAGAAGAAGAAGAAATTCCTGAAGAAATTCCTGAAGAAATTACCGAAGAAGAAACTACAGAACCAGAAACTACAGAAGAAGAAATTACCGAAGAAGAAGTTCCAGAAGAAATTACAAAGACTTTACCTAGTGTTACTACTATAAAAGGAGATGATTACATTGATTTAAAAGAAGAACTTGAAAAAGCACAAGAAGTAGAACCTAAAGAAATAGCTGAGAAAATAAGATGTTTAGAGGGAGAACAATTTGATGTTAATGAACAACGTTGTTTACCTTGTACACATTATGGTCTAGTATGGGATTCTCAATATAAATTATGTAAACAAATGTTAAAAGAAGATATTATCGAACAAAAAGATGATAATATTGATATAAAAACTGATAAACTCAAAATACTGTTTGATACAAATGATAATATTATAGGATTTCTAGATGATAAATAAATACTTTAATCTGTAAAGTTATTTAGAAAATTAATTTCTAAATAAAATATAAATAGGTATGGATAACTTAGTTGATTACATTAAAAAAAACTATCCCAAAGTAATCTTTACACCTTTTAAATTTAAACAGTCACGCGCTTTAGCTTTTATAATCGCCGATAACAAATTAGTTATTGGTTATATAAATGCAGCTGGATCTCTATGTAAATTAATAAATCCAATTGATTTAGAAAATCTTACAAACGAAGATACTATTTATAATATTGTAAAGTCTATCCCAACAGTATCTGGTTTTAATGAAGAAGATAAATTAAAATTGTTAAAATTATTTGAAAGTAAATCAGAAACAATTGAAAAGCCAGATCAAAGGAAAATAGAAAACGATTTGAAAAGGAGAATAGAAGAATTAAATGAAGAATTACTTTTAGAAAAAGTAATATCAAAAGAAAAAATAAAAGACGAATATAAAGCTCTATATGATAGTAATAGTAATCAAATACTATTAATCAAAAATGAATACGAAGAAAGAATAGATAAAATAACAGAACAATATAATACAGCACAACAAGAATTGGAATCTTGTAAACGTCAAATTATAGATCAAAAAGATGCTATTTTAGAAGGAATCAACCAATATAAAAATGAAATTCAAAATTTTATTCAATCTAAAGATTTGCAAATACAAGATTTAGAAAACATTCATCAACAAGATAAAGAAGAACGTACTCAATTACAAGAAAGATTAAACGAATTATTAGAAAATGAGAGACGTAATTTACAAGCTTTAGAGGAAAATAAAGATAATGTTTCTGATTATGATACAAAAATCGAAACTAAACGTCAAGAAATAGAAAGCTTGACATCAGCTATACAAGAAATAAAATCCGAATTGAACAATACAAAAGAAGAGCTGAAACGTTCGCAGCTTCAAGAAAACTTATTAATAGGATTTAGAGAAAGATGCAAAGAAAAAATTCTTACTGAAAAACAACAAATAATTGATAAAATAATCGAATATAATCAACGTTGGAACGAATGGTTAGAAAAATCAACAGTAGATGTCAATGAATACAAACGTCGTTTATTAACAGATTTACAAAGTGGACAAGAATCTTTAAAATCCGTTTTACAACAACAATCGGAAAAATCAAACATTGATGATATGGAAATTAAAAGATTAAAACAAAACATAGTAGATATTGAAACTGCACTAAAACAAACTATTAATGATCAACTAATTAAATTATCAGAAAGAGAAGAAGAAATTAAGCGTTTATCAGAAGAAAAAGATGAATTACAATCACGTCAATCTGATACGGAACAATCAACTATAGAATTACAGACTGAACTTGATAGTTTACGAGAAGCAAACAAAAGTATACCTGATCTTCAAAAAGAATTAGAAGAAGTACGTGCTTTATTATCTCAAAATGATAGAACTAAAATAGAAAGTGTTGTAGATTATGATAATTGCGAAAGTATTCTTACAAACTTTGTAGCCTTGAATAACATTTTTTATAGAAAACAAGAAATTATCAAACGTTTGGATGATATTATAACAAATAATTTAGATGTTTTTTCAAAAATAAGTGAGGCTCTAAGAAATACAATTCGTAAAGATTTCGAAACTGTTAAAACAGAAATTACAAATCATATAAAATTCTTAAACTTGTCTGAATACATTAATAGTCCAAACTTTCAATATTTAAAAAATAAAATAAATCGAGATCAAGTACCTGTTGATTTTTGCAAAGATCTTAGTAATTTATTAGAATATTGGAATGTAAATAAATCAAACTATCGACGTCAAGATCGTATACTCACAAATATTTACGAAGATTTATCAGGAGCTGTTCGAGTTTATATTCGTATCAAACCATTATTAGGAGGAGAACAAGAATCACCAACAGTTTCCTTAAAAACTATTGAAAATAAACGAACAAAATCATTAATAGTAGATTGTTCAGAATCACCTAATACTAAATTTAAAGAACCGCTTACTTTTGGTGAATTTTATGGTATTTTTGATGAAAAATATACAAATTTAGATTTATATACTGGACAAATGGGATACCCTTCATCTGGATTAAAAATTGACCTTGATAATTTAGTAGATTCATCAGATTCTGTAAGTCCTGGACTATACAATGTATTTAATCAAATTCAAGATGGTTATAGTGTAGTCCTATTTGGGTATGGTTTAAGTGGTAGTGGCAAAACTATGACTTTATTAGGTTCTAAGGGAGCACCTGGTCTATTACATTATGGATTAAGTAATTTACAAAATGTATCAAGGATCAAAATTAAATATTTGTTTGAACAATACTACTATAAAATTAATTTTAATTACCGTGAAGTTACAGGTCATATTCATAATTTAATAAATAAAGTTCCACAAATGACATCTTTTTCAAAAGATGAAAATGAAGAATTTAAACAAGTTATTCCAGGATATATAGATGTTAATTCTATGAAAGTAGAAGATTTATCAGCTTTTACAGATATAGTAGACTCATATAGACAAAAACACGGTAGAATTAAACAAACTCCTAATAATCCTCAATCAAGTCGATCTCATTTATATTACGTATTTGAAATACTATTTACTAATGGTAAATCTGGTTATATTACAATAGTAGATATGGCTGGTAGAGAATCTCCATTAGATATATTCAACACTTTTATAGACACCACAAAAACCACATTACCAAGTGTTATGGCCCCTGCCCCAGTTGGAGGTGAAGGAAATATAGCCAGTTCTATGAAAGAAGAGCTTGTTGAAACTTATACACCTAAGCAAATTTATCAAATTATCAACGAATCATTCTATATCAACGAAACCATTAATCATTTAATTTATTACTTTAACCTCAAAAATGATAAAAAAATAGAAACACCTAAACAAAAAATAGATGACAGATATAATGTAGTTTATAAAATTGCTAATTATTTTGTAAAACCTGAAGATGAAATGACAAATATTAGTAGTTCAAACAATGCATTAACTATACCTATCCTAAATTTCTTAAATAATCTTAATACTAAACAAAAAGAATCTAATGATTGGAAACCAACTAAATTTGTTACAATTTGTTGTATTCGTCAAGAACAAAATTATTGTAATCAAACTATGGAAACTGTAAAATTTGCACAAAATATAAGAAGTACGTGAGCCACGTTTTTTAAACAGATTAATTCAAATAAACTTTTTTAAACAGTTTATTTAAATTTTAACTTATAATTGTGATATCTCTGGTAACTTTTGCATTCTTCTAAAATGATTAGACCACAATAACAATTTGTTTTTGTCTTCTGGAAACCAAAGTGTAAATCCATCCGTATGATTAATCTTCATACCACCCGCAAGACCATATTGGTGCGGGTACAAATGCCAAAACAAAGACCCAGTTACATTTGGTCTGGATTCAAGTTGTCTAAACCAATCAACACCAAACCCTGAATCTACCTCTCCAACAATATATGCTTTACCAACCCGTTTTGCATTATTAGCACCATAATCTAATCTCTCAACTTCATTCCAATAAAAATGCCCAGTAAAACAATCCACTGTAGATATACTAAAATTATTTGCTTTACCCAAAGGTTCATCCGTACCATCCATTATTAAATGCTTAGAATCAATTGATTTAATGTAATTGATAATATCACGTGTCCATTCTTCTGTTGGGAATGTAGTACTACCAGCATCTTGTCTTATATTAAACTCATTACCTGTTTCTATCATAAATAATGTAGGATCATCTTTAAGCTTTATTCCTGTATAACTGTTAGTATGATTCAACCAATCATTTATAAATTTTTTGAAATCATTTCTAACATCCAGATTAGTCCAAAAATCATTCTTGTGAATACCTCTTGTATCCGTAAAATGTTTATAAGACCCATTGTACCAACTATAACAATCAACCAATGGAGCAATTATTCGGATTCCTTTTTGTTTAGCAGTGTAAAATGCAAAATCAATAGCCTTCCATGCATTATTGTTTAATGTATTATCTCTTGGTCTTAATGATTTTTCACTACCAGAAGATATACCCATAGTATGACAACGAACTACTGTAGCTGCCATCTTTTGTGCCACTGTAAATATTTCAATAACCTGATCTTGCATTGGATAATCATGAGCCTCTGTATAACCTAACCAATAAGCATTAAAACCTACAGGTACAAATTTAACACCATTACACATAAAACTCCCAGTTGTAGCATTCCATGAAACAAATTGTTTAGACGTCGGCTTAGATGACGTTGGTCTTGGACTTGGCGCTGGTGCTTTATAATACTGAGAAATTTTACTTTTTAAAATAAAAGTTGTATACCCAGAAGCAATTTTATAATCCCCAACGTTAGATAAATTAAATCCAGTTTTTGCATATGCAACTCCAGTATCCCAATTATATACAATACATACAATATTAGTATCTTGTTTTAATCGATTCAATAATGCACCAATATCCTTACTATTATATTCATTATAACCATACATTGATGTTTCTCCTACAACAACATTGTTTATTTTAACCCAATCTGGATTCGGATCTTGCTCAAATACACTACCTAGTACAGTTTTTCCAACTAATGACATTTGTTATTAATAATTGATTACTTTTAAATAAAAATAAAAATAAATTATACTTTTAGAAAAAGTAACATTAGGACCAAAGCCCTTCAAAAAGAAAAAGCTTAATGAAATCTATAGAATTATTCGTAGAGGAAAACGATAAAACTTATACAGTTCTAATAGGAACTAATCAATATGAAAACGATCAAATTATTAAAGATTCTGATCAAAATGATCTATGGTTTCATTTAAATAATATGAGTGGACCACATATTATTCTTAAAAATGGAGGAGATAAAATTCATAAAAGATATTTAAAACAAATTGCAATAGTATTCCAGCAGCTAAAGCTTAAATCAAACTTGTCTAACAAATACAACGTAATTTATACAACTGTTAAAAATGTAAAATTAACAAATGTCCCAGGGCAAGTTACTGTCACAAATACAAAATTAATCAAACTATAATTCTATTAAATTAAAAATTCCATTGTTAACATACCATTTTCCACAGTGATAATATTATAAGATATTCCAAAAACATACAAATTCATTTCTACAGTATCTGTAGTTGTTAAAGCTAAAGTTATATCATTAAATCTAGATAAATTTAATGAACCTGTAGGTTGATTATCTTCTGGACGTGTACTAAATGGCATTGTATATATATACTTCAAAGGTATCACCGAATGTATATTTTGCGGAAAAATAACCCGATAGTAAAATTCAGGCAAATTGTCAAATCTTAATTTACCATCCAATAATAAAGATGCGGCTAAAATCAACGGACTATCATCCGCAGTTTTTGAATACACAAAACGATTGTTATTTGCAATATTTTGTTTTTCTACTGCAAAAAATACAAGTTCTTTACATGGATTAGTCAATTTAATACGAGTATTGTAAAAAGATGTATTGGCCGGTATTACTTCATCTTCATTATATTGAACTTGTTGGATTAAATATGTATGTTTTTGAGATTTAAATTGTTTTAAAATCACTTCGTCTAAATATATATACTCTGCATAAATACTTGATGTCACAATAGGAACATAATCTGGTTCTAAAATTCCATCGTAATTTATACATTCTTCAAAATTTCTTAATTTAAAATTAACTTTGATATTTTGATGATACATACTCAATAATGGCAAAGCTAAATTATAATCTTTTGTAAACCAAAAATCTAAAGGTATAATTAAATCATTTTGTTTAGTAGCATTGTTGAAATTTGCACTATACACATCTGATTTTAATAACATTAAATTTTTACCAAGTCTTTTATCAGAAGTAGTCAATTCATCCCATGCATTTAAAAATTGAGGGTATAATCTATCTACTACAATACCACCTATCATTAATTCTATAGGTTCACTAAAAATAGAATAACCTATCGTATCACTCCAACAAGCATACGATCCATCCTTTTTAACAAGTTGAGGTAATTTGATATGCAAATGCAATTTAGATAACAAATGACCACGTTTAGGTATTTCACATGTCATTTTTTTACCAAAATTCGAAATAATATTCGTTTCTAATTTTATAGTTTCGGTTGCAAAATTTACGTACCTGTAATAATTATATTTAAATATATTGATCTGAGGATCTTGTGTCAAATAAACATCTTCTAAACCAGTTGCCTGTAATTGAAGAAGACTTGGCGACATTCTAACATTACATAGGAAAAAAAAAGTAAAATTAAAACAAAGCAAAATAATTTTACCTAAATAATTATTCTTGTTTAAAACGTCGTAATCCAAAGTTTGGAAGAGTCAACCTTTTTTTTATCTCTACATTTAAATCATAGATAAACGGAATGGTGCAGTCTAACGAATTCTTCCTTGGAAGAACTTTGTCGTCTAAAGGTACCTTTACCGAAGACTTCGATAAAATGCAAGGTACCTTTACCGAAGACTTCGATAAAATGCAAGGTACAGTATAATCAATTGCGTATTTATTAGAAGGAGTAGACCATATATTCGTTTTTTGCGCAAATGGGTTAAAATTAACTGGATCAAACATATTATTACCATAACCTAATCCTAAATCTAAATCTATTTTGTAATCACCTTGTCGAACTGAAGCTGACTGAAGGTCACCAACTTCAAAAAAATTATCAAAATTAATATCTGTATTCTTATTATATAATTTTGTTGCTGGTGTACAAAGTTCTCTTAAGATTGCATTTGTTTTAATTTCGTCAGTTTGTACACTTTGTTCAATTTGTTTAGGTTTTTGTTCTATGTTAAAAATTGGTATATATGATAATTTATACAGTATTTTTTTAGTCGTATTTTTAGAGTTCCAAACCCAACCACGTTCGGTTACTTGTTCATTAATAAATATTTCACATTTATCTTCGTGTATGTTATATTCTGCAGTTGACCATTTCGCATCCGTTAATTTATTTACTAAGGAATTAGCTGCCTGTTGTAATGATATTTCTAAACCATTACTATATATATATTCTTTATCATTTAACTTATCTACTATATGAATAAGATTCATTTATATGTTATTAATATAAAATAATTTTTTAAAAATGTACTAAATACTAATAAATAATACCCTCGTGATTACATTTGACAAAAAATTGAAATAATTTAGTCATTTAAAATAACTACTTCTGCTTAACAAATGATTCAAGACAATTCTTTTTCAAAATACATTTTACAATTTACAAAAAACACTGAAAACCAACAAACACATTTGTCTTTTAATAATGGAAAATACAATGTACCAGATAATAAGTTTGATGAATTTTACAAAGAATATTATAAAGTAATATCTGATAAAAATAATATTGAAAAAGATAATCTTTATTTAATTGAAAAAGTAACAGATTCAAAATTTGCCTTTTTTATAGATTTAGATGTACCAAAAAAATACAATTACAACTTAACAGATGAAAATGTATCTGATGTTATTCAAACAACTAAAGCTAAAATCATAGATAATTTTAGCGATGATCCAACACTTACTGAATACATTGTTTCAAAACGTATAACAGAAAATGGATGCAATTATCACATTAATTTTTACAATTTAATAGTAGATAATCAACTCGGAAATGTATTGATTTCGCAAATTAAAAAAATATCTAATCTTCAACATTGTATAGATATTTCTGTATATAGAACAGGATTACGTTTACTTGGGTCTAAAAAACTTGATAAAAAAACAGAAAATAATTTTTATAAAATTTACGATATAGGATCTAGTGCATTTACAGAATTACACGAAACTACATTTGAAGATTTCCAAAAAACAATAGTAAAAAGAAAATCGTCAGTTAAACTTACACAATTAAAAAATGAAAGTATAAAAGAACACGTACCTGATAAAAAACATCAAATTAGTAAAAACATTAGTATTGAAATACAAAATGAATTAGTACATTTATTGCAAAACTTAAAATTAACAAATATCCCCATTCAAAATTTTGATTTTGGCATTCAAAGAATTTACGCAAAGCAAAATACAATGGGACTATTTTGTTATTATATTTCTATAAATCACAAACATTGTCCATTTAAAGATAGACATCACGATAGAGAAGGAAGTCCTATTTATCTAGAAATCAATGTTAATGGAGTTTACGTAAAATGCCACGATGAAGAATGTAGAAGACGAACATTTCCAGAAAAACAGATACAATTACCAGATGCATTTGAAACAGATTATCCACAAACATATCTTAGTATGACTACAAAATATTGGAAATCTGAAATTATACTTTCAGATAAAACCAGAACTGTTTTAGAAGAAAGTTTATCAGGTTCTCATTATGCTATAGCTAAAGCTGTATTTCAAATTTATAAAAATAGATTTAGAGTCGACGAGGTTAAAAATACAGAATGGTACGAATTCGGAGGAGTTCGATGGCACAGAAGTCACTTGATGAATATTCTTATCTCTGAAGAATTACCTAAATATTATAGAGCTATCAAAATTAGCGATACCTCAGTACAAACCAAAAATTTACAAGATTTTTTAGTTAATACTGAAAAAATAGATGCAAATATGCGTAATCAAATGGTAGACAATATTATAGCCAAATTAGAAAATGTAAGTTTTAAAAACAATATCATTTCTCAAATTGTATATCTTTTCAAAACATACGATACAGATTTTTATCAAAATTTAGATTCTACAACGTATTTAGTAGGCTTCAAAAATGGTGTATATGATTTTAAAAAAAATGAATTTAGAGAAGGACGCGAAACTGATTATATTACATTTTCTACAGGATATGATTTTGTAGATTACGATCCTGATGCTAAAGAAACAAAAGAAATTTACGAATTTCTTCAAAAAATCATTCCTAATAAACGTGTATTAGAATATACTCTTAAAGTCTTGGGTAAATCATTAATAGGAATACCAGATGAAAGATTTTATATATGGACAGGTCTTTCTGGTGCAAACGGCAAATCCACACTTGTTAATTTTCTAGAATACACATTAGGCGATTATATCACATCAGTTGACGTTTCTTTGTTAACAAATAAAAGAGCAAACGCTAGTAATGCATCTCCAGATGTTGTTAGATTACGAGGAAAACGAATTTTTACTTTTCAAGAACCAGAATACGATGATAAATTACGCACAGGTATACTTAAACAATACACAGGAGGTGATACTATTATTGCAAGAGAATTATTTAAAGCACCTATTTCATTTAAACTACAAGGAACTATGATCATGTGCTGTAATGATCTGCCAGCAGTAACCAGTTGCGACGGAGGAACTTGGAGAAGAATCAGAGTTATTGATTTTACCTCACGATTTTGCGATAATCCGATAAAAGCTAACGAATTTAAAATAGACCCAACTATTAAATACAAAATTCAAAGTTGGAGACCCTACTTTATGAGCATTTTAATTCATTGGTACAAACTCTTCTTAACACAAGGTATGAACGAACCAGATGAAGTTACAAAAGCCACAGCAAAATACAAGGTCGATAATGATAAATTCGACGAATTCTTTGATCAAATCATTGAAGAATCACAAACCAATTTTGAATCAACTAAAACAATTTATAGTCACTTTTCTAGCTGGTGGTCAAATAATTATCCAAATTCAAGAATACCAGATATGAAAGATTTCAAAAGAGCAATGAAAACAAAATACGGAAACGAACATGAAAAGGTCATAAATGCACGTATCAACTTTGGATTTAATGTTACTATATGCAATATAGAAAATGAAGAATTACTTTTAGAAAAAGTAATATCAAAAGACGACGATTTATAGTTAAATTTATTAAAATTTATTTGTTATTTAATAATAGATAATGTACAAATCTATTTTAAATGATTTTCGAAAAAAAAATTCCAATCTTCAGGAATCTAGTATTGAAAAATCACATTCTTCAAAACAAACGCGTTCTTCAAAACAAAAAACTTCTCCAAAGAAATCACATTCTTCAAAACAAAAAACTTCTTCAAAACAAAAAACTTCTTCAAAGAAATCACATTCGTCAAATAAAACACATTCTTCTCATCTTACCGATACAACACAATTAAGTATGAAATACGAAGACGAAAATGTAATATCAAAAGAGGAAGACTCGGAAAAAGAATACAACTTAGAAGATCTCTTACATACAGAAGATCGAAATATAAATCCTAAAAAAATTTCATATATTTGGCAAGATATATCAAAAGAATGGAAAACGAAATTAATGTCTGATAATTTTGTTATGAAAAATTGCCTAAGTGATGGTAATTGCCAATTCAGATCAATCGAAACTGCTTTAACAAATAGTGGATACAAAACCAATCATAAACATTTAAGAAATATCATAGCAAAATATATTACTAAAATTGAAAATCCAGAATTTTTTAACATTATACAAAATTATAGAATAGAAAAACAACACGGTGAATTCGTAGGAGATTGGGATCCCTTTTTAATTAAAAATAAAAGTGATTTTATAAAACAAATAAAACAAACAGGATTCCATTTTCAAGGCGACTACATAACCTTATCATTAATATCAAAAGCTATCAAAATTGATATAGTTATTTTTAATGATGATTATACTATAACAGATCTAAGTAACCCAGAAGATTTACAGCAAAAAATTATTATTTTATTTTATGATAGTAAACATTATCAAACCATAGGTATAAAGAAAAGAATTAATGTTCAAACCATATTTCTAAGAACACAATTACCTAAAGAATTAGAAATGGTAATAGATAAACATACATTTCTTTCACGACATTTACAAAATGTATGTGAAAAACAAAATTGTAAAAAAATTCAATTAAATAAAATGTTAAATATCATACAAAAAAATATACAATCATCGCTTTCTCGTCAAGATAAACGTACAATACTAGAACTTTTACAAAAATGGCTTGATAATAAAAATTTTTTTCATAAAATTCGTAAACCAATTACAAGCCAGAACAGCCACTAGTACGTTTAATAGTAGCACCACCCCTAGTAGATCGTCGTTTAGTTGATCGTCGTTTAGTTGATTTACGTTTAGTTGATTTACGTTTAGTTGATTTACGTTTAGTTGATTTACGTTTAGTTGATTTACGTTTAGTTGATTTACGTTTAGTTGATTTTTGAATATAACGCATATCTCTAATAACTCGCTTAGATATTTCTGGATGTTTATTTTTATTGTAAATAGACAATACGTTTAACCTTTTAACTACTTCTGAATATGTTGCTAAATTTTTTCTTAAAATATTTTTTAATAAATATCTCCTTGCATCTAAAGGCATATTGACATGATAACCAAATAACCCACCCTTAGTTGTTATGGGTATTCTAACTAGCGATTTTTTTTTTCTTATAGATATACTTTGGTTTTTTGTTTTTTTCAGGCTTTTCATTTATATATATAATTTTAAAAAAAATTTTTTAATTATATATATTATATATAATTAAATGGCATCTGTTACGATTACTGATTTATTAATGTTAGTTGCTGTTTTGTTTATACTGTACTTTATAATAAATACTATTACAACCAAAAAAACTAAAGAAGATTTTGCAGATGTAAACTTGAATTCACCTCGTACTGATAAAATAGATAAAAGTTGTTCACAGGCATCCATAAACCAAAATCATTTAGATTATCTATTTAGTTCTACAAGATTTGTTAGATAAACTATCTTTTATTAACTTTTAATGGCTTTGACCCTACTAATTATATAAACACATAACAACCAAAAAACAATATATTCGTAATTTTGTTTATTAGCTATCAATTCTAGTAGTAAATACACGTATATTATTATATGGTATTCAATAGGTATAACAAACGTTAATGCTAATAAAATTAATAAATATGCATTTACATTGTATTTATAAATTGCAAGAACTGGAGCTGAAAAATAATATCCATACGTCACGCCTTTATCACAACTCATTTTATTAAAATAACTATTCAATATCACTGGAAAATTTTGCGTTTGAGAAGAATTCTCTGGAGTAGAATACTGATATGCCAACGAATATGTATTTGCATAAATATTAAAATATTTAGAATGATTTAAAAAAGCAACATCTACGTGATAGGACGCCTTATCCATAAATTCAACCATTTTTTTGGCACATTTACGCGAAATTGCGTAACAATGAAATCCAAAAGGCGATTCAGGTACAAATGAATATTTGTTATTTGGTATATTTGACTTTATATTATTCGTAAATAATTTTTGTACTTTTGCGATAAGATTATAATCTTTATTTGGATCACATGCTCCCATGTAGCCAAGGTATAAAAAATCCCATTGTGGATCAACAACTCTTAATTCTTGTAATGTTTTAGAAACTTCATTACCAAAATTTTCATCCAAATCACAATCATCTTCCATAATAATCGCATATTTGTCACCATTATCTAACATTTTTTGCCACAATGCTTTATGAGAAAGAAATATCGCTATCATTGTACGTGTACAAAAATAGCGGCAAAATGTAGTTGTTTGTTGTGTTATTTGTTCAGTAGTTAAATCTTCACCAACAATTGCTGGCACACGAGTAATATGCATACCAATCTTATATTGTTGAGATATCATTTTAGCCATTCTATCTTTTGATTTATCCATGTTAATAACATAAACATTATCTATATAATCTAAATGATTTTGGTTATCTTTATTCGACATATTTTAACATTGATAAATAAAAAAAATTGAACATTTAAATGCAATAGTGTAGATATAATGTACTATACCTTGCCTTTTAATATTAAAGGTACTCAACAAGATACACTTACATATGTTTTTACAGACGGTGGTTGTAAACGAAATGGAAATCCAAATTCTAAAGCAGCATATTCTGTATTTTTTACTGAAAATCAAGATTCACCATTTTACAAATTTAATACATCACAGCATCTTACTGGAGAACCTACAAATAATCGAGCAGAATTATCAGGTATCCTGTATATTTTTAAAACTATATACGAAAATAAAACATTATTTCAAAATCAACATATTATCATTTGCACTGATAGTATGTATTCCATTAATTGTATACAAAAATGGTCTAAAAATTGGCTTTTAAATAATTGGAAAAATGCAAAAGGTCAAGATGTTAAAAATAAAGAACTAATTCAAGAAATTTTAAGATATCAAGATGACCTTCAGTCAGCTTCAACTCGACAAGATGACCTTCAAGGTGACATTAGTTTCAATATTAAATTCCAACATATCTTTTCTCATACCAAACCACCAAGTGATAAAAATACTTTGTCATATTACTTGTGGTTTGGTAACAATAAAGTAGACGAAAATATTAATAAGCTTTTAGAAAAATCTTAACCAAAAATAAGGGATTTTTTAAAAGTATCTTTTTTTTGATGACTTTGCCCCTACTTTAAACCTTTTTTCTTTTTGAAAGGGCTTTGGCCCTACTTTTTCTAAAAGTAACTACTATTTAAAAACAAAATACATTAAAAAGTATTATTAAAATGAATTTTCAACACGTTAATGTTTTAGGATATGGTTTTGTAGGTGGAGCAATGGGTCATTTGTGTAAAGAGAATAATGTAAAATTTTGCGTATACGATATTGTTAAAAAGGATGAAAGTAGTGCATTACAAACATTTAGTAGTTTATCAGATATTGTAGGATTTTCTGAAAAACGTAACGAAACGAATATCTATTTTATTTGTGTACCAACACCATCTAATGCTGAAGGTCAATGTGATACATCTATTGTTGAAAATGTGATTACTAATTTGAATTCACTAGTTACAAAAAAATCAATTGTAATTATTAAATCAACTGTTCAACCAGGTACAACAAGAAAGTTTACTAACAAAACCAACACGCTTTTGAATATAGTCTTTTGTCCAGAATTTTTAACTGAAAAAAATTTTAAAAGTGATATGTACAATGCAGATTTCGTATTACTTGGATTTAACAATCTGGAAAATGAAGAGTTACTTACTACAACATCTAATATTATGAAACTTTTATATAAACATAAAACTGTGGATGTTTATCATAGAAGTTACGAAGAATGTGAAATGTTCAAATACACTATCAATGTATATCTATCAGTTAAAGTTTGGTACTTTAACGAAATATACGAATTATGTGGAAAATTTGGAATTGATTATTCACAATTTAGACAAGATTTGCTACCACTTGAACCTAGAATTGGTATGTCACATACCGTTGTACCAGGGGATCACGGTAGAGGATTTTCAGGAAGTTGCTTACCAAAAGAAACTAGAGGTATGAAATTCTTACAAGGATCACTAGGCATTCCAAATAAAGTTCTTGATGAAATATTAAAAAGAAATTCACAATTACGAAACGAATAGTCACTTAGAGGGGTATTTTGATTAAGCTTATTTTGATGTTACTTTTTCTTTTTGAAAGGGCTTTGGCCCTACTTTTTCTAAAAGTAACTACTATTTAAAAACAATATTAATTTATATAGTAATTTATATTGTTATGTCTATAAAGGTAGAATCATATACAGTTTTGGACAATAATATAGTGTTAAAATTTAATAAATCATTTACTCAAATTACTTATATAAAATCACAATCATTTTCTAAAATATCTGACACAAGTGTTGGCGAATTAGATTCAGAAGAAATTGGAATAAAATATTCAAAGCCAAAAAACACTATTAATTTATTTATAACATCAGATTGTCATTTTCTTTCAATTTTAATAACAAATGTAGATGACAAACCACTGTATTATTCGTGGTACCTTAATGAACTTGCCAAAGGTACAAATAACAAAATTAAAGAAAAAATTAAATATATGTCCATAAAAAATGAAAATATTTTTGCAATCCTTAAAAAAAAGAGTTTATTGTAATAAAATGGAGACTACGAAAATATGTAAACGTTTAGATAATTTATCATCAGATTTAAAAAATAGTTGTTCAAAAGATATTCTACACATTTTTGATATCATATTTGAGGAATATGATATAGTTTATAAAAACACTGATAAAATTGTAAACAAACAAATACTAACAGATAGATTACACGATTTATTAAATGAAAAAGTCCAAGAAGAAATACCTGTATGTAAAGGATTTTCTCAAAATGGAAACAAATGCTTTAAACGAAGTCAGCAAAACTCAAATTATTGTAAAGTACATGCTTATTTAGCATTTAGAGAAAAAAATGCATTGGTATCTAATAACAAAATTGACACTTATGTTACACCTATGAATGTATCTAAAAACAAAATTGATATTTTATCATTGGAAAAAACATTTATAAACGACTCGTTTTATTACCACGATAAAAGTTTTATTTACGATAAAGAGTCGTTAGAAAAAGTTGGATATATTGAAAATGAAAATGATTTTATCTTGACAGATGATCCTTTTATTTTAGAAATGTTATAAAAGTAAATAAACCATTACAATAGCAACAATTATTTTATGTATATTTAGTTCAGATGAAAACAATTGTTTGTTTAAAAAAGTTTGCTGATCAAGGATTAAATGAACAATTACACCCAAAGGAATTATCGAGGCGTAATATTTGTATCCATAAGTTCTAAATAACTGACCCCTAAATAGTAAAAGATCTACTAAATAAAATCCGACAATAGAAGAAACCAAATCAAAAATTGCTACACCTTTTCCTTCGGTATTGTATAAATTTATTGGACTTTCTAATATCCTATATTTTCTTAAATTTGTAATTGTATCCATATACAATTATACATATAAATAAAATTTTTAAACTAACATTTTTAAACTTGTATATTCCAATAATTGTTTATATTTTTCTTCAATTAACATTTACTTAATCTGCTCACATATGCTTTGGTTATAGTTTTATTAAATTCTTTTTGAAATAATATTACTCGTTCTCCTAAACTTTTATTCTTTAAATTAAGTATCCATTCAATTTCTTCTTTATTAAATTTCTTAGATTTTACAGTTTTTTTCTTTGTATTTAATTTCATATCTTGATATTCTTGAGAATTTAAAATATCTTGTGATAAATTTAATTCTTCACCTAACCATAATTTACTTATAAAATTTCTATTGATATAGATATTGAAATTTTCTTTAATATAATCTGAAACTTCTTGTGTAGTTTTATCTCTATATTTCATTTTTATAATAGTAATTAGTTGTTGTTCATCAAGTAATTTAAATTTATCTTCAGGGGTAATTGTTTTATGTTCTTTTTTGAGACTTTTTTCAATTATAACATCTTCTATTGGATTATATTTTTTATCATTTAAATATTCCATCATTTGTTTGTATTTTTCTTTTGTAGAAACTTTTTTACTTTTTGTTGTTAGCCAATCTTTACCTAATTCTTTTTGTTTTGAATGTAATCTTGTAATACAATATCCATCTCCTCTTTTATCTGTAGGTTTAAAATAATAACAATATTTAGGGATTTCCATATTAGTTTCAATATTATTTTCTTCAAATTCATTAATTAGTTTTATTTCATTATCATTTAATCCATTTAAATCTTTTTGTAAATAATTTTTTAAATTATCATTTTTGTTATAATTATACCCAGCTAATTCTAATATATCTATATACTCACTTTCTAATTTTTTCCCAATATCTGATAATTCACCATTCATACAATGACCTATAAATAATTCTGGTTGTAAATCAATTAAATTTTTCAAATGTTTTTTAGCCAATTCAAATTTACACTTTGTAGTATATTCTTTTGAAGAAGTTGTTTTCCAAAGATACTTGTCTTTAATTTCAACACACCATCTATCACCGTGACTTCCATCGGCTTTTACATACCACACAAATGTAGGAATATCTTGTGAATTAATATTACATAATAAAGGTAAAACTACATTTCTTGTTTGTTTAGATTGGTTTTTGTTCTGATCACTTTGAGAAATTAATCGTAAATTCGAGGTTCTATTATCTGTTGTAATTCTATTAATATGATCAATGTATAATTTTCCATCGAATTGATAATTCATAATTAATTGATGATGTAAATAAGTATGTGATTTTAATGTACAACTAACGTAACCAATATTATGTATATAATACTTTGCATTTTGTAAATTTTTTAATTTTTCTTTATCAAAAATAAATGGTTCATTTTTCTCAGTATTTGCAACTATATATTCTTTACTTTTATAAGTAACAATTTTATATTGATTCTTCATAGTTGTTATAATAAATTACAATTATGAAAACAAATTCAATTTTTAAACTAACATTTTTATAAAACGTTTAAGTTTATTTAATTCGAATATGCTAACCCACCCCGGGTAAGCATTTTATCCTTTAGTTTTCACTAAAGGCCGGACTATATCTTAAGAAAAACGTTGTTATGTTTTCCCCAACTCCATTTAGTCTCTGAACCTTCTTCCATTTAGGAAGCTTGGCTGCGGATTGTCCAATCCTAAACATTTTTACCATTGGGTACGGTTATTAACCGTGTTCTTCTTATATCTTTCAATATAAGAATGGTAGTTTAGGCTCTAAGGAGGTTCCCGCAATTTGAAGTTGTTGCAAATTAAATTAACATATAGTCAATTCATTTACTAGCCAGTTATATAGAAATTTTTCATTTCCTACTATTTTACACTGTTTTTCATAATAAGTAATAGTAGAACTTATTATGCAGCTGACTGTTTGGCACAGGTTAATGTAAATACATTCTTTAATGCCAGCCATAATTCTGAGGACATTATAATTTACTGCGTAAACACGAAGTTTGGCAGAATCATTAACATCAACGGAAAGCTGAAGAGTAGCATTATCAATTCTGGACATGTTTACAGTTCCAGAAGGTTGATGTTGCTCTGGGTTAAGAGCAAATGAGTATACGTAGATACCATCAGATGGGACTCTAGTATGATGTTGATATGGTTGAACAAGGTTAAAGTAAGATCCTTCTCTAGTAGAGAAACGATCTTGACCATTAAGCTGAAGTTTAGCATCAACAACAGTGTTTCCATTGATAGCAGAACCAGAGTCACTTGAAAAATCAGCTGGTTCATTATCATCTTCATGAATAACCCAAACAAGTTCCTTACAAGGATGGTTAAGAGCAAGTTTGCTCTTGAGAGAACTGGATCCATTAGAAACTGATTCAGCACCAGTAAATTGAAGTTGTTCAATCAAATATTCGTGTTGAACTTGAGCAAATTGTCTTCGTTCATCAGTATCAAGGTAAATATAATCAACATACAATGAAGCATCCAAAGCTGGAGATCCATACCCGGATCCCTTAACTATAGATACAAGGGAAGCAAAGGTAATGTTGAATTTGACTTCGTGATATTGAAGAGCAATAAGTGGAAGAGCAAGTCCTGGATTTCTGCAAAACCAAAATTGAAGTGGAATGTAAAGGGTTGATGCTGGGGAAGATCCATCAGCAGTGCTGGTAAGAGCAGTTACATTACCAATCATTTCATTGTATCCATCTGCTTTTTCAGATGTTTGGGTCAATTCATTCCAAATAATGAGCCAATCACCATAGTGTTTGTCAATAGTCTGACCACCAATTTCGATAGAAACTTCGTCAATCAAAGCGTGACCAACTTGGGCAACCCATCCAACGTTGGTTCCAGCCAAAGCTGGAAGATCAACTTGAAGATAAACTTTGTGGATGAGATCACCATTTCTTGAAACAGTGCACGAAACTTTTCGTCCGAAATCTACAGTTCCGTTAAAGGTTTGTTCAATAGATTCGATAGCGAAATTTGTATGTCTACGATAGACAACTTTATAAAAAGTAATTTGAGGATTTCCAGTACATTTCCTCTACCTTATTTTTCAATAAGGATTAGACTATATCTTAAAAAGAATTTATATCAAATGTGTCAAAATCTAATAAAAATTCTTCCGAAAACCATTTAGTCGTTGAACCTTCTTCTTTAAATTTTTCTAATTTTTTTTTAATATTATTTATTTGATCTATATCAAATGATGATTTTTTAGATGAATTGTATTTTGCAGTAACTGGTACTAAATTACTCCAATTCCAACATCTCAATTTAGAATTTTCATCTGTTAAATCAAATTTACTAACTGGTAAAACGTGATCGATAGACCAGTATGAACCATAATTATCCCAAGTCATTTCATTGGTAAAATTATATTCAAACCACTCTCTTAAATATTGAATATTACATCCTATATAATTCATTGTCGAATCATTTTTAATTAAAACAGTTCTTAATCTTGCAGCTAATGATTTTTTTAATCTATAATTAATATTAGATTTGCTCTCATTTCTACACCATTCAGTTTTCTGTTCTGTTAAAAACTTAGGATAACAAAGTAGACAAATTTTCTTTTTATAAAACTTTTTCAATTTAGCAAAATTTATTAATGTTTTTTCTTCATTACATTTTTCACATTTTGCCATAATTGTCATTATCTTATTTTGTCTTTTTATTTTTTTCCTATTTTTATCCTTTTCATTTAAACATTTCTTGCATGTTTTCGAAAATGAATCATCTCTTTCTGTATATTTTCTATATTTATCTATTGTTTTATTTAAAAAACAATCATCACATGTTCGTTCTTCCATATTAATTTTAAAATATAAAAAAATTTCATTTTTAAAGAAACTTGGATGCTGATTGTCCATTTAATTAAAATTATTAATTTTAATTTCATCTTATTTATTTTTACTGAAGAACTAATAATCTTTAAAATTATCACTTCTTGCGACTAACGTCACTACCCAAGTTTTTGTCTTGGCCACACAATTCTCACGAATTATGCTTAGTAAAATAAGCTTTAGGAGTTTCCAGCAATTTGATTTTCTTACTAGGGGTTTTCAAATAATTATTATTTAATTATTTCCCTAATTAACATCAGTGGAAACAAGTTCCACAAAAGGCTTTATAAATATCTTATTTTTTCAATATTCCCTGATGTTTTTATACCCTACTGGATTTTAAGGTAAATATCCTGTGCTCCGTAAGCGACCAATTGCATTAATCCACCACCCATTTTTGTTTTTTGTTTTTATAATATTCAAAAAGAAAAAAAATTTACTAAATTAACTTAATAAAACACACGTAAAAATAAAAAATCTTACATGATTTTGAAAAATTTTATTTTTATATAAAATCAAACCATAATTTTATATAAAAAACAAAACTTAATATACAATAAAATGATTAAAAATAAAATGATTTAAACGCAAAGAATATTTTTACAATTTTAACCACAAAGCCTGTGTATGAATACTAGGTTCCCATGTAACTATAGAAGTATGTGATTGTCTACATTGATAACAAGATCCAGCGTACATAACATTCTGACCTATCTTATACGCAGTGTTAGGCATCCAATTTGCAGCCAAAGCTGGAGCTGGTTTAGCTGGAGCTGGTTTTGCTGGAGCTGGTTTTGCTGGAGCTGGTTTTGCTGGAGCTGGTTTTGCTGGAGCTGGAGCTGGTTTTGCTGGAGCTGGAGCTGGTTTTGCTGGAGCTGGTTGTACCGGGGCCGATTGGTTAAATATTTTTTGAGCGGTATTAATAATAGACATGGAACTTGGCTCACCACCCTTTTGATAACTCCAAACAAATAATCCATTTGTAGAATTTTTATCACTAACAACAGCTTTGGAATATCTTTCAACTTCGGAAAGAGTTATCACGTGACCACCCCAAGCTTCAGGTGGTACTTCTGCACCAATCAATATAGGTCCATTATAATAACTTCTATACGACTTGAATGCTGTAACAGGATCATACACTGGACTCGCATCATAGCTCATCAAACATATAAAATCTAAATCTTTTCCATTTGATTGTAAACCAGGAATACACATTCCTGTATTTTGACCAGCAGGAGCTGCATTAGCAAATTCACCAACACCATATGCACCTATAGAAAATGCAGCTATTGAAACTAAACCTTCAGGGTATACACTTCTTACGCCATTTATAATAGGACCTAACAAATGAGCTTCTTGAGCACCACCGTGAGGTTCCCAGTCAATATCAATACCATCTACGCCTAAATCATTAGCAAAATCAACAACTGCTCTAGGATTAAATCCATCGAAAGGATATGTAGCACCACCTACACTTAACATTACAACAACATTTCTTTTGCGTAGGATTTGAATAGCTTCTTTTACTACAGAAAAATCAGATGAAAAATCCAAACCAGTACCGGTAAAAGTATTAGATCCCTTTACATAAGTACTATTTGGTTTTATAAAAGATAAAAATATAACATTAATTGGAGCAGGTACTTTTGCTAAATCTAAAGCAGCACCAGAACTTGCCCAAGGACACGACCACGATTGAAAATATACGCCTAAGGGACGTTTATTATTTAATAATTTTTGAAATTTCATTTAGAACCACTGCTATATAATTATAGTAACAAAAAATGTTTTTGATAAAACTTCTTCAAATTACTATTCACACGCCATTTCAAAATACTCTTTTGCAGCACGATAACCAATATCAATTAAATTACGTTTACGCTCTTCGTTTAAAGAAAAATTAATAGAACTAGTTACACTTTGCGTCTCTATACCTACAGTATGATCTCTATATTTATAAGACAAAGTTGTTTCTCTTTCTTTTTGTACCATATAACACGTAATTAAATTTCCTAAATAAGTATAAAAAGAATCAATAGATTCATCAATTTGATGAAATTCACCCCGTGTTACTAATTTTAAACCCAACACATTATCTAATTTACTATCATATTCTTTTATAGGATAATTATTAATTAATCCTCCATCTACATAACAATCGTTACGATATTTTGTAACTGTAAACACTAACGGTATTCCAATTGACATTCTAATAGCTCGTATTACTCGTAAAGATGGAGATGAATTTTTATCAAAAACTTCTGTTTTGTACTTGTTTAAATTTGTAGCAACAACTCTAAAATTAATACCAAAGTTTGTATAAATATCAGCAAATGTAATATCTTTAGAATATCCTTTTCCAATAATCAAGGTCTCGATCCAATTTACAATTCTTATCCCTGAATCAAAACCATATCTTTGTAAAAAATTTTTTATACGAAATTGTTTTAAATCTGATAAATTTTTTGATACAATTTCATCAACCAATTCATCATATGTATATCCTAATATATACAATAATCCTACTATACTTCCAACTGATACACCCAAAATTTCCTGAATATTTATATCAACCTTTAGGTCTTCTTTTGTCTTTAATTCATCTAGATATTTCAATGCTCCTATATATGCTATACCTTTTACTCCACCACCACTTAATATCAACGTATTTATTATTTTTTTCATTTAAAGTACCGCTTTTTATATTCATATAAATACAATAAATACAATAAAATAACGTTTACCTTACTTCTCTAAAAATATCCCTAAACATCATATCCCTTGATTCTTTTACACCGTATACTTTTTCTGAAAAATCAAAATCATTCATATATAATGTTATTTCTTTATACAAACTTAAATCAATATCGTGTTTATATTCTAAATAATTTAAAAACATATCAAATTTTTCATCTTTGTCAAAATAATAACAAAAATATCTAACATATTCTGTTATATCAAACATATTTACGTTGTCATTACCTTCACTTGAAGACAAATTTAAATGACAATTTACAATTAAATTTTTAGCAGCTAAGCAAAGATCATTATTTAGTTTAAAATCCAAAATATGTTCTTGTACTTTTTTATCACAAGTAGATGAAAAAACAACCTTGTAATTCTTATTATTTTTAATTACATTATATGTTATATAATGATACAATACATGCACATTACTAATTTCAACAATATTATCTAATCTTTTTGTAAAATACAAGTATACCTCTACAAATACCCTAACTACGTGGAAAAAATTTCTAAAAAAAAAGTTATAAATTATATTTAAGATTACTTCAAAATTCATTTCTCAAGGAAATTTGTATTTATTTAAAACTAATAGTTTATTACTTTTAAATGGATTTCTTTCAATTTTTACAAAAATCAACAGATGATTCCGATTCAAAAAAATCTAAACGAAAAACTAAAACGACACGTGAACACCAAACACAGGACTTCACCGACCACACAGTAAATGAAACCCAAAAACGTGAAATGGAACAGGCTCACTTATATATAAAACGTGGTGATATGGTCAGAATTGTCAATGTACCGAATAGTATGCTAAATATTTACAAAGGATATATAGGTGAAATTAAAGACTATAAAATAGATCAAGATTCTGCATTAGTTTTTTTACACGGTATAACATCAGTCACTTTTATAAAAATTCCACTCGTACATTTAATAAAAATACCATAAACTTACTTTTTTCCTTTTAAAAGTAAAGCTTATTTTTTGATTTTAATTTAAATTTGTATAAGTAATAGTTTTTTCACTTTTTAATACTTCACGTATTGTCACAGATGCCACTTTTGTATTAGATAAAGTGTTCGCGTTAATTGTTTGTTCTATATTGTCTTTATTTATAATATAGCAGCATTTTTGTTCTTTTGGATTTCTATTCAATAATACTATAAAGACATTACTATATATATCTTTAACATTACCAGATGATATATAAAAAAACCATGTTTCATTAGTCGATTTTAATTTTAAATTTTTAAACATTTCATTAAATGTTAACAAACCATTTTTGATAATGTCGTCTTTACCACCTTTGAGGTGTGGGTCGTGTTTAAGACCCTTGTTTTTATAATTTACTAACTTGTTAATACTATGACCAATATTAAATTTTAAACTGTGTTCTATAAATTCAACATCGCCATCTATGTCAATATAATAATACACATCTAACAAACATTTTTCATTCATCTTGACCTTTGTGTATTTTATATTTATTTAATAAATTTTTTATTTTTTTTTGCCTTAATTTTTTTGCATGTATAATATATATATGTACACTAAATATGATAATTATACGTCAACCTCTGGGCTATCTACTAAAATGTGGGGTCCAAGTGGTTGGTATTTCTTATTCTCATGTATTATGGGAGGATACCCACCACAAATAAACGAAAAGGATAAACATCATTTAGTTATTAAAAAACATTTTAAAAACCTGATATTAAGTTTAGCTTATACAATGCCTTGTATATTTTGCCGTGAATCATTTAAAAAATTTTGCGAAGAATTGCCTATAGAAAACTCTATGGGATCACGTATGGATTTAATGAAATGGTTGTATAATATCCGAGACAAAGTTAATAAAAAATTAATTTCACAAGAAAAACAATGTTACAATAATGAAAAACTTCGTTTAAAAAAAATGTACTATTCAAGACCACCTACAAAACAACGAAAAGAAATGTATTATAAAAAATTAGAAGAATTTAAAGAAAAAACCCTAGTAACACAATCATCTCCTCCTTTTAAAGAAGTCTTGGAAAAATATGAAAGTATTAGAGCAGTTTGCTCTAAGCAATCAAAAACTTGTACCTAAAATCTTTACAATTCTAAATTATTCAGCTCATATTTGATTTTAGTAGTTTCTAGTTTATTTAACTCTTCTGCTTTTATATTATATGCTTTAGCTGCATCTATTTCATCTTTAAACGTACCACAATGAATTACTTTACCATTATTTTTAATATATGCCCTAAATTTACCAGATTCATTTCGTATAGTAACACCAGTAAATCGCGAATAACGTTGTTTTTTTGTAATTTCTAATTCGCTTATATGATTTTTTTCATCTGTTATAAAATACGCTATGTCATTTAATTTATAGTTTGTGTTAAAATTATTATTAAAGTAAAGAGCTTGTTGGTTATATACTTTAGCACATTCTAGATCCGATTCGTTTTTTATCAATTTAAAACTTTTCTTTTTATATTGAATACTTGCTTCAAATATCCCTTTAGATCTTATAAAATATACACCATTAAAACTTGAAGTTTTATTTTCATACTTGTTTTTATAATTTTCTTCTAGTATATCACGCGGATTTGGGATGTAATCTTCTATTTCATTTAATTGATAATTTTTATTTTGTGTTTTATTTAAATAACTAGCATAGTCATTGTAAACTACTGCAGCTTCAACTTCTGTAGTATAAACTCCCAGAAAAATAGTCTTATTATCGTAACCTATTCTTGAAGCCCATTTATTATTTTTTATACACCACGAAACACCATTATATTGACTTAATTTACCAGTTCTTTTTATAAAATTAGTATTTGTATATTTTTCTGGTTTCTTTTCTTTATTTATTATTTCTAATGATAATTTTTCTGCATATATTTTGAATGAATTATAATCTAAGAAATCATAATTATTTGTAATTTCAATGCTTTTTTTAATTATATGAACAGCATAATTTATATCTATATCATTAGGAAAATAAAACCATTCGCTACGTTTTTTTATTTTAAATGGATCTAATATTAGATGTATGATTTTTTCTGCAGATTTAGTATTGTTACATTTAAATACACCAACAAATTCTAATGTTTTTTGACTAGAAGAAATATTTAATGTTGTTAAACGTTTATCTGGATTATCACATAAACCTATTTTATAAGAACCTACACTTGAAGTATCTTTAGTTAAATATATATAACCAGGTTTTGTACAAAAACCTTCTGTTTCTGGTTTGTTTTCCAATAATCTAATTCTTTTCTCTTGCTCTTCTAATTGTTTATTTTTTTCTTCCAATTGATTTTGTAATTCATTTGCTTGTTCTTCAAGTAATCCGTGTAATAATTGTTCTAATTTATAGTAATATTTTCTTACAGATTTACTCCGGTCTGTATTGGCTAATAAACATAGTGACTTAAATGTTTCTACATTCATTACTACTTTTTCTTTATTAAACCCACCTTCGTTTTTGCGCTCCCCCAAATTGGGGAGCGTGGTTTTATAATCAATATCATTTGTAAAATGTTTTTCTATTACACGTTTACAATGATCTTTACGACTAAAACCTAACCATTTCCATACATCATCCATATCAATTATAAAATCTGTTTTACAATCGTATTTCAAGTAACAATAAAAACTTGCTATAAACAATTGTTGGTCAGAATCGTCAAACGTTTCTTTGATCTTATCAAGTAATTTAGTTTGATAATGGTTAGATAATTTTTCTAAAGGATTATTTTCTATTAAATTTACAATATCAAGTCTCTCGTGAGTCATTTATTTATATAAATTATATAAATACAATAATTTATAATAACTGTTATTTTTAAACTCTGATTTGTCAAAAATCACATTTTTTGTTTATAATTACAATAAAGATCTTTTATTTAGACACCAATTTCGAATTGTCTTCGCAATTGAGCAGGGCTTTGCTCATAACTGCTTTGATTCCATGGCCCAACGCTTTCTTTAGGAACTGGTGGTAAGGATCTTATATCGTGATACGGTATCTTATTTGACTGCATCACTGTATTAATCCCAACGTGATATCCGCTGATTAAGAAATTTTGTTCCTTTAATAATTTAGATACTGGGTTTTCTTTGGCGAATTCGTTTGCATCATCGTATTTTGGCAACAAATCTTCTGCTCCCAATTGAGTAGTTCCAGCAACTACTCTGTCAATTTGTTTTTGTTGTTCATCTACAACGACTGGTTGTTCTTGTTGTAGTTCTAGACCATTTCCTAAAGCTAATGAAGGCAACGAAGGTTGTTGCTCAATTTGTTGGACTGGAGCCATTGGAATTTCTTCTGAAATATTTTCTAAACTTTCAAAAAGGGAACCTTTCATATATAAGTATACAAGAACAATTACAAGAACTGCTAATAAAACATTTACCGTACCACTTGATTGAAGAAAATCTAGTATTTTCGCCATACTTTTGTTTTAATATAGTATAATAAAATAAATTTTAATTTTTATAATTTAATTTAATTACCACCTTAAATTTAAAAACAAAAATTTTACTATATTATATTATATTTAACTTATGTATAGTGATTTTGAAGAAGTGGACGAATACGAATCAGAATTTACACATGACGATTTTTTAGATGGTTATAAAGATGATGTCTTGTATATGTTAGAAGATATGAAATCTAGATTTAAAATGTCACCTTTTTTTATGACTAATGTGAATTTACCTATATTAACAAATTTTTTTATACATCAAATAATTAAAAGACCTACCTTACCCATCATTAACAATCATATTTTTCTCTTTAATAACTATTATAAACAAGAATTAGAAATATCGTACAGTATAGTGTCTAAATTTACCAAACGTTTTAAAATTATTTCACCATATAATTATTGGTTGTATTTTTGTTATAGGTATAGTGATTTATACGAGATTCAAAAATACGCATAACTAACACTCAATATACTACATTCGTTATGAATATTTATATAATATAATTTATATAATATATGATATTGACTATAGATATCGGCTTAAGAAATCTAGCAATGTGTATTATGAGTGCTGTAGAAAAACAAGATATATCTACATACGATATACATTTATGGGATGTATATAATACGTTAAATTCAGATGATTATACGTGCGAGGGTATTCAAAAAAGTGGTAAGGTATGTGGTAAAAAATGTACATGTAAATATTTAATGGATAACGAGTATAAGTATTGTTGTAAAACACATTTTCCTAAGAATATAGCATTTACTACCAAGCTGAATAGTTTTAAAAAAAAAGCAATTAATGATTATTTATTACAAGATATAGCTAAAATTGTATTAACTAAGATTCAAGAAATTTTCAATGATAACAAAGATATTTTTACAAATGTAAAACAGATATTAATTGAACTTCAACCCAAAATAAATCAAAAAATGAAATTTACATCACATATTATATATGGTAAACTAGTCGAATTGTATAAAGAAACAGACACAACTATTCGTTTTGTAAGAGCATCTCAAAAATTACGTGCCTATACTGGACCTGAAATAGAATGTATATTAAAGGGAAGTTATGCTAAGAGAAAATGGCTATCAATTCAATATACTAAATGGTTTTTAGAAAATAAATTTTCAAATGAACAAAAAGAAAAATGGTTACCATTTTTTGAATCTAAAACTATAAAAGCAGATTTAGGTGATGTTAATCTCATGGCTATTAATGCCTTGCACGGGATCCCCAAAAAACAAAAGTTCCAAAAAAATGGCAAGTGTATCAAATAAGTTTTTTACATTGTACACTTTGTACATTTTATATACTATATATATTTAAAACGTATTTGTTGAATTTTTTTTAATTGTTTAATATATATGTCTTATTTATTAAATATAAAATTATTTAACAATGTATTTAAAAACGATTGGGGCCTTGATGAACCAAACGGAAATTTAGGATATAAGGAGTGGGTTTATATAAATGATGTTGCTGTTGGTGAATCTTACGAGTTTGGTTATAAAGAAATGTCAAGTTCTGATTCAAGTTCTGATTCAAGTTCTGATTCAAGTTCTGATTCAAGTTCTGATTCAAGTTCTGATTCAAGTTCTGATTCAAGTTCTGATTCAAGTTCTGATTCAAGTTCTGATTCAAGTTCTGATTCAAGTTCTGATTCAAGTTCTGATTCAAGTTCTGATTCAAGTTCTACAGAAGACGTAGATATGACGAAATTAAAAAAGTTATTAAAAAAGTGTATAAAAGATTCTAAAGTTGTAGTTGTTATTTACGATTGGTCAACTCATATAGCATATTTAAAAACAGGTTTTACTATTTCTGAAAGTGGAGAACCAATTGATATAAAATACAGACCTGGGTTTACTAGTTTTATAGTATCATCAAGAGCTCCCAAGCTGAATCTGCGGTATGGTATAAATTTTGTAAAATGTGACGGAGAAGATTTTGTGTTGCAAAATCAAAAATTTATACCGGTTGGGTTTAATGCATATTGGTTGGGGTTTAATGAAAAATATACATATCCTACGAATGACCAGATAGAAGAAATGTTTATAGTAGCAAATATATTAGAAGCTACTGTTATTAGATCACATACATTAGGATTTTCGTCAGGTACATACAATACATTAAGACCATATAACAATTATATAAATTATCACGCGTGGGTACCTATAGATTATGCTTTTACACTGGCTAAAAAATACAATATACGTTTGATTTGCCCATTGACTGATAGTTATAATTATTATCATGGAAATTATGGTGATTTTTGTAAAACAAGAGGTGTACCCAAAGAAGCTTTTTGGACAGATCTTAATGTGCGTTCTGATTTTAAAGATTACATATTACAATGGCTTAATCATGTTAATCCTTATACAGGGAAGGCGATTAAAGATTCCCCAGAACTATTTATAATAGAATTAGGGAATGAATTAGGGAATATACGACCTTATAATGGAAGTAAAAGTATACCTACAAAAGAATGGATAAGTGATATCTCAGCTTACATTAAATCGATTGATACTAATCATCTTGTATTAAGTGGAACTGATGAAATTTTAGGAAAATGTGATGAATTTGATATTTCTACATTAGATTGTTATAGTAATCATTTTTACTGGAAAGATAAGGTGAATCTTAAAAAGCAATCTGATTGTGCTAGTGACATAAATAAACCATATATTATTTCAGAATTTAATCCTCGTTTTGATAAAAATTGGTTTATAGATATAGAATCTAATTCTCGTGTAAAAGGTACTATTTTTTGGAATATGCATCCTCACGAATTAGGCTATAGACGAGGACAACCAATTCAACATAAAGATGGATATACATTACATTATCCTGAAAATAGAACTCAATTATTAATTATCTCGAATCATTTCAGGAGAATGCGAGGACTCCCTGAAGTAACAGAATTATAATGTAAACGAAAATAATAATTTATTTAGTTTTTATTTTTTTATAGGTTATATTAGAGATGCTTTGGTATGTATTGATAATTATTTTAGCTATATTAATCGTCTTAATTATGTATATAATATCTAAAAAAATTGATTTGGATAAAATAAACGTAATTAAAAACGTTAAAGATGTTAATTTACAAACTGGAGATTTAGTTCTTTTTAGATGGCATACAGTAGATATATTACACGATATACTAAGTCCTTTTACACACGTTGGTATGGTTATTTCACTAAATAATAAAAAATACATATTAGAAACACATTTAAAAGGAGATACTAAACACATGGGTTACGAAACGGGTGGTGTTCATTTGTACGAATTGCAAAAACGAATTGACATGTATGAAGGTGATAATTTTATATTAAAAATAAAAGATAATTTAATTAACGATAATAATTTTCAAACTTTATATAATAATTTTAGTTTATATTCTAAAATTCCATTTCACGATAATTATACAGGTCATTTTAAAAATTACTGTCTTCCAAAAATGGCCTGTGATAAATGTTTTGCTTATTATAAAAGAAAAGGAATGTTTTGTTCCGAATTTATAGGATTTCTATTACAAGAATTGAAAATTTTAGATAAAAAACACCCAATTGATTGTCTAACACCTTCTAGTTTTTTATATCTAAATATCGGAAATGACACAAATAACACAAATAATATAAACAACACAAATAGCACAAATAATGGTCGTATTTATACAGATATTTACAAAATATATAAGGAAAAAAAAAATGTAATATAATATTAGAGTTAAATGATATTAAAAAAAATACGTGATAGTTTTCATTATATATTTACATTATTTCTATTTTTTGGAGGTATATGGCATAACAATTGTAATGTTCTAAAAATACACGCGTTTTTGTGTTCAATGACTATTTTACATTGGATAACAAATGATAATAAATGTTTTTTGTCTGAATACGATTATAATGAAGAAAACGGATATTCTATACATTTGTTAAAATATTTAGGAATACATCTTGAACAAGATAAAGACCAAATGCTTTTACAATTGATATCATACTCGAGTGTATTAATACCCTTATTATTTACGTTCAATAAACTTTTGAAATGCTGAATAAAAATTATATTTATAAAAATTAACTATAATTTTACATAAAAATTATTTTAGTTGTATTCTATAATGGATGAAACTAAACCATATAAAATCTGTAAAGAAATATCAAATTATGAAAATTGTATAAAATTAGATTTAAATGAATTTGATTTAAAACATCATCCTGATTTATTAAAAACACTTGATAATGTTTTATATAAAAATAAAACTATTACACACTATTCTAATTATTATAGTGATAATACTCAAAATCTTTTAAAAAAAATTGCCTCTAAAAATTCTATTGATATAGATAATATTATGGTTACGGCTGGATCAGATGATAGTTTAGAATATATAGTTAATAAATTTGTAAATGAGAATACTACAATTTTTATATTTGTTCCTAGTTATAACTATTTTGAATTATTAGTTAAAAGAAAAACAAAAAATATTATATATATACCTATAGGATTTGAAGATGACGATTACGATATATTATCATGTTTAGAATTTTACAAAACACAATTACAAAAAAATGCAATTGTATATATCGTAAATCCCAATAATCCATTTGGTACTACTGTAAATATATCAAATTTAGAAAAATGTATAAAAACATTCAATACGACTTTATTTATACTAGACGAAGCGTATATAGAATTTTGTCCTGAAAAAACATGCGTTCATTTAATTAATAATAATAATCTAATTATTACTAGAACATTTTCAAAAGCGTATGGATTAGCTGGATTACGCTTAGGATATTCTATCGCTAATAAAAATATAATAGACGATTTAAAAATTTTATATAATGAAAAAAACGTTACAGAAATCGCAAAACAAGCTGGGGTTTTTATACTGGACAATATAGATTATTACAATGAATTAATTCAAAATGTTATAGTTTCGAGAAATGATTTTAATTTATTTTTAAAAAATAACAATATATATTTTGTACATTCTCATGCCAATTTTATTTCGTTTTACGTCGGAGATAATAGATCAGAATTCTTAAAAGTACTTGAAGATAATAATATTTTTATCAGAGATCGTCATACGCAAATTAATATGGCTGGGTTTGTAAGAATAACTATAGGTACAAATGACCACATGGATATGATCAAAAATATTATAGTGGAAAATTTACATTTATTCTCAAAATCTTGTATTGTACAATATTTTACAAATAAGGAACATATATGGAAATTAAAATTATTATTTAAATCAGTTATAGATTGTTTTTGTCAAAGTACATTTACCGAAGACTTCGATAAAAGGCAAGGTACATTAAAAGATAAATATTGGTTAGACGGTGGTACATTATTAGGAGCATATAGAAATAATGGTATAATACCATGGGATGATGATATCGATATTGGAATTTTATATTCGGATATACCTTTATTATTATCATTGGAAGAAACATTTAAATCAAAAGGATTACGATTAAAACTCAATAGAACTGGTTGTTATTACCAAATAGATTACATTCAAGATATCAATTTAAATGATGATAAGAAAACAAACGATATTCATATTGATATTTTTACATTTATCAAATATCAGAATACATATATTAATTCAGATCCACGTTTTATAAATGTAGACCCGCTGGAATATAAATGTAATATCAATTACACTGACGAAAATTTATACCCCCTTCAAAACTACGATTTTTATGGATTAAATGTCAATATGCCTTATAATACAAAAAAATTATTGGAAAGTGCGTTTAAGGGAAATTTTACAAAAGAAGGCGTTTTAGTTAAAAATGATGAAATATTCAAAATAAATATTTCAGATTATACTCTAGCTTAATTAAAAAAATATTTTAAAAATTAATTATATAATGTTTAAATATTTAATAGACGGATGTTTTGATGGATTCCATTATGGTCATGTACATGCATTATATCAAGCTAAACAATTAGTATTAGATCAAATTAACAAAGGTAAAACTGGTGGAATGTTAGTTGTCGGTACACATGATAATACAGAAATGGAATTACATAAAAATATACCATTATTTAATTTTAATGAAAGAAGTACAATGTTGAAATATTGCAAATATATAGATATTCTACTAAAAGAACCATTGTCATATATAACTTCAATAGAAACACTTGATAAATACGAATGTCAAAAATTTTTACATGGAAGAGAAAATGTAATAACTAAAAATAACGTTGATGCACTGGGTATGATAAAAAACTCGGAAAGATATTTAACTTATGATATAACACCCGGAATATCTACTACTAATTTATTATATAGAATACATTCTTATCATAATAACCAACCATTTAATACAAACTTGGATTATATTTTTTTACGAGAATTATTTGTAAAAATGTCAAAAGATAATGTAGAAATATCACATTTAGATAATATAATATTAATAGATAGTTCATGGGATATTTTCAACAAAACACACATAGAATATTTACTAAATATCAAAGAAAAATACCCAAATTATAAAATAGTATGCTTTGTTAATAATAATGAAAAACAAAAGTATATATATAATCAAATAGAACGAGCCATCGTTTTATGCGGAATATCACTAATTGATAAAGTTATTTTAGATAAAAACGAAATGGAAAAATACCAAAACAAAATCGAAATAATTTACGAAGACGATAATCAAATTATTATTAATAATATAATTCGTAAAATAGATAAATTAAATGTAAAATTATCAAAAGAACTTGATAAAATATCAAAATACAAGTCTTTAAAAGAATCGTATCTGGATAATAATTTATATTTTAAAATTACAAGTAACCAATACGATGCAATATATAATTTTTTATTAAATTACAAAACAAATGATAATGATATAATCATATTTGATATAGATGAAGTATGTTTACTAAATCTAATGTATACTAATAATTTTTATTATTCTGATTTATATGAAAAATACGATTTGGAAACTTTCAACTTTACAAATGGGTTAAATCCAATTATTGAAGAATCTAAAAAAATATTTGATTTAATTCATAGGAAAGATATAAATTATGCATTTATTACTGGAAGAAAAGATAGAATTCGTGAATTAACAAAAGAAAATTTAAATAAAGTAAATTTAAATAATTATAAATATTTATATACATGTCCAAATGATTTTACAGAACCAATAAGTACGTTTAAAAATAATTGTAGAAAAGATATAAGTAAAAATTACAACATAATATGTTGCATAGGGGATCAATTAAGCGATATATCAGGAGAAAATACTGGGATACCTTTTTTAATATTTAATCCATTTTATCAAACTATTTAAATACGTTCATAAATTTTCACGCGGGTGATTTATAAAAATAAAAAGTTTATAATAGAGTAATAGACAAGTTAAGCATATGATTACAAATGATTTTGAAAAATTGAAGCTACGTAAATTTAAAATGAAAAATATTTTACCAGATGCAACCATACTTATTCTTGGAAGAAGGCGGAGTGGAAAAAGCATGATGAAAGGAGAAAAAGTGCTTATGTATGATGGTACAATTAAAAATGTAGAAGATATTAATATAGGTGAACTTGTGATGGGTGACGATAGTACTCCTAGAAATGTATTAGAGACACATAATGGTATAGATACTCTTTATAAAGTAAGTAATCGTAAGGGTGAAACTTATACAGTAAATAGTCATCATATTTTATCTTTGATTTATACTGCAAAAAAAAACTTAAGGGATAGACCTGAACGTCAAAGTTATCAAGTTATTTGGTTTGATAAAAATAAATATAAATTAAATTATAAAACATTTTCATATAATAATAAAAATAAAGAGTATGCGTATACTGAAGCAAAAAAGTTTTTAAATGATTTATTAGATGATCGTAAAGTTGATATTCCTATTCTTGAGTATTTAAAATTATCTAAAAAATATCGTGATAATTTATTAGGATATCAAGTACCTATAGATTTTCCAAAAGTCGAAGTTCATATTGACCCTTATATGATAGGATATTGGTTAGGAGATGGTACATCACATAATTCTAATATAACTACACAAGATTCTACTGTATTGCATTATTTTTCTAAAAATTTACAAAAATTAAATTTATTTTTAGAATACAAAAATAATTATACATACAAACTTTCTACTGGTGTACATGGTCAAAAAGATAATCTATTTTTAAAAACATTACGTGAATTAAATATGTTAAATAACAAACATATTCCGCATATATATAAATGCAATTCTAGAGATGTTCGTCTTAAATTACTTGCTGGATTTATTGATGCAGATGGTCATTTAGGTAAAAGAAATGATTTTGAAATAACACAATGTGAAAAACATGAAAAATTACTAGATGATATTATTTATTTAGCTCGTAGTTTAGGATTTAGTGCATATAAACATATTAAAAAAACATCATGGACACATAATGGAATTAAAAAATTCGGAACTGCATTTAGAATAAATATTAACGGTGAAGGTATTGATAAAATTCCTACTTTAATCCAAAGAAAAAAAGCTTATCCTCGAAAACCTAGAGTAAATGCTTTAGTTAGTCAAATTAAAGTAGAAGAAGTAGGTAAAGGTGATTATTATGGAATTGAACTAGATTGTAACAATCGTTTTGTTTTAGGCAATTTTATCGTAACACATAATAGTTTTTTAACAAGAGATATTTTTTACCATCATAAAAATATACCATCTGGTGTTGTATTTTCAGGAACAGAAGAAGCTTCCCCATTTTTTGGTAATTTTATACCAGATTCTTTTATTCACTCAGAATATGACCCTGAACTAATGGAAAGTATAATGAATCATCAGAAAAAGAAAATAAGAGAAGCTAAAGCTGATGGATTATCAGAAACTGGAAAACATCCTAGTAATAATTTATTTATTGTTCTTGATGATATGTTGCACGATGCTCAAAATTGGAAAAAAGAAAAAACAATTAAAAGTATTTTTTTTAATGGTCGTCATTATAATTTTTTATTCATTTTAACAATGCAATATCCTTTAGGAATTACACCAGAATTACGTAGTAATATAGATTATATTTTTATTTTTAATGAACCTAGTCTTAAAAATAGACGAAAAATATACGATGATTATTGTGGAATGATACCCGACTTTAATTATTTTTGTAACATATTAGATGCTTGTACACAAGATCACGAATGTCTGGTCGTAAAAACGTCAACTAACAGTAATGATTTACGAGAGCAAGTTTTCTGGTATAAAGCAGAGGCTCATCATAATTTTCAAGTAGGGCATCCAAAATTATGGAAATATCATTCTTCTAATTATAATAAAAATTACGAAGATGTAGAGCATAAAGACCAAGCAGAAGTAGATAAACTAAAAAAGAAATTTGCTAAAACACGCAAGCTTAAAGTCATTGTTTCAAGACAAGGTGATATTGTTGGTTATAAACAAGACGATTAAGCAAAAGTAAATATTCGTTCAAAATCTTATTTAAAAATAAAAATATTATAATACTAATCAAAATATTACAATATGAATCAAATAATTGCTCCAAAGTCTATTAACTTTAACGAATTAGTTAAAAATTCCAATACAACTCTGTCTCTTAATCTTGAGACTAAAATGATTAACATTCTTAATACGGAATTTACCGAGGAAGAACAACAATGGTATATAGCAAATTTATATATTTATATGAATTATCATCCAACAAATGATTATCCAATCAATCTTGAACATGTGTTTAAAATGATTGGATTTGCGAATAAAGAAAATGCAAAGAGAACGTTAAAGAATAATTTTACTAAGGATGAAGACTATAAAACAGTTTTAGTCCGTACGGACGAGCAGGTACAAACTTTGCTCGTACGTAC
>Ga0209353_10000073_pt1 | contig 55762 bp, 51 predicted proteins | sample LauGreSpBDMM15SD_2_FD_187561 | JGI IMG/M metagenome (GOLD analysis project Ga0209353, IMG submission 187561) | Freshwater lake microbial communities from Lake Michigan, USA - Sp13.BD.MM15.SD (SPAdes) (version 2) | ecosystem: Environmental > Aquatic > Freshwater > Lake | place: Lake Michigan... | reverse complement strand
AAAACTCGACGAATTAAACAAAAAGCTGCAAATCGATCTCGAAGAAAGAGAAAAAGAACTTGTTGCAGAAAAAGAACGCAACAAACAAAAAATTTTAGAAAAAGATAAAGACATTGCAACCTTAATTGCAAATGCATCTATTGCAAATGCTCAACAAAAAGTTGTATTAGATAGTCAAATCAAAAATTTAAAAAAAGAGAAAACCGAATTAGAAGCCACAGTAGAAGATGTAAAAACCCAACTTTCAAATATTCAGAATCAATTAAAAAACCTCGAAGAACAAATGCAGAAGGAAGCAGAAAAATGCAAAGAAGATTTGAAAACAAAAGAATCGGAAAATGAAGCTTTACAAACCAAATGTGATGAAGAGAAAGAAGCTTTGAAAAAACAGTTTGGTGGAAAAGAAGAGAATTTGCAAAAAGAAATTGAAGCGTTGAAATTACAGATTTCAAAAAAAGAAACATTCGACGATTTTAAACGAAAGCTCGCAGAATCCCTCAACCATGTCTATGTAGAGAAGCTGCAAAATGATCTTAAAGCATTAGATAAAAAACTGAAAGAGTTGGAAAAAGAAAAGTTGGAAAAAGCAAAATCTGATACAACAGACGACGCAGCATTGGCCAAAATACTTGCAGAAATTGAATCAATCAACGCCAAAATTGCCGAGATAAATGCAAAAATAGAGAATGATAGATTGATGTCGAAATTGAATGAAATCGGTAGTGAAATTGATGGTGTAAAAACCGATATCAATGCGCTTGACCATAAAGTGGAAAATAATAAAAACGAGGTTCTTGATAAGCTTGACCACCATCATGATAATATGAATTCTAACCATAACAATTTAATGAATGAAATTGATGATGTTGAACACTATTTAGATAATCAAACCCGTGAGAATGCTGAAATGATTGGTGAAAAGATTGACGCGCTTGATAAAAAAGTGGACCAACTTAACGCAAATGGAACAAACTCCAATGGAACAAACTCCAATGGAACAAACGCAATGGCCGATCCAAACCTTGTTTCCGATATTAGCGATAAACTTAGCACTCTTGAAGCAAAACTCGACAAATGTTGCAACAAACCAAACCCGGATATTAAAGCAGAATTCAATAAAAAGGCAATTGAAAAAATATTAGAAAAAATAAAAACAATTATGGTCAAACCATCTGACGCAGGAACAAACACAAGAACTGATTCCAATAGAGGAACTGATTCCAATACAGGAACTGATTCCAATACAGGATCAAAAATAGATTCTGATGAATATGGCTCAACAAAATTAATTACTAGTTTTGAATTGCCCAATTAAATTCTGGCATATAGTATATAATGTCGCGAATCGATTTAAGAAGTGTTAACATAACGCGTAAAAATGCAAAAATTCAATATACATATCCCCTAACAACATTTAAAAAAAATGGAACAAATTACAAACCAGAATATTCAATGAGTGAAAAAAATTTTACATTTGCAGATGACGGAATATTTTTTAGCGGTTATTGCACGGATATTTCAATTGTACAACCAACACATAACATTCAAAATGGAGTAAGCACTTCCCAGGACGCGGATTTAGTTCTTACCCATACAAGAACAACAAATGGAATCGGTGTTTTTTATGTTATAATTCCTTTAGTTCAAGATATTACTACAGCCATCGGAACTCAAAATGAAAAGACGGAAGTTAAAAAAATGATGGAAGCAAACCCCCCCAGCACATCGACTTCAACCAACGAATCACTCCCAGATTTCACTTTAAACATTGATTTGAAAAAAATAAAACCCAATATTACTTGTTATATTGATAATGCATCATCAAATTATGTTTTTGTATTTGATAAACCAATTCTGGTAGCTGATAAATTTGAGAATTTACAAAAATCCTCTGTTAATTTTAGTGGCATCAAATATAATATAAGCGGAAAGGGTAAGAAAAAAAAAACAACCAGCACGGCATTTATCGTAAAAAACAATCAAAATATTGAAGATGAAATTGAATGTGAATATGTAACGCAAACCGATGAAACAGCAAAACCCGTCGATAAAAAAAACGTTATGAAGTTTTTGTCCTGGGGTTTTATATTGTTGGGGATGACGTTATGTATGGTTTATGCGCTCACGCTGGTTTCAACTAAGCTAGAACCCGATGCGGCGAGCACAATTTTTATGGTTATTGGTGGTATTGGTATAGTATTTCTTGTATTTTATCTCCGCTTATTTTCACGAACGTCTTCAAAAAAAATCCAACATGGGTCAATGACTATGTTTTCAATTATAGTTATTTTATTGTCGTTGATGGGATATAATGGAATGTTGAAAAAACCGGCAGTTGTTGCGGTATAAAAATAAAAAGATGTGGTTTATCTTTTTATTTTTTTTCTTTTTTTATAGTTTTTAATGGTTTATTTAATGGTTTATTTAATGGTTTATTTAATGGTTTATTTATTGGTTTATTTAATGGTTTATTTATTGGTTTATAATGGTTTATTTAATGGTTTATTTAATGGTTTTTTTAATGGTTTATTTAATGGTTTATTTAATGGTTTATTTAATGGTTTATTTAATGGTTTATTTAATGGTTTATTTATTGGTTTATTTAATGGTTTATTTATTGGTTTATAATGGTTTATTTAATGGTTTATTTAATGGTTTTTTTATAAAATGAATGCTCGATGCATTTTGATTCTAAGGACGGTTTATGATTTTCCTTACTTGGGTGCGCTGCTCAATTGTCTGAGGGGAAGGAACCTGACCTTTAACGAATTTATTTGCCAAATGGTCGTTCGTCATCTTATACACGTATGTACTGTTTCCGAAAAAGTTGCCTTCACGTTGGTCGTGAGCGTATTGAACGAATTCAAACAGTTCAATATAGGTCAACTTCGGATACAGCATATGGAGGACCACAAGGGCAACGGTTCCGGTTCTGCCATGTCCTCCGGCGCAGTGCAAATAGACATTTTCGCCGTTGGTAATTCTGCGAACAATGTCTTCGGCCAGACGAACAATGATTTTTTCGTCAATCGTCTGCATGTCCTCAATTGGCACATGAACAAATCGATCCTTCGGCAAAGTGTCCCCGTATCTTGGATAATAGTCGCCTTTTGAGTAAAATCCGTACTCGGAATTCAAACAAACGAATGTGTCCAGACCGGCGCGCTTCAAGTATTCGAAATAATTGGGCTTGTCCGGGTATCCGCCGACAGCGAATGCACCGTACTTAGAACCGGGAGTTTTGCGAAAGAGCCAGTTGGACTCGTCAGTTGGGCCAGTGAAATAGGGGTCTCGGTCGTCGTATTCTTTGGCGTATCTTTGACCAACAATCCAGTTTTGGGAGCCTTCATATTCAAGCTTGGGCAAATGTTCGTCTTCGGTCTTTTCTTCGGATGAAGAAACACAACTTCCGATGGAAAACATGGAAGAAATGTCTTTGCCGACAGAAACGCAACTTCCAATGGAAAACACGGAGTCTTTCTTTGATACAAATTCCATTGTATAATAGTTAGCGGGATTAAGTTTAGCGGGATTAAGTTTAGCGACGGGTATTAATTAATGTTGGAATATATTCTGATTATGAACCAGAATATATATTTATTTTGCTTTCTGTAAAAATGCAAAAAAAGAGTTCAATTTTTAAAGGAAACCTACGGTTTCCTTTTGAACCTTCCCTTTATTTTTATAAAAATAGTAAAAATAAAGGAAAGACTATTTGGTTATCTTTAATGACCCCTTCTTTTAATTATAAAAATAGTAAAAATAAAGGAAAGACTATTTGGTTATCTTTAATGACCCCTTCTTTTAATTATAAAAATAAGGGAGGGGGTCATAGGGGGGACCGTAGGTTCCCCTATAGGGCGGTCGCATTATGGATATCCGACGAAACCGGTTTGTATTCGCTCATCGTATAGCTAATCAAACTGCTTTTTCCAACCGGCGCCATTTTTTCTACAACTTCTTCCTCTAACGATGCAGCTACTGGCGGGTTCATTGACGCTAACTCGACGTCTTTCTTAGCCTGAGACGGTGTGTACATCATCATCGGCACGCGGTTGTTCACACGCGCACTTCTTCTCACAATCTCGTAAGCAACAAACAGAAAAACAACACCTAAAACTGGATTGTAGTTCATGAAAACATAGAGGGTTAGTAAAAGGATTCCGACCATTCCGAGAGAAGTGTCAATATAGGCAGCCATAATTTCAGGAGGATAGATATCCATAACCAGGTAAATTATAAAAAGCGCGAGCATTCCGAATTCCATTTTGGATAAAGATTGATAATAAGATGAAAAGTTCATTGCAAATATATATTATAGCAGGAGGATTTTAAGGGAACCAAGGTTCCCTTATGATCCCTCCTTTGAAAAATAATATTAGTATGGGATCGTAAGGGCGTAAGCTTCGCTGAATATCATGTTTCCCTTAAAAGGAGGGGTCATAGGGCGTAAGCTTCGCTGAATACCTTGGTTCCCTTAAAAGGGAAGGTTCAAAAGGAAACCGTAGGTTTCCTTTAGAGTTTTCAAAACAAATTAGAAATAATTCTAAATATATATCTAGTTCACGAAATGAAGCCCAATTTTTATAAGAAATCTAAGAAAACCGTTTTCCAAGAAATGCCTAAAACTCTCTCGACATATCTGGGTCCAAAGGGATATACTATACCCAAATCTGAATTGACGGAGGACCAGCTCAAATATATCAAAGAAACCCTGACAATCCGTCCTCAAACCCCCGGTGCGCCAATGGCAACAACCGCTTCTTTCCCAGCGTATCGCGAATCCACGCAAAAAATCTATGTTCCGCGTTTTTTCGGAACCGACAATTTCGGCGCTCCCAAGCAGGTCAAAATCCCGGAAGGCGACGACATCGACGTCCCGTTCGCAGGTTCGTTGCGCGATTATCAGCAGGATGTTGTCAAAGCATATACCAAATCGTGCAGTGGCGGATTGGTCACGCTCGGGTGCGGTGCAGGCAAAACCGTCATTGGGCTAAATATCATTTCCACGATGAAAAAGAAGACGCTTATCATCGTGCATAAAGAGTTTTTGCTCAATCAGTGGATAGAGCGTATCCAGCAGTATTTGCCGACTGCACGCGTTGGCCGAATCCAGGGTCAAATCATCGACATTGAAGGAAAGGACATCGTCATCGGAATGTTGCAGAGTCTTTCCATGAAAGATTACGCGGATTCCGTGTTTTCATCCTTTGGCTTACTCCTGATCGATGAAGTCCACCACATTGGTTCCGAGGTGTTTTCGTGTTCTCTGTTCAAGATTGTCACCAAGTATACATTGGGTTTATCGGCAACCATGGATCGGAAAGACGGAACCACCTTTGTGTTCAAGATGTTTTTGGGGGATATTTTGTACAGGATGACCGAGAAGAAGCAGCGGCACGTGCAAGTCCGCGCAATCCAGTACCAAAGTGGCGACCGCGAATTTGCAAAAGTGGAGTATGATTTCCGGGGCAATCCGGCGTTCAGCACGATGATATCCAAATTGTGCGATTACAGGCCGCGCACCGATTTCATCATTCGCGTTTTAAAAGATATGTTCGTAGAGAACCCCGACCAGCAAATCATGGTGATTGCGCACAATCGGAGCATTTTGACCTATATCCACGACGCGATTTTGGAGCAGAAGTTTGCGACGGTGGGCTACTATGTGGGCGGAATGAAGGAGTCCGCATTGAAAACCACCGAAGACAAACAGGTGGTGATTGCAACCTATGCGATGGCGGCGGAAGGTTTAGACATAAAAACCCTTTGCACGATTGTTATGGTGACGCCCAAAACAGACATTGAGCAATCCGTGGGGAGAATTCTGCGTTCGGACCACGAAATGCCGATTGTGGTGGATATTGTAGATAGCCACGAACCGTTTCAGAAACAATGGGTAAAGAGACGGGCGTTTTTCAAGAAGGAGAATTACCGGATTATTAAGACGAACAGTTCCAATTATGACCCAGACACAAATGGTTGGGAAGTGGTTTATGAACCGAAAGTGAAGAAAGACGCAACTGCAAAAAAAGAAAATGAATCAGAAGAAGAAGAAGAAGAAGATAATGAACCAAAACCAGAGAGAAAATGCAATATTGATTTGTCGTTGTTTGAATAAATGTTTAGCAAAATTTTGTGTACAAAAATTAAAATATCGTGGATTTGTATAAAAATGGTAAAAGCATATTACTATCAAAGTGAGGATGACAAAAAAGCGCGCAGAAATCCTATTATTTTGACACTTGACATGGAAGGACATATCACTACAGTGACTGAGGTGCAACATGGTATTCGCGGCTCAGTAGAAAAAATAACTTCTCCGATAACATTGAAACAATATGTGGAAGACAATCAATTAATTGAAGGTCCAAATACTAGTGTATCTTTGTTTTCATCATCGGCCAAAGGTGGAAAGCGTTCCAAGAAACAACGCAAGTCCGTGCGAAAACTTCGTCGCAAAACTGCTAGTCGCAAAAATGATAATCGCAAGAAATAAATAATGTGCGTATAAAATCATTTGGATAAATGGTTTTATGTAAAATAAACACCAAAAAGCGTAAATAAAAGGGAAGGTTCAAAAAACCGAATACCTACGACCCTTTCCTTTTTTCCTTTTATAAAGGGAAGGTATAAGCAAAGCAAAAAAGGAAACCGTAGGTTTCCTTTAAAATTGAAAAATAGATAATACTTAAACAGATAAAGATATAATAAATACACCCAACCAATTCAATTAAATATAATTTTAGAAAATGGACACAACTCAACAATCACGACTTACCAAAGCGGAATGGGACTCAGTAGAAGTCCCCGTTTCCGACGCCGAAAAGCGCGTACTCAACCTGATTATTGCCGGATATTTTGACATAAACATCCGACAAAACAACAACAAATCATTGCTCAGTTATGCAAAGATTGAAAAGAGCGATATGATAGAGACCTTCTTCTACAAGAGTTTCTTCCAACCGATTGTGTTGGATATTGCGAATAAGTCAAAAGAACCCACGATTGCGAATTTTGACAAGACCATAAAGGAAGGAAAATCCGACAAGATTAAGACGGCGGACGCAATCCGAATTAAAAATATGACCGCAAACATTGAGACAATGCGTCCAAACATCATCGAGTTCATCTATCTGGGATTCGTCAAAGAAATGATGACATTGTTTCACAATGAAAAGAACCGGTACGCGTTTTATTTGTACACACTCATCCAGTTGCGAAACATCCAGGTGGAGAACATCAACAAACACGTGTTGGAGTTTATGGATATTTGCATCCAATTCGTCAATTCGAAAACCGCACTTTCAAACATCATCCACAATGCATACGACTTTATTGAGAAAAACTCAAACATCTACAATTACGGAGACATCGCCCTGTACGACCACCAAAAACGTTTATTCACCAGGTTCAAAGACACGCACGAAGTGAATTACGACACTCGGGCAAATCTGGTTCTGTACATTGCGCCCACCGGAACCGGCAAAACACTTTCGCCCATTGGATTGTTGCCCTATCACCGCGTGATTTTCGTGTGTGCTGCGAGACACGTCGGATTGGCACTGGCGAAATCGGCCATATCCGCGCAAAAATGTGTTGCATTTGCATTTGGATGCGAAACCACATCCGACATTCGTCTCCACAATTATGCTGCGTCTAGCTACAAAATCAATAAAAGGTCGGGCGGCATTGGCAAAATAAACAACGAGGTGGGAGACAAAGTGGAGCTGATGATTTGCGACGCCAAATCGTATTTGACCGCGATGTATTATATGATGGTCTTTAACGACAGAGACCGAATCATAACTTATTGGGACGAACCGACCATCGGTCTAGATTGCGCAGAACACCCGTTGCACGACATCATCCACAAAAACTGGTCGGAAAATAAAATACCAAACATTGTATTGTCTTCCGCGACTTTGCCCAAGGAAAGCGAGTTGATGCCGTTGATTATGGATTTCCGCCAAAAATTCAAAAACCCGATGATAACAACCATTCAAAGCTACGATTTCAACAAGTCCATATCGATTCTCAATAAATCGGGGTTCTGCGTTTGCCCCCACAATATGTTTGAAAAATACAGAGAAATGCAGGAGTGCGTAGAATACTGCAGTGAAAACCGGACGTTGTTGCGTTATTTTGACCTGAACGAAATTCTGCGATTTATTGATTATCTGCAGGAATCCGGCAGTATCCCGGAACATTTGTCGGTTGACCGCTATTTCGAAAACGATATTTGCAAAATTAAGATGAACAGTATCAAAATGTATTACTTGGAACTCATGAAAAACATCGAAGAAGACGCATGGCCGAGAATCCACAATTATGTGGTGGCAATGATGCGACGAAAGTTTGACAAAACCGAGATCAAGAAAACAACCAGTCTGTCAAATACCTCGGTATTTTCATCGGGAAAACCACTTGCAAGAACGGCGAGCGTTTCTGCCGAACCGTCTTTTGTGGATAAGGCCAAGGCGAGTTCACTCGCATCCGGTGGAATATTGCTTACGACAGCAGATGCACACACATTGACCGATGGCCCCACCATTTATTTGACGGAAAACATCTCGACCATTGGCAACTTTTACATCCAGCAGTCCAACATTCCCAAAAAAGTGTTTGATGAAATGATGCAGAAAATCGCATACAACAATATGTTGTTGGAAAAAATCGCAAAGTTGGAAGCGAAATTGGAAGATGAACTGAAAGGCGTCGTTGTGAAAGACAAAAGCAATATGAACATTGACGATTTGAAGACGACCGCGGCGGACCGAATCGACACCGAAATCGAAGATTTAAAATCGCAATTTAAGGTTTTGTCGCTGGAAACGGTGTATGTTCCAAACACGACCGAACACCAAAACATTTGGATTCCCAAAATGGTAGAGAACGCGTTTATTCCGGCCATTGACTCAAACACGACGAAGCGTGTTATGGAACTGGTCATTGACGACAGACTCAAAATATTATTGTTGCTCGGAATTGGCTCGTTTGAGTACCAGGAAAACGTTATGTATACCGAAATCGTTAAGGAAATGGCCAACCAGAAACGACTGTTTATGATTATTGCATCTTCAGACTACATTTATGGAACCAATTACCAATTTTGCCACGAAGTCATTGGCAAAGACCTGACCAATATGTCGCAGCAAAAGACGATACAGGCGCTCGGAAGAGTTGGCCGAAACAATGCCCAACAAGACTACACGGCGAGGTTTCGAGACGATGCGATTATATATAATTTGTTCAAACCAATTACTGAAAACATCGAGGCGAGCAATATGTGCAGACTATTGGTTACAGATGATGAATAGGGTAAGGGAACTCGCCGTTCCCTTATGAACCCATGCTACATAACAATTTTAAATCCAATTTGAAATTGTTTTTTTTAAAGGAAGGTCAAATGGCGGAAGCAAAGCTGAACACATTGGTTCTCTTTAAGGGAAGGTTCAAAAGGCGTAAGCAAAGCTGTATCCGTAGGTTTCCTTTAAGGGAAGGGGTCAAAGGGGAAACCGTAGGTTTCACCTTGTATTGACGAAAAACTCCCTACTCGAATCTAGGTCTTTATAATCCCGATCAATCTTAGTCGGCAGAGCAAACGGCACGGCCAGAGTGCTGATATCCTCGCGATACTTAATGTATCCGACCGCCTCATTAAAGACATTGGAGACAGCATAATCCAGCACTAGTTTATTAAGTCGCTCCACCTGTGCAGTGATTCCAGTCGGAAAATGCTGGGCGTACTGCATATAAATGCTTCGCATAATGATTTTCAAGGTGTCTGGATTCTGCGGGAGAACCGTGAATTCTTGATTGGACATTTTGTAAACGCCAGCGCGAATTCCATTTTGCAATATTTGCATATTTCCTGCAGAGAAAAACACGCGACTCAGCATATTGTCTTCCCATTCTCCGGCAATGGCACCACGGTATTCGGTGGCTTTGTTTTTAATGGCGATTTTCTCTGCAATCTGGAACTGAATGGCCGGATCGGGCTCGTCCATCAAATTCACGCGACCGTTGTATCTTGCTAAATCCAATATTTTATTATTGTAGGCATTTGAAATAGATGAACCAGGTTTAGACATAATAAAATAGATGCAGACAATTTTATAGAGAACTAATATATAATAATGAATTTTTTAGGACAAGGACAAGGACCAGCACCAGCCCAAGGAATCGGAGACAAAGTGTCTGCAGGACTAAATTCAATTACTTCTGGAATCAGTTCTGTTACTTCAGGAATAAGTCAGTCCGCCCCTGGAATTGATAGTTTTTACACAATGGTCGTGGCAATTGCAGTTATTGTATTAATTCTCGTTTTAGCATTTTTGGGATGGACAATGTCTAAACAGAAAGCAACCGACACTTTCCCCAAACTCCAAACACCTTGCCCCGATTTTTGGGAAATCACTACTGATTCGGCAACAGGAAAAACTTACTGCAAACAACCTGCGCCAAATCAGGTGAATTATGGAAGCGACAAAGCCAGCACAGACGCAAAAGGTTTCAAAGACGGCGTGTTTGATTTTGCAAACGATGGATGGTCTGCCGGCGGAAACGCCGTTTGCGGCAAAAAGAAGTGGGCGAATTTGCACGGAATTAACTGGGACACTGTCACCAACGCCAACTATTGTTAAACATTAATCCACGGGTTTTTCATTGGCATATAACACGTATACATTGCTGCGATTGTTGCTAAACCGGCAATCACACCTCTCGATATGTTGTATTTTTTAACTACCATTTCATATAATTTATTAATTGGTAATTCGGCGTCTGTCGTATCATAGTTTTCTTGATAACTCGACGAAACACCTTTGAACGGACCGTCATCCGTTGTCATTTTTTTAAGATACTCGTTAAATTGGGCTCGGTTATCATCCGCAAAAAGCTGGGTTGCGATCAAATTGTAATTGTAAGTTCCGCCATTTATACTTGAAAAAACACCCTTAGTTATGTCGGTCAATTCGTCGCTATCGATGGCCCAATACCCCACCGTGTTTTCAAAAGCGCGCCCAATGATGGTTGGCTGTGCAACCAACAGGGTAGACCCCACAATCAAACTCACCGATATAAAACTGGTCAATGAAACATCTCTCCAATCTTTGTTTTTAATATCTCGATCGCCAGACAATATGATTGCTTTCATCGTAATCATCGAAAACATAACCAATCCCCAAATCATTATTATTAAAAAAATGCTATTTACACCAAAGCTGGCTGCACCAATTACAATTGCGACATCAAATATTACGATTGAAACAAATATTAGGATAATTTCAGACGTAGTTAATTTTTTTGTTTTATCAACCATTTATGGAAATATATTATTCGTCTAGATTGTATTTTTGGCGTAATTACACAACTTCAAAAATATAAACCAAAACTATAATGTCCGAAAATCCAAGTTTAGTAGAACCGGATGTCCTTTATTTTGTCGAAAACTCATTAAAAAAAGCGCATGAATACAAAATGAACACCTACTCGTTTTTTCTAAATTTTGGGGTGGTTGTTCTCTTTGTTCTCGTTTTTGGCGGGTTTCTCTATTATCGATACAAATCAAAACCGACCCCCTATGAAATCCAGCAGAAAATGAAGAGAGACCAGGAAATTGTCATGTCCAAAATCCAAATGTACCAGGACGATAAGAAACGGGGTCAGCACTCCGGTATGACCAAAATTCCGTTCGTGGATACAGATTATTATTTGAGGAATTCACACATAAAATAAATGGCCATTGTATATATAATGGATTCGCAGAAAGAGCTATTAATTAAAGGAATAAAAGGAAACAAATGCTATATTGATACCCCTCTCGAAGGCGAAATCAATATCGCTTCATTGGCCAATAAAAATCTGGAAGAAATCCATTTTTCAGAGGGGGAAATTTCCCGTGTTATCAATGTTCCAAAAGGTATCAAGAGAATCGCCATTAACAAGAATGCATTAGAAGAACTTCCAGTGCAGAGAGATTTAGTGTATTTAGAGGCAAACCACAATAATTTGACTCGGGTAAATTTGAACGGAATGGACAATCTGGCCACTTTGATTGTTAAGAACAACCAAATACAAAAAATAGAAAATTTGCCCGAGTCTTTGCAAACCCTGCATATTGACAACAATAACCTCGATGAACTGGATTTGACTCATGCGCCGAACTGCATGAACGTCAGTTGTATAAACAATCCACGATTGCACCAAATTATTGGCGGAAAACAGATTTCGAGCCCTGATTTTATTTTGAACAAAGACGCGCATACGCAAATCCGAATTGGCGGTGGTTCTAAAAAGCGCAATTCGCCCAAAGAGCCCGTTATATACTTCGACGTGAAAGAAGCGGTTGGCGAATATTACGCATTAAAAAACAAATACGAAGAATACAAACGCGACGTTGTTAAAAACATAATGAACAAAAACGGTTCTCGAAAAGAGAAAATCCAAATGGCGCGAAATGCCGGGTTCAAATGCATAAATTGCGGAAAAGAGGGAGGAACCCTTTTCTCAAAGGACGAAAATCATTTGAAAGCCATATGCGGAAACACGAAAAATCCATGCAATTTGAATATTATGATTCTATCGAGTCTGAGTTTATCGGACCACGACATTCGGATTAACCAAAAAGAAGTTGACGTCGCAAAACAACAAATTATTCAGACCAAGATGAACACGCTTTTTGGATACACCGACGATGAAACCGCTGTAAAATTGTTTGAAAAATACCTGAATATAATCAAAACGAACAATTTGAATGACGTTTCCACGACGTTGAACAATTCTTACTACGAGATGCAAAATAATTCCGAAAAAGTAGGAATTTTGAATAAAAAAATGGAAAATGTACACAAAGAGTTGGCGGAAATACGCAGAATCATGGCAGAATATGCGCTGAGTAAAAATAAAAAGTTATTGGAAGATGTTGCCCAAAAACAAAAAAAAATCCAAGATGCATTCGTTGTTATTCGGTCCATCAAATACCCCATTCACGAAATTGTCAAAGAAACGGTCTACAACATTGTGGATGACGATGGCAATTTTATTGACGAATCCAAAGCCGCCAAAATCGAAATGGATGTGTTGAAACAGTATCCGTACAGTTTTGACGATTTTTTGAATCCGAATTTGGAAATGTTGGAGGTTAAAAAGTTCAATACGAATTGAACAATTTATCATTTTTTCCAATCCTAATAAAGAATCATTAGTATATATATTTACCAATGATTATTCCATTATTTTCAGTATTCATTATACTGGGACTCGCATACGCGTCAAACACAAACGACACCCAGTGCTACACGGTTGTTCCAAAACCGTTTACTCAATCTAAAGTTCGTATTATGCAATACAATGTCGAGTGGTTTTTCTTAAAAACATACAATGGTTGCCCGGGTTCCAGTTGCACATGGCCCAATCTTTCCGCGGCCACATCGCATTTGAACTCTTTAGCCAAGGTTGTCGGCGATTTGAACCCCGATATTCTGAATTTGTGCGAAGTGGAGGGCTGTTACGAGCTGTCGCAACTGAGCGGATTATTGAACAACAGTTATACGCCCTATTTAATTTATGGAACAGATACATCGACTGGACAAAACGTCGGTCTTCTCAGCAAAATGACGCCGACCACCGACCTGCAGAGAACGGGGGCAACTCATAGTTATCCGGTTGCCGGATCCCAATGCGGATACACAGGTTCGCCCGGTTCTTCCGGGGTTTCCAAGAATTATTACACCACGTACAAATTTGGCGAAATGACCGTGCATTTGGTCGGAACCCATTTGTTGGCGTATCCCACGGATGTCGCCAGATGTGCCTCGCGCGAAGCCCAGGCATCAGTGTTGCAGGAATTGATTGTTTCATTAATTGGGTCAAATCCATCGGACGGCCTCATTTTGATGGGGGATATGAACGATTATGACGCGGAAGTCCCCGATTTGAACAACGACAAACCATTATCCATGGTTTTGAATATTCTGAAAGGGTTGTCGGGAACTTATGCCGGTCAATATGAACTGACATCGGTGGCTTCGTTAATTAACCAAGACCAGAGATACACGGACTGGTGGGACAAAAACGACGATTGCACGTCTTCTCTCGGCGAAATGACGATGATTGACCACTTTTTGGTAACGCCGAATTTAGTAGATAAGATCGCCAAAGTCAGTTTCCCGCATCCTTATCCAGAGATGTGTGGGACAACGAACTCGGACCATTACCCAATTGTGGTGGATTTTGTCTTTTAGGGGAACTACGTTCCCCTATGACCCCTCCTTTTTAAAGGAAACCTACGGTTTCCCCTATTGGGTCTTTTCTCTATTTTTATTTCGTAAAGACTAATATATTTTATTGTTCCAATGCCAAATCAAAATATTTTTTATTACAGCAACTATTGTCAACATAGCCAGAAAGTATTGCAATTCCTGGTGAGAGCCAATTTAACTGGCGAAATCACGTTTGTCTGCATTGACAAGCGAGGCCGAGACCCCAATACAAACCAGATGTTTATCATTATGGAAAACGGCGACAAAATATTGATGCCACCGAATATTCACAGTGTTCCGGCGGTTTTGATGATCGAGCAGAATTACAAAGTGATTTACGGCGAGGAAATCGTGAAACATTATGAACCAAGCATTGTAAATGACAAAATGATGGCGACCAATTTCAATGGCGAGCCCAGTGGATTTAGTTTAGGCGGTCCAAACACGGGTGGTGTTCCTTTAAATGCCACGTATAATGGTCGACAAACGATAAATACACCGCCTATAGATGGCGGGAACAACAAGATAAAAGACGGGGACACGTCTATGACGAATAAGATGGAGGAAATGCGAAAGGCGCAGGACAGTCAATTGGGGCTTGGCGGACCTGCTAAGAATCCGTTTTTGCAACCGATCAAGTAAAGGAAACCTACGGTTTCCTTTTTTTGCTTTGCTTATACCTTCCCTTAAAGACAAAGCCGACAATTCTTCATTTTAGCATGAGTTCATATAGCCGTTAGGCTACGCCTTAAGGGAACGGCGAGTTCCCTTAAACAGTTTGTTTTTTTGTAAAAAACCTTTGTTTTTTGTAAAAAACCTTTGTTTTTTGTAAAAAACCTTTGTTTTTTGTAAAAAACATAAAAACAACCAACCAATTGATTACATACCCAATGTCATCTGAAGATTTATCCAATGATTATTCCTCCAAATTTGCATCCATGATCATGCGTATCCCCAACACAATGTATATTTTCGAAGTAACCAAAAACTGTGGATACAGTGAATTTGTATTGGTTTATAAGGACTTCTCTATTGCTGATCTAATAAAAACAGTATCAATCCAGTTCCAGGACTCGACCATCAATTCTTTGTGTTATAAGAATCCGGAAACGGATGAACGTCGCACAATTTCATCTACGGATTCGGGAACCATTCGCGAAATGATAACCCAGTTTCAAAACGACGAAACTATAAATTTAAAACCGGTTTATCAAAATATGGAGTTTTTTGTTGTGTATCGTCTCTATATTTTGGACGAAGATGTTCTAGACCAGTCCAATAAGCAATCCAATTAAAGAAACAACAAGTACAGAAATTTGTACTACAACAATGGTTTCTATTTTGGTTAAATTTTCCTCATCATCTTCATCCTCCTCCTCTTCTTCGTCTTCATCTGATGTTGGGTATCCATCGATCATTCCGTTCTCGCACTTTTTGCACCGGGGATTCAGGATTGACAACCTTTGAGGTAGCAAACACTTTCGATGGAATATGTGTCCGCATTTGTATTTTACGGTATCCGAATCGGTTTCAAATTCTTGTAAACATTTATCGCACATTTCATTTATTGTATTCATTTGATTTATAGGTTTCATTTCATTTATCATATAAGACTACTATAAATCAATTTTGCAAAAAACATATAAATATATTTGACGTTAATAATATAACATGTCGTCTGAAAAATCATTTATTGTAAAAACATTCAATGACCACTTTTTCGAATTTTTCGAGGATGTTTTAAAAATTTTGCCTGATAATATGCACATCAAAACCGCACTCCGATCGTTCAAAACCGTCTCTGATTTGAACAAAAGCATATTGATAAAATGCTGGCACAAATTTGTTTACATGAAATACACCGATGTTATTAATACCGGCGACATAACATTCTTTTTTGAAAAGGATTATTCCACGGATATTTCCCATTTAACAAATTCAAATAACATAATGGACATTATCGATACGATTCGGCAACCGGTGAAGGACGCATGCGAGAATCCGGTCAATAAACAGCATGTTACAACGTATATACAAAATCTATCCAGGTTGTCAATTGTTTATACCGAGTAATAATAAATTAAAAGATGAGAAAAAAAACAAATAAAATGAATAAAATATAAAGCGAAGTACATACTTTGTGTAAATGGAATTTTCACCTTCTGGAAATAATTTACTCGATGTTATTAATTGGTTAAAGGCGGGATACTTTGTATGTATTCACAATTCGTTTTGCGGCGGTAAAACTTATTGTTCAAAAGATTCGGCATCCAAAGATGAAATTATTTATCTTGATCTGCAGAATTGGCCGGAGTTATTGGACGATGACGAATGGCCGTGGTATATTAAAGACGCGGGGTTTGTAAAATACGCGGATGCATTGCCCAAAACTGAACATCATTTTGAACTACCTTAAGGGAACCTACGGTTCCCTTATGATCCCTCCCTATTCAAACCCTTCTTTTTATGGGGATTTGATAATTTATGGGGATTTGATAAATCATGGGGATTTGATAAATCATGGGGATTTGATAAATCATAAATATAAATGCAAATATTTATGATTAAAAATTATCCAATAAAAATAGGTCCGCCTTGCTTATAGGTCCGCCTTGCTTATAGGTCTGCCTTGCTTAGGGAGGGATCATACAGCCGTCAGGCTGCGCCTTTGGGGAACCGTAGGTTCCCTTAAATGGGTACCATCACTTTCTCTCCATCCAGGAACTTAATAACCTCTTTTTGATTAATGAAAAACTTCTTGTTTTCTCTATGTCTCGGCAAAAACACCTCGTAATGGAGTTTCTCCACAAAATACTTGTCGTGTTTTTCGGGAATTTCCATTACGGAAAGCGTCTTTTTCACATGCACTTCCCAATACATTTTGTGAATGCGTTCCATAAAAAAAGTAAAATGCTCCAAAAACTTATTGAAATGTTTTCGGTATTGCGGAAAATACCGGAGAAACTCGGACACTTTTCCAATCTTTCGCAACATCAAATACTGGTAGTGCAAATTCGGATTGTTCCCGCGCAAAGTCTTCGCCTCCAGATACATTTTGTTGTAATACGCGGTTCTTAACCCTGTTTCCTGATCCGTTATCATAACACCGATGTTGGTGTATTGATTCAGCGGATTCGAAAGCGCTTCCTCCAAATTGGGAATATGGTCCAGGACATGATTGGTAGAATCTACAAATTGCTCTTCCAATGTTTTCCCGGGCGCCAAAACAAAATCGCGCGCAAACTTGACCCCCATTTTTACAAAATCCTCGTAATTTGGGTGCGATTTGGGGTTAACATATGCATACGTGTTGTCCTCCGCAAATTTATAGGTGTGCACCAGATAAACCGCGTGCTTGTCAATCGGCAGCACAATGTGATTGGAAGGATGTTGCATAACAAACGAATACGAATACGACTTGTCAAATGGCAAATTATTTAGTGCAAAACTATCCAAAAACATTTCGCGAAATGTTTTCTGCTCGGGTTCTTCGAGTTCGCCTTCGTATTTGTTTCGGAAGAAAAAGTATTTTCCGCCGATGCCCTTCTTGGTTGCAATTTCCCACTGCCCCAAATTTGGATCCCAAAACATATTAATCATGGTTCCCTCGATGATTTCATTGGCACACACCTTATTGGCCGAAAATTTATTGACCGAAAATTTATTGGCAGAAACAAAGCTATCATTGGGCAACGACTTCGCCGGTGCCAAAGCCAACAATTTATTTCCAGACATAATTGCGCTCCGGTATATGCGATTTTTCAAATCCGCATTTGGAAGAAATTCATTTTCCAGATTATAAATGGAATAATGGTATTTAGTATCTTCGTCGCCATATTGGACGTGCTTTACTTTAACAAATAGGGGGATATCAATTGTAAATTTTTGCATACTTGTATATTGATTTGATTAAAAACGCTTTAAGTTTTTTGTGTAAAACAAAAATAAGAATATAGTTTATTATACTATACAATGTCTACAGAATCAATTGAAATATCGGATTTAAAATTTAAACTTGGTGATATTATTCATATCGAATCTACAAAACCGGATTACCATTTAAAATACTTTTTCATTGAGTATATTGATGACCAGAAAATCAAAATTATTGATATCAATGACGGTACAAAAGACACACTGGATTTAGACCCGGACGCATGTTTAACGGATACCACCATTCACAAAATATATTTAATTTCTAGGAGCAAGGAGGAGGGATATGCCAGGCAAAATGGGTTATTGTCGCAAACGTATATCAAAATCATTTTTGCAAACGACGAAGAAATTACCGGCAAAATTGCAAATTTAGAAGAAGATATGATTGAAATCGAAGGCGATGATGACGAATCCATTTATATTGATTTTGAATACAAGGGCGTTCCGGCAATTATCAAATCAATCAAGATTGTGGAACAACCCACGATTCAACAGGTTGTTGTAGAGAAAGCCGAGAAAAAAGAGAAAAGAGAGAAAGAAGAAGAAGAAAGCGAAGAAGGAGAAGAAGGAGAAGAAAGCAAAGCCGTAAGCAAAGCCTCAATCGAGTTTTCGCCAGAAGGCAACCCCATTATCATTATTCCCGAAGGCTCGCCCGTCGATTCCATATCAACCACCGACAATTTACCCCTCGGCAAAAAGGTCGAATTTTTCGTCGACGTCGAAGTCCGCGACTCTGAACAGCGCTACGGAATCGATATCCAAACAAACGATTTACTGGATGAAATGCTTTCAACCATACCCGACAATGCGCGAACTTTCCCAGTTATGGAACGCATCTACCGAATTATAAGGCGATTCAAGGAACTTAGAGAAAATTTCTCTACATTTGACAAGAATGGAAACATAACGGGATTCAAAAACTTTAACGCGACTTACAAACCATTGGTTGAGCATATGAACAATCTGGATATCAATTTGCGATGGATAATCCCGGTAGTGAAACAAAAAGTGAAAATTTATTCCGAAAAAGTGGACGTTGATGACGAAACCCTAGCAAAATCGTCGTTGAATGAGGATTTGCAACAGTATAAAAACAACATGAAGGTTTACAAAACAACCAACAATTATTCATCTTTCTATAACGGAATTAACGAGATATTTACACCCTTTGAGAAATTCAAAGGTGGTGACACCATAAAATCGGACACCGTAAAAGCGGATTTGGAAGCCATTGTTGACAATTTGGAGGACTATTATACACAAGTATATAAAAAGGGCGACGAAATTCAAAATAAAAAATTTTTTATCCAAAGATACAATTTGGGAATGACCAAAATCGGCAACAAAGTGATGCGGTCGGGCAAAACCGTATATTCGAGAGAAAGCATTATCGACAATGACACAGTTTCCGTAAAATCCGTTCTAATGTTGCCCAAACCGGTGCTCGAGTTTTCTAGGGTAAGTCTTCCCGGAACCAATATTCTCGCGCGCTCAAGTTTAAGCCAAAATTGGTTGTACAATTTTAAAATGCTCACCAAAAAAACAAATTCGGTAAATGTGGATATTGATGTAGAGAAGGAATACAATTACGAGGACAACGATTTCCTGGATTATGCGCTGTCGTTTAATATTCCAAAATCGGATTACCCAAATTACGAAACTTTATTGGACGCAGTTATTCCGCGGTCGGCGTCCATCATTCGTTTATTAAAATCCACCTACGTTGGCTACAATTTTTTACGACATGCTCGCATTTTTGAACCATTTATGATGTATGCCGACAATATTACCTATGCCGGAAGTTTTCGTGGCAGTAAAAACGACGAACCCTACCAGGGGAAGGGCGGACCATACCAGGAATTGCGATTCAGCGTGAAGGAAAACGTCAAAACGTACATTGACAAATTTGGCAAACAGTATAAGAAGTACCAGTTGCTTGAGAGACTCAAATCCGCGGACCAGAAAAAGAACGCAATGTTCGAACACATTAAAATGGAAATGCAACGCCACATAATGAAAGAATACGGAATCAAAAACGAAAAGGCAACCGCAACCGAGGTTCTAAATAAAATATTGGAACTCGATAACGGACACTTTTACATGAGTTTGTGTTCCGTTATTATGTCGCATTTGTACACTCCCGAATTGGCCGAAATGATGGAATCCTCCGAATATGGGAAAGATGCGTTTTCAAAATCGAAGAAATGTTCTTCGCACATCATTGTGAAAAAATACACTTCTCTCGTGTCTTTGCAAAAAGACAACGGCAAAGAAGAAGTCTATGTCGACAAAGAATTTGATTCAACTCCTTACGACATTTTGAAGGGATACAAGGATTCACAAAAAACAATGACAAGTGCAAAATTTATGGAGTATTTTACAGTGGCTTTGGAAAAAGAACATAAAATCCAGTCCGCAGAAACAGTTGCAAAAACCATCGTCGCGGGTAAAAAAATGGTCGAAGACGGAAACTACGCGGTCCTTATTATTTACCCAACCTTAAAATCCGCATTTAACGAAGACAGTTTGTCCGCAGAAGAAAAGGACAGCGTGGATTTGGAAGCAGACGTGAAAAAACGTGTGTCTTATTTCAAACGAAAAGGCGACAACTGGATAAGAGAAATGGAAATGGACAATTCGGAAATGACCAATGAATTTTTCTGCAATTCGGAAAATAGTTGTTTTTACGACAAGAGCAATGAAATTTGCGATATGACCGAGAACGCCAGCAAACGAATGAAAAAAATTGCAAAAAAGAGTTTATTTGAAACTGCGGTTGCGCTTACATTGGAAGAATTCCGAAAAGAATTATCCAATTTGTATGATTTGAAAGAGCGCCAAATTAAAAAAACCCGGCTGATAAATGAAGCCAAACGCGAAGAGTTCTCTTTGCGCGCGTTTCATATTGGAAACAAGGCCAAAATGACGGATGTAGTAGTCTCGCCGCATGCAAACATCCGCGACCAGATTTTGGCGCAGACCGATTTTGTGCAGAAACAAGAAAACATGGTGCAATTTAAAAATAAATACTGCCGGAGTGCAATTGAAGGCGAATCCACCTATTGGTTGTATTGCAAAGAAAGCAACACAAAACTTTTGCCGAGCTTTTTATACTCGTTGGCGGCTGCATTCCCGATGGGCTCATATGAAGAAAGAATGAATGCAATCATCGCCGAACAAGGCAAACTCAGCGACGACGGCGATGCAATCGTCGACAAACACAGCGGATACGTGATAAAATACCTCGATTTTGTTGCCCAGGACGAGTTCGATGACCAGGGATTCGTGATCAAAACCCACGATCTTATGAAAAAAGACAATTCCGAAATGATCGAAGAAACAATCAATGCAGAGATTGAAGGAAATCAACAAAAAACCGACAAATCTGGAAAACGCAAATTCGAAAACCAAACCGACCTATATATCTACAACATTTCTACCGCGATTTCCAAAAGTCTCGGAATCGACATTGACGAAATTGACGACCAGATTCTGGCAATCGCCTCGCGAATCATTGCAAACAAGCTGCGTTCCAAAGACGATTTTGATAAACAAATGGAAAAGAAAGTGAAAAAGGGCGAAAAAACCGTCTCCTACGAGTACTACAAAAACACCGAAATTTTGGGCATTACCGCGTCAATCACATTCATTGTCATTCAAACCCGAATCCCCTCTTTTAATCCAAAAAAAACATACCCCGGCTGCGTCTACAGTTTGGCCGGATACCCGCTGGATAATTCATCGGGCAATAATTCGGGTCTTATTTATCTCTCCTGCATTCTGGAGAAAATGAAATCCGCGGCATCCGAACCCTGGAAAAGCGTGAGTAAATGGAAAAGCGACAAATGGTTATCGGAATTGACAAAATATATGGAACGGATTTTGGAAGACCCCACCATTAAAAAAATGCTGGAACTTAAACGGGTTCATTTGGTTTTGAATCCCGACAATGAATTTATCCCCGATGAACATAGTGTAGAGAAATGGAAATTGTTTCAACCGCCGCTCATCCAATCCAACATTGAAAGGAAAGTGTCCGGTGTTTCGTCCCCGCTCGTAAATGAAATCAAAGAGTCTTTAAAAACGGGGCACAGAGACCAACATCAACATATCGGCAACATTTACAAAAAAATCATCGAGAACACGTATTCGACCGTCGACGATATTAATAAAATCGTCTCGAAAATTGGAAAAGACGCAATGTTGAAAGCCGGCAATGTTGTATTTTTGGAGAATTCCTGTTGCGAGGAATCCAATGTCAGTAAAACGATTGCCTACTTTTCGGAAAAAGATGAAAATATTCAAAAGAGCATCGACTTTGTGAAAAAATACGGCGAAATCTACGGCGAAATCAAATCTCTCTCCATTCCATCGTTCGCAGTCTCTCGTCTGAGAAAACCCGAATATGTTTCCGCGGATTCCAACTTATTCAGCGACGAAAATATGTATTCAACCTACATCCATTATTGCAAACTCAAAACGAATTTGCCCGTTCCAGACGATTTGCGGGATATTTGCCAGGAGAAAATCGCCGGTCTAGAGACAATGAGCCTGGAACAATCCATCCAAGTATTGAACGACAATGGAAGAACCCAGTCCAAAGAAACGTTGGCAAATTTAATGGGCAAAATATCCAGGAGAAACCAGGTGCAAATTTCATTTTCAGACGAGGACGTGCCTTCATTTAATGATATGGAGATCCAGGACAATATTTTTGAACATATCAAAACCGCGTCGAAATCTGGAGAGAACCGGTCTCTCAACATATTCTTGGACAACCTGAACAAAAAAATGCAGGAAGATATTTTCGAGTATTTACACAAGTATGGAAACCTGGAAAAAAAACAAATCCGAAAAATCAAACAGAATGTGTATGAAGGCAGTATTGTGAAATTCATGGAAACTGTTGCGGATTGGTCGGAACCCAAAAAAATCCCGGCGTTTATTAAGACCACGATTCACTATGTTACCAATGTGATTCCGTCCATTTTGGAAAATGGCGGAATGCAAAACATGGATGCGACCAAGAAACACTGGGACTTTGCAGCTACGCATTATGACAATCTCACACATTTCATCGAGAGTTATTTCAAAGGCATTCAGTCCTATAAAGACGAAAATGTTTCTTCTCTGTTTCAAGACATTCGCATGGATGAAGATTTGAAAGACATCAGTTTATTAGTTTCGCAACTCATTACGATTGCGCCGAAATTCGACAATGAAATGATGTGCAAAATCTACAAGTATTGTTATCTCTCGGTGTTCTCCAAAGTCATTTGCGAAGGCGATAATTTGAAATACATAAACCCGGAACTCACCGTAGTTTCAGATGAAAACAACTGGTCGAAGCGAGAGTGTGTAGAAGAAGTTGATATTTCAGCGGACAAACAGGGATTTTTCAATAAAGTTGCGCAACTGCTTGTTGTCATTTTGGAAACCGATATATTAAATAAGAGTTCAACCAACTTTAGTTATAGCGATTTGGCAGATAAGATTCGCAAAGAGAAACTCGCAGAGAAAAAGATAATTACCGATAAATTGAAAAATATGACAAAGACAGACCGAGATGTTGAGAATATAATGAAAGAATACAAATTGGGGGATTGGTTTACAGACGACACCGTTTACAAATACAATAAGGCCAAATATGATAAAGAAACTGGAGTGTTGGAAGAATATGATGATCCTCGGGAAACCCCGGTGTTTTTGGGAGGTGGCAATGAAGGTGACAATGAAGGTGACAATGAAGGTGACAATGAAGGGTTTGTTTTAGAGGAAGGTGATGAAGACAGAAACAACAATGATGAATAGGGAAACCGTAGGGCTCTATCTGTAGGTTTCCTTTAAAGGGAAGGTATAAGCAAAGCAAAAAAAGGAAACCGTAGGTTTCCTTTAAAAATAAAAACATTTGTAATATATAAGAAATGTTTGAAAACAGATTGGTTTCGGCAATTGTCATTTTTCTGATTATTTTCTCTGCGATTCATTGGTTAAAACCCGCGCTCATCTATAATGAACATGGTGGATTCCGCCAGTTTGGCATTGGGTACAAACAGAAAACCGTGGTGCCAATATGGGTAGTTTCCATCATTTTAGCGGTATTTTGCTATCTGGTTGTCTACTACATAAGGTAGGGAAACCTACGGTTTCCCCTACGACCCCTTCCCTTATAATTGTATTATTATTTACACATATTGTAAATAATAATTGTTAAAGTTATTTAAAATAAAAGGAGGGGTCATAGGGGAACCTTGGTTCTCCTACTTACAGGGCCTTACTGCAGACCGAGTACATCAACCTATTCACAAAATAGGAAATGAAATATGCAACCGCTGCACCTAACATGGAGAGGTAAAAATACAGTCCCTTCCCCTTTTGCAGGCCAGTTACAACTCCGGTAATAACCGCCATTGCTAAAAGAAAGAATGATAGGATAGAAAGATAGTAAAAATAAAGGCAGTATTCTCCCGAAAGAGGTCCAAAGAGAGTGTTCATGAAATCCGACATTTTATAATTATGACAGAGAAAATAAATTACATAAAAGATTGTGTATTGGTATTGTATAAATGGCAGACGAATTAAATGAAAAAATAATTTGGGACATTATTGATTGTTATTTTCGCGACAATCCCCAAAGTTTAGTAAGACACCATATTGAATCCTACAACGATTTTTACAAAGAAGACATATTCCGCATCTTCAAGGAAATGAATCCGATAACAATTGTTTCTAAATTTGACGAAAAAACCAAAGAATACAAAATCAAATGCAATCTTTACCTTGGAGGCAAATCGGGTCGTCGAGTTTATTTTGCTAAACCCACAATCTACGATGGAGAAAATCCCCACTACATGTTTCCCAATGAAGCCCGTTTGCGAAATATGACCTATTCAATGACTATCCATTATGACGTTGAGGTTGAAATCCTGAATGTAATCGGCGAGGGCGAAGATCCAATTCAGTATGGCGAAGAAGAAATGGAGGAAGAAGTAGAGAGACGTTTCAAAAATGTCAAAAAGGACAAAGAGTTTTTAGAAAGCATTGTCAATCGCGAAGGCAAAGAACACATCGAAGAAGAAATGAAAAAAAAACAAAACATCGAAATGTCTGCAAACGAGCGCGCCAAATTGATCGAAGATTTGCGCAAATCGGTCGACGGAAAAGGGATGCAAAAACACGAATTCGTTTTAGAGAAAATTTTACTGGGCCGATTTCCCATTATGGTTCAGTCGGATTTGTGCATTCTCTCCGGTTTACCTAAAGAAATGCGTTTCAATATGGGCGAGTGCAGAAACGACGTCGGCGGATATTTCATCATCAACGGCAAAGAAAAAACGGTCATACCCCAGGAAAAATTCGGCGACAATATGTTGCGCGTCGGCAAATCGACCAATCCTGATTTTCTCTATTCTGCCGAGATAAAAAGCGTCTCCGAAAATGCTTCCAAACCGGTGCGTTCTCTTCGCGTAGACATGGTGGCTCCGTCCAAACAGTATTCCAACAACAACATTGTCGTCAATATTCCAAACGTGCGTGCGCCGGTTCCTCTGTTCATCGTTTTCCGCGCTCTCGGATTTATCTCCGACAAAGAGATCATCCAAATGTGTTTACTGGATATGGATAAATACGAGAATTTGATGGACGATTTCATTCCGTCCATTCACGACGCGGGTCCCATTATGACCCAGCTCAATGCATTGCAATACATCGCCCAATTGGCAAAATACAAAACCGTCGAAAACGCATTGTTCATCTTATCCGATTTTTTCCTGCCTCACATCGGCGAATCCAATTTCGTAGAGAAAGCGTATTATTTGGGGTATATGGTGAAACGGCTCTTATTGGTTGCAAACGGCCTGGATACGCCCACCGACCGCGACAGTTATCGGTATAAACGCATCGAATTGACTGGAAACATGATATACCAGTTGTTCCGCGAATATTTCAAGATTCAGTCCGAGACGATTTACGTGGCATTTGAGAAAATCCTCTACAAAGAACAGACCAATTATGAAAACCGGTTGGACAAACTAATTAAAAATAATTTTCAGACGGTTTTTAAAGAACGCATCGTAGAGACGGGATTCAAAAAGGCATTTAAAGGAAATTGGGGGTCCGCGGAACACACCAAACGCATTGGCGCGGTGCAGGATTTGAATCGGCTCTCGTTCAATTCCGCGCTGAGTCATTTGCGCAAAACCAATCTGCAGATGGATTCGGGTGCGAAATTGGTGGGGCCGCGTATTCTGAACGGGTCGCAATGGGGGTTGCTCGACCCCATTGATACGCCCGATGGCGGAAACATTGGGTTGCATAAACAACTTTCTCTGTTGTCTTATGTGACAAGACATGTATCCAGGGATTTGATGGTGAAATGGTTGAAAGAAAACGCGGAATTGCAAATGCTGGAGAATTGCACCCCCGATGCATTGTCCGTTTTGACGAAGGTTTTCGTCAATGGGTACTGGGCGGGCAGCGTGAAAGATGCGATCCCCGTTGTCAACAAAATCAAATTGTTCAGACGCATCGGTTTAATCCCCCTTTATAACAGCGTGTGTTTCGATATCAAACAAAACGCCATCATGATTTTCACAGACGGTGGACGTCTGTGCCGGCCTATTTTTTACCGGGATGATGACAAAATGTCGTATGAAAATTCGCTCAAAAAATTAAATGACGGTAAGTACACCTGGGACAATTTGGTTTCTGGATTTGCAGAGAAGAAACCCGGCGTTGATCGCAGATTTGACGGATTTTACAAAGCGGGCGAACTCTACGAAATCGAAGCGGGTCCCAACACGAAGTTCAAAGAGAAGAAAGCGGTCTTTGATTATTTGGATCCCAACGAAGAAGAGACTTCTCTCATCGCCTTCAAACCAACGATGAATTTGGCAAAGAAATACACCCACTGCGAAATCCACGAATCGCTCATTTTCGGAATGATGTGCAATATGATTATTTACCCGCACCACAACCCCGCCACGCGTAATTCGTTTTCCTGCGGTCAGAGCAAACAGGCGGTCAGTCTCTACCATACCAACTACAATATGCGTATGGATAAAACCGCCGTCATTTTGAACCAGGGGCAAAAACCGCTGGTGAAATCGAGGTATCTGGAATACATCAACAATGAAGAGAATTCGTATGGAGAGAACGCAATTGTCGCTATCGCCTGCTACACCGGATACAACATGGAAGACTCCGTTTTAATCAACGAGGGCGCACTGAAACGCGGACTATTCCGAACCACGTATTTCAGCGTTTACGAAACATACGAAGAGAAAACCAAAACGGACGAACACTTAGTAGAGAAGAAGTTCACAAACATTGAAAGGTCGTCGCAAACCGTCATTGGTCAAAAGATGGGATACGATTACAGCAAATTGGACAAATATGGATTGGTGAAGGAGGGAACCGAAATCACGGACGAAACCATCATTATTGGAATGACGTCCAACATCCCCGGAAAAGAGGAATTGAAGGACCATTCGGAGAGTACAAAGAAGGGCCAGCTCGGAATTGTGCACAAGGTATTTATAACGGACGGCGAAGAAGGAACCCGCATTGCAAAAGTGAAGATTCGCGAAGAACGCATTCCCGCAATTGGCGACAAGATGGCGTCGCGTTCTGGACAGAAAGGCACAATCGGCATGATTGTCCCCGAACAAGACATGCCTTTCACCAAAGACGGGCTGCGCCCCGACATTATCATCAATCCCCATGCCCTCCCTACGCGTATGACCATTGGACAGCTGGTGGAGTGCATTGTGGGCAAAGCGTGTTTGCACTACGGATTTCACGGCGACTGCACGGCGTTCAATTCCAACGGAACACAGCTCGCGGATTTCCAGAAAATGTTGACTAGTTCAGGGATGCATTCATCCGGCAACGATGTTTTGTACAATGGAATGACCGGCGACCAAATTGAGTCGGAAATCTTTATGGGTCCGACCTACTATATGCGTTTAAAACACATGGTGAAAGACAAAGTGAATTTCAGAGCGCGCGGGCCAATGACCCAGCTCACCCGGCAACCTGTGAGTGGTCGTGCCAATGATGGTGGATTGCGTATTGGAGAGATGGAGCGCGATTCCATTATCTCGCACGGCGCCACCGAATTCTTAAAGGAATCCATGTTGGTGCGTGGCGACCAGTACTATATGGCGGTTTGCAATAAAACAGGTGGAATTGCCATTTACAATCCAGACCGAAATATGTTTATGAGTCCTTTGGCGGACGGTCCTCTGAAATTCGTGGATTCGCTGGACGGAACCAGTTCAAACATTGAACACGTCACCAAATTTGGACGCAGTTTCAGCGTGGTTCGCGTGCCTTATGTGTTCAAATTGTTTATGCAGGAGTTGCAGGCAATCAATGTGAAAATTGCGATTATTACGGAAGACAATGTGGATCAGTTTGACAATATGAACTTTTCCAGGAATATTAGTTTGTTGACAAATGGCAAAACGTTGCAGGAAATTATGGACGGTGTTGCCGAAGTTGTGGATAAAAAGGAAAATATTAAGATTCGACAGTATGTGGAAGAAGAAGAATCGCCCGATTCGGGATTGATTTATAAGAAGGGCGCTCAGGTTGAAGTGAAAAACGAAGACGAACGCAAATGGTATCCCGCGATTATTTTGTACGGGCACTTAAACAATACCTATGACGTTGAATATGGCGACGGGGAACTTCAAAACAATGTTCCAGAACATCTTATCAAACCGTTGTATGGTGCACAACCTGTTGCGCAAAAACCGGTTTTAGAAGAATCGGAATCATATGAACCATTTTCTCCGCCTGGGTCTCCTTCAGGTTCTTTGCCTGGGTCTCCTTTGTCCGGGTCTCCTTTACCTGGTTCTCCTTTGTCCGGTTCTCCTTCGACAGGGTCTCTACCTGAGTCTCCTTCAGGGTCTCCCGGTTTTGCACAAGGTTTATCTCCCGGTTTTGCACAAGGTTTATCTCCTGGGTTTGCACAAGGTTTATCTCCTGGTTTACCTTATAATAGTTTTAAAGTAGGCGATTCGGTTTCTTACACAAAGGATTTTAAAAATCGTATGTGGAAAATAGAAGAATTGCGCAGTGATTATGTGGTTTTAAACACAGAAGACAACGAAGGACTGGATAACAAAGTAAAAGTAGTTGGACTTGGCGAAATAACCCAATTTGTACCATCGACACAGTATAATTCACAACCGCAACAATTTGCCGCAGCACCACCCCCCATTGTGAATGTTATGGTCGGAAATAATAACAACATGACTTCGCCTGAAAAACGCGCATCTCAACCAGGTTTTATAGAGGAATCATTATCTCAGGATTCGTCTTCGGATTTTAGTACACCAAGAATCCGATTTAAAGAGGACCCCAAGGTCGAATCTGATGCAAATATGTTATCCGGTGGTAAGACGATTGTGGTAAAGAAGATATAGAAGATTGTAAAATTGAAAAGATATAAAAACATTATGAGCAATATATATAATCAAAATGAGCTTTACAAATACCGACATAATTTCCATCTACAACTCGAGAAAGACAATTCTCGAGATTTTGAACGAATCTCATCTCGAAAACAACCCGCTTGAAAACATTAACAATTATGAAAACTTCAACGTAAACGAAGTGGAAGCGATGGCAAAGAATAATCAGCTCGATATGCTCTTTACGCGCGACCCCAAATCGCCGGTATCGCACAATATTTATGTAAAGTATTTGTTGCACAAAACCTCAAACCGTGCACCGGCAATAGACAATTTGGTCGAGGAACTGTATGAAATCGAGGGCGTTTTATCAAAAGAAGATACATTAATGATCATCATCAATGACGAGCCGAACGACTCGTTAATAACCAAACTGTGCCACGTATATGACAGCCGCGGTATATTTATTGTCGTTCATAATATCAAGCGGCTACAGCGAAACATACTCAAACACAGTCTTGTTCCGAGACATACGGTTGTCTATGACAAAATTCTGAAGGAGGGAGAAATCATGAGCGATTTAGAGAAGTTGAAACAACAATACAATTTAAAGAGCTTGAACCAGTTGCCGGAGATTTCGCGATTCGACCCGGTGGCGTTGCTTATTCAACTGAGACCGGGGCAGGTTTGCATGATTGAGAGAGACAGCGTGACGTCGGTGGATTCGGTTTATTATCGGGTCTGCGTATAGGTTAAGAGAACCTACGGTTCCCTTATGAACCCTCCCTTTAATTGGGGGAATTATAGATATGTACTATTTTTCTTAATAACTCATCTTAAAGGAGGGGTTAAATAGGAACGTAGTTCCCCCCTATGACCCCTTCCTTCACGAAGGGTCATTCGCGTATTCTTTTAAGTATCCAAAATTATGTACTATTTTTCTTAATAACTCATCTTAAAGGAGGGTTCATAAGGGGTAAGCGAAGCGAAATCCTTGGTTCCCTTAATATATAGGAATGGCTGAACCCTTTAGCACAAATGATGTTTATTACACAAACGCAGGAAACTGCGAGGACCCTCTCAAAGTTAGCACCGGCTGTTTTATGCAAAAGGTTGAAGACATTGCAAATTGCGAATGCAAATACAAAGAGAATGTAGACAAATTGAACTCAATTTCATCTTCCTCTGGATTGACGAAGACTCAGTACGGCGATTTGAACAAAGAGCACACGCTTTTGTTGTTCAACAATATTAGTTTAGGCGTAGGAATTGCAGGGATGATGTGGATGATGTATTCTAATTCTTCTGCATAAAATCAAATGATAATATAATATATATTTATGTATAATATTATTGATTCCAAATATAGGGGTATTTTTTTAATTTGTATCCTCGGAATATTGCTATTTTTGTTTATAAACAGCGGTGCAGTAGTTGAAGGGTATAAAAAGATAAATATTAAAAAGCAAATAAACAGCGATTTAAGAAAAACAGTAAAAGCTGAAGTAAATGCCCAGCTCCCATCGTTGATTTCTGGAGTTCTTGCAAAAGAGGTTGAAAATATTAAAGTTACGCAAGCAAAAATATCAGACAATTTAACACAATTATCATCCAAACAAGAAGAATTGAAAAAAATCAATGAAAATACACTTACTCGTATGAGAAACAATTTCAAATACTATAACAGCATTTTTAAAAATAGTGGCAAAGAATTTTCAAGAAATTTATCTCAACAATATGAAATGCATAAAAATGGACTGGCAAATGAAGGGTCTAGTGCAACAAATTCAATAACACAATTGAATAAAACAACTTTGACCGCATCCGAAGAAGCAGCTGCGGCTGCAAAGGAAGCAAGAGAATCTGCGGATTCAACCAAAAAAATATACGAGGATGTATTTGGAAAACTTAGTGCGGACATTATTCGTCGAGATAATGCCACATTTTCAAATAATCAGCCATCTACAACGGTACAAGCATTTACTCAAATGAAAGAAAGTGGATATAAAAACTTATTTGATTTAGAAAAAGATCTGGTTAATAAAATCAATGATTTTAACACCAGTTATTACAATTTTATTCGCTGTTCTTCTGGTTCCGTAAATTGTGGAACAACTTATACGGCAAAAAATGTTGAAGAAAAATCCATTCTCGTAAAAAATGCGGTAGAAGCTTTACAAGCTGCATATAATAATGCAGAAATTGATACAAATGAGACCGATTTTAAAGCAAACCATCAAAAAATCATGGACAAATCAAAAACCATTGATGAGTTGCGACGCAATCTGGATGTAAAAATGGACGCCATAATAAAAAGCAAAAATCCTCCAAATGAATTAACCAAACAATACGATTCCACCGTTTACACTGGAATTATGTGGTCGGTTTTAGCAACATCGGTTCTGTTTTACATATTCACGGAATTATAATAAATGGAACTAGTCGTATTCAGTGAAGCTATAACTGTAAGGTCAACAAGTTTACGCACCTTTTACGCATTATGATCTCATTCTTATAAGGGAAGGGGTCATAGGGGAAAGGACGCTTCGCGTCCGACAGTCGGCGCCATTTGAGCGCCTTAACCGTAGGTTTCCCTTATTTTATGTTCTATATAAATAATATAGTATATGAGCAATTTAACAGATAGGGCACAACAGAACATACAGTTCGGAAACGATATTAAAAACGACAATAATGCCCAGAGAAAAAATTTCAAACAGGTGTTTTTCAAACCAGACCCAAACCAAATCAAATCATCTCCCGTGGGCGTCTTTGTAAAAGATATTTATGGCGCAGAACAGGTTAAACCAATTGCAGAAATATCGGGCTATCATACAGCTGATTCGTGCAAACTGAACACCGCAATTTACGCCAACAACATAATTGATTCCAAATCGCTTAGAAACTATGTTCCTGGTGCAAATGAGGTCAAAATGGACGGCGATTTTGCAAATTCGCCCAATTACTTTTTGCCCGTACCATCTACCACATTTGGTGAAACATTCTCAATCGAAATCAGCGGGTACATTGCCGCGGAAAAACCAGGAACCTATCGTGTATCCAATACCGCAATGTCATTTTTTAAAAAAAATGCATTGATTTGGGTCGGCAACAATGCTATTACAACTTATCGCAAAGAAAATGCACAGTTTGTCGTAGAAAATGGGGTGCAAAAGAAAAACGAGGGTTTTGCAATGGTTACCAGCGAATATACGCCATTTCGCATCCAGTATTCTGGAAATACGCCATTTGATTACAACACACAGTCTTTGTGGGTCAATGGAGATGGAAATCCGATCAGCATCTTTGCCAAAAATCCGGTTGAAAACGATTTCTACTATTATTCTTTGTCTCCTTCCAATAAAACAAATTATTATAACTGCCATGTTTACAAAGGTTCGGAATTGAAAACATATAAGTCAGATGCAAAACAACAGGTCAGAATTGTTTGGGATAAACCGCTCGATGAGAATACAGCATACGTGTTTTTAGGTATGGCCGGAAGATTATGGGCATATGATTCAAATTATGAAAAACTCGGCGATCAGCCACTGTTTCGAGTACCGAAGCCAAAATGGGGAAAGTATAATTTGGAATTGTATCAGAGAAATTTGCAACCACTCTGCATCAAAGACGCCAGAAATAATGTATTTCCTCTATTCACAATTGAAAATTTAAACACCGTTAAAAATGATGAATGGGAAAAAGCCGCAAATCCAATGATTAAGGTTATGACAAACACAGAGGAACAAGTTGGCAACAAAAAAATTTCAAAAGATCGAATTTCTGAAACAAATCCCCTTTATTCCGAGAATTTTCGATACAAATTGTGCATTATGAGAAACAGTGAAAATAAGAAAATCCTGGCATTGTTGGCGAGTATTAATGACCCTCGCCAATTCTATACATCCGAACCCGATTTAAAAATGAACAAGCTTTTTTACGCGAACACTGGCAAAGAAAACAAAATCTTGAAAGAAGTTCCCTCAAATTTGCAGGGAGATGGCAAAACTTATACCAGATATTCGAACATGTATCCTGTATCCACGAGCAAATATTCTGAAAGTCCTTATTCGGAAGCCAATAATTGTGAAAAACAATGCAATGCGCAGGGCGTTAATTGCAACCACTTTTACAAAGTATCGAACTCTACAGGAAGCAATTGTTTAATTTCAAATACGCCCGTTACAACTTACTTACCCAAACAACCTGACTCCAAATATACGTATTCAATATTAAAGATAAAAAACAAAGTTATCAAAACCGGTGATGCAGACAAAGATGCAGTTTATGATAAAACTGGGTACATTTCAAATGGTTATGACAACACGGCGAATTTGCGGTTCTCCGATTATCCAGTTAATACAACCGAATTATCGGAAACGGATATACCCGGTGCAAATGGCACACCCGATGTCGTGGAATTAACAAACAATATTGCATATTCAACCAATGGGACCGCACCAATTTCTGTATCTAATATAAATAAACCAATGATTGCTGGAAAATTAGAAAGAGGACCAATACAAAGTGTACAACCACAATCGGTACCCGCATGGTCGGATCAAATACCACCTGGGTATACACCAATTATGAATACACCAATTATGAATAAAGAATTATTTACAACCATTGTTCAAGATTCGTTGACCAAATTGGACCAAATTGATAGTCAGTTTAAGCAATATAAAACTGACCAATACAAAGTTGGACAAAATAGCGTGGATATTAGTAATAACCTAGCGTCAATTGATAAAACATATATGGATATGTCCGGAAACTCCAAAAAATACGATTTTACTGGCCAGACAATCTATGCTTTAGAAGAAAATCGCACATTGGCATCGGCAATTTTAAAAGACAATGCAACCTACAAAGAAGAGCAAAACAATTTGTATATGATTACCACACTTGCGGTTGCAACCATGCTGGTTACGGCGATTATGATCTCAAAATAGGGGAACGTAGTTCCCCTATGACCCCTCCTTAAATGAAACCTTACTGCGAGTTCCCTTTATTTTAATTATGAATTCAAATAAAGGAAAGGGGGTCATTAACCCGTCGGCTTCGCCTTAGGAAACCTACGGTTTCCCTTATTAATCGAGAAATTTTAGCATGGGATCATAAGGGAACAGCGAGTTCCCTTATTAATCGAGCAATTTTAGCATGGGATCATAAGGGAACGGCGAGTTCCCTTTAAGCCGTCGGCTTCGCCTTAGGAAACCTACGGTTTCCCTTATTAATCGAGCAATTTTAGCATGGGATCATAAGGGAACAGCGAGTTCCCTTATTTTACAACTATAGTATATAATGTCCGGCGATTGGTTCAATTTAAATAGTATAGTTGATTTACAAAAGGGATTAATTTATGATTTGAGCGGAAATCGCAAAGACGCATCCGTCCTCGCAATTAATAATGTTGCATTAAATTTGGATAAATTGGGCAATACAATTACTAAGTCAAGTGTTTTGCCCACGCTCACTTATCAAAATGAAGTTAACCAAATTTTGGAAAGAGAGAATGCTCGATTGGCCGAGAGAAAGCAGGCAATTGAAGCCGCCGAAATGGGCCAAAAACGCCTCGTTGATCTGACAACAAGCGCAACACTCCGAAACAAAGCACTCAACAAAATATATGTTGTTATTACGATTGCAGTATTAATATATTTAGGAATACGATTGATGATTAATTCAGGACGTGTTCCCGAAATTGTCACGGATTTAATGTTTATCTTTTTAGTTACAGGAACAACCATCACGCTCGTGAATATGTATTACGACTACAACCGCAGAAACAACATGGATTACAATATGATTAATTTAGGGGAACCAAAACAATTGTCCGGATCTGCTTCTGATTCAAAATCTGGGTCTGCAAATCTCCTGGAATCGCGATTCAATGGATGCGTCAAAGAGGCCTGCTGTCCCGAAGGAAGCACCTTCAATGATAAATTCTCCATTTGTGTTCCGGATTTACCACCCAACGACGGTAAAACACAACCCGGATTCAAATACTTTATTGCATCAAAGAGCTGGGAAGACCCTGTATCCAAATGTGTTTCATTGGACAAATACTCATTCCCCGATTTGGCTTGCAAAGGAAATACGGTTGCCGCATTCACGACCATTGCTGCAACCAGCGACATTGCAAAACCGAACGCCCCGACCGAATTTGTTGATTATAATTTATATAAGTAAAATATAAGGTATGTCGGAAACCGATTACACGAAACAATTAAAAACAGAGAATGACAAATTGGAAGAGGAAATACAAAAAAAACAATCCGAATTGCGCGTATACGACCGTGTCAATTCATACTATACGCAGGACGAGGTTATGTTTATTTATATTCAAAAGTTGATGACAATTTTATACGCGGTCATTTATTTCTTTTTCATGTATTTTCTCTACTCCAACCAGGAAAAATACAGCCGGCCAAAGAGTATTCTCTATTTGGCCATTTTTGCATTGCTGCCCTTCACGTTTCACCTGATTTCCAAATTCGTCTACAAATTGTTTTTGACAATATTGCGCACATTCAATAAAGGAAACGCGGCTTACTTATATTCTACCCCTTTGCTCAATTGATTTTCTGAACTTTGGTACTGATCAACCATTTACGGGTCCAAAGCTAATCGAATTCACCATATTGAGTTTCTCCATGGATTTCTCTAATTCGGTTTGTTTATTAAGTCCATTGAACAGGTAGTCTGTTCCCGGGCTCACCTCATTCTTCTTTATTTGACGATAGATATTATTGATATTGCTTATCGCCAACTCAACCGTTTTTTTATTGGACACCAACTCCACATTTGGGTCAAATTGTTCGGTGCACAGAGAAACAGCAAAATACAACATATATCGCCGTTTTTTGCAACAGGCGTTGGTGTATTGCAGTGAAAAGAGAGATAACAGCGACATCATCGTTTTTTCGAGAAACGGGTTGCCCAGTTCTTTCACGTAGTAGAACAAAGTATCCCAAATAATCCAAACCAGGTCATGCGATAGTTTGCGTTCCACCGTGACAAACTGCCGATTCGCACATGCGCAAACGGTTTTCCGTTTTTTGCAAATGGCTTCAAATTCGAGTATCCATTCAATCCAGTAGCACGCAAACACCGTGTTTTTCTTACCTTTGGAAATGTTGTAGGCGAACTCGTTCATGGGAATATAAATCTCTTTCGGGTCTTCGTCCATAAATACGGGTTTGATAAAATCCACGCTGGGCGCTTTCAGCCGCTCGGTCATTTGCGTCATGTCAAACTCTTCCTCTCTGTTGATTTTAATCACTTCAAAACTGTGTTTTTTAACGGACAAACAGAGAACACAAACCACCTCAGTAAACAAATTGCGAATTGTTTTGTTATTGCGCAAATCCAGCGGTGTTATATAATTGCCGTCGGTAATAATGGTTTTAAAAACGGAATACCTTTTTTCCAGGTAGCAAACCAGTTTTGGATTGCCGAGATGGATATGTTTTGCACAATAATAGAGAATGTTTTCCCAGAGTTCTAGATAATGACCGGCGCAAACGAGTTCTGCGGCCCAATTGCATGCTTGCTCCACCTTTCCATTTAACATACTTGATACAAATTCGGTTTTTACGTCGGTTTTTTTGTAATTTGAAAAACTGATGCCTTTGAATTGTGGCGGCATCCGTATATCATTGATCTCAGAGACGTCCATATAATGAAGGAACTCGGATTGCCTTTAAACCTCTTTAGGGGGAACGTAGTTCCCCTCCCTTATACAGATCAATCGGACGCAAAGCAATGCTAACTTATGTGTTTATGGGTCCATTTGCGCATTTTAAATCTTCACCGGTATAAATGAAAGGAAGGGTATAAACGAAAGGAAGGATTTAAAGGAAACCTTGGTTTCCTTTATTTGTAATATAATATATATAAGATGGATTTATCGTTAGTAATTTTAGGAATAGTTCTCATATTTGTTCTGTATTATTTTTTAAACAAAAGTGGAACCACCGTTTTGTCCAACAAATTGGATTTATCATCCAAACAAACATCAATTCCAATTGACAAAATACCCGACCCTACCTCGCGAAAGTACTCTTATGAAATGTGGATGTATGTCTTCAATTTCCAGGGGTCGGAAGAGTATATAATTTCACGCGCATCGTCCGGCACAGGAAAGAACATTGGAGTCAAATTGGAGAAATCGTCGCCCACATTAAAAATGGACTACACGGCAACTGGAACAGGTACACCCAGCACTACCAAATCCATAACAATCACCGACAATTTCCCTCTTCAAACATGGGTACATTTAATCTTAAGCGTTGATGACAAATACGTAGACATATATATGAATGGAAAACTTATTAAGTCGGTTCAAGACGCCAATATAGACACGCCAAGTGCAACTTCACCCATTGACTATGGTATTACAAATTGCTATTTAGCAAAATTGTCCAGAACTTCGATGGCGACGGATCCGCAAACTGCCTGGAACAATTACAGTGCTGGCAACGGCGAAAACCCGATGGCCAAGTATTTATCTAGTTTTGGACTCTCAATGACTTTGCAGAAGAACAGCCAGGATTTTAGTAAGATCACACTCTTTTAAGGGAACCTACGCAAAGCGCTTCCGCCCTTATGATCCCATACTATTGTTAAAATGATATAATCAACCTGTATTATATCATTGTAAAGGGAAGGTTCAAAAGGACGTAAGAGAAGCTTTGCTTCTCTGAATCCGTAAGTTTCCTTTATATTTATAAGATTATAGTATAAATCATGTTTCAAGAACAACAAGGACAACAAGCCCAGAATACACAATCCGCCAGTATTATTCCAAACGCCGAAGCCGTTACGGGTGGTATTACCAATGCATTTAACAGTATTTCGAACACGATCGCCGAAACCAAAAACTCCGTAAATCAATCAATGGACCAGTTTTCGTCTACAAACGCCGTAGATGCCGGCAAAGAATTTCTCCAGTCCAACTCACTCATTGCCAAATTTGGCTTCATCATTCTGGTATTGTTTGGATTTTTATTCCTTTTTCGAATTGGAATGATTTTGATTTCCAGCCTAATGTCTCCCGTGTCTTCGCCATATTTAGTAAAAGGTCTGATTAGTGGAACGGAAGCAGTTCGCGTGCAACAAGACAGCCGAACTTCCAACCCAGTTGTGAATTATTCGGAAAACCAAAGTGCTGGATTGGAATTCACATACAGTGTTTGGATTATATTGAATTCCTCCAATAACGACGGCAAGTATTCGCACATATTCAACAAAGGTATTGTTGACGGAAACACCATTGCAACCACGGGTGTAAATGGGTTAAGCAATGCGCCAGGGTTGTATGTTAAGGGGAACAGCGACGGAACCAACACCCTTCGTGTGTATATGGATACATTTAGTAAAACCGGTCCAATTTCCAATATTGACGACCAGCGAACCACCATGGATATCAGCGGCATTCCATACAATAAATGGGTGAATGTCATGATTCGCGCGCAAAACCGCATTTTAGATATATACGTCAATGGCGTATTGACCCAACATAAAGATTTGGGCTACGTGCCGAAACAAAATTTTGGCGACGTGTACGTGTGCCAGAACGGCGGGTTTTCCGGAAAATTGTCCGATTTGCGGTATTATGCAAAGGCGCTCAACGTCTTTGAAATCAACGGTGTCGTTGGCTGGGGCCCCAATTTGTCCACCAGCCCGTCTGCTTCGGGGCAATCCAATACGGATGCTTCTTATTTGTCGTATATGTGGTATCGGGCTACACAATAGGGAAAACCGTAGGCTTTCCCAAACCCCCTCCTTAAAGAAAACCTACGGTTCAACAAGTTTACGCCTATGACCTTTCCCTTAATAAGAAAACCTACGGTTCAACAAGTTTACGCCTATGACCTTTCCCTTAATAAGAAAACCTACGGTTCAACAAGTTTACGCCTATGACCTTTCCCTTAATAAGAAAACCTACGGTTCAACAAGTTTATGCCTATGACCTTTCCCTTTAAGGAGGGGTCAAAGGGGAACCATGGGTTCCCTTTATTTAATATCGCAATCAATATTAAATAATGTCTGACAAAACGGTTTGCACAACTGCAACCAATCTTCGCAATTCACTGGTATTTAACGTGGCTGGAACGCGATACACACCAGTCAATCCATATTTGAACGGTTATACACAAACTCAATTGGATATGCGTCGCAAAGCGGAAATCCTCCAATACAACAAATCATCCAATGGTAAATCATCCAAAAAGGATAAATTCGTGACTGCGGTCAAGGGTTCTCTCCAACGTCGCACATTTTCATCGTATTATTTGAAAGCTGTTCAGGATGGCGCTGAACAAATATGTCCCAGCGATATTCTTATCCCCACATTGACCACCTCATCGGACGTGCCCGGTCCTCCAATGTATTTGAACTACGACCCGACCATCCCTCTCTACAACTACAATTCAAACCAACAATCATATGGTATACAAAATACCCAAGGTGCTGCATTCTGGTTAACAAATTACGAGACGGATATAATCGACGACAACAATCCGCAAATATTCACACTGAATATTCAACCAGCCATTGATAGCAACAATTATAGTTTCACATTCACCACTTCGGTAAGTCTCTACATATCTGGATATAATACCGCGCATCCAGGTGCCGACGCAAGCGGTACCTACAAATTAAACATTCCGCCCCAGAATTTGAGCTTAACCGTTATGTATGGTGGCGAGCAAGTGCAATTAACTCGTAATCCAACAATAACGTATTCGCCGGGATTTTTAATGGACGTATCCGGGTATGTTTTGACAAGAGCAACCGCAAACCAATTCAGCGGGGATATTTATATGGGCAACATAACATTTTCAAATATTTTGCTAAGCACCTCGAATAAAAACACGTATGATTTTTTTGTTCAATATATTCCGAGTTATACAATTGACGACAAAATCGATAATTTTTCTGTCAAAATTAAAACCAACCGTTCATCCAATTCGATAAAACTGGTGGAATCGGGATTGAAATTTTTAACACCTGCATCCACTGACACAATAACTACGTTTAGTTTAAATGGTACTCCAATATAGGGAAACCTACGGTTAAGGCACTCAAAGGGTGCCGACGGTCGGACGCTTCGCTTCTGTCCCCTATTTTGCTTCGCTTACCCCCTTCCCTTAGTATAGAATTTTGTATCCAAATCTTTCATGCTATGCGCATTGTGAAGCGAAGCAGATCGTAGTTCTCCTAAGGGGATCGTAGTTCTCCTAAGTGGTATTCCAATATAAATAGTTTGTCTCTAATTTCTTGTATCAAAAATTGGTTCAAATCAAAAAACAATTCGTCTTCTCTGTTAATCAACGAATAAATCGCCAGTTCAAATACCGTCATTACGCATTTAAACTTGGTATCCAATGCATAATCATATTTATTGTGATCACGCTCTTCCTGGATAACCCGACTGTCGAAAAACGTACAGGGATTCTGGAAAAATAGTTCGCATTTTGCGCAGTCGCCATACAATTCGTGCATTCTGTCAATTTTGGTTCGCGCATCTTCACCCACACGCAAATATTGTTCATAGACGGTCGCAAGGCTGGCCATCAATTTGTCGTAGTTATTCTTAATTTCAAAGAATTTGACACCGCCATTTACCACGATTTGGTTCAACCAGTTCAGATCGTAGCGAATCGTTCGGTCGATTTCATATTTCTTTCTCTCCATTTGTGTCTCTTCATACTGTTTGATCATTTTTCGGTAGTAGTCAACATCGTATTCGATGTTTTCTCTGCATTCGTAATATTGATAAACGCGATGTTCTTGCTGTTCCAACCCGTAAGAAAAAAACTTAATGGCTTCGGAGATTTCGGATTTCGCGGATTCGGACAATAATAAAGTGTTGTATCTTCCTCCACGGACGTTCTCTACGCCGTGTTTGCGCATATATGTGTGGACATAGCCATCTACTTGCCATGACTCAACGCCCTCCTGAATGCGGTTGAGTCGAACAATTGGATTGTTTTTTACAATTTCCTGGTAAACAAACGCGCATTCGTTCATTCCAAAGACATCATTGTCCAATTCAACTTTGGGATAGAGGAGTTGTTTTCCGTCTTTCAGTTCATAAACGTAAATGTTGTACGGCATTTTATAAATTTTAAATAAATAAATGTTTATATTTGTTTATTTAAAGTGTTCAATGACGAACTTTTGATACTAACATGTTTTTTACAGGAATGCGTAAATATAAATTATTATATAAAATGTAAAAAATGAAAATAAAAAAGAATAAAAATAAAAAGAAGAATATTTTTGATAGTATATATGTAATGGTATATCCCGGCTCACGCTGTTTATCCAATTTTATTAGTTTTATTATTTTTTTTGCAAGTCTCATACTAAACGAATCCTGCCAATTGTGTTGATTTTCAGTCTCTGGAAATAATTGATAACATAATGGTGTGTAATAACAGTATCGTTTTAATAAAAAACAACTCTTGTTTAAATAAATATCAATATCCTCAATTTTATCAATATCATTCATCAATGTTTTTCTTATTTTTTCCGTGTATATATTTGCATGGCAACCTCCCGACTTTAATAACATATTGTGATCATCAAACATTTGTATTTGTATAATTGGAATAATTCCTAGGCAATAAATCAATTCATCATTTTGGTTATCTTTTAAAAAAGTATTTAAACTATTAATCACGTTTTGTTCCTTGATGTTTTCATTGAAACCAAAATCATCCTCTAAAATTAATATATTTTTATATTTTTCTTTTTCTGCGTGTTGAAATATTTGAAAATTTGCATCTACTAAATCGAGGTTTGATTTATTAATGTGTTTTGATTTTTTGCATTTCTTAAACCCTTCGTTAAATAGTATGTAAATGGTTTTGGTTGGTTTATATTTTTCGATTTGACTTACAATCTCTTTGTATCTTCCATTGTTTTTTAAATGTATAATATAGGTTGCATCCACGCTTTTATCCAATAATCCTTCGTCAAAACTATATTTTTTAAATTCATAACAATTGCTATTCATATTGTATTCTATAAATAATATGAATAAATTATTATACGCCTCGCCAATTACACACGTGGTTGCGGTGGCGGCAACAAGCACTGGTCCTGGGTGGGATACACTTGTCCTGACAGGCACTTGTCGTAATCATTTACGGAAATGCATCCGCGTTTGCCTTCGTATTCGCCGACCAAACACCATCCCGATTTGCCCGACGCAATCGGTTTCTGGATGGGGTTCTCTCCCGGGGTCGGTGCAGGTTGTCCTTGTGCAACCGTGTTAACATTGAGCACATTGTCTAAACTATTGGTGGCTCTGGAATCCACGTGTGCTCTGCTCGCATCCTTCAAAATGGTTCCGACCGATTGCAGAGACCCTTCGGCGATGTCTACGCCAGTTTTCGCCACATCGCCGACTACGTCGGCGGTTTTATTGAGGATTGAGCCAGTGGTGTATCCAAAAATGGAGAGAATCTGCGAAACCAATGGTCCCAAAATAGAAACAATTGATTTTACAAAATCACCCAGAATAGTTAGAATATTTATGCCTAAAAACGAGAGAGAAAGCAATACCAATAGAACAATGATGATGGTTTTATTGTCAATACCACCAGTGGAATTGGAATTCATAATTGGTTGTTGTAGTTGGTCCATAATAATATATAAGTAAATAATAATTTAGCTGATTCTCTTTATTTGTAAGAAAAAACATATAAAATGTTTTTTTTAAATAATAAATAAATGGAACACGTATTCGAAAACAACATCACGTGGGATGAAAACAATTTATTATCACACAAAAAAATGTGGGAAAAACAGAGAAACCTGGTGTTAATCATGGCCGGCGGACTCGGCAAACGGATGAACTCGGATTTGCCAAAAGTATTGCACGAATTGAATGGATTGCCGCTGATTGTCCATGTTGTTAAATCCGCGTTGCACATGGATGCGACTTCTATAATCTATATTATTGTTGGTAAATACAGAGAGCAAATAGAGAAGGCCATTAATGACCATTTTATGAAGACGGATTCTATCCGGTACATAAACCAGCCCGAACCTTTGGGAACAGGACATGCGATCCAGTGTTGTCTTCCGACATTGAAAGAGTATTTCCCAGATTCGCGGGTACTTATTTTGTCGGGGGATGTGCCCCTTTTCAGCACACAGTCGATGAGAGAAGTTATGAAAAATCGTTGTTCCACCATTGTTTGTACCCAGATGGAAGACCCGCATGGCTACGGCCGCATTATCCATGCCCCCATTCGAATTGTGGAGGAAAAAGACTGTTCGGAGGAAGAGAGACGGGTGAAATTGGTGAATTGCGGAATTTACGCATTTGAAAACGAGTTTTTGTGGAAGAATTTGCCCAAAATAAACAATGAGAATGCGCAACATGAATATTATTTGACGAGCATTTTTTCGGGAGGAGAAGAAGAAATCAAAATTTTTGAGATACCTGCAGAGAAACAGTATGAAGTGTGTGGAATCAATACTCCAGAACAGTTGGAAGAAATGCGTTCTAAAACAGTTTAATATTTAATCTGTTATAATAAATAGATGGGTCTTCTTTTTGAATCAATATTGTTATTTAGTTTAGCCGTTTTAATCATTTTGGTTGGAATGTTGGTATACTATTTCAAGAAACGCATTGTGGACATTGAGCATAAAAATGCCAAATGTTTTGAAATTGTGCAAGATGTCTATATGCAACAGATGCAATTGAAGAAGGATGTTTTTGCCGTTTTGTTCCGAGAGCAGGAAGAGGTTTTTACACAAACGCAGGAGGATCGAGAACAGGTGGTTAAGGAACGTATTCGCGTGGAATTGTCGGAATCGGAAGACGAATCGGATGATGATGAATCGGATGATTCGGATGATGATGAATCGAATCATGATGAATCGAATCAAAAGATAAAAATCGTGAATGTAGACCTCAGCTATCCAGAGGAGTGCGACATCAATATTGATGAAGAATCCGAATCGGAAGATGAAATCATAGATGAACCCGAAACCGAGGTTGTTTCTCTAATTAACCAAGAAAACATTGTTGTGAATAAGGTGGAAGATACCAGAAAATCCGTTTCAAAAGAAGACCTGCAAAAAATGTCGCCGGCAACTTTGAAATCCTTGATCATTTCAAAGGGGGGTAATGCAGAGACCGTTAACAAGCTGAAAAAGAAGGAACTTGTTGATATGCTAAGGGAACTCGTCGGTTCAGATTAGCTTACATCTTTTTTTAAATAATCATTACATCTTTATCGGTAAAGACGTAATAAATGCACAAAAGAAAAAGGAAGGGGTCGTAGGGGTAAGGGCAAAGCCCGACAGTTGGCACCCAAAGGGTGCCTTAACCGTAGTTCCCCTACTCATAATCCCATACTAAAAAGTTAAAATAAAACACTACAATGTTTTATTTTATATAGTTTCCCTTAAAGGGAAGGGGTCGTAGGGGAAAGGGCAAAGCCCGACAGTTGGCACCCAAAGGGTGCCTTAACCGTAGGTTTCCCTACTCATAATCCGAGATTTGAAACGAATGCATCTTGTCATTGGATATAGGCAACGGTTTGAATATGTTTTTCTCTCCATCAATCATAATCATAGTCGCGTTGTATTCCATTTTGTTTTTAATGCACCAATTCACACATTTTTTGATATTGGTTTTCATATAAAAGTTGATTTTGTCCGTTTTGTACCGGTTCTCAATGAGCGCCAATGTGGTGTAAATATTATCAATCTGCATTTGACCAATTACGGAATTGCACTCTTCCAGTTTACTGTAATAAAACATCGGGATTTTGACACCGTTGAAAAAACTCCGGATAAAACTGGCGTTATCATCACTGCACACATTCTCCATCATTTGTTCAAAAATGGGCGCATACAATTTGCTATCGGAATACAAAAAGTTGATGCAGACCAAATACCGTTCTGAGTTTGCATACCGGCTCGTATTGGGTTTCACTACATAGACCTTTTCATACATGGTTGACAGCAAATAAATGAGCTCCGCGGTTGCCTTGTAAAAACAGTCAAATGATTTGAGAACGAAACACCCGCCTTTTTTTTGCATACAGACCGCATATGCAATTTGGCCAAACAAAAGTCGCGTAATATTGATTTCCTGGCTGTTAAAGTCCGACGAAAAATCAAATCCTCCGTCGCCCGTAATCAATTCGCATTTGTTCTTGTATTTGGCGGTAACGTGTTTGAAATTCTCCAAATTCAATATATTACCGGTTGCGTCGGCGCCCTTTTCCAAAACAACATTTGGGTGTTGTTTCAAAAAATTGGCGGTTTTTTTCCACCCGGGCACTTCTGCGTCGGCCGGGTCTTCGATGGTCATGCCATAATACTTGTCCGCTGGATTGTTGCGGTAATTGGAAACGGCTTCGATGAATCCACCGGGTCCTTCCGCCAATGCGAACATTTCAATGGGGGCAACCGATTCAAATGCGGGAAAACTGAAGGTGTTCATGATTTCAATCATTTTGAAATAGGCGCGCGAAATGGGTTTGTACCTGCAAACACTGGTCTTCGGTGTGTTGGTGTAAATGTATTCGTACGGATTTGTGTATTTTTTGTTCGTATTCCATTCTTCGCCACAATCGGAGATTTTTCCCTTGATTTCAGTCAAATAGTGGTTCAGAGAATACAACATAAACGGCAATGGCTTATCCTGACTGTTTGTTATTTTTAATTTATCGAATATATTGATTCTGTTGATGCTGGGTAATAAAACAAAAATCATACTAACTAATACAATTTGGTAAATTGTATTTATGTTTTTTTCTTATAACTAAAGGAAACCTACGGTTTCCTTTTGAACCTTCCCTTTATAAAGAAGTGGTCATTAAGCCATCGGACGTAAGCAAAGTGTCGCATTATATCATAAAAGAAGTTTTGCTTCTTGTAATATCTTGGTTTCCTTTATCGTAAAATTGAAAAAATATTATATATTCATTTTATACGCATAAAATATATAAACAATTAATACAACACTAGTAAAATGAACTTCACTTCCAACCAATACTCCAAGTACAACAACAGATCGTCGAACAACGACTCACCTAGAAATGACTATCGGTCTTCGAACAACAACCGGTCTTTCAACGAGAGACCGAACAACGAAAGGCCGAGCAACGAAAGGCCGAGCAACGAAAGGCCGAGCAACGAAAGGCCGAGCAACGAAAGGCAAAGACCCGCGCCATTCTGCCCAATTTGCAAAAAGAACGGAAGACCCGAATCCGAGTACAATTCGCATTTTATCCGCGAGACATCTGACGAAAACAGTCCAATTACATGCCCTTTCATACTAAGTATGGAGTGCAACCATTGCGGAGAAAAGGGACATTTGGTTGCCAAATGCCCGCACAAGAAGTGTGTTTACTGCAACGAGACCGGACACACAGTTTCAAGATGCAATGCGGCACCCAAGGCCGAAATTGACCGATTCCTGGATGAAAGACATCAAACCTACGTGAATCGCGAACAAAGAAGAGACAATATTTTCCAAAGATATCATCAACAACAACAGCCACCACCGCCAGTAGTTGTTGCACCATCGATAGTAGATATGTTTGCGGACGCGCCGTCGTTGTGCAAGAAGCCAACCAAGGTTTCAGAAACACCTACGATTCGCTATGCAACCGTTGCAGAGATCGCGGCGCCTTTGGTACAGCCGGTTTATAAGAAACCGGAAAAGGAAATTGAATATGATGAGGACTATGACAGCGAAGATGAATATGTGGTAAATATAGAGAATAATTCGCTCGCATCAGATAGTACGAGTGATGACGAAAACTCATGGTAAGATAAGGGGTAAGCGAAGCGGAACTCGTCGTTCCCTTATGAACCCATACTACAATAAGAATTTAAAGGTAATTTATAGTTTTTTTTAATATGGGATCATAAAGGAACGACGAGTTCCCTTAATAGTATGGGATCATAAGGGAACGACGAGTTCCCTTAAGGGAAGGTTCAAAAGGAAACCGTAGGTTTCTTTTAAAATAGTTTAAAGATATTTGCATATATACAATTAAAATGAAGGAAATTCAGGAATATATATGGCTGGGAGGAAACGGCGAATTCCGAAGCAAAGTAAAAGTTGAGGAACACGGTTATCCAATTACCGAGTGGAATTATGACGGATCGTCCACCGGTCAGGCATCCGATTCCGGAAACACCGAAATTAATTTAAGACCAGTGTATAAATGTATAAACCCGCTAGCCAACCCAAATAGCCAATTCAAATCAACGTTGGTGTTGTGTGAAACCTATGATTCAAATGAAAAATATTTTAGTGAAAGACACAACGCTGTCCAGATTTTCAACCAAAATCGTGATGCAAAACCGTGGTTCGGTCTGGAACAAGAATATTTCTTTTCAACCACGCCGACCAATATATTTTTCGATAAAAAAGAGGAGCAGGGCCGGTTCTATTGCGGAGTCGGATTGCCCGCAATCCAGCGAAAAATCGTGGAAGAGCATTTGGACGCGTGTTTGACTGCAAGAATCCAAATATCCGGAACAAATGCGGAAGTCGCGCCCAACCAATGGGAGTTTCAAATCGGTCCTTGCGAAGGAATTGCCGCAGCTGACCAACTATTAATAGCCCGGTATTTATTGGAGCGAATCGCCGAGAAACACGGACTTTTCATTTGTTATGAGCCAAAACCTTTTTCCAATTACAATGGTTCTGGGTGCCATGCCAATTTTAGCACAGTTGGAATGAGAGATCCGGGTGGAATCAGTGAAATCGTGGATTGCATGGCCAAGTTGGAATCCGCACATCAAGAACATTTGGCAATTTACGGAAACGACAATGAAATGCGATTGACGGGGAAACACGAGACGTCTTCCATGGACAAATTCACGTATGGATATGGAACACGGAACACATCGGTGCGCATTCCGAACCAAGTGGTCAAAAACGGATGCGGATACTTTGAAGACAGGCGACCTGCGTCCAATATGAACCCCTATCTGGTGACATCGGCCATTTTCAAAACGTGTTGCCTTTAAAGGAAACCGTAGGTTTCCTTTTGAACCTTCCCTTATACTCTCCTTTATACGCATGGGATCATAAGGGGATTGCAAGTTCCCTTAAAATAAATTCATAGTATATATTATGAATTTATGTAGTTGTTCAATCTTAGTTTTATTGTATATTGTAATTTTTGGATTGAACAAATTCAATCTATACCATCTCGAAACGAAATCGGAAAAATTCTACCAAAAAAAGGAAAACCATAAAAAGGTCCAGGATATTTTCCACAGTATTTTACCGCACATTCCGGATTTCGAATACGCGTCCGATATTTTAACACTTTTGGTATTTGCGTACCTCGCAATAATGAATTTTGAACAATTCTATCAATTGGGCGGGCTCATTTTTACGCTCGTGCTTCTGCGCCAGTTCATTATTCAAATGACAATTCTCCCAAAAAATGAAGTGTGCGACATAAAAGACACTTCTATGTTTCGCGGCGGGTGTTATGATAAAATATTTAGTGCACATTTCGGAATTACCTTTTTATCAACATTAATTCTTTTTGACAACGGACTTATTAACAAATTGGTTGCAATACTCATCAATTTTGTCAACGGATTGTTTATTCTTTTAAGTCGAAACCACTACACCATTGACATTATTGTATCCATTTTTGTCGTTATCATCATCTACCAAAACAACCTGAATATTTGCGCGTATTTGGACAAACAGTTGGACAAATATTTATAATAATACGTATATAATATATTATAATCAAAATGTCCAAAGATATAAAAGTCGGAAATAAATTACCAGACTACTATGATGACCCGGTTGATATTTTTTATAAAAAATACATTGATATCATCAACCCCCATTTCAAGGCGGCGGGTATGACGCCAAATATGATAACCACCATATCATTGGTGTTTGGTCTACTCGCCTGTTATTTGTATTATAAATCGTACTACATTTCTGCCGCGTTGTCATACATAGTATCCTATTTTTTCGACGTCATGGACGGATACTTTGCCAGAATATATAACATGGGAAGCGTCTTCGGAAGTTATTACGATTCCATTTCGGACAATGTTGTCGTTTTATTATTGTTCATTTTGTTTTACAAAAAAACCAGCATAAGTTTACTGGCAAAGCTGACAATAATTTTTATACTCGCAATATATGCAGTTGGAACGGCATACCAAATGTCTTGCCAGGAAAAGTATGTTAAACAAACCAATGAACAACACGCGAGCGAAGGGCTTGCATTTTTAGATAATGTCAAATGTTCCGATTTCGAAAATATGAGATATAGTCGGTTTTTTGGAACAGGCGTGTCAACTTTGGTTATTGCGGTAATCATTGGATTCCACATTTTCCTAACAAAATAATAACTGTCTCCAATGTATATGAAAATTATTTACACTGACGGTATTTTTGATTTATTCCACCGAGGACATTTGGAATATATCAAATGTTGCAAAGAGACGTTTGAAGACGCGTTTTTAATTGTCGGAATCGTGAACGACAAAGACGCAACCGGATACAAACGACCGCCAATTTACTGCGAGAACGACCGGTACGAGATTATTAACAATATCAAATACGTGGATAAAATTGTCAAAGATGCGCCCTTAATCATTGACGAAAAATTCATGAACGAACATCAAATCGATTACGTCATTCATTCTTTTGCCAATGAAGCCGATGCGGAAAAACAACAGGAGTTTTTCAAAGTACCTATAATGCTCAATAAGTTTATGAAAATCAAATATTACAGTTCCATATCCACAACGGATATCATTAAAAAAATTAAAGACACCACTTCATAATACGTTTTGCACTTACAAAATGTATTGTTTATAACGGCAAAGATTGTTAAATCGCCTCGTACTTATGCAAACGAACCTTTCGTTTCAGTTTTTGTATAAACATCGTCGGTTTCTTCAATGCTTCTTTGACCACCTCTTCGAATGCGTCTTTGTCTTCAATTTGACCCGATTTTGCAAAAACTTTGTCCGCTTTGACATCGTGGATTTTTCTGAAAATAAAGTATCGGTTCAAGAACGAGATTTCCTTTTCTTCCCTCGACATATTTTGTGCCTCGCCATATTGTGTGCGATTGGTCTCTTTCATCATTTGCCGGAACAAATCTTCAAACAACCCGCTTCCCGATGGAAACCCCATTGCTTTGGCTTCTTCCAAACCAATCAATTTGAACCCGTAATCATCCATTAGCCGAACCAGGTAATCAAAATTCACCAAAAACTCGGTTGCATACTTATTGATGGATTCCTGGTAAACACTGATTGGATACCCAGCACTCGTTTCGTCCTCTGGAAACCCAGTTTGTTTGTATTTTTTCTGAATATCAAATATCATCTTTCCTTCCACGTGGATTGAGTAGTTCTCCTGATTCGCCAGTTTTTTGAAAACGGTCTGGCCGTCATAACATGTTCCAATAAAATACCCGCCCACTTTGGTGCATTCCGAGACATTTCGCAGGAAACCGTGCAAAACAGTGTTGTTCTCAAACATATAATGGATCGCAAACTGACACGAACTTACGTTGAATCCGCGAACACCAATTCCCTGACTTCGGGTCACCGCTTTTCCGAGTTGTTCTTTGGTTGAATTGCCTAGAATGGCTTTGGCTACCGCGCGTTCGTTGTCTTTGAAGAATGCGGATCCGTCTCTAATATTCAATTTACTGTCTCCTGGAATAAATATCGCATCAAATACGCGCCGATTCTGTTTGCGTTCGTTCAAATATCTCGCACAAACACCGTCATTCTGGTTGTAAATGTTGTCGGTTGCAACGTCGATTCCCAAAACGAATTTCAGTTTCGCCAGTTTCCATTTTGAAATGTCGCCGCCCTTTCCGACCGCATAATCAATCAACGTATCTTCCGGTTTTGCCACGCCAACAATCAATCGTTTCTTCACATACAAATTGTGGAAATTTCGCAATCCCTGTGTATAACTGATGTCGGATTTCGCCTTATTGTAGTAGACATCGTCGTTCGTATCTTCGCGTGGAATATTTTGGCCGCGCAACATTTCTTCAGACACCGGATAATGAATGGATTTCCAATTGTCGTTGGCTACGTGGTACGCGTTTCCGTAGTTTTTGCTTCCATTTTTAAATTCATAGGTCTTGTCATGACGCACCCGGAGCGGCACCCATATTTTGTTCGGCAAATCGTAGCTGAATTCCACAATCATATCTTTATCGAATATTTCGCCGGATTCGGTCATCATTTTTCCATTGGTTATATCAATGTTTGCAAAACACGCGACGGGGTCATACGGCGCGTTCGGGATAAACGGCACCGCAACATAAGTTTCTTCGTTGTCATTTTCCGAATTCATCTTTGGAATATTATCATCCAATAAATCTTGAAAGGGGTTCATAATCATGTGCGTTTTTTTATTGAACCCGCACCTCAATTCGATGGTTCGGTACTGGTGGACCAAAGCCCCATCCATATTAAACCCGTCAATAAACTTGTTATGAATCACTTCTTTGTCCGCCTTATACGCAACTAAGAAATCAATCGTGTTGAATGCAGGCGGTTTCCACTTAAAGGATAAGGGCCACGTGATTTTCTCCATTTTACTGGTTTGTCCCGGCGCCATTCCGCCGACCCCCGTATTGACTGGCGTAAAGATGATACCGTCGGTTTCATATGGATAAGTGGCGTCATTCAACTTGGCGAGCAGTTCCGAACACACGTTGAAAATGGATTTGGTCGCGGTCGGAAAATAAAACATCTTTGTTCCAATTTCAATATCTACTGTTCCGTCTTTAATGACGGACCGCATCTTTCGATTCATGGCTTGAACGATTTGGGTCAGTATGGGGTATCTGTGTTTCGCCAATACTTCTTTGGTTATCTCAATTGCATCATTTACCCAAAAGTTTAAATTTCGCACGGATTCGCCTTTCACGAAATAAATGTCAAACGCGGCGTACGTGTTTTTATATTTTCGCTCTTTGTCGTGCAGAATGTTTTCGCCATCAATCAATGTGTTTCCGAAGTCAGCTCGGTCGACTATGCAACCCGTAAATTGCACGCGCATATTGGTGTCAATTAAATAGACACGACCTTCTTTGTTAATGAACATCAATTTTCGATCGCCATCTGCTTTGTCGGTTGCGCAATAATTTTTGCGAAGATTGGGTTCTGCCGAATTCTCGTTTTCCACGATGTTTTTCAACTGGAGCGTGCACGAACTGGGACCGATGAAATCGCGCGTCAAAATGCGCCTGGATTGGTAGTCCTCGCCGTGAATCAATTTCATGTACGCATTGAGAACCGCGTCTTGTTCCAAATACGGAATTGGATACTTGGTCTGTTGCAACCCGCCCAAAACGATTTTAATAACACGCTGGAGTTCGACGATAATTTTGTCAATATCATTGTAATGCGTTCCGGGTCCAACCCGCGAGTTTATGATTTCCAACTCAATTTCGCACACTTCTTGATTACTAAATAATCCCGATTCCTGAATCGTGTATTCGGGAATCATGATGTTGTTTGTGGTTTTTGAAGTGCGCAGAATACTCAGGTCAACTGCAATCGGAGATTGCGCGGTTTCAAACCGGATGCGATTGATTAAACGATATGTTTTTTTAGACTCGCTCCATGTATCAATGATTTCTTTGACTTTTTCACTGGTTTGGTTCGTCGCGTGATAATCCGTCTCTAAATTGAACGACACATTGAAATTGAAATCTTTGTTTTCTATTTTTTTAATGGCCATTTCGCCATTTTTGCCCGGGGCTTTTTGCGTGAATTTGATTTTTTTAGTATGTTCTTTGATTTCGAGGATTTTTTTGAAATTATCGTCATTTTCGCAGTATTGATGTATCACGTCGGACCCGCACAATTCAGTTCGAATATTGGACATTTGCATTGCACCCGTGTCGGCTTTATATTGTGTTTGGATACGCAACATATTTGTTCCATTTGTGTTTTGACATTTAAATTCGCACGCCATCAGTCTGGAAATCACATTGTCGTAATCATTTTTGCTGAAGAATTTTTTATTGTATGGTTTAAATCTTACTTCCAGTTCTTCAATCATAAATGTGCGAGTTGCTTTATTGTCTTTTCCCCCCATCAAATGGGCTAAATAATGCATTAGCATTTGTTGTAAATCTTTCTTAAAATCCGACGATGAACTCATTATATTAGTTAATTATATTATATTTAGATTTCTTTTTAAATATAATATTTCTATCAATTTTAGGGGAACTACGTTCCCCTATGACCCCTCCTTTACAAAGGGAACTCGTCGTATTCGGCGAAGCTTACGCCTTTCGGAATCCATACCATACAAAAAACGTTGGTTTTTTGAGGTTAAAATTAAATTCGTTCCTTTCGGAATCCATACAAAGGAAACTGTAGGTTTTTGAGATAAATTAATTGAAATGTTTTTATGTTGACAATACCATTTTCTTTTAGATCATTGAAGATTTACAATAACACCCCCTACGGGGTTCCGCTTCACTTAACCATTTTAAATCTTCACCTGTATAAAGCAGAACCTTTTGATAAGTAAAAATTGATTTAAAATTATCCATTTATATTATAACATAATAGTTATAACAATGGATAATTTAAAAACAATTGGTCAATTTATAAATTATATGAGAAGCTATGATGTAGAACAACAAATAACTATAGAAAATTTTATGTCATATTACATAAATAAGTATAGAGGGTTTGGAAAACGCAATTGTAAATATACATATGATAATGAATTAAAAAATGATACAACAGGTGAATTGCATAAATTAGCTCTTATTGGGTTTGAATTTGAAAAACAAATACACGATGAACGCGAATATAAAAAATCTCTTAAGAAATGTAAAAAATAAATATATTACACCGACCGTAAAGAAAAGAGTCTAAGAGAAACCGTCAGTTTCTTTTACTTGGTTACCCTATTTATGATCGCCGAAATTTTGCCTTTGATTTTCTTGATTTTCTTGATTTTTTTTTCCTAATTGTTTTTCTCTTTCTTAACTTTACACCTTTACCTATGTCTACCCATGTTATCTTTCCGGACTCCAAACGATCTATTACAATTTCTTCTTGTTTCTTATCACCCAATTTAGCATTTACAAAATTGCTTGCCATTGATTTTTCATCTGCAACTAGGCTTGCCATTGATTTTTCATCTGCAACTGGACTTTCATTGCTGTTTGTTTGAGAAATGGATTTTTTAAAAATAGTGTCGTCAGAATAATGAGGTTTAATTTCATATGTTTCATTAAAACCTAGTTTTCGATAAATTGCTTCAACTCCAGCCAACGCTTCTAGGTAAGAATTCTCAATTTTAAATGAGCCTTTTCTATTAAACTTTTTACACATTGCTAAAACCAATCGTAATAAGGCTGAACCACCTTTAAATTCATTTACTTGATCACTACATAATGCTTCAACCCAAAGACTAAAATTTTCGGATTTTCCCGATATATCTGTTTTTATAGAAAATGTTATTAAAAAAGCCACAATGTCCTTATCACCATCCTTTGTTAATGCAAAAAGTGTAATATAATTTGGCGTTTCTTTAATAGCATATTCTGTGCCCATTTTAGATATGGAATTCTTACAAAAATTATGATCTAAATCAATTTCATATTCTCCTGTACTGGTTTGTTGTAAATTAGTAGACCCTCTGTTTGGTTGATTTACCATTGGAGGAAACGTTGTTTCGACAATTGGAACGTTTATTTTTATTCCATTATTTAATGTTATTTCTTTTTCCGTTTGTGATAATATAAAATTTTTTAATTCAATAATTTTTGGATCCGTCGTATCTGGACTTACATAAACAATTAAACCTTCTATATTTTTAAATAGAGAATTTGGACCTGCAACAGACATTATATATTAACTATATAAAATAAAACATTCCAAAAATATTCTTTTACTTTGTTACCCTATTTATGGTCGCCGATAATTTGACCAGAACTTTCTCATAGTATTCCGGTTTTTTCATTTCTGCGTCTTCACCTAAAACCGTTTTGTAAATATTCCGCAGTTCGTCTGTTTTGTAATTTGAAACTCCGGACAGAACCTTTTCATAATGCTGGATGTGAAAAAACGCATCTTTCTTATCCA